>Ga0100403_1001484_pt1 | contig 20928 bp, 16 predicted proteins | sample CryGeymet201501t_FD_83663 | JGI IMG/M metagenome (GOLD analysis project Ga0100403, IMG submission 83663) | Groundwater microbial communities from Crystal Geyser aquifers in Utah, USA - Crystal Geyser metaG 2015-01t | ecosystem: Environmental > Aquatic > Deep subsurface > Groundwater | place...
AAACTGGGCTCAGACTTTGGTGAGAAAGCTCGACCGAAGTGTCGGAGTTTTTTCCTTTGGAGCGCGAGAAAGCCGGGCGGATATTAAGCTGCCTTTCCCCGGCTCAGAAGATTTTTGTGAGCTGAGATACTTTGAGAAGACTTGGTCTGTCCAGGCATTGAGTAAAAATCTTCCTATAGAGTTGCGAGGTGATCCCTCGGGTCTTCGATGCGGCGATGAGCTGCAGATACATGATTTAGTGTTTTCTTTTGGAAGAGACTCTGAATTGGACAAGTTTGTTGGGGTGGCGAAGAAGCTAGATATCATTCATGACTCAGACATTGATGAAGTACATGATGGTAGAAGATCTGAAAATGTAGAAGATACCATAGAGGGTTTTTGTCGCGCTTTAATGTCCCGCCAAGCAGTTGGAGAGCTTCAGGTGAAGGCTGGTCATAGGTCTGGTTCGATTTATTTTTACTCGGGCAATGTAGTTCATGCGATGACGGGCGCAGTTTCTGGGGCAAAGGCATTGCTAAGAATCATTCACTGGCCGGATTCGAGTTGGGCATTTCATGAAGGCGTAGCTGCGAAGGTGCCTCTTGAGAGCATTCGTCTCGACCTGGTGGGGTTTACGCGATCCGTAAATACTTCAAAGAAAATTTTGAACAAGGTTCAGGCTTACATCCCTCCTGGAAATGTTTCTCTGAAAATTGTTCCAGATAAGTTTAGGGCTAAGAGATTCTGGACTATTCCTGAGACCAAAGTTCTGGCCAGTGTTGGGGAGTACGGAATTGTGCGTGATATTTTGAACTATTGCCCTTTGCCAGATGCGGAAATTTTTGAGACATTGATCGAACTTAGGCAACAAGGGTTGCTATTGCCCGTTGTGGCTCAGAAGAGGAATGTTTAGTTATGTCCATGTTGGCTCGATATAAGAAAAATTCTGCTTCAATGATGGAGCTTGTGAAGCTCATTGAAGAATCGGCAGAACCGAAGCGTTCGAACCTTTTGAATATGGTCTTAAAGGAAGACCCCGAATTTGGGGCCAAGATTCAAGCACGCCTTTTCGACTATACGAAGCTGAAGGCGCTTGATGAAAGTTTGATAGCTGAGATTGTGTCGGCTGGAACGCCGAAAATTCTCGCTCTATCTTTGCATTCTGAAACGGACGAAAATTTTAAGAAGCTAGTTGAGAAGTGCTTAGGGGGCAGGTTTTCGTCTTATCGAGAGGAAAAAGAAGCTCTTGCAGATGCGCCTCCCAATGAAGGTCAGATTCAGTCGGCGCAACGAAAGCTAGTTTCGGAGGCTCGAAAGTTGGAGTCCGAAGGCGCCATCAAGCTTATGGACTACGATAAGATTGATGCTGAGGCTGCTGGCGGAGCAGGTGGTAGCGGTCTTGGTCAGCAGATGGGAGACGGAAACGATTCCACTTCTGCTGGTGCGGCGACTGAGGCCTCTGGTGCTCCGAGTATTGAAACGTTTGGAATGGAAGTTCCGCCTGCTGGTTTGCTTGGCGAAAGACTTGAGGCCTACGTTAAAAAAACGTTAGGGCTTTAATTGTTAACTCCCATAGGTCGTTAACTTAGCCTTTGGCTCTGGCCATTTCGCTTCGTTCGATGTCTTGGCCTGCGGCCGAGCATGGCCAGTTCCCTTTTGGGAGCTAGCCAGACGAAATTTATAATAGATATCTTTTAAAATGTGACGCCGACGAGCATGTCGAAGGCTGACATTTTTGTTGAAGCGTCGCCAGTTGCATTGGTCTGCAAGTTTTTCATTCCGTAGAGGTAGCGACCTTCAACAGATAGAGTTGTCACGCCGAGAGGAAGTGATATCCCGACACTGGCGACAGCTCCGAAATCAGACTTGCTGAGGTTTGCGGCAGCAAAAGTGGTTGTGCCAGTCGAAACTCCGAGGTTGCTTTCTGTGCTGATGTCGCCAAGTGCCGTAGAAAAATAGCCGCCCAAGCCAAGACTAAGAAGTGGAATAAGAGAAAACTTTGCTTGAACAGGAACAAGAATGGTTTTCCATTTGCTTGTTGTTAACGTGTTGAAGGAGCCTCTTTGTGCAAAAAGAACATCTGCAGCAACACTTGCGACACCCAAGCTAAACTCAAGGCCCAGTCCGCCTTGGTATCCGATACCAAAGCTGCTTCCGGCGATGGAATTTCCGCCACTATCAGTAGAGCTCATTTTATTCAGGCCTATTCCACCCTTAAGGCTCGTGGAAAGTAAGGCTTGAGATTGTTGGCTATATCCAAAGCCGACAATCAGACAAAGTGCTAAGAACGATCGATTCAATAGTTTCATAAAATCCTCCAGTCATGACGAATGACTAGCTTTAGTGTTGCAACATTTGGCCGGGAAAACAAGCCTACGTTTTTGTTGATGTCGAAAGTTTGACACTATCCGACTCTTTGCTCGCCGGCGTAGCCTTAAGAGGTCACTTCTATTATCATGAAGTTGTTGTGAAAAGGGTTTGGGGTTTGTGCGCATTGTTGATGTTGGGAATCGCTATGACTGCGTGCAACCAGAACACGCCAAATAGCGCACAATCTGAAAAGCTTAGGAAGAGAGCCCTACGAAACCAAGCGAAGCTAGGGTTGGCATTTTTATTTCAAGCCGTTGGATCTTCGGATGTTCAAAACCGTGAGGGAAGCCTAGCGGCTTTTGAAAATCTCATTAATGAAAATGCAAACGTAAGTCACGCCTATGAATATGGTTGGCTGACGACAAAAGAAGAGCTGCGCAGTTCTTGGCTTAGTCCTGGGCCCATCGATGAATCGCTCGCCTTCAAAAACTTTGATTTGCTGAAGGGTCTTTGTCCACAATGTGGAATCTGGAATTCAGGAATGATTTTGATGGCCGTTGGCAACCTAGATGACGACCCTGATCTCGATGTTTGGACAATGGATCAGACGAGAATCTTTGTCCACCTCTTAGAAGATTAGAACCTACCCGAGAATGAAACTCCCCCATGCACATACGTGTTGCTAGTGAGGTATGTTTCTAACTTATTCACAGCTACTTCTAACTTCAGAATCGTGCCTTCATGTCCAAGTTGAACTCCAACGTTTCCGCCAAAGGAATTGGCAGCTCCTTTGATGGCGGAGATATTGCCGGTACCTGTGCTTAGGTTTTGAGTCATGGAGTATGGAGAATTAAAAATATAGGCTCCGCCGTATAAAAGGAAGCTGTCGGTGAAACGGAATCCGACGATGGCAGAGGCGTCGTAGATCTTGCGATCAAAATCATATTGGTAATACGCTGGCTCCGGAGTTTCCGCTTCTGAAATTGAGCCACCAGCAATTCCCCGAGAAGCCCAAGCTGCTGTGACGGCAAGGGAGAAGTTCCCAGCTTTCGCGTCATCGGCATTGGCTCCTATAAGTTGAACTTTCGCTCCGAGAGTTGATGGGAAGGTAAGCGAGAATTCGACGGGGATGACGGCTGGACGGTATCCGAGGTTGAGGTAGATGTAGCTCCAATTGAACAGAACATCGAGGACGTCATCATCGCTTTTGTCCATGAAGCGCTGCCTAACGGTTGCAGGGCTTGTGTGAATCGGGATGGTTTCAACTGCTGGCGTAAGCTCGACATCGTTGTAGCTTTGGAGACCTCCCGCAAAGCTCATGTTTTCTTTCGGGCCGTTGACCTCAGGACTCTGAAATCGCAAAGATGGGACTGTGAAGCGAAATGGGGTCGAACAGGCTCCTAGTAGGGCTAGGAGGGCTAAACTGCTGAGAATTTTTGGCATAAAGGCATCATAGAATGCTTTTTCCGGGTTGACCACCTGACTTCCTCTGACTATATCGGTTACCTTCCAACAAGGAGTCCCTTAGCTCAGTTGGTTAGAGCACCTCCCTTACAAGGAGGGGGTCATCTGTTCGAGTCAGATAGGGACTACCATATTGTCAACTCACCTTAGTTCGTTGACCTAGCCTTTGGCTCGTTAACTTGGCCTTCTGCCTCACTCTTCTCAACTCGCTTTGGCTCGTTAACTTGGCCTTCTGCCTCACTCTTCTCAACTCGCTTTGGCTCGTTAACTTGGCCTTCTGCCTCACTCTTCTCAACTCACATTTAGTTCGTTGACCTAGCCTTCGGCCTCTCGTTTCTATACGCTTAACTTTGTTTCGGTGTTGACCATTTTCTGGGCTATGAGATGATTCGGTCATCGATCGAGTTTCATCTCGTCGGAATTCTACTTGATGTTTTTATGTACAAAAAACGGGAATGGTCTGATCTCGGGAGATAAATCGTATGTCGTACAAACAATTGTATTTGGTGTTTTTTGTTTTGATTGGGTTCTTATCAAGAGACTGTCGTGCTTGGGGGGAGATTGGGCATGGAGCCGTGGGCGAAATTGCCGAGCGGCATTTGACCCCTGAAGCAAAGAACTTGGTTTTTCAGATCCTAGGTTTGGAACCGTTGGCAATTTCTGGTGTTTGGTCTGATAAGGTAAGATCAGATTCTCGTTTCGATCATTTTAGTCCTTACCATTATGTTGAAGTTCCGGTAGGTCAAAAATACGAGGATCTGCCTCCTGATCAAATTGCCAAGAAAAGTCTGCATTCGATTCTTTCTTTGGTTCCAGGAAAACTGATTGACCCCAAGATTTCTCAGCCCGAGAAGGCGATACTACTTAGATATCTTGTTCATGCCGTTGGCGATGTTCACATGCCTTTGCATGTGGGGAATGGCTTGGATCAAGGGGCGAATCTATGTTTGGTGAAGTGGATTGACCCCCTTAGTAGACAAGAGGTTCTAACAAATCTTCATACGCTATGGGACGAGGGAATGTTTGAATATACGGAAGCTGAATTCAGAAAAACATCGAAGCCCTACCCAGGACAGAAAAGGTACTACGGATATCAAGAGTTCTTGGCGCAGACATTGGATAAAAAATCGTCTCTGCACTTAGAAAATCCGCCAGCGCTTGGAAAGGTTGGAGGGCTAGATTTGTTGACTTGGTACGCAGAAGCACAGGCGTTACACCCTGTGGTCTATCCGGACAAAGACCCCAAAATAGCGCCTAGCAAAAGAGCTTATTGTAAGACTGTGGATCCTAAAACCCTTCAGGTTGTAGACGGTAGTTTTCGTGCTTCCAAGGTGCCAAAAATCAGTGCAGATTACTTGCGACGCTCTCTGCCAATTGTCCAAAGGCAGGTCCTGCTTGGGGGGCTTAGGTTGGCAGGGATGCTAAACGAGGCTGCCAATAAGGGCAAAGTTAAGCCAATAGGCTCAAAAACTTTAGAGAACCTAACAAGGGCGACGGCTATTGAGTTAAGGGACCGGCAAGTAAAGTAACGGACCGTCTCCGGCCGTAATAAGATTTCGCTCGGACTGTTTTCTTAGCTATCTTTTCTACAAAAAAAGCGCAAAATGAAAGCTTAGGCCTGGCTCCAATAGTGAGCGAGGCAGAAGGAGAAATGTCACATGAATGGCATGAAAATTTTTGGAACAGCAACATTGGTGTTTACCATCTTGTTAGCTTCTCAGGCTGAAGCAAACAAAGAAAAAGCAAAGGCTCCCGCGGTAAAAAAAGCGGTGCCTATGATGAGTTTTGAGGAGTGCTGCGACTTGCACGAAGACACGGGAACTTGTCAGTCTCTATCAAACGTTAAGGATAAAAAAGGTAAGTCTTGCCCTAAAATTGAATTTGAAGTGGAAGATGACTACGTGGAAATGGATGAATCCGAGATGGATTCAGGCGACGAATAATCGCTTAGTAGCACGATGTAGTTTTGAAGGCGAACGGTCAAAAAGACCTTTCGCCTTTGTTTTTGTTCATTAACCCAAGCTTAACTTTTGCAGTTTCGTCCGAAAGTGCTAATATTTAGGGATATGCAACCAACTAATTCTTTCTGTGGTCGTTCTCGTTCGGGGTTTTCTATTGTGTCGGTTATGGTTGCGGCAGTGCTCGCGGGTTTTGTGGCGGTTGCAGTTAGCAAAATTATTACTGGTGCCAACCAAGGTCAGGCGCAGATTCAAAGAAATGCTGACTTTACGATTCTAGTGGCCTCTATTAATTCGATTTTGAGTAAGCCGGAGCTTTGCAGGCAGGCTTTCAAGACGGCCAGCGGCGGTGATTTGCTTCTCAATTTTTCTGGTGCGCTTTCAGAGATTATCCCTGCCGAAGGTGGGCAACCTGCAAAACAAGGTTTGTTGGTAAGCTCTGTGTGGTTTGGAGATTCGAAAATTTTAACGAACAATGAGATGGTTGGGCCAGGGTTGCAGATTCAGAACCTTGGTCTTGTGCCTTCAGGCGTTTCTCCCGTTCCGGCGACCGTTGAAGCGACGCTACCAGGTGACACTGCGGCGAATACTTATGCGAGGACTTTCGCTGCCTTGTTTGTACGTGCAGAGATGATGGCGGGTGCTGGTGGAATGCAGAAAAAATTTGAAAAGCAGTTCCCCATTGAATTTCTATATGATGAAAGCTCGGGTGAGATCGGTGGCTGTTCCATAGATGGCTCACTTCTATCTATATATTTTGAAACACAAACCTGTGAAGAAGGCACTGTGATGATTGGCTTTGGTCCGGAGGGGCCGGTATGTGAAAGTATCGCTGAAGCTCCGGGGAGTAAGGAGTTCGCTTCCTTTAGCCAAGATTTGCCGGAAGGCTATACTCCAGTAACGTGTTCTTCGAATTCGGGAAACCGAAGTGTCGACTATACGTGTACGGGCAATAAGTTTAAATGTGAATACTCTGGATCAGGTTGGAAGCTACTAAAGAAAAGCAATGATAAGGTCATTAGAGAGTGTGGAAATGGAGTTACCGGTGTGTTGGCCGCTACGGAAACTCCTGTCGGAAAACAAGACGCGCTACCCGCTAATGTAACTTTAGATACTCATGAAGTTTCTTGTATCAAAAACCCTAGAGAGAGTAAGTCGTGTACAAGTGTCGGCTTACAGAGTCCCGCTCAAGTAGGTGACTGTCATCAAAACACAAGAAATGGAACTTGGATGTATGTTCATAAAGTAGGAAAGAACGGTTCTCCTCGAAACACTGTTTGCTCCGGAGGCATGCGAGCTGTCGCTGCTCCTCCGGCACCATAAGTAGGACTTCTCCCGGCCGTAGCGCGCCCTTATTCTGCAGTCGCAATCCCGCGGTGGGCGTCTGAGAGGGGCTTCCACTGAGAGCTGGCGAGAAGACCAAGGAACAGCGTTAATATAAAGAAAACAGAGAAAATAGACGTCCAGGATCGCGTCTTTTCTAGAGGCCTTTTGGGATGAAACACCATACGATCTTATCGGTATGGGGTTTGCTGATGTTGAGTAAAAACCCTTGTTTTTACTTGTGGCTAAAAAGCCAGAAAGTCAGCGAAACGGATCTAGTGGGTCTGGCGAATGTTCACCAGGCCACCTTTAGTCTTTACTTGCGTCACGGATTTGACGTTTGTCCCCAAAACATCTTGTAGCGGATCGGTTTCGTCGAGAGCTAGGGCAATTTTCAGTACTTGATCTACGTGCGCTACTGGATAAATGTTGAGGTCTCTGAGAATCTCTTCCGGAACATCATAAAGATCTTTTTCATTTTCCTCGGGGATAATGACGGTCTTAAAGCCCGCACGTTGAGCCGCAAGAAGTTTTTCTTTGAGACCACCAATAGGTAGAACATTGCCTCGTAGGGTGATCTCTCCAGTCATTGCCACATCTTTGCGGATGGGTTTTTGAGTAAGTGCGGAAGTTAGTGCGGTCACCATGGTGATGCCTGCGCTTGGCCCGTCCTTAGGAACCGCTCCTTCGGGAACGTGAATGTGGATGTCGATCTTCTCGTAAAAGTTGGGGTCGAGGCCCCATCTCGTTGCACGCGATCTCACGTAGGTGTTGGCCGCATGCGCGGATTCTTGCATGACATCGCCAAGCTTTCCTGTGATTTTGAGGTTGCCTTTGCCTGGAAGGATCGCCACTTCGATGTTGAGGGTGTCGCCACCGACAGAAGTCCAAGCGAGACCATTACACATTCCAACCTGATCGGTTTTGTCGATAGAGCCCCATTTGTAGATTCTTGGTCCAAGAAAAGCTTCAATTTCGTCTGCCTTGATGAGCCATTTCTTTTTGGTGTCACCTTCAACAACTTTTTTTGCGGCTTTTCTACAGATGTTGGCAAGCTCTCTCTCGACATTCCTTACACCTGCTTCGCGGGTATAGTATCTCAAAAGTTCGATGATGGCTGAGTCATCAATGCTAATGCCTTTATCTTTGAGGCCATGAGCCTCTAGTTGTTTGGGCAGCAAATGTCGTTTTGCGATTTCTAATTTTTCTGTTTCGAGATAGCTTGATACGTGGATGATCTCCATCCGGTCCATAAGAGGTTGAGGAATAGAGTCGAGGTTATTGGCCGTCGCAATAAACATAACGTTTGATAAATCAAAATCTACTTCAAGATAGTGATCGTTGAATGTAGAGTTTTGTCCTGGATCTAAAACTTCAAGCATCGCGGAGGAAGGATCGCCTCGCGAGTCAGAACCCATTTTGTCGATTTCGTCTAAGAGGAAAACGGGATTGGAAGACCCTGCTTTTTTTATCGATTGGATCATTTTTCCTGGCATGGCGCCAACATAAGTTTTTCTGTGTCCTCGAATCTCCGCTTCGTCTCGAACCCCGCCCAAAGATATACGGACAAATTTTCTTTCAACAGCATGTGCAATTGATTTTGCAAGCGAGGACTTACCAACACCTGGAGGACCCACGAAGCATAGAATAGGTCCTTTGAGTTCTTCGGTGAGGCTTTGTACAGCTAGATATTCAACAATGCGGTCTTTGATTTTTTCTAGGCCGTAGTGCTCCTCGTCCAGAATGGAAAGGGCATGCTCTAGGTCGAGGTTGTCTTTGGTGCTGGCCTTCCAGGGAAGGTCCAGTAGCCAGTCGATATAGTTTCGAATGACAGTAGATTCGGCCGACATAGGCGCCATCATTTTTAGTTTGCGGATTTCAGTCTCAGCTTTTTCTTTGGCTTCGAAACTCATGCCGCTTTCTTTGATGCGTTTGGCGACTTCATCGATTTCATTTTTGAATTCGTCTCGCTCCCCAAGCTCTTTCTGGATGGCGGCCATTTGTTCGTTGAGATAATATTCCTTTTGGCCCTTCTCCATTTGTTTTCTTACGCGGCTTCGAATGCGGCGCTCAACTTGAAGGATTTCAATTTCGCTTTGTAGAATGGCGAGAAGTTTCTCGATTCTTTTCTCAACTTCAAAGGTGTCTAAGACGTCTTGTTTGTCTTCGGCCTTGATGTTTAGGTTTGAGGCGATGGTGTCTGAAAGCTTTGAAGGGTTATCTATGCTTTGAATGCTCATCAAAAGCTCGGCGGGAATTCGTTTGTTGAGTTTGACGTAACTCTCAAATGCCTTGATGAGAGACCGCTGTAAAGCTTGAGTCTCGGCAGCATTATGTATGACGTCTGGAATTTCTTCGGCTTCAACAAGCAGGTAGTCATCGTCTCCCACGAAGTTGGAGATGCGGGCGCGCTTCTTGCCCTCGACAAGAACCTTTAGGGTTCCGTCTGGGAGCTTTACAAGTTGAAGCACTTGGGCAAGACACCCAATCGTATAAACGTCTTCAACCGTAGGTTGGTTTTCTTGGCTGTCGAGCTGGGTGCAGAGCAGAATATCGACTTTGTCGGCCATTGCAGCCTCAAGAGCGTTTACGGACTTTTCCCGGCCCACAAAAAATGGCACCACCATGTGCGGGTATATAACGATATCTCTAAGTGGAAGGAGCGGCAGAACCTGGGTGTTGGTTACGGGTGTTGAGGCTCTTTTGGAGGCTCGCATGGCTGGCTTGCCAGCAGCTTTGGTGGGCTTGCCAGCAGCTTTGCTAGCCTTTTTGCGAGGAGCTTTCTTCGTAACTTTTTTCTTTGTTTTTTTATCTGCGCTCATAGCTCTATTTTGGCCAATAAAGGACGTCTACACAACGTGTGATCACGATCTTTTTTGCGCTGGTATTCGAGAGCCTTTAAAAGAGTTAGGCGCCGGTACCGCAACGATTAAGTTGTGACGTTTAGTCACAACTTAATCTCGTATGCGGGTTAGGCGCTTTCTTTTTTTGAGTCGTCAGAGCTGCTGCTGCCTGCCTCGCCAAAGTGAATGGCTGGCTGTTCAGTGCCTTCAATGACTTTTCTGGTGACTACACACGACTTCACGCCTGCAAGAGATGGAATCTCAAACATGACATCAAGCATGGCTTTCTCGAGAATAGAGCGAAGACCACGTGCCCCTGTTTTTTGCTTGATCGCTTTTTCCGCGACAGCTTTAAGAGCGTCGTCTTCAAACTTCAGTTCACAGCCTTCAAGCTCAAACATCTTCGCGTATTGCTTGCTGATGGCATTCTTTGGCTTGGTAAGAATGGCAACGAGTGCCTCTTCGTCAAGTTCTTCGAGAGTTGCCACCATCGGCAATCGACCTAAGAATTCTGGAATGAGTCCAAACTTCACAAGGTCAGCGGTCTGAAGATGGTTGCTGAGAACGGCACCTTCGCGCTTCGCTCTCGCTTCTTGGATGCTAGATCCAATACCCACAGTGCGAGCTGTAAGTCTTTCGCCCACCATCTTGTCGAGTCCAACGAAGGCTCCACCCACGATGAAGAGGATGTTGCTCGTGTCGACTTGAATGTATTCTTGTTGAGGGTGCTTGCGTCCACCCTTGGGAGGAATGTTCGCAGTTGTTCCTTCGATAATTTTCAATAGTGCTTGCTGCACACCCTCACCACTCACGTCGCGAGTGATCGATGGGTTGTCAGACTTCTTCGCTACTTTATCAACTTCATCGATGTAGACGATTCCGCGCTGAGCTTTTTCAACGTCCCAATCAGCAGCTTGTAAGAGACCTAGGATGATGTTCTCAACGTCCTCACCCACATATCCAGCTTCAGTAAGGGAAGTGGCGTCTGCAATCGTGAATGGAACCTTGAGCATGCGTGCTAGAGTTTGCGCGAGTAGTGTCTTACCAGAACCCGTTGGTCCGATAAGAAGAATGTTTGTCTTTTGAATCTCAACGTCATCAGGACGAGAACTCTTAGGAAGGCTGATTCGCTTGTAGTGGTTATGAACCGCAACAGACAAAACTTTCTTCGCTTGGTCTTGGCCGATAATGTATTCATCGAGAGCTGTTTTGATGTCGGCTGGTTTGGGCACGGAGCTCAATCCAGTTTTGACATCTTCTTTTTGGGCCTCCTCAGCGATGATTTCGTTGCAGAGTGAAATGCACTCGTCACAAACGTATACTGAGGGACCTGCGATGAGCTTTCGCACTTCGCGCTGACTTTTGCCGCAGAATGAACAATATAATTCTTTTACAGACATATCTTTATCCTACCCTTTAACCTTCTTGACGGTGAGCAATAATTTCGTCAATTAGGCCCCACTCTTTCGCCTGTTCAGCTGTCATATAGTTGTCGCGGTCGGTGTCTTTTTCGATCTGATCCAACGTTTGTCCGCAGTGCTTGTTGTAGATGCCGTTGAGGAGCTTCTTCATACGAAGAATGTTCTTTGCGGCGATTTCAATGTCGGAGGCTTGGCCTTGTGCACCGCCTAAAGGCTGATGAATCATGATTTGCGCGTTCGGAAGCGCATAACGCTTGCCCTTGGCTCCGCCAGCCAGGAGCAAAGAGCCCATGCTAGCTGCCATTCCTGTGCAAATCGTCGACACAGGGCAGGTTACGTATTGCATGATGTCGTAGATGCCAAGGCCGGCAGTCACGCTGCCGCCTGGGCTATTGATGTACAGACTAATTTCTTTGTCTGGATTGGAACTTTCTAAAAACAGAAATTGCGCAATGATCGCATTAGCAACCTGATCGTTGACCTGGGTTCCAAGAAAAACGATACGGTCGACGAGTAGTCGCGAGTAAATATCGTAAGTACGCTCTCCCCTGGGAGTATTCTCAATTACTGTTGGGGGGTAATATCCAATGACATCTGCTGCATACTTTAATTCGTTACTCACTTCCGCCTCTTTCACGACATGGCTTTTTCGAGAATCCACTCCAATGCTTTCATTTCTTGCACTTGCCTCATGAAGCCGGGAATCATGTTCTTGTCTTGCATGTCTTTAACAATTTCTTGAGGATCCTTACGCGTTTGCGACGCCATCCTACCGAGTTCCTTTCGGATGTCTTCGTCGCCCACTTGAATCTTCTGTTCTTTGGCTATGGCGCCGAGCAGCAATGATGATTTCACCTGATTGTTTGCGCGCTCAGTCATTTCTTTTTCCCACTCTTTCAAGCGAGTCTCGATTTGGTCTTGAGCGAGTCCCATATTCTGAAGCTGCATGCCGGCTTCAATCGCAAGGTTTTGAATTTGTTGGTTAACAAGAGTTTCTGGAGCGTCGATAGGATTCTTTTGAATGAGCCACTCGATCGCTTTTTCTTGAATTTCTTGCTTAAACTTCTGCTTTTTTTGTCCAACGACTTCTTTGCTCACCGCTTCTTTAAGTTGGTCAAGGTTCTCAAAGGGGCCGGCCTTTTTTGCGAATTCATCGTCGATCGCTGGAACTTCTTTTTCGTGAACCTCTTTGATCTTCACTTTGAAGTGAATGGTTTTGCCGCCAAGGGGATGAGGCTCGTCTGAGCCTTCTTGTTTCTCGGGGAATTTTACGTCGAATTCTTTTTCGTCACCAGCTTTGAGGCCTTTTACTGCAGTTTCGAACCCTTCAACAAGTTGTCCATTACCAATTTCAACGAAGGCGTCATCTTGAGACGCCGAGCTTAGTTTCTCTCCAGCTTCTGTTCCAACGTAGTCCATTTTTGCCACGAGTCCTGCATCAATTGCTAGGTTCTCGTCGGCCTTCTTAAGAGTCGTCATCTGCTGTTGAATGCGATTCAAAGTGTCTTGAATGTCAGACTCTTCGGCTTTGAATTCTTGTTTTTCAGCCTTGAAGGATTCGTATTCCTTGAGCTCTATAGGGGGAAGATTCTCAAATTCTGCCGTAAATTTTAGCGAGGCGCCGTCGATGATACCAGAATCAAGATTGATTTGAGGATTAGCAACGGGAGAAAGTTTCTGGTCGATAATGGCTTTGTTGAGAAACTCATTAACAAGATCTTGAGTGATGCGAGGCATTTCTTGTTGGGCATAACTCTCACGAATCATGTTCATGGGCGCTTTGCCTTTGCGGAAGCCCTTAATGGTGGCTTGGCCTTGAATCTTCTTGAAATGGGATTCGAGTTTCTTCGAGACGTCCTCGGCAGGAATCTCGACAGTAAGTTTTTTAAAGTGACCGTTTAGGTTTTCGATTTCGACTTTCATATAGGGGGGTTATCCTGCCTAAGGGGCAGAAAATCAAGGTTTAATTATTGTCATAGAAGATGTTTTCTTAGGGAGTTTGCGTCGAATTTCGATCTTGAATGGCTCAATCATGGTGCTGAATAGAACGATCGATAGAGGCCCCAACAAAGAAAAGCAGAAGAGCAATCCACTGCGAGGTGGATAACTCGCCAAAAATTCCTCGAATGGGATCGTCCCTTAGGAATTCCATGGAAAAACGCACTCCGGCATAAGACCAGAGATAGCGGGCGAAGGCTTGCCCGGGGTGTAGTCTGAGCTTCCAGAAATAGCCGGATAATAACGCAAGAGCTAATGCTTCATAGATTTGAACGGGATGCCTGGGCGTGGGAATGTGGTGGGTCCAATGAGTGATGGCCCAGGGCAGATCACAGACTTCCCCATAGCAGCATCCTCTAACAAAGCATCCGACTCTTCCGATCGCGTGAGCGACTAGGATGGGGATGACGAGGGCATCAAGTAGGAGCTTCGTTCGAAGTTTTAAAATAGCGGCCGTGGCAAACGTCAGTAGAAGTATCCCCAGGAAACCACCGTAAAACACAATGCCGTTCTGCCGGTCACGACTAAAAAAAATATCAATATCGCCGGAGAAGTATTGAACAACATCGTTCAGATAACGGGCTCCACCATAGGCAGCGAACAAGGCGCCAAAACAAAAGGCAACAATGGTCCATGTCTTCGGGAAGATTGGAGGGCGGGTGTCTTGCTGGCATCGTGCGTAGAATAGACCAATGGCGGTAGAAAGTCCTATGGCTAGATAAAACTCGTAGGTGATTAGAAGCATTAGTTCTTTTTGGGTGCAGGTTCCGGCGAGCCATTTTTGAAGGAATCAATGATTAATAGGATGACTGCGATGTTGATGGCGATGTCTGCGACATTGAAGACCGGCCAGTGGCACCCACTTCCTCCTATGCGGTAGAAGAGAGGAATGCAGCTATCTCCGCTAGAGGGATAGAACCAATCGACAAAATCAATGACGTATCCGAAACGAATGCGATCTATAAGGTTTCCAAGGGCGCCGCCTAGAACGAGGCCCATAGCTACGGGGGTGATTTTTTGGATGGGCTTGATGTGGCGAACGATGGTAAACCAAAGAATGGTAAGAACTGCTAGCGGCATCACAATGAAGAAAGTCACTCTCACGCTGTCGGGTAGGTTACGTAGCATGCCGAATGCTGCCCCATGATTGTGCACGAGAGTCCAATTAAACCAGCTTAGGAAGGGTATGGAAGTCCCTTCTGTTTTTAGAGTCTCTATGGCGAGATTCTTCGTCCATTGGTCTAACGAAATAACTAGAGACCCTAAGCATAAAATGATGGCATAAATGCGCGACATGGATTTAAAACTTATCACAAGATGAAAGATCTAGCTGCACAAGACCCGCGCTTTTGGGAAAGATTAGAACGATTGAGGGGCACTTTTTTGTCACGCGAAAAGGAAGCCTCCTCTGGCGGCTTAGCAGCTTATTGGCAAAGTCTCGAAGACTTGAAAGCTTACGATGTTAGCTTTGCGAGGCGAATCGCCCAGAAATGGAGCTTTGCGTTGGCTCAAATTACTGAACTGCCCAAGCTAACGTGGGTGGATTGGGGCTGCGGGACAGGTGTGGCAAGTGAGCAGCTTCTAAAGCATTTTTCCGGCAGTGTTGAGTCTGTAGAACTCTTCGACCATTCTCCACTTTCCAAAAAGTTCGCCCATGAAAAGCTTGCGAACATGAGTGAAAGGTTTCAATTCAATGCCGAGAAAATTGCTGAAGTAGAAAGTCCGAATTTCGACGGCAAGGGCGTGTTGATGAGTCACGTCCTCAATGAGATCTCCTCTTCGCAGATGACCGTATTGCATGGGGAGTTGAAAAAAGCCGAAGCTTTGATTTGGGTGGAGTCGGGATCAAAACCCACAAGCCGTAAACTGTCAGAAGTTCGCGATCAGATGATTAAAATTGCAAAACGCGAAAATAATCCGTGGGAGGTCTTGTTCCCGTGCCCCGCATGTGAAAAGTGCGGAATGCTCAAGGACGAAAACAGCTCTCATTGGTGCCACTTCTTTGCGGCGAGTGATCCGGCGTGGCATCAAGATGCTGGATGGGCAGAGTTTGCGACGAAACTGAAGGTCGACCTTAGGACGGTTCCGTTAAGTGCCCTTGTTATGGTGCGGGAAAAAGTGGCTGACTCTGTTTCGCTATCTGGGTTGGGGGATGATGCCCGTATCATCGGCAAGCCGCGTGCCTATAAAGGTTACGTGAAAGTTTTGAGCTGCAGTGAAAGGCTTGGCGTCGCCGATGTTCAGCTCGACAAAAAAACAGATAAGGCTTTATTTAAGACGCTGAGCAAATTTTCTCCAAAAGATGAATCTCTGACGCGATTGCAGTGGCAATTGAACGCCGATGGGACGAAGATAGAAAAAGCAAAGATTGTCTAGAAATTTGCTGAAATGATAACTTAAGAAAGTGTTTTGAAATGACAAAGTTTTTTCCAGAGTATGGCAGTGATTATTCCTTTCCCGCATTCGAGCAAAAAGTGCTTAAGTATTGGGACGGTGCCGGTATTTTTAAGAAGACTCTTAGAGAAAATGATGCTTCACGCGAAGAATTTTATTTCTATGACGGGCCTCCATTTGCAACGGGGCTTCCGCATTACGGACATCTCGTTGGCGGGATGATGAAGGACATCGTTCCACGCTATTGGACGATGCGCGGTTACAAGGTTCAGAGAAAATTTGGTTGGGATACCCACGGGTTACCTGTTGAATTTGAAATGGAGAAGACTCTTAATCTTAAAGGCTCATTGGATATTCAAGAATATGGAATTGCAAAATTCAATGAAGCTTGTCGCGGAGTTGTGCTTCGCTACGCGGAAGAATGGCGCAAGGTTGTTGAGCGCATGGGCCGCTGGGTCGACATGGATGATGATTACAAAACAATGGATCCAGAGTTTATGGAATCTGTTTGGTGGATTTTTAAATCTCTATGGGACCAAGGGCTTATCTATCGGGGTAGTAAGGTGGCGCCCTACTCTTGGCGTCTGACCTCTGCGCTTTCAAATTTTGAGGCATCACTCAGCTATCAAGACGTGCAAGATCCAGCCATCACAGTTTTGTTCCCTCTAAAAAGCGCTGAGTTTAAAGACACGGCTCTCGCTGTCTGGACCACGACTCCTTGGACGCTTCCCTCCAACTTAGCAACGGCAGTTGGCGATATTGAATATGGCATTTACGCATTGGTGGATCCTGTCGGCGATATTTCGCAGGTGGTCTTTGCGAAGAACTTAGCTCAATCCTATTCAAGTCTTTTGGTTGTGGATGATGACGGACCGATGTGTGTGAAGACTCTGTCGAAGGCTGACCTTCTGGGTCAAGAGTATGAGCCTCTCTTTGATTGTTTTAAAGGTCACAAGAACGCTTTCAAGGTCCTTGATGGGGCAAGCTTTGTAACGGATACCGATGGAACGGGCGTGGTGCATATGGCCCCCGCCTTCGGTGAAGATGATTACTTTCTTTGTAAGGCCAATGATATTGAGCTTGTCGATCCCACAAATGTGGAGTGCAAATTCACGGATGCTGTCGCAAAAGACCCGAGCCTAAAGGGTGTCGTCGGAAAATTTGTAAAAGATGCCGACAAAGAAATTTCTCAAATCTTAAAAAAAGAAAAGCAGAAACTTTTAAAGCAAGACGTTCTCCAGCACGCCTACCCTTATTGCTACCGTTCAAACGAGCCTTTGATCTACAAAGCCATTCCGGCTTGGTATATGAAGATCGACCCCATCAAAGAGCAAATGCTCAAGAACAACCAAGAGATTCATTGGGTGCCAGATCACATTCGCGATGGGCGCTTCGGTAAATGGCTGGAAAATGCTCGTGATTGGTGCATCTCTCGAAATAGATTTTGGGGCAATCCTTTACCTGTCTGGGTCAATGAAAAAGACGAAGACGATTGTCTCGTTATTGGTTCTCGCGAAGAGCTGGAGAAGTTGACCGGGAAGAGTGTGCCCGATATCCACAAACATTTCGTTGATGAATTAGTCATCGAAAAAGATGGAAAGCGCTACGTGCGCACGTCGGAAGTTTTGGATTGCTGGTTCGAGTCGGGCTCCATGCCCTACGCTCAAATGCACTATCCCTTCGAGAACAAAGAACGCCTAGAAGCGACTTTCCCCGCGGACTTCATTGCCGAAGGACTCGACCAAACACGTGGTTGGTTTTACACTCTAACTGTAATCGGCACGGCGCTTAGCATGTCGGAGGCGAACGGGCTCAAGAGTGGTCCCGCCTTTAAGAACTGTATCGTTAACGGAATGGTGCTCGCGGAAGACGGCAAGAAGATGAGCAAATCACTTCGAAACTATCCCGACCCTAATTTGATTTTCGACAAATACGGTGCGGACGCTTTGCGACTTTACCTCATGCAATCGCCTGCGATGTACGCTGAAGAATTACGCTTTAGTGAAAAGGGACTTGTGGAACTCATGCGTGCTGTGATGCTTCCGCTTTGGAATTCGTATTCCTTCTTCTCTTCCTACGCGAACATCGATGAGTGGACGCCTCAAAAGCTGAAGGATGCTCCGGCCGTTGAGAAAAGACCGCGTCTCGACAGGTGGATTCTCTCAAGAGTGAAACAGGCCGAAAAAGAAATCCATGAACGTATGGAGGCTTATCGCTTAAGTGATGTTGCTCCGATTCAAGTGGCTTTGATCGACGACCTTACGAATTGGTATATCCGTTTGAATCGAGATAGGTTCTGGGGTGAGGCGAATGCGGAGTCTGCTAGCGATAAAAATGCGGCATACGCTACGCTTTGGACTGTGCTTGATAAATTGAGCACGCTCCTCGCACCAGGTCTTCCGTTCATTTCCGAGACATTAACTGCTGCACTACGAGGTATGAGCCTCGATACGCTAGAAAAATCTGCGAGTCATATCAGTGTGCATGAAGGCGAATATAGGCCTAGCGAGCTCCAACTTTCTCCTTCGGAAAGTGATGAACTTCAAGAAACGGAACTTGCCAAGAAGATCATTCTTCTGGGGAGAAGTTTACGTGGAGATGTGAAAATTGGCCTCAGACAGCCTCTTCAAAAAATGCGTGTTGCGGGACTTAGTGAGTTCGAGCAAAAGCATTTGGGCCATGTGGAAGATCTCATTTTAGGTGAGCTGAATTTGAAATCTATTGAACTCGTGAACAAAGCCTCGGACCTTGTTGAAGAAAGTGTGAAGCCAAACTTCAGAGTGCTCGGCAAAAAGGCTGGCAAACAAATCAAAGAAATCCAGGCAGAGCTTGCGAAGTGGGATGCGGCGAAGATCGCTGAGTTTGAAAAATCAGGCAAAGCCTTGGTGTGTGGTGTTGAGTGCGAGGGTGAGGACATCCAAATCGTTCGCCAAGCCAAAGAAGGCATGACGGCGTTGGCTGGTTTCGGACTGGTAGCCGAGCTTGATACGGCGATCACCGACGAACTTAGATTTGAAGGTCTGCAGCGAGAAGTTGTGAACCGCATTCAACAACGCCGCAAGGAAATGCAACTGCATCTAGCGGATCGCATTCAGGTGAAGTGGAAAGTGGTTGAGGGCGATATGCTACGAGATGTTCTCTCTGCGGAGACGAAGAGTGCAAGTTTTGTGAGTGCTGAAACTCTTTGCAACGCTTTCGTGGAGGCGAGCGGCATCACCGCAGATCCTACGGAGCTGGGTGATGCGAAGTTTCAGTTTGAAATTGTGAAGAGCTAGTGGCTCAACCGTCATTGCCTTCCGCTTCTACGGCCTTGAGTCCTTGTCTTAAAAACTCAGGTTGTGAAGTTTTGCCAATTAGCTTTAAAATTCGTTCAGCGCCGAACTTATTGATGAGCATATAAGCTGTTTGAGCACTTTCATTGCCGGGGTCATAAATCGCTGCTGCGCTGAGAGCTTCAAGTATTGGAAGAATGGCATTATCTGGCGCTTTAGGTCCTAGTTTCTCGATCTGATCGGCCGCTTTGTTTACAATTTCTTGTCTGCTGTTGTCGACGGCATCTAAGGTTTTGATGTGCGTTTTCGACATGGCGCTAAGATTCGAAGATTTGCTAGAGGAAGCTGATGCTGCTGGAAGCCCAAGGACCAAAACTGCGATTAATAGTGTAATTTTTTTCAACATAAGATTTCCCATCATTGCCTGCAGTATACTCCAATTAATTTGTAGTATCGATTAGAAGAAATGGTCGCGATGCCTTCTGACTTTCCTTCGAGGCCGGTTTTTCTCTGCGTGAAGTCGCTGATCGCGCCACTTTTGGTTTTCACCTCAACGTGTCCATAGTAGGGAAGCCAGCTCTCATATTTTTTGGGTTTAGCAAAACCCGGAATTGTGTTTCCTCGGGACGTTGGTCGATTTTTATAGGTCCCGGGTCTGGCGTAGGAATCATAGACGTTGACGCAACCCGATGGCGTTTTATTGGGGTCGGTGATGCCTTCAATTTTTACAAACCCGTGCTTTTCAAGAAAGGCTGGCATTTGATAGGCATCGACCCCACTTGGGTTCGGGATGCCCAAAGCGCATGAAAGAGTCACTTGAACGCCTTCCGCACAGAGACCACGGCTGTTCATTTTGCCTGGAGTGTCTTCCGCGCAATCTAGAATTTTTAGCTGGTCACCCTTGGGAGTGGCAAAGATATCTGCCGTGTTTCTTGGTTTGAATTCTTCGAAGGATTTCGGGAGTTCATGGCTGTAAGCGCTGTGCGATAAGTTTCCAAGTTGGCTAGAAGGAATGGCATAAGTTTTTGGGAATGCGGGTGATTCCTCGACATGTCCATTAGCTAAACGGCGGTGTAGCGTTCCAATCGAGTAGCCAGGAGTCTTTTGGGAGGCTGAATTGGCGGGTTTAAAGAGTAGGTTGTCAGTGCCTGTCGCTACGCCGTCGTTGCTATAAACAGTCCATCCTTTGTCTTTGAGCGGAATTGCGCCGGCGAGGAAGGCTTTCGCATCAATTCCCGGTGTTAGTGCCTCAACTTCTTCGTCTGAGAGTTGTCGAGTTGGAATCTGTTGCGTCCAACCTTGTTCGGTTCGAATATCCTTAAATTCTTCTAGACTGATCATGTAGTTTTTGTCGTTAAGCGGCCGACTACCGTCAAATAGTTTGCCTACTACGAAGACTCTTCCATTAACGGTTACGGTTCCTGGCGATTCAATAAATAGGTTCTCAAAGTTTTTCCCTGATCCCAAGCTTCCATCCGGCTCAATTCTATGAAGGTCGTCGAAAAATTTCAGAGGAAACTTTGTGGGGTTGGCATCTCTATCAACGGTTTGTTCTTGGGGGCTTTTGGAGTCATGAGCCCCTGATCCTTGCGGATGGATCTTGGGCTTCACAAGCACTGGCGAGGAGGGATTGGCCCAGGAAACCGGGGAAATCAACATGATGGCCAAGACAAAAGCTTTGGCGAATAATGAATGTAGGTTGTTCTTCATCGTGTATTTATTATCGGTAAAGAGTGCGTGATGAACAAGTTAAGTTATTGTTAATATTTGACACTTAGTCCTTTGTTTTCAGGAGTTTAGCGTGATTCTACTTAATTGTTTGTCTGCAAAATGCAATTAAGACTTAAACTGTGCGCGGTAAAAAGTGGAAAAGCCACCTGGTCACCACATCTCAATGATTCTAAATATTTGATTTACTTCTCAAGACAGGGGGCGCTCCGCCCCCCTCTTGCAAGTTGGCACTTGC
>Ga0100403_1001486_pt1 | contig 20916 bp, 19 predicted proteins | sample CryGeymet201501t_FD_83663 | JGI IMG/M metagenome (GOLD analysis project Ga0100403, IMG submission 83663) | Groundwater microbial communities from Crystal Geyser aquifers in Utah, USA - Crystal Geyser metaG 2015-01t | ecosystem: Environmental > Aquatic > Deep subsurface > Groundwater | place...
AAGAATTGTGAAAATTTTGGAGGTGATTGAGGGCGAGGGATTTCCCGACGAGGTTCATTGTAGCTGTTTGCCATTCGCTATAGATTATCTCAGAAAAGGCGCATCTTATGAGGAAAACCACGAAAGAATAGAAACATTATCTAACCCAAATAAAAATGTCTAAATGCGTACAATGTCAGGAGGAGATGGAGCGTTACGGGGAGTTTCAGGGGGCATGGATTTATGCTGACGTAGCTCCCGTCTTCCGCTGTCTCAAACCTAAATGTCCGAACTACAATTTGCTGGCTGGGGAATCATCAATTAACAAAGAATAAATGAAGGAAGAATCGCGAAAGGGTATGATTTGGTTTGTAGTATTTATAATGCTGCTCGTTTCGTACTTTTATTTTTTGTTGTGGGTGGTTGATTTTATAAGGGAACTTTTCACACGTTAGCCCCGCAAATAATTACCTCTGTGCGGGCAGGGGAATAACACAAATTGTTTATGAATGTAGAGGAATTCAATAATTTACATGATGCAATCCAAATCCTAAAAAAGAAAAGCCTAACTGACGACGAAGAGGTCTATAAGATGATTGCTACCGTAGCAGGTATTGGAGCGATGAAGACTATGTTGTCTAAATACTTACCAAAAGGGACTGTTATAATTGGAACTGGCAATTTACCCGAAATGTATAATTTGGATAAACCAATAGTTAACAATCAGGAGGTTGAGAGTTGGGGAATACTACGGAGGCTCACTCTCGCAATGAATGGAAACTATAGTCGACCTCGCTAAAATCCTGCGTGGTAAGGGTGAAGAGGTAAGAGCCACGACATATCATTGCTGGTTGCAAGTTACCACCAAACAACTTGCCCCCAACTCTCAGCCCCCTAATATGAGGAGGAGCCCCAATAATCTAAGCGATGAACTATAGATAACATCGCCAAGGACAAATAAGGCTTGAAATGGAGCGGAAACGCTCCCCTCCTCTCCAATAACCATTAAAAGCATGAAAAAACACTGCACCCACCATGTCTGCATGAGAAGAGTGAACTCAGGCGGACTACCCGCCCTAGCCAAGGCATTGCATTCTGATAATGAGTTACCCCCCTACCAATGAAATCAATAAAAGACATGATAGAGGAATGGGGCTATCTGCTTATCAGATTAAGGGAAGATCCGACATTAGAGTTTGAACCAGCGGTTTTTAAACACAAATTGCTGGATTTAGTAGAAGCTGCCAAAGAGGAGGAAAGGCGTGCCCTTTCCCTACCGCTGAATGCACTGTTTGACTCTTTCCATCTTGAAGGTAAAATAACAGAGCAACACGCCCAAGATATAAAGAATATTTTAATGCAAAATATAAATTGAAATTCTATCCCGAGCAACCAAAGAGAGATACAATGAGCTACGCTGAACATCTAAAAAAGCTCGCCGAAAGAGGTAAGCTTGAAGACAGATTTAGACCTTTAATCAGAGCTCAATCAAAGAAACGCTCTAATTCAGGCGGGTAACAACACCGTTGCCGCTTCTTCTTCTAGTATCTGAGCTGATGTTTCTTGTAGTTCGCTCATTCTCCGTGTCGGTCAATGGTTCTGATACCTACAGCCCCGCCGATTGTGAGGATCAAAAAATCTTTCAAATCAGCGTTGAAATACTGAGGAAAGGCTAGTAGGAGGGATATGGCAACAACGCCCAGAAAACGGGGGCTACCTAGCATTGGATATGTGTCAATCAATGATCTGATAAATTTCATACTGTTAAAGTTAGATCGTTTATTTCTTTTCTAATTTCTTCCCACGGCCGATTATCTACGAAAATTTCGCCTGTGACAAGTCCATGAAATATCGGCCCTGTGCGCATAACAAACTCTTCTTCGGTCATGTCGGGATTAATCATTTTAGCGGCTTGATACCCCAGTGTTTGCATACCGTTCATCAGTCGCAAAAAATCAACAGCTTCTTTTGATTTTAATTTTGCGACTTGTTCTTTCATCGTGTGTTTTTAAGCAGGGTCCCTTTCCAAGTCAAAACGAACTCTCGATCATCGAAATATCCCGCATAACCATCATTTACATCCAGCGGTGTCCAGTCCCATATCGTTTTGCCAAGTTCTGACAATAAATCTTGATTATCTGGGATTGCGATCTTAGGTTGTCTGATTCTTCGTGTTCCCATATGGAGATGTGGGCCAGTGGAATACCCCGAATTGCCGCTTAATCCGATCTCATCGCCCATATTCACAAACTTACCATCCGATATCCCAACTGCGCTGAGGTGGGCCAGTACGATCTCTATACCCTTTAGCGGGTTGCGTAGTCGAACGTGGAGGCCGTACCCGCCCTCTGTTTCTACCACCTTCAGGAAACCGTCCATTGGTGCGAAAACAGGTGTACCAACAGGCACGCCGTAATCGGTACCGTTATGCCCTTTCAATTTAAATCCAACGTATAAATGCGGATTTGCACTATGTTGTTGGGAGATTCTAGGGCGTTTTTGTGTCCATTCTTGAGCTAAATAAGCGACGTTCTGGATAGGTGAAATTAACATCTTAGCGGGTTATTGTTATATCATTAATAGTAAAAGCATGTTTAATCATTTTCTTGAATGAGTCAAACGGTAGCCACTTTGGGGGATATTCATCACCCCATGAGTTTTGAAAGAGAAGTCTTTTCTTCTGTTTGTCAAATCCAATAAGGAAAAGTTCATGCCCGCCGTCCAGTATCGGCTTAGTCGGAAAGGTCGGTAGAATATCAGCGTCAATATTCAACTTGTAATTCTTAAAGGTATCAACCCCTACCTGCATTGGGCTGGACTGTAGAAGCTGAGTGATTAGATTGAAATTATGCAGATCAACATCATGTGTCAAATGCCGATAGCCGTGTATTGTTACCTTCTCTCCTGTTTTGGTGCGATAGCCGTATCTCATACCATAATCGTAAAAATACCACTGTCTAGGCTTAGCTGTAGGTGAGTTTTTAGGGACTTTTTTAAAAAGATCTCTGATGATTTCAAAAAAGTTCTGGACATCAAACTCAACTTTAAGATGATACTTTTGCTCAATACATTCCATCAACAACCCGAAAAAGGCGTAGGCTTGACAGTGTGGCAAGTCGCCTTGATTGAGGGTTTTCCACGGTTTGTATTCGGCGTAGTCGAGTGGGAACATACGCTAAAAGGGTTATTTTCTTTTCTTTCCGTACGGGTTTACTGCGGCCCTTCTACCATGAGGAGCGATTGCGCCTTTTGGTTTACCATGTGGGGCTACTACACCTTTTGGTTTCATGCCCGGGCTGATTGATCCTTTTATCTTTTTCATCATATTGTTTGGGTTATTTGTAAATAATAAAGATTTATCCCTTACCTCTGTAGCTCTTCATGCCGGGCTTTTTACCGGTTGGTGCCTTCTTCTTTGAAGCCGTCGTTCCTAGCGTGCCCTTGTAGGTTGTAGTCTTAAATGGTTTAGCCATATTGCCTTTAGTTTTCATGGTGTTTGTGGTTAGGTATTTAATTAGGATTTTATAAGTTATTTCTTACAAATACAATATTGGTTTTTTCATTATGTTATTTGGGCTAAATGATTTGACTTATTTGGCGTTTAGTGGTATGTGGTATGTATTACTATATGTTTAGATTATGCAAAAGCCTTTGAGCGAAATTGAGAAATTTACTGCCATTTCTGCTTGTGTACTTACTTGGCTTATTTTTTGGCCACTTGGATTTATCATGTTCATATTTTTGTACAGACTTTATTCGGATGCCGATTGAGCAGCATTTTTTAGGGCTTCAACTGTTTTTTTGTCTACACCTTTCAAAAAGGCTTGTCCTTTTGCCGACCTAAAGAATCTAGCCAACACCCATTCGCCAAGCGCACTTGTACCCACACTAGAGACGGCGGTGAAGCCTCTTAATACGCTTAGGAACATTTGTAGGGGTGCGGTCTGACTTCCTCTTGCTACGGCGGTTCCTTTTGCCATAAGCTGATTGACTTTATCCATGTTTTTCACCAATCGTACCTGCTCTTTAGTTAGTAATATGGCCAGTTTCTCATCGCCGATTGCATTAATCTGTTTAGCAAAACCTGCCGGCGTGAACCCACCGGTTGGAGATTTAGCCTTTTCAATCATATCTGCTACGATCTTAGATTGTATACTCTTTGTTGTGTCTTTACCTAGCGTGTCGTAAATCTGTTTAATCTCATTAGCTGAAGCCTTGGTTTTTGTCAGCCTATCCGCTAAGGTATCTACATCGCCCGCCTCTCCCAGCTTTTTTATGCTTTTAGCAAAAGGCCTTTGACGGAGCTCCTCAAACTCTTTGAATGATTGATTAGCTTGCTTCAGTGTTGGAGCTAATTCAGGCAAATCCCTACTAATTGAAGTGTCTATATCGTTTTTAAGCGTATGATATAGTTTCCTAAAAAGCTTCTCGTCAGTTGTTGGATTAAAGGATGAAAAATTAGCCTTGTCGCCAATATCTTTAAGAGTGGCTCGATTTACGTTAAGATTCACATTACCAAGTCCTGACTTGATTCTTTCTAAAAATTTAACCTCTTCGGGGCTTGAAACAGCACTAAGTTGTTTTCGCTTGATTAAATCGTTTAATAACTTATTTGTATTACTTGCATCAACATAGACAGATCTACCAGATTTAATCACATCCTCGGCCTCATCGTACAAGGCTTTAATTACAGCCTTCCTTTCTTTCTCTATTGAAGTAAACTGTTTAACGATATCCTCGCCCAACTCTCCGCTTGTTGGCGCTGCTCTCTGTATGCTTGTTAGTGATTCTGTGAAATCGTCAATCGCCTTAATTGACGCTTGTTTAATATCACCTCCAAAAATACCCTCTCCAACCAACTGTTCCATTTTAGACTTAATGGGTGTGGAAAAGGAAGACGCTGGTAATTCAACGCCAAACTCTCTAGCTAGTTGTTCGGCTTCATATATTTCTATAGTGCGCTGGTCTAGGGCTTTCGCTATCTCTTGTTTAGGATTCGGTGAAGTCGTCAGTTTAGTCTTCAGTGCACTTGCCGCATCGCTGAGGGTGGTTTTAACCTTTTCAGCTCCTGCTAGAGATTTATTCATTATGGCAGGCGTTTTTTCTATAGTTTTTTTAATCAAACCCTTTCCGATCTGGAAAGTACCAATCACATCCAACAGATCAAACCCCGACCCTCCTAACTGCAAGAGTGAATCCACCTCAGTTTTAAAAACCGGATCAGATTTATATTTTCGTTCCAAATTATCAATAGATTGTGCTATTTCATTATCCTGACCAATCATTTTATCAGCTAATGGTTGTAATGGTTGAGTGGTGAATGACATTGCATCAACCACCGCTTGCAGCGCCGGGCCTGCTGACTCTTTGATATATGGGGCTAGCACTTTTTCAACAAGAGGATCAACGACAGGGGCAATAACCTCCCTAACCGCTGCTGCTGGTGCACTAACCGCCGCCCCCATCACCCCCCTCGACGCTATCGCGTTAAAATCACCCTCGGTGATCTGGCCAGCTTGTAATTGTTTGCGGGCTTCTTCGATTGTCTTTGTGCGATCTGTCACCGCACCCTCAAAAGCCCCCTCTATTTTATCAAAATATCCGGGTTCAGGTGGTGGCGTGCCTTGTTCTATTTTAGTGTCTTGATATTGCGGGACTGTTAAAGCCGCTGATCTTTCAAGGCTTTTCACGGCCTGCGCATATTCAGGTGTACCTTCTTGGATGCCTCGAGCCTTTAGCGATTCTGTAGCTTTTGATAAAGTCTCTTCTCTTGAAGGGGCTGCTGAGGGTGTAGCCTCGGGCTGATCCATCTTAATTCTAGCCAGCTCTTGCGTAGCCTCCTCCTGTGAAGATCCGCGAATCTTCATCATTTGTAGAAATTTTATATCTTGTTGTGTTAGCATGGTTTATTAGTTATTCCAAATATTATTTATCATTTCAATGTCTGATTCTTCCAGCATATTAGAAGACCCAGAGAGTGAATATAATTTGTCAGGCGGTACTGCACCGTAGATCGTTTTTCCAATTACCTCCATGAAGCTGTTCTTACTGGTGTTTTTATCTTCGCCAACAGGCACGCCATTACGTTCTAAATCAGTGACGATTTTGTTTAAATTACCAAAAGACCCTAATTGACTTGAGTGGCTTCCGTAAATCCCCTGTATCGTTCCGTACCGCTCATTAACTGTGTCAACTAACTGTTTTTCCATGTTTTCTATACCAGCAGTAACAGCATCCGCCCCACCCCTAAAAGTTAAAGCGTTAAATCTTTCCGTAAGGCTTGTTGGGTTAGGTATAACTTGCTCCATAATCTCTAAGTCTGGCCCATTCAAAACACCAAGATTAAAAAATTCCTTCATATTTAGAAGAGCAGACCTGTAGGTCGTGTTTAATTTGCCCACGTTACCACCAAAGGTTTCCAAATCAGAGCCGCTTTCTTCCCATGTCTTTTTAAACTCCTGTAAAGCATTATAAGAAACAAGTGCCTTATTTAGAGATTTATACTCATCCGTGCTTCTCAGTTCTTTATCTAATTTTTGAGCCTCATCAGTCTTTAATTGTTTCTGCCCAGTCTTATAAGACCCCTCTGGTGGAAAGGCAAAACCATACAGGTCAGAGTCCTTAATGCTCCTTTTTTTCTCAATAGGTGGATCAGGGATATTTGGGTTATTATCCCCCACGTTTGCCTCCATTGTTGTAAAGGTACCATCTGAAAATACCTGAGTAACAATACCAACGTGCCCTGTTTTTCCAGCCTGTGAAACGAAAGCCATCCCCGGCTTAATTGTTTGAGTAAAGCTTGTTGGGTCGAGCTGGTCCACGGTAATCCCTCTGTTATTTACAATCTCTTGTTTATTACTATAGAGATCACCAAACCCTCCTGCACCACCCGCGGCAATACCCCAAACGCGATTAACAAAAGCTCCGCACTGGTAAGCCCCTATTCCTTCATTAAATATTAATTTACCAGAAGGGTCTACACCGGACTGTATCCCCTCTAAAGAGGCTGACGGAAGATACACGTTCAAGCCCCCAGTCTCTCCATTCTCTAGCTGCCACATCGCTACATCCCTGTTTAATATCAAATTACTATTAAACTGTGCACTTTCTTTATCGTAGCCATTTTTAACCTCCAAAAGCTTTAGTTGATCTTCATAATCTTGCTGTCTTTGGACAACCTTGTCTATCCTCTCTAATTCCTGATTATACTCCGCTGAAGCCATCTGGTAACCCTGCAATGCCGAGTTGTAAGTATCCCTCAAACTACCCCCAACCTCACCCATCACATTCGCAAATGACGTATATCTATAATCAATATCCTGTGAATGCTGTTGCAAAGATTGTGTTAAAGTAGCATACGGATCTAGGCCTGCTTGCTTAAAAGCCTCACTTTCACCCAACGGCTGATTGCCAATTTCCTGCTTAACTCTCAACGCTTGCTCAAGCGGCCTTAAAACAGAAGATGTTGGAGCCGGGATATTACCCCCCGGGGCTAATCCCGCTCCTGTGGTATCCTTGTATGCGTCCCTTTGAGTGATGTATTTGTAATAAGGTATACCAGCCAGCTCTTGCGGCGTGTAAGTAGCCTCGAGTAATGTTTTCTGATTTAAACCAGCGATACTGTTTTCGTCAATATTCATCTCCTTTAACCTGCTACGCTCCCGATTAAAATCTCTCCCTTGATTTTGATCCTGTGGAGCTGTTGGTAATCCTGTTGGTAAAGGCGTTGGTGTACTAACTGTTGATTGTGGAAGTGCCATTTTATTTAGTTATATTGTAGGTTCTTTTTTTGTTCGGCTTGTTGGTAATTTTGACCCAATAATTGAGATAAAGTATTTCCCATCAACTGTTGCTTTTGATCTTCAACCGTTCCGGGTAAAGTTCCGCTTGGTGTGAAACCCGGGATATTTAAAGCCGCCGCCTGTTGTCCTCCCAATACGCCTTCCGCCTGTTGTCCTAACTGTTCAAGTGCCCTCTTGTATCTTAATGACGAACTGGAAGACATTAACCTATTTTGCTGATTTACGTTACCTTCATAGAATAACCCGCCAAAAGGTGTTTGAGTAGGGATTGCACTATCTCCCTCTTGAGCATATGCACTTTCAGCCCCTAAATCCTCGATAGCTTTCCCTGTAAAAGTCATGCCTGATTTAGCCAGCCCTTCCTTCGCTTGCCTGATAGACAGCCCAGCATTAGCCCTTTCAGTTTCTAAAGCCATCTCTCTTTCCTGCGCCATGAAATCAACCTGACTCCTTAAATCCCCTGTGAATTTTTCTATCTCTTGAGAAAATCTAGGATCGATAGTTTGGGTCTTAATTCGCTCAAATTCATCCAATACCCCTTGGATATTTACCTCTTTATTATAATCATAATTTTTTAATGCGGTACGATAAAGGTCTTGTAGTGAAGGGGGTAACACTTGAAAATCAGGATTAGCTTCCAGTTCTTTTAATGCCCTTTGGTACGACTCGTCAGTTGATAATGAGCCCGCTGCGCCCGGCGCTCCATCTACCCCCGGAGTGACAGGGGCTACACCCGCCGTGTCTGCCGTCCCCGCTGCGCCCGGTTGAGAATTTTCGATCAGTTTCCATGCGTCCTGCTTGAACTGGCTGTCCCTCCACCAACTATAATTCTGAAGATTGGTTAAGCCTTTAGATTTCACGTAATCAGCCATTGCTTGCGGGCTACTGGTAATGCGCTGTAATTCGTTAAAAGCCCCTTCTCTTGTGGCCTGATCTTCCGCCGTCCACCAAGGTTTATTCCCCAGATCGGTAGTTTCATTTGAAAGCAAAGCCCTGTCTACAAGCTTTTGTATATTGGGCGTTGTCACTGGACTAGCTTGCCCCGCCTGCCCTACAACCTGTCCCGGCTTTCTTCCTTGAGTGTCTGCTCCTGTGATCTCTGTCACAAAATCATCCGCCGTCATCGTAGCCTTTCCACTTCCTACTAATTTTATCTTAGCCCCGGGTGCATATTTCTGATAAGTCTGTGCAACGCTGTTGTATTTGTTAATCGCCTCTTCACCCAAGTATCCAGCCTTATACATTCTATCAAACATCGCTCCGTAATTCTTTTCTAAACTTGCAACCATACTTGCTGACGATGATTGGAATTGTGCCAGCGCCGTTTGTTTGGATTCAGGTGAGGCATTTGGTGAATTATACACATTTAAAAATCCCCCAATATGTCTACCAAAATCCTTGCCAGTGAACGCCTGCTCAATTCTCATTAAATCGCTTTGGATTAATCCCCGAAATTGACCATCACTTTCAAGATAACGGGGACTAGTATTGATCGGTGATTTATAACCCAAAAGAGTGAGAAATTTACTTCTACCTTCTGGTGTACTTGGGAGGTTAAATAAAGCCATTATAATATTTGTTTAATTAATAATTAGGCGAACTCAGTATTCTTAGCAATCAAGTATTTTCCACTACTTGCATTACCCGTCCCATTAGCCCCGCCCCCACTAGCTCCTCCGGCATCTCCTCTGGCTCCTGATCCGCCACCGCCGGCACTTCCGTTGAACCCAGCTTCACCATTATTCCCTGCGTCTTCATCACCGCCATTTCCACCAGCACCACTAACAAATCCACCCCCACCGCCCCCAGCTCCGCCAATAGTGGCTCCAGCTCCGTTGATTCCAGCCCCGGCACTTCCACCATCACCACCATCACCACCACTAATATCAACCGTCCCATTATTGGTTAATGTTCCATTGTAGAGGATCAACCCCATCCCCCCAGTTCCACCGCCACCCGCACCACCACCACCACCACCATGCCCTGATGTGATAGCATCGCCACCCTGACCGCCGTTTGCGCCATCCTGTCCTGATAAATCAATAATTCCTGCCGCACCGATCGTTAAATCACCAGCCACCTCCATGTACAAACAACCACCTCCCGCACCACCACCGCCACCGGCACCACCACGCCCACCACCACTTCTATCTGTACCATCGGCACCAACGGTCGGTAGGGCTGATATTGTTCCACCAGACCCCCCGGTTGCGGCGGGAGCGTCCGTCACCGATGCCCCTGCTCCACCCCCTCCACCAACTCCCGGTATGACATAGACAACCTTTTTATCCTGAGTGGCATAAAGCCTTGCTACGCCTGTTAATGTCAGTGCAGCTCCACCAGTTCCGCCAGCACCAAGAGATCCAGCCGTACCAAGTCCCCCGGGATGAGTTAGAGCATCAAGGGTGTCAGCATTAATACTACTTCCAGCAGAACCACTTACACCCGCATTTCCGCCAGCCCCACCAACTGACCCCGCCCCTTTCAAACTTAAAGTCCCATTAATCACACAATCCCCTTTTACTTTGATTGTGATTTTTTTATTTTGGTAATTTGAGCCAAAACTTAACGTAAAACCCTCGTCGATTGTTAAATTATCAAAATTGAAAACATCATAGGCGGGATTGAGAACGGTATCCTCTGTAACGTGAAGATCCCCATATGAACCATCACCCCCAAAAGCTCCCACTGAAGTTTTGACAAATCCATTCACGATTAAATCACCGGACACATCATCATAACTCATATATTGTCCAGTCGAATAATCCCCCATAAATATCCCGAAAGTATCAGCTACAAAACCCCCAATCCCATTCAAGTTACCTAGCCTCACCCGCTCAGAGTAATTATTATACGCCACTCCTGTCCTTGAAAAAACAGAATAAAATGGACTGTTAGTCCCTTCTCCTATTAATCGCAACCATCCGCCCGAGTACGCCGCTGCACCGTCACTAGTCCCCTGTTTTACGACCGCTGTCCCTTTTATCCAAATAGGATTAGTATCAGCGGCAAAACTGCCCGCTAAATCCCGAGTAACCGTATATGTGGGGGCGGCACTATCATCCGTCACCCTCAACCATTCCTCTTGAATACCCAGCGCTGTAACTCCTTTAATAAACAAAATATCATCATCAGCGAAAGTACTTGTTCCCGACACTGTTAACGTGGAAGCGTCAAGGGCTGTCATATCAACACCTATCGTATCCGCATTGGCCACCATTAATTGCCCACCAACGGCTGAAACCACATCGTACCTAAAAGTCGCTCCGTACATTTGTCCCCTTGCAATTATGTTTTGTGCTTCCACTAAATCAGGACTGACATTAAAACCCTTTACACCTGTAACATAATCGCTCGATCTCATTCTCACGTTCGGGCCGGAAAGCTGTAAGTGCACACCTGCCGGGCTACCAAGCGTCATCTCCCCTGTAGGATTGATCCTCACCGGTGCAGTTGCCTTGTTTGTTTCGGTCGCACCCCACCATGAAAGACCATCGGAATCAGTGTGAAAACTTTCATCTGTTGTGTCTTCATCGGGTATATGAATTTCCCCCGCTATCAAAGCCCCTCTAAAAGTACCGTCATTAAATTCCACGTCACCATCACCCGGGGCCATGTTGATCTTAAATCCCGAAACTCCCGATATGTAATTACTCGATTCGATATATTGATTGACCCGCAATCTATCAATGGTCAACTTACTGAAATCAATCGCATTATTAGGTATTTGTTGATTTATATTCGCCAAAGGCACCTCGGCTTGTAGTTGGGGCATAACAAACTCTTTCCTGTTCACGTCAACAATAGGCCGCCTGTTAAGCTCAAAACCTAAATCCCTTAATAATCCTCTAGTAACAGCCATTTATTTTGAATTAGCGGTTGGTAAAATTTCTAGTTCATAACCATAAAAACTAGCATATGGATTCTTTGAGTTTTCACTTCCTGAAACCTGCAACATCACACCCTCTTTCAGATCCACATCAAACACATTCACAAAATCTTTTAATTGCCCTACCGGTTTCCATTTAGTCAACACTCTCAAATTCCTATCTATCGTGCGGATATACAAATTTAACCCCTGCGCCCGCTCTGAATAGGCTACCATCTTTTTGATAAAAGCTTTTTTATCCAAAGAGCCGAGAAAGAAAGGAGCTAATTCAAAATTAGCTGCGATCGGATAGCCAACATTATTTGCGTCAACGTATTGATCGGATGAAATAAGTGTAGTATCGGTATACTTTGCCTTATTGTATACATATCCGGTATCTGTACCCATGTATTGCCTGATCTTTCCTGAGTCGTTGTAAGTGGCGTAAATAGTCATATTATCATAATACTCTCGCCACCTTGTTGTTGAGCGGGCCAGATCAAAACGTAATTCACAATTACTATAAGTCACACCATCCACTGTGACAGTACCAATATATAGCCGGTACTCTTCGTCAACAATCGTAGCAAAGAAATCCCTCGGACTACCATTGCGGATAAAGTCTATCAGTGGCCCGGATATATTTTGAGGCTGGCCTCCCGTTGAGATCCAGACACCATTAGAATCACACCATGCCATATAAGGCCCCTGATTGCAGATGGTGCGATGATTTGAGCAACCAATTGCCCAAACTAATTTAAACTGTGATTCGTCATACATATAAGCGTTAGTATCAGTGAAGAGTACCAACCTATCCCAGTTCACCCCACCGCCTGTTATTTCCTCACTATAATCAACATCAAGAAAATCACTTGCCGGTGTCCATGTAATCGCCCCTGCTGCTGGCACGCTAGAAAAGTATGTACGGAACGGATAAGTTGTCCCGCTAATATGACAATGAAGAACAAACATTTTATCACGGTAACGCAAAATAAATTTACCCTGTGGCATGTCGGTAACATTGGTTGAGGTTGAAAATGTAGTTCCAGTTAAACTAGCAACAGGCAAATACCCATCGGTAGCCCCATACCCTACAAAAAAACAATAATTCAAGAAGGCCAACATTTCGACGTTGATATTTGCTTTGTTTGCCCATGCTGTTTCAGCCGCTGCGATTTCAGTCCATGCCCCTGCTGCTGCTTTGTAAAATAATTGAGTATCATCATCAGTTGCATCATTAACTGTAGCTAGCATTTTTTCCGCTCCTGTCTGTCGAAAATTAAACAAACCGGTTATGTCCTTTCCCGCTTCTATCACCGTGCTAACTCGTGAGTATCCGGGATCTTTAGTCAACGCCCCCAGCTTGTGACCATCATTCCACCCGTTTAATACTACAGGTGAATTTTGAGGCTGAATTAATGGGGAGATATTAGCATTTGCTCCTCCTAAATTTTGAAAGTTTTGCACAATCATATATTCCAATTGCTGTTATGATATACGGTTTCATCTGTAGAGGGCGGGCGGTTTTGTAATGCTTGATTCATAACAATCTTCTCAAACTCACCCATGTGCATTGCAGATTCATCCATGTTTTTACGGAAAGCCTCGATCTTAGACGCAACATAAAACTTAAAAGCATAAGTGAAAGGTACATCAGTCACACTCCCTAATCGGGTTAAGGCTGTGAGTTTTTTTAGATAACGCAATTTGATCGGATAATTCTCGTAATCAGCCCCTACTGGCGCATTGAAGAATATTTTATTGTTATAAGCGGCGTATTTAGTCGGTAGCCCGGGGCTTATTCCCTGCCAGACCAAAACCCCTACCGCCCGAGTATCAGTAATTGAGCCAGTTCCCGCTACTGGGATTCCAGTAAATCCGGTCGTACCATCTTTGCCTGTATAAGTAACGGTGTCCTCACCAACGTAAATAGTACCAGAGTCACCGAATAACACATTTGATGCCACTGTCAGCGTATCGTCCCCGGCACTTGCTTCTACACTAACCGTCGTTGACGCCGTGTCTTTGAAACTATCATCGATCTCATCAATCTCGATTTTATTTAGAGGCGTATTACCAAACCGCAAATCAACTACCGCCTTTGCTGATTCAACGTATTTTGGAGTAACGGTTAATCCTGAAATTGCCAGCTCTGTTTGATTAACACTTGCCGTCAAAGAACTTTCATCGTCAATCAGTTCAAAATCCCAATCAACCTGGATTAACCCTCCTGACCTAGAATCTTGATAAGCAAAGGCTGATATCTTACTTTGCCCATCATCGAGCCATTTCAGAAGCTTTTCTCTTGTAAGATTCTCATCAATTTCAGTATTGGTAATATCCAAAGCTTCCTGAATTAAAGTGCCTGCCATCGATGAGGTCAAACCTGCTGCTAAAATATACTCACTGGCCGCCCCCTCAGTAACACCATTATAATACTTGACCACATAATAATTGTAAGCGGTATCGGTTGTTAAAAGGGCGTATTCAGTCCATTGTTTATTCCATTCTATACTGATAGCCCCGGCGGTATCTTTAATGGCTGTCAGCGCCCCACCATCGGTAGCGGCTCCGTAAATAGTAATCTTTCGTTCGGCTATGCGTATAACAGGGGCGTTCACCTCATGATCAAATTTTAGTGTATTGGTGATTGTAACCGTTCCCCCTCGAGTAACGGCCCCATTGACATCGCATTCCTCAGTAGTCTGATCGCCGGGATTCCCAACTAAAAACCAATCATCATCAGCAAAGCCATTATTGTCCAAAACTGACATGGTTGTACCCCCAGCGCTGATCGGTGCCGCCAGTCCTGTTTGGGTATTATACCGAATATCGGGGTGAGCGATTCTAATTATAGAATCTCTAATCTCGAATATTTGCGCTCTCTGTAGGGATTTTAAAGTGGCCATTTATTTTGAATTAGCAGGTAAAAGATCATTATCATTCTTTTCAATCAAAGCCTCCGGTTCAGCGAGATTAATTCTGTTCTAGTCATTATTTTTTAGGTAATCGTTCTTGAATTATCGTTGAAAGTCTTGTGATGTCCTTACTCATAGAAATGTTCATATTATTGACTAGGGCTGCTAATCCTTCCACCTGCACACTCACAGAATGCGTATGGTTTTGTGCCAACTCGAATGCTTTATCGAGCCTAATGCCTAGATCTTGAAACTTCTGATTGTTGCCTTCCCTCTCCAGTGTAACTTGTTGTGATAGTAGTGCCGCTTTCTCCTCTGTTTCTGTTTGTGGTTTTTTGACACTGTTCCAAATTGTAAATACTACGCTTGCAAGTGCGATGATCCCGAGAATATAGTTTAATGTTTCAGAAGTTAGCATTTTTTTTAAATTATCCCACACCGAGCAACAACAGCCTCCGGAAAGCTCCCGTTGGCAAAGTGTAAGTTATGGTTAGTTTTGGATCGTTGTCCGTTCCCGCTCGATCAGCCGAAAAGACTTGAGCGTTGTAGCTCAATCCTGCGCCAGCTTCTACACTCCCAATGTCGTGTTCCACTTCCCTAAACCCAAACTTGCTAATCCCGGTCAATGAGATATTCCCCCGTCCTGTTGCGTTCATCGTCATATCATTATAGGCAACGGTAGAAAAGGAAGTAGAGGGGTAATCATCCGCTTGTCCCACTTCACCTATTTGATCGAAATCACCAGCGTCGATAGCAGTATCGGAAGCTGGTGTCGTTGTGACCATCCTGATATTGAAAAGAGCAGGCGCACCTAATAAACTCCCATAAACTGAATAAACCCCTGCTGAAATTACTGCGTCAGCGGTCAATGCGCTGGTATCAAACAATGTGTACGCCCTATGTATTTCGTGACTTGTGGTGAAATTCCGTGCTCTTGCTCTAATCACTGCCGCACTATCATCAATCGCCGTACCATCAGTAGCGTTGCGGACGTCTGCCCATGCAACACCAACCAACTGAGTATTTGCTATCAATCCATCAAAAGAACTTACCTCTACATTGGGATCAGGGTAAACCACTAAACTATCAAAGCCTAGATTCCACGCTGGATTGACAGGATTGGCGATCAGTACATCCCATGCATGGAATAGATACCACAAAGGTTTCAATCCATAAAAAAGCCGTTTTCCAAATTTATTATGTGTGCGAAATTCAGTACTAAATTTCCCCTCTTCTTGCCATGTAATCGCATTAGGAGTGATATTGATAATCTTATTATCCCCAACGCTCGAACCCTCCCCCCAAATACGAAAAAACCATCTTCCTATCCATGTATTGACAAAAAAGAGCAGTGTTTTCTGATGTTTCTCGAACCAATTTTTACTAAAAACATTCATTTTTTGCGTTTGGTTAGTTCTTTGTCTACAAACGAGCGAATCACCTTGTCGGTTTCATTACGTTTGTAAAATTTATGAGTTTTTTGTTCAATCAATCTCAACTCGGGCGGTTCAGTACTGATAACTTCGTACGTTCCAACCAGTACTTTAGTTTGCGCGCCCACCCTGTTGATATAGCTAATATGGTTTTCAATCATGAGGAAAATTAAACAGAAATAAGTGCGTACGAAAGCCAGCCATCAACATCACCACCAGTAATATCAATCTCCAGATCTTTGTTGGTCGCTAATTTGAACACTGGCATTGAGAAATTCCCGCTCGGAGGAACTGAAATTCCGCCATATTGACCAAATTCCATAATTCCAGTCAATGCGGTGTCGTCCTCGTCTTGTAAACTCACCGTTTGACCGTCAGCGTCCCCGCAGGTAAGCCCATAACCATAAACCCAAATTTGCTTATCTGCTGCACTCGCCACAAGAACTTGATTTGCTGCTGTGGTTAGGTTGATTGCTACTGTTGTGTAGGAATCGACAGACGGATTCCCAAGTCCTGTAGTGACCACATCCCCACTTAGTGGAGTCTGATACTTATAAGTAACACTATCATTTGCCACCTCGGCCTTAGCCTTCATCCATACCTGCCCCCTTCGATGGTCTATTGCGTAATCCCCATTAGCAGTAAGCCATGTAGCTATATGAAGCACCTTGTCTGCCACTGACATTTTTTCCATTTGAGAGAAAGCTACTTCCGGTACCGTCACCAGGGTTTCAGCTCGCGTTGCTGCTGCAAAACTCAATGACGTATCGTTTTTATGTCCAATTGAGCTTCCAAGTGCATTTGTAATGCCGGAATATGTTAGTTTTGAAACACAAATTGTACCTGCCGCTTCTGTAGCCGCTGCTGCCCATACTCCCGAATCGCTAAATGACCACACGACCGTTTCAGCGATAGCATCATTAACGACTGAGGTGTCATCCACCCGATCAGTCGGCATAGGTGTAACCCCGTCAATGTCGTTCTGGTGCTGTTGATTTAATGACATTATTTTTTTAAGTTAAAATGTAATTTTAATATTAATCCTCTGTAAAAGAGGGCCATAAAGCCCTCTCATTACAAGGGACTAGATGGTATACGAAACCCCTGCTGCATCTTTTACGATTGTACTCTTTCCGTCCAAAATCTCTTCCACCACCTTTACCTTATGGCCTTGGACGTTCACCACACGGCCGACATAAGAAAGTACGGCTTCCGTCGCCTCAGTGTTTTTTTCAACTACCTTTTCTCTTTTTTTAGGCATATTTAAAATTAGTTAGAAAATACTAAGCTGCGGCAACAACATTCGCACTAGCCACCAAAGGCTTGTAGTACAAAACCCAATCAATATTGCCTGTATCAGCCGCATCCAACACTTGCGCCAGAGTTATAGCTGCTTGCGCATCACCAACGATAATTGGCTGATATCCCCCATTCGCAAGAGAGGTAGAGCCTACCACTGGAGCGATACCAGAGTTCAACACTGCCGCCTTAACACCGTCAAGGTGGTACATGGTGCCTACCGCGTCAGTATCAATCGTAGTAGCCGCACAAAGATCAACTGTATTTGTCTGATCGCTGATCTTCAAGGTTGCTGCGCCACCAATCACGGTGGTTACTTCACCTGATAAATGAGTGATTAAACAGCGCCCTGTTACTGTAAACAAATTATCTACACCAGCGCCATCAGCTAGGTCACTTGTTTTAGTCACCCTGAAACCTAAAACTGGATCATAACCACCAAGCGGGTCCATAAGGGCCTCAAGTCGTTCAACAATCGTACCATCAACATTAGCCACAACACTTGAAGTAGAGCCTACATTGTTAGCATCGTCGAAACCTATAAGATTAGCTGCAACATCGTCAACTTGAGCTGCATAAACAGCCTCTAGCCTTTCAAGAATAGAACCATCTCTATTTGAAGTTACATTTGTTGAAGCGAACTGATTGTCGGCATCGTCCGCACCAAGTACATTAGTTGCTGAATCAACGCCACCGACATCACCTTTAATGGTTGTTACGTTAGAAGCAATAGCTGAAAGATCGCCTGCTGCTACCGCATTACCAGAACCACCCTCAAAAGTCATGCCTGCTGCAGAATCGAAGCCTTTAACGCTCCATATTGATCCGGTGATAGTATCAACCACATTCTTTGAAAGATCGGTGGTACCGGAAACATAGAAGTTACCATTAACCACAACATTAGTTGAAAGAACGTCAACAAATTCAACAATCGCTGTTGAATAAATACCATATTGGTCAATATCAATTCTCACATTAGAACAACCGTCTAAACGAACACAACTTACACCGGCATTACCAGCGATGAAACCAAGATGTTTAAGTTTCAAATAACAGTTGTTGGCCGTATCAAGACGTACCACGGTGGCCGCCTCAACTGCTGACGAGGTGTCTTGGTGTTCAATGTCAATATAACAATTATCACCAGTAACAACCAAAGCGTTAGTCAAAGCGTCATCATTTGTAACAATGACAATATTTTCAAGCCTTGTGTTGTTACCTGACATTGTCATCGTCCCCGCATTGTCTGTAGAAGCAATTGTAATAACTGGTCTATTATTGCCAACTCCCAAACCGATTACTGAAACACCTGCCACATCCAAAGCAATACCAGCTGCTGCTGTGATAGATTCTGTATGCCCCGGCGCTACCAGGATTACATCACCACGGCTTGCGGTAGTATAACCAATAACAGCATCAATGGTTATCCCATAACGATTAATACCATCTGGATCAACCGGGAAAAGATCTTGCCAAACCTGGCGGCCTGCTGCTGCTGTCGCTGCCACCATAAAGACCTTAGCCCCTTGGGCTTTTTGTGTCATAGCGTGAGCCACTGCTGCGCCATAACCTGAATTTAAATTGTAATTTCCTGACATAGTTTTTAATTGTTAGTTTTCTTTGACCACCGCCACCTCCTCGGCTTTCGCCTACACGGTCAAAAGAAAATGAATTATTTACGCACCAAGACCACTTGAGATGAACGCCCCCTTAGCAGAAGCCCAGCAAATTCCATAAGAACCACGAGTCGCAAATGTCCAGTCGTCGTTGTGAATATCTTCACCATTGTTACCTGTTGACGGTGTTTTCAAGTTAGCGGCCTCCCAAATACCCAAATGAGCTTCAAGCTCACCAGCGGCCAGATAAAACCAATACTTAGCTTTGGTTGAATCGTAAGCCCCTGTTGCAGTTGTTGCCAACCTTTCAAGAATAACATGTCTAAACGCTCCTTTGTAGACATTGGTCACACCTGAATTATCACCGGTAACATCAGCCATTGAATTTTGAAGTTTGCGCACTTCTCGGATAGTAGCCGTGTCATTACCTGTAGCTACTGTGTTAAACTTCAAAATCCGTCTTTCACCAAAATTGGAAAGAACTTGGGTGTTGGTCAAATCTTTAGCAATCTCAAAACCTCCTTGTGAAAACTGAGGATTCCCAGTGATGATTGTTGAATAAGTGGACGCACTAGCCGTCAAGGTGTGTACTGCGCTACCACCCGCTAGAGTATCACCCATTGACACGTCGACAGATTCGCCGTCCATGTCTGTATAACTTGTTGCTAGAAAGAAAGTAAATCTGTGAGTCAAATCAAGTACCATTCTTTGAGGTACAAATGTAGCCAGAGAAGTAAGTCTGCGGATAATTTCTTGATCTTTGCCGAAAGTACGAGCTTCAAAGGTAATATCAATTTCTGCTGCGAATCTGCGAACAGTCATTGTTTTTGAGTAACCTTTTACCGCTCTTTTCTTTCTTGCATTTACGCCTTCACCTTTAAATGAAGCGTAAGTTTCGCCATCGTATTCATCATAGATTCTGGAGTTACCAGTACCATTAGGCACATTCTCAACCATGTACAAACTCATAACGTCTGCCTGGTCTTCCAAAAGACTCATGCCTTGTGCATGGATTCTCTCTGTAGTATCTGCAAAATCTGAAAAATGCAATAACGAAATTTTTGATGTTGGATCTGTTGCTGCCATAAAATCTTATGGTTAAAAAAATAATTTAAATTACTCCTTACCCTTTGAGTAATTGATCTTGAAAATGCCTTCTGTTGCTGAAATAAAACCAACAACCTCTAACGCATCCTCAGTCGAAGCGGAAACATCCACTTCCGTAGAACTTGCAAAGTCAACATAACGCCCAATAAAGGCCGCTGTTAAAGTTCCTGTCCCCACAGTCCCTCTAAAAGTACATTGTGGAGAACGCGGAACGGCTACGGTGATAAAATTGGTATTATTTGCTGATGTTTTACCTTCAACAATAATTCCGTATGTTTCTTCTGTGGTGGTGGTTACTTCTACGTTATCCGTTCCATCGCTAGTAAAACACGCCCCTGCTGTATAGGCTGTATTTGCTTTAGTTGGGATTCTAACATAGTCCCATGTGCCACTATCTGGTACAAAAACTGACATAATGTTTTAGTTAATTAAATATTCTCGAAATACCACTGGCGAAGCGGTGATACGCCAAAAACGCTGACGAGGCGTGATACGTCTATATTGTTTTTTGGGCATAAAAAAACGCCGCAAAAAAACAATTGTTTAAATCGTTCTCTTAACGGCGAGAAGCCGACATTACTTAGACTATCTTACTAATCACACAAAAAATCAAGTTATTTTTTCGGAGCTTTAATTGATTCCTTCAATATTCTATCCAAATCACCCATCGTAACTTCTTCTCTTTCTTTTCCATCCATTAGGTATTTGTAAGCATTACGTTCGTGAATTGATAACGTTGTCACTAAGTCGTTATAGATGAAATCCAAATAATCTTTCGCTGTCATATACATCATGATCTCCTCATCATTATCCACAACTTCATTGAAATACTGAGGGTTAGAAAGCATAACCTCCCGATCAAGTACTTTGTCCAATATTACCTGTACCACCCGC
>Ga0100403_1001487_pt1 | contig 20909 bp, 24 predicted proteins | sample CryGeymet201501t_FD_83663 | JGI IMG/M metagenome (GOLD analysis project Ga0100403, IMG submission 83663) | Groundwater microbial communities from Crystal Geyser aquifers in Utah, USA - Crystal Geyser metaG 2015-01t | ecosystem: Environmental > Aquatic > Deep subsurface > Groundwater | place...
ATTTTCATTGATAAACTTCTACGTCAAAACAATGATTCATCCTATATATTACCCATATCTATGTGTTATAATTCTGATCATTGAAATTATTTATGTCAAGATAAACTTTGACACACATAATTTATTTTTTGAAATTAAAGATTAAATTTGTGCAATTCTGATCATTGAAATTTGTTATGTCAAGATAAACTTTGACACATATAATTAAAAACTTATACTTCTCTAGCTATATATTCCAAATAAGCTGTGTAGATGCGGTTATCTCTATTTTGCATACCATTCATTACTGCTACATTATAGACTCCATATCCAGTTATTTCTACCTTCCAATGATTATCTACGTAAAAAGATTCAATAGTAGAATATTTTTCTGGTATTTTGTAATTAGCATCCAAAAGATTTGCGATTAATGATGATATTGCACATTCCTCCGACAATCCATTACCTATTACAGAAATACCACTTCCCATTTATATATAACTTCAATTTTATTTACTTTCACTACTTTCACTTTCTGTTTTTAACTGTTAAATTCGGTGAATGTGTTACAAAAAAATGTAAACATAAAACCTAAAAATCTATTAGTATCATAAATAAGTATGTTTGATATAATACTTGCTATGGATATCTGTGGTGGAATTGGGAAGGATAATGCGATTCCATGGCATTCAGTCGAAGACTTAAAACACTTTCAAAAAATAACTACAACAACCGATGCAAAAGCTCCAGCTAGAAATGTTGTTATAATGGGTCGTAAGACATGGGAATCATTACCATATCGTTTTCGTCCCTTAAAAGATAGAGTGAATATTGTAGTAACGAGTGAAGAAGCATTGGTTTATACGGAGTTTTCTAAGTCTGAAGCATGTATAAGTAATAAGGCAATTGATTCGTTGAATGACTTTGATTATGCAGTATCTAGTATCAGAGAAGCATTGGATACGGCCTATGTAGAAGCGAATGGAGGAAATGTGTTTATCATTGGTGGTTCTCAGATTTATGGTCAAGCAATTCGCGAATTCAAAGATGAACTTCGTCATATATATTTGACTATATTTCCAGCAAGCTTTAACTGTGATACGTATGTACCAGATATATACAATATGATAATGACCCAAGATAAAAATCGTTTCAAAAGTTTAAGTATAGATGATGAATTAACCGCACAAACATTCATTAATACATATGAAAAGAATGTAATGAACTCAACTACAATGCAAGCTAAAGAGCATATGTTCATATACACTCAAGAGAATAACGAAGAAAACGAATACTTAGATCTTTTGAGACATGTTCTTATTGGAGGTAGTAAGGTGTTGGATAGAACTGGTACTGGATGTTTGTCGGTGTTTCCATCACCCAAGATTCTTCGATTCGATATGGAAAGTGGTCGATTTCCAGCGCTGACCACAAAACGAATGTATCTAAGAGGAGGTATATGTGAGATGCTTTTCTTTATATCTGGAAGTACGGATGTTACTAAATTGCAAAGTATGGGCGTGAACTACTGGAATGGAAATACCAATCGAGAGTTTTTAGATAAACGTGGTCTAACAGAATATCGCGAATACGATATGGGTCCCACCTATTCATTTATGTTCAAATATCAGGGAATAGGTCATATGTATGAAGGGTGCGACGTGGATTACCGTGAAAAGGGTGGTTTCGATCAACTATCATGGGTGATATCTGAAATAAAACACAATCCAAGCAGTCGGCGTCTGTTGATTAATCTCTGGGATCCGAGAAACATGCACAAAATGTCATTGCCGCCATGTGCGTATAGTTATCAGTTTCATGTAAACCAAACGCGAAATACACTCGATTGTTTACTAACACAGAGAAGTGGTGATCTGTTCTTAGGAGTTCCTATGAACTTTATTTCTGCTGCGGCACTTCTATGTATGATCGCACACGTAACAGGATATAAACCAGGTGTTCTATCCCATGTAATTGCAGATGCACATATCTATTGTGATCATATATCGCAGGTGCAAACGCAACTTAGCCGAGTTTCTCGACCGTTTCCTAGACTATCATTTCGTCGTGAGATATATGATATTCATGATTTTCGTTATTCGGATTTTTGTTTTGATGACTATCGACCGTTACCATCCATCAAAGCACCTATGTCTACGTAATACATATCAAGATAATCTTTTACATATATATATGGTTCGAACCAAACAGATATATATAAAAAAATCAAATAAACCACTCAAGAAGTGGGTTGCAATTATCAATGAAAATGGAAGAACAAAACATGTTCATTTCGGACAAAAAGGTGCTTCTGACTATACGAAACATAAGGACAAAAATCGCATGTATAGATACATACAACGACACGGAGGTAAAACAATGAATTCAACAACAAGTTACAAAGAAAATTGGAGCAAGAATGGATATAGAACTCCTGGATTTTGGTCTAGATGGTTAACATGGAATAAGCCTACACTTAAGTTAAGTATAAGAGATATAAACAAACGTTTTTCAAATATACATGTCAAAATGATATAACAAAAAAGAACCTGAAGGGGATTCGAACCCACCATCTTCTCATTAGACTGTGAGATGCTCTACCGTTAAGCTACCAGGTAATGTATTCTTACTTGATATACATTTTTGGCTTTTATATAAAAATGCATTGACCGTGGGTTACTGAATTTAAAAATGTAAATAACCTGAGGGGGATTCGAACCCGCGAACTCGAAAGACCAATCTAAATTTGGCGCATTTGACCACTTTGCTATCAGGTCTTATTTTCATAAATCATATATGTATTTATTGTTCTTACTTCTAAAATCGTATCAATTTTGATAAAAATAAATAATCATTTAAAAAATGTGGAATAAAGCCAACTCTGGGATTCGAACCCAGGAACCCGGAGGAAACGATCTTAAGTCGCGCGCATTTGACCACTTTGCTAAGTTGGCTGGTTATTGATTTATACATAAATAATATTAGTATTAACATAGTCTCAGATGTGATTCGAACACATATCCTTACGATCTGCAATCATACGCTCTGCCAGTTGAGCTACCGAGACCTATCTCATAAAAGACACATAGAGGAATTGAACCACTATCTACGGGACTGGAATCCGTTGTTCTACCATTGAACTAATGTGTCTGTTTTATTTTTAAACTCTCAGATGTGATTTGAACACATAACCAATCGGGCTACAACCGAACGCTCTTCCAATTGAGCTACTGAGAGAGGTTTCATATAAAAAAGGCCCAGGAGCGAATCGAACGCCCTTCTCACCGACCCAAACGGCGAATTCTACCAGTAAACTACTAGGCCAAAACGTAACCCTCCCATTAACTGAGATAGTCCTTTTTTTTTGGAATCTAAAGGTTCCGTGTTTTCAGGGGGAATTGAACCCGCATTTCTTCGGCTACCTTATCGAAGTGTTCTACCATTGAACTATGAAAACTGGTTTGTGTATTTAACGTGCCACCACACGTAAAGAACTATGTCTTCAGGGGGATTCGAACCCGCGTTTCTTCGGCCACAACGAAGTGTTCTACCATTGAACTATGAAGACTTAAAATCGATATTTTTAGGCAACACCCGGAATCGAACCAGGATTATATGATTACAAGTCACATGTACTGCCACTATACTATGTTGCCAGAATAATAAATAAACTTACCTTTATAATACTTTTATGCACAAAACAATAGTCTAGTGCGTTTTTAACTAACTCCGAGCGGATTTGAACCGCCATTTTCGGATTATGAGCCCGATGTACTACCCAGATTATACTACAGAGTTTCTATGTTCGCACATAATGCACCACAGAGGAATCGAACCCCTACCATCCAGGTGGAAACCGGATATTCTGCCATTAAACTAGTGGTGCCCGACAGACCGTACCAGGAATCGAACCTGGATTAACTGATTCAAAGTCAACTGTGTTTGCCATTACACTATACAGTCACCTTAGTTTTACGTGTTTTCGCACAAGTTTAATCTAAAGGAAAGCAAAAGGAACCGATGGGATTCGAACCCATGCGACACAAGGCCACTAGCTTAGCAGGCTAGCTCGTTAGACCACTCCGACACAGTTCCAAAAAAAAAGCTACATAGATAGAAAGTGCATACCTGGGGTCGAACCAGGGACCCTGTGCTTATTAGGCACATGCTCTGCCAACTGAGCTATACGCACCCGACATACTAGTTTAACGTGTTTTCGCACAATATATACTTAGCATTTTTTGTATGTTTTTCTTCTTTTTATTTTCATTTCATATTTTGTTCCACAGTTCAAAAAAATTTGAAGCCGAGTATGGGGCTCGAACCCATGACCACCGAGTTAAAAGCTCGGCGCTCTCCCAACTGAGCTAACTCGGCCTGTTCTTATAGATAGTAACAGAACTTTTTCTATTAAATAGGCACTGGCAGGATTCGAACCTGCGAACCCGAGAGACCGGAACCTAAACCCGGCGCATTTGACCACTTTGCTACAGTACCCTTTTCAAAAAAGTTTTTGACCTCTACTGGAATCGAACCAGTATATTAAGAGTTTCAGTCTTACATTCTCCCGTTAAATTAAGAGGTCTTATAGATACTGGCAGGATTCGAACCTGCGAACCTGTCGGACTGGGACTTGAATCCAGCGCATTTGACCGCTTTGCTACAGTATCTGATACTTGTGATTTGTAAAATTACGCTTCAAACGAATCACAAGTATATATACGTTTAGATTTTATTTTTTATGTTAACACGAATTTATTAATTCATCCATTCATATATAGAAAAACAAAAGAAATGATTGAAAATATATATGCCAAAACTAGATTATATATTTAGCATGAATAATCAGTAAATCGTTATTTATATTTATCATTTTGACAGAAAATTTATAATGTATAACCGATATCATTCAGTGAATTTCTTTTACAAAATGAAATAAAATAATTGAGAAGTGAAGTAACTGTAAGTCTACAAGCAAATATGTCTAAGCACGCTTTTAAGTATCTTGAGGATGTTCATAAAATGCGCGAAAGTGCTAAACTTACGAGTGGTTTTTTCAACGATTGTAGTAATCATGTAATGGATTTGCTTAGTTCTAACAAGATCTCTTGTCACGATGGTGTTATGATATTGAAACTTATCAGCAATGATCAAACTGCATACATAAAGGACTTTGAAGAAAAACTTAAATGTGTCCCATCGAAAGAAGAAAAAGAAAAAGAAAAGGTTGTTCGTTCAGAAAGTATTGTTGATGGAACACACTATTTTCATGAAACGATTTATTATGATAATGATGAAGTCTTAGGAAAGAATAAATGGTGGAAAATAAGACGTACTTTTACGAAGAAACAACAATTAACAAACTATTATCCTGTTGATAAACAGATGCCTTTTCCGGCTGTAACTGAGTTTTATCCGAATGGAAATATCAAACTTGTAATGTTTTTCGAGTCTGGGATCCAGAAAAATATGAGTGATGTCGATATTGAATTTGATGGAAATCTTCATATTGTAAAGAAACCCGGTAATTCTCTACCGTCGGTAATCAAATATGCAGAAAATGGAAAAATAGAATATATTGAAAATGATGTTCAAATTGAGAAAACAACAATCTATGCATTTTCGCGTTCATCTGCTACCAGATTTGATACAAATATGACGCGTGATACTACGTATTCTCAAAAAATCTACTATGGAGATGGATATGATATTCATTATAATTGCGGATATCAATCAAATAACAATAATTACCTGCGCTGGTATCGCATCTTCTATGATTCTGGATATATCATAGATCAATATTACTACAATATTTATAAATCTGACTCTGATAGAGCGCTGTTCTATTCTATACTTAGTGACGATTCTAAAGGTTTCTCTAAGTTCAAAGAAGTATGTACTATTCGTTATAGTATATTGGATGATGAAAATAATATTGTTCTTTCTACCAAAAAGGAACATCAACCATCTTTCTATCGTGTATTTAGCAAAGATAGTTCGTTCTTTGAGGATACAGAAGATGATATAACAGGGGACTCGTTGTATTCTATCTTGATGGACAAATCTGTTATGGAACCACAAGACACGCAATATTTAACGTATAAATATATGAATGAAGATGGTCATCTATGGCGTCAGATATGTGATGGACCTGCGATATTTGAAGTAAAACAATCTACCATTGAGTATATTGGAAAATTTCGTTTTGACAGAGACGGACGAAATCATCAATTGAAGGCTATTATTCGTGAGCAAGACGTGTTACGTGAAAAGGGACTGTTCTTGAAGGACCCGCCTATTATTGTTGATGAATTCGGAAACAATCCACATCCTCCGAAGCATATTGTTGATCATTGGAATAAGATCATGAAAGAAAACTCTGAATTTAAATTATACTAATTTAATAAAATTCATTTGGTTGACCTAGAATACGGAATATCCACTGCTTTTCACACTCCGGTTTCTCTGGAATTGTATCCATTATTTCTCGAATTTCGTTTTTCATGTAGTTTTTATTCCATCCTGTACATCCATGTGGTGGGCGAATTCTTCTGGGGATATAAGGAATATCTTGGAGTTGTTTTTCGGTTAATTTTAGATTGTATGCACGCACCGGAATTCCGTTACGTTGTACTCTAGGAAACGGATCTCCTAGCACATCTATGTCCGTAGCTTCGTTATAGTAGCGATCATATGGTCGATCGTATGTATTTTGTGTTGTAAATGTTTCTGTCTTTGATTTACGTTGAGATATTATTAAAACTACTATCGCAATAGCAATTGTGAAAAGTATCAATGGTGTATCGAATTTCATACGAACACTTTTATATATATTCTGTATAGGAAAAATAAAAATTTAATATACTCTATAGATGAGTCAAATCGAAACTGTTGAAAAAGCACCAAGTCTGGCCGGAAAACCATTGAACAATACCATATATTCGGATATTCGTGAAGTATACACCATAAATCCAGATGGAAGACCTACACTTACTTACATGTCAGATAATGATATACGATTACATCAAAAACGCCTAATCGAAAGTATTAATAAACAGAATGCACCGGTTCATGTGTTTTCAGAGATAGGTAACGTATTGTTAGTTATTCTCGCAATTCTGTCCATAAGTTATGTATATTCATATTTTGCGCAATCTCTTCTTTTATAAGTTTTTTCGGCAGAAGGTTTTTATTTATTGAAATCCAGATCCAACTCGACAACGCCATCATCGTATTCGTATTTTTCGTATTTTGTAGTAGTCTCCTTGAAAATTTCATTCTTGTTCTTGTTCTTGGTATTGGTATGTTCAAAAGTCTTGAGAATTATCGCCATAAAGTCACTGTCACTCTGGGGTTCAGATAATTTCAATATAGCGCCAAGGAGATCACCTCGGTTTTTAACCAGTGATTTCATTGCTACATCGAATTCAACGCCACATTGTTGCATCACATGGCGAACATCAGGTTCACTAAAATTGTATGTTTCATACAAATCGGAAGATGAAGGTATCGATTTATGTGGTAGTTCCATCTGTTTTTCGTCAACAGAACTTATTGTTTTTTTCGATGGTTGTGTTGTTTATTTTTTCAATGCGATAGTGGTGTGTTGTTGGTAAGGAAAGGAAGAAAGAAAGAAAGAAGCAAAGTTCCCCCATATTCCCCTTTTTTCATTCAGTGAATCAAAAACGCTAAATCGAAAGTAATATTCATATTTTACATAATCGCTTCTTTTATAAGTCTTTTGATAAGCAGGTTTTTGTTTTTATTTATTCAAATTTTTTTCCGGTGATGCTTTCCAGTTTTTCACGAAATTCTTTGTCGTACAAGAATGGCTCAATAGAAACATCTTCAGATCTGATCGAGCGATACAGTACAAGAGAAATCTCACTTGGGATGCTGCAGATATAATTGCACAGTATATCTCCGATGGTGATGTCTTCGGCGCTTGTGCGGTATTCGATGTGTGAAAAACGTTCACAAAGCAGTTTCACTGCGTCGATGTGTTGAAATTGAACAAGGCTCCACAGAAGAACTCCGCAATAAGCAATGCTCAACTGTGGATCAGCATGAAGAACCTTCATGAGTGCGCTCGCATGATTGTCGGTGCAAACACTCAAAATCAAGGAGATGAACTCGTCCAGTTGTTGAGTCATGGCACAGTCCGTATTGTAGCACTCCAGCAATTCCACAGACAATTCGTGCTCCATTTCGGCAATTCTATGAGCGTCGTCAGTCGGAATATAGCCTGCCTTGAGAAGCAAGTATGCTGCGGGAATTCCTCGTGGTTCTCCAAAACAAGCCCAAAATGCATGTTCCAACTCATCTTGGGTAAATTTGTTTTGTCGAAGAAGATTTTGCATCGTATGATACTCATTGTTGGCGGTGGCCTGTTTGAGTTGTTTGGCTTCCATAGTAAATAGAACTTGTTGTTTTTTTTTCAATGCGATGGTTGTGTGTTGTTGGTAAGGAAAGGAAGGAAGAAAAGAAAAAGAAAGAAAACTTCCCCATAGTCCCCCCTTTACCCCTTTTTCCCCGTATAATAATTTTTCATTCGGTGAATTATGTTTTAGAAAATACATTTCTTAAATAAAATCACATATATACTATGTCTTTGAAATTACATACAGAACATACTTTTTCCATTGCAACATGGAACATTGCTATGGCAATTTTCGATGAAAAGTTTCCAGATACAAAATTCGATGTTCGTTTCTATGATATTGTGAAACAGATTCGTGAAGCAAACGCGGATATTCTGTTTGTTCAAGAAGCATTGCGTGATATTCCAGGATGCACGCAAAAGTGCCATGCTTTACTTGCTGCTCTGAGTGATATGTATGATTACGACTATGCATACTACAATAGTAGCAAACTTGCATTTGGAGTTGTTATCTTTTACAAACGCGATGTGTTTCATGTATGCAACAAAAAAATTGTTCGTTATCCGTTACATGAAGAAGACCAGATCGAACGTTCTCCAATTGATGACAAGATCGCCCTCGGTTGCAAATTGGAGCACGTCGTTTCTGGCAATAAATTCTGGGCATTTTCAACTCATTTAGCCTTGAAGAACGAAGACAAATGGGAAGCAGTTCGCCATTTAGTTTCCAAGTATGGAGAGTATGATCGCATTATCATTGCAGGTGATTATAACTTTTTCAAGAATGCCGATGGAGAAGAACAGCGTGAAGAGATGTTGAAGCATTTTGATGACCTGGCCTATCCACTTCAAGACGGTTATTCTGGTACATTTTGTGGGTTCAAACAGGATCGTTATGGACCCAGTCAAGAGGAATTAGCATCATTTCAACTTGCTCGTCTCGATCATATTTTTTCCCGTGGTTTTGGGCGAACGACCGAGTTTGCAACTGTGGAAGGTGATATTCGTAGTATCAAAACACAGCAGTATCCGTCTGATCATGTGATGATTTCCACACATGTGTTTTTTAATTGATTCATATCATAGTTCATCGTATTCAAGCACATAAGAAAATAATGGTATAACATAATACAAACAAAAATTGTAATCATGGCTGTTCGTACTAAAAAATCTACCAAGTCTGCTCCTGCTAAATCTGTAGCTGCAAAATCCGCTGCTGCTGCTGCAGTGGTTGAAAACGTAGCACCTGCTGCTGAGGAAACCGCTGCTGTGGTTGCCGAGGATGGTAAATTGAAGGGAGTTGCTGCTGATTTTGAAAAGCGTCTTCGTATGCTCGAACACGATCTGAAAAAGTCTGAATCTCCTGCAACTAAGGATGAGATGATTGCATTACTGCGCAAGGCTAATCGTCATCGTGGTAATCGCACCGGTAAACGCCTCAAGGATGGTAACTCAACCCCTAAACCACCGAGTGCTTATCTTATCTACTCGAATGCGGTTCGTTCCGATGTTCAGAAGAAGAATCCCAATCTGAAGATGACCGATATCTCTAAGGTAATTGGTCAACAGTGGCGTGGTCTCACCGATGCTCAGCGTCAACCGCATGTGGACAAGGCCGCCAAGCTCAAGGAGGAGTACACCAAAAACAAAGCAGAGTAAATGTAATTTATTATATGTGTAAATAAAGAACGTAAAAAATAACAAAAATCAAATAAAAGACGCAATTAAAACGAAATAATATAGACAAATTATCTTTTTTATTATTAAACGAGAAGCTACTCTACTCTTCCATGGGTTCAACCATACATAATTTACTGATTCCACTGCTTAATGTTTTCATGTTTCTTTTGAGATATGTATCGTTTTCGTAAACGCTCTTGAAGAACGAAAAGTATTGTTCTTGTAATGTAACGAGTATATGTTGTAAATACCCAGACATTTGAAAGAAATCAAACAATACTGTTTTGTGTTTGTAGTGATGACCTACGATATCTGAAAAATTATTCCATGGACGCGTTCGAGTTGAAAGATCAAATGTTTCCTTATTCAATCCCATTGTGAATTCCAACATTAGATCTGATTCCGAGTCTTTATCTGTGTTTTTCATGACTTCAATGACGAGTTCATGTCCTTCTTTATCGATACGACTCGATCTATATCCATAAACCAGAGGAATAGGCAAATAAAACCCAGAACAATCATCACCTCCTGAACATATGATTGCTTCGTATCTATACCATAGTCCCATCTTATTCAGGGTAGTATAGAATAGTTTTTTCAATTGAGTTTTCGTCGACAAAAAGTAAGTATGAGGATTCTTTGATATGGTATGTCCGTAGGATTCATACGTGATTACCAAGTTCTTCACACGATGAATTTTATGATCATTGACGATTGCAATAATTTCTCTTTTTGGTTTCCATATATCATCAACATCGTCTGATTGTTTTCGTTTTCCATGTTGTTTTCTTTCTTTTTTTTCTTTCCAATTGAGACCGGAATCTCGAGCAAGACATGCTGCCATAGTTATTTGTTCTTTCACATGTATGAATGCCTTCTTAATAACCGCTGCATTTACGGTATTGGCATCGTATGGAAAAAACGATGAAGATACAGATGAGGAAAATGCCGAATAAACTATAATCATGAACGTATGAATCACAAATCCTTCATCGGTGCTGCGATACTCACAATTGTTTCCAGGTTCCGAGTGAAGGATTAAACAATGCTCACGAAATGATGTGTACATGTCTTTGATCAATTTCGGCAGTTTGTATGGATTTCTACCTTTAATAACTGGTGGAAACGTATCCATTTCGTATCCAAGACGTTCGAATGTACGAGCATTGATTGCCCATATGTATGCACCTTTGTTTCTTGGTTCTTTAACATATGGAAAGCTTCTCTGTTCATTTTCCATAACAAATGGAATTTTACGATAGATCAACATCGCAAATGCATTATATTTTATGCTTGGATTCATTATATTTTTTTCGGTGATACCTTGGAATTTGGCCAATTTCCAATAACGATATTGTTTTGATACAATTAACTTCTCAATAACTTCTTCTTTTTCGTTATATACTATTGGTAGATACTCTTTCAAATCCTTCAGCATATCTGGATATTCCAATACATAGAACCGCATACAAAACCATCTGATAAAGTCTTGTTCTTTTTTTAACATCAATTGATCAAATGTAAAATTTTGCAATTGAAGATACACTTGTTCAAATTCACTGCGTTTCACACGATAAACACGTTTAAGTCGTTCATTTACGATGTCGGCAAACACAGACTTGAGAGGGCATTCGATTGTGAAACAATCCATGATTTTTACACAAAGAAATAGTAAACACGATGAGTTAGTTAATCAATGAATTAAAATCGTTTTGAAAATGTGTTTCAGTTTCCAAGGATAAATTCGCTGAAATAGTATATAGAATATGATACAATATATCATCGTTGGTGTTTTTTTATCTGCTGTATTGTTTTCAATATATATGCTATCGAATGAGGTGTTTACGCCATCCTTTAAACAAATACCAAACGTAGTTACAATCAAACAAATTAATTGTAAAATCGACGCAGACTGTAATAAGGTCAGATACGGACCATCTTCTAGTTACAATAATATATGTAAGTCAGATAATACATGTCATTGTGTGAATGGAAGTGGTACATTCTGTCAGAACGGTCCTACGAACTATCCTGATCCGATGGGTATGTCGGAAGCACAAAGAATGTATTTTGCAAGCAAATATCACAAGAATATGACTGTGCAGGACTACGTTAATTGGCTACTTCTACAAGGAGATGGAAGTGCTCTTAGCATAGAACACTACAAGAACTTTGAGACCATCAAACGTGGAGGTTCTTTAAGTGTAAAAGATGTGCCAAAGTTCCCTATTCAAAACGAAACATGGAAAACCTCTGCGGATTATTTTGCGGCATTATACAAAGGTCAAGACTTATCTATTAGAAACAACGATGATGGTGTATATTTAGCGTCGAATTATGATGATTTCTCTGAGTTTATTCCACCCAAGGCGGCGTTGGATCGAAAAATCATTGGTGTTGCAGAAGTATCCATGAAACAGGATGCTCGCGAATTGAACTACTATGTTCGACCAGATGCGCGAAGCGGAGAAGAAGAAACGCGTGAAGGTGAAGAGTTTCGTAATAAGGAACGACTCTATAATGAAAGCAAACCAATACAAAACCTTCCTGATCCAGTTATTTAATTCAAATGACTATAATAAATTCTTGGACTCATGTTTTATTATAGTGTATCAATTGCATTGGCTTCTTACAATCTATCATCTTACATACGATTGCATGATGATAATAATGGTTCAAACATTTTGAGCAATAGGAACGTTTGAATGCGCATTCAGTACATTTAAATACATACACAGAACGTTCACAACAACTCATATTTCCGTTACATATTTTTAGAATGAATTCACATGCACGTATATTATTTTTTTTTGACATTCCGCATTTGCAAATTATATCTTTCAATAGAATACATTCGTTACATAGCAATAGTATCATATGACATTGTGTGCAAATGAAACGTGCGCTACAGATATCACAACAGTCGAAATTTTTGCAGATACTACACGATTTATAATTACATACTTCGCATACCATCTTGTTATTTATTTTGTAACAAAAACTGAAACGTAATTTATCACTTTTTCAATTTAGTATGAATTCTCAAGAAACAAAAGAATCTCAATCGAATTTGTTTTTATTATCGTTAGGATATCTTAAACACGTAAATCAATATCAGCCAGCGAATCAACAACTTAGCAAAGATGAGTTTTGCAGAATTCTCGGCAGTATCAGTTACAGAAAACCAAAATATATCACAACAACAGTGTGAAATTATAGAAAAAAAGAATGCTATAAATAAGCTAAGTACCATACAAGATACGGCTACTGTGCACTTAAAACTTCTGAATGGGAAAGTATATGAGATATCTGGTCAATGTGCAAATTGTATTCCTACAATTCAGTATCTGTATAAGAATAGTGAAACAGAGATACATCTTCCATGTGTTAGCCTAGAGTATATCATTGGTATTGAGGCGTATATTCATTCACAAATTCTTAAATGTCATCTCAGAAGTGGAAAGGATTGGGCAAAACATGTGTGTAACTTTACTCTTGAGAATAAGTTGAAACAATTATATCTCAATGCATATTATTTGGATATACATCAATTGCTGCGTTTTGTGTTACGTGTTATATCGATTCGTATTAGTTCATTTACGGATGAAATCGTAATGGAAAGATATGTATTAACCAGTCTTAAGGATGCTCAACGACTTAAGAAATATTGCTCTGGTTATCTTCGAGGAGCAGATCCTAAGAATATAGATCGAATTGCACGTATCTTTCGTAAAAGTACATGGTCAGGGAGTACAAAAAAGAGAAAAAACAAGCGAAAGACAATGGAGCCGGAAATGATACATTTCTAATATATATATTTAAAAAATTATCTATTATATTGTGGTTGGTTGTTATACAATGAGAATGCAGGAGGGAGAAAGGACGATGCTGAAGATACGCATACCAGTGGGGCGATCGCTCTGACTACGAGGAGAGCATGTGTATGTGCATCGGCAATATGAAATATTCATAGTAATTATAATTAACACATAAAATTTATTTTAACCCTAATTCAATCGCGAAGCGATATAAATAGGGAATTCCCATATGAACCGCCTAAATTCTTAGAAGCATGTTCTAAATAAGGGAGGGGGGTTGGGATCCGCAGCGAGATATGAAAATTTCATAATATTTTACGCAATATCCAAACGTAAGATATAATGCGTGACAGAATGGAGATAGGCGATAACAAATCAGACGGATAAAGACAACGAAGTATGAAAATTTCATAATATTTTACGCAATATCCAAACATAAGATATATAGGTCCAAATAAGTAGGTGGCGATGTTTTACCGCTACGGAAAACTCAACCAAAGAGTCTTCAAGCAGTAGAGGTGCACGTGTACATGGAACAAAGATGAAAAATTCATAGTAATTACAATCCACACGTTTACAATATATACACTGTTAGCAAAATTGTACAAGTTTATATAATTTATCTAGTAGTCTGTGCATATTGTGGGATTCATACATTCACCGAATCTTTCTCAATACATTCACTGAATCGTAATTTTTAATATATAGTTTCTTCTTCAACATCTTTCACACTTCTTACAAAAATGGACCCTTCAGGATACGAAAAAGCGTTTATTGTATACAGAGAAACAATTGTAAATCGTATTATTACGAAATATTCTGGTATTGAACATGATCCAATAGAACTAAAAATAATATTATGCGGTGTAAAATGCATTTTGAATGTAATGTACACCGCATCGTCGCGTAGACAAGGCGTTTGCCTTCAAAAAGGTGTTCTCATAAGTTATCTTGAGAATGAGTTTGGACAAGATTACAATATGAATACTATCATCGATAAGATCTACTCTGAACTTACACCTGGTGTTACAAATGTGTTTGTATATAAATAAAAAAACTGTTATTTCAAATAAATTAATCAGATCTGGAATCTGCTGGGAGGTTAGGTTTCATGTTATAAAGTTCATTTATATCACAACCAAGTGCGCTAAAGTCATAACCGGCATTCACCAACTGAATTGCAACTTCAGGGGCAGATTCATTCGATGTATTGCTGTGGTTTAATACGGCAAGACGCATTGCTTCTTTATCGCCATTGAATACTTTGTTTAAAATATCATCCCAAGTGATTCCGCGACAAGCTGGTACAATGTTAGGATTTTCCCAGTCAAAATTCTCGTTTAGGTTGTTAAGAATGTGCATACCTACCACAAACACACTAGTAGCTCCAAGAGATCCCATGATACTTCCAGTATGAGCGTATACAACTGCATACATAACTGCGAAACATACTATCGGATGTGTCATAATATCCGCAATCTGGGGAGGTATTTTGTGTGCAATACAGGCAGCATGAGCAAGTCCAAGAAGAACCAGAAATCCTCGTACTATCGGATGTCCAAGAGGTTTTGAGATAATCACAAGATTTTTCTTTACAATATCCATTTTCACTCGATATACAATACAAATAGAGAAAAAAAGACAGAAAATTCTTACGAAAACGAATCCCGAGATTTAATTAAAGATGATGTATATGCTTTTGTAAATTCACCTTCATTTCCATAAAATGGATTCGAAACCATACTTATCTCTGCGTCTAATACAAGACAATTCTCTCTGATTGGAAGTAAATATGCGACTCGAACAACTCGATTGTTTCCTAAACACTTTCTGCATATATATAAGCCTTCTACACATCGTTTATTATAAAAGCGAGCGCAATACATGTTATTCTCAATTGTTTCTTGACATTTCGTACAATAAGAATTATTTGTTGTGTAAAATACCTCAGAATTCATCTATTTATCGTCGAAATTTCAAATACGTTCATTTTTATGCGATATCAACATAATAACATAACAAAATCACAAATAGACAATTTATTAAATGCGCATTCCTCGTTAAAATCATGATTCCATTTTCCATTTAGAAACATATCCGCATTTTCAGATAATACATAGAGAAACTCAGTAAAAGTAGAAGCAACTTTTGTGAAGTAACCATCATCACTGGAACTGAATGCAAACACTTCTCGATAATGTATAGATTCTGGATTCAAACATGTAAAAAAGAATCCGCATCCATTTGAACTACTATTTGGATCCTCAAAAAACACAAAGTAATCTAGCATATTCACCGTATTAGCATCTCCTTCTAATATGATAGGTTTTTCTGAGAATTCTGGGGTTGTAGCAATCCATTCGTTCGCGTGGTAAAGTTTATCAAGTCTACAGAATTTCGGTTTATCTTTATCAGTGGATATATTTTTATGGGTAAATATGCATTCGTTATACATATTATAGAAGTGTAGCATATCGTCTGGAATAACTATTTCGTGTATATCAAAATTTAGGTACCACATCTCTTCACCATCAAGAAAGTACTTGTTGTAAACTTTTTCTATACATAATCCAGACAACTCTATAAATTGTTCTCTATCTATTTCTTTTTGTATTTTTTTACAGACAATTTCACGATCAAATATTGGTGAATTAGGATTTCCTTCGAGAACTTTGTATTTTTTTGCAATGGTTTGAATGTATTTATCAAATTCGTTTGGAAGTGTTTTTGAAAGAGACATTTGGGTAATAATATATGTATTATTTTTTGTTTTATATATCGTCTTGATGTGGTTGAATTCTATTGGTTATGGTAGATTTATCGGTTATGTTTAGTTCATCGAGTATACTTTTGATGATTTCTGGAGTGTTATACTTGTGATCGGAGAACCAAAATACAATGCGAAAGTTCTTAAATTTCCTATCGAATGTTAATCCGTTTATTCCTGTAACGTACTCTTTGTAGTTACCTATAAACAATAGTAGAGAACTAAGAAAAATATTATCATATTCTTTGATTAGATTTATAGGTATATATAATATGAATGAAAACCCATTCATATTACTCTCATGCTCCCATGATGGAAGAATATCCTTTCTAAATAAAGTATATGATGAATTGATGGCAAACTTCGTAACGGATGGTAGATTGTGATGTAATCTCCAAAAGTTTTCAATTGTAGAAAACGTATATATATCACAAAAATCGTTTAACCATTCTGTTTCTTCGAGTTGTTGTGGTGTATCGTTTTTTTGTTTTTTCTTTCTATCCGACTTGAATCGCAATGTAAACGTATCGTGTAACGTATGTTCTTCTGTCATAGTCTTCTTCTTACTGATTATATACAATTTCTTTTTTATTCAATTTTGGATATTTACTTACTACTGGTGATTTTTTTGCTGCTATTGTAGAGAAGTTCGCATTGAAATTTGACAAATCTCAGTTTCCATTCCTCGGTCAATGCATATTCAATCGGTGTTTCTTCTTTTTTGAACTCCACATTGTTGATAATTTTTTGAAGTATGTTCCAAATGTATAACGCCAATTTATCTCGTTTGTTCTTGCTGGGGTTGTTATACTTTTCGGTGAACGAGGATGCTAGAGTTCGAAGAAACAACAGATTTCCGGTTATTTGCAGAAGTATTTCTTCAAGAAACTCTTTATCATCTAAAAGAGACTTGTCAAACTCATTGATGCACGTATCGCGGAGATTAGAGAAGATTGCTCCAAGAATTCTTGGAGGTTCCGTTGTAAACGCGTTGAATATCTCAGAACTGCATGCGATGATCCTTTTTTGGGTCTTTTCATCTTTGAGTGATGAGATGTATCGCTCACATCTGGTAGAATTTGGCAATGCTTTCGAGATTTTGTGCATAATGCCTTGAATCCAGTTTTCGCATACGGTTCTGATGAATGTCATACCAAAGCTGGTCAACCAACAGTCTTGTCGTAGAAATTCGTTGCGAACACTGTGGCATCCTTGTGAGTATCTCTCGAAGAAGTCGCAAAACTCATATTTGGCAAAACAGATAAGAGTTTTCAATCCTCTTCTATCTCCACCGCTGTTAATGATGGTTGTTTTCACGTTACTGATGTAGCGATTGTCCGTTAATTTCGAGTAAGGCATAACCTTGTTCATGTATACGGTTAGCACTACTGGATGCAGTCTGGTTACAAGACTGAGATCATAGATGGTTAGAACGTGCGAGCAACGCAGATCAATTGCACTTCGTACCAGAAGAATCTTGGTTATTTGCGAATCCATATCGCAGGTTTGATAGACAATGTTCTTGATCAGAAACGAAATATAGTCTGGTATGACTTGTATTTGATGTTGCAGATCAATCATATATTCGACGATGAGATTCACGTTTCCGGATTCTGCAACCTTCAGATCAAGTAGATTTTGGAAACGTGATGTCATTCTTGAACGTATTTCTGTGAGAGCATTGATACACGCTTTTATCTTTGGATAAATGGTTAGTAATTTGATCACAATCGTGTCAACAAAGTTGTCAGACGGAATGCAATACCGAATGTACTGTGTGATCAGTTCCAGATTTCCGGTTGAAGCCACAAGACAGTCCAGATGTTCTGCCAGAAAACTGGTGGCTCCAATTCCAGCACGCAGTTTCTTGAGATTTCGAATAATTTCCGCCGGTCCATCTTGAATATTATCCTGATAACATTTGTTAAACTCTTCTTCAATAGTTTTGTAAGACACATCGTATTCTCGACATGCTTCTCCGTAGATACTGCGTGGACTTAACACCAGAGAATGCGAATTAGGCGTTTCAAGTAAATCCACCGTTTTCATGTGATGATAACTTCTATTTCGAACAATGTTCATATCTGATAATGCATGAGATAACTTTGAAGGTGCAGGATTGAATGAATCTTTGGCATTTGGCATAGATAGAGTAGATTGTACTGTGGTACGTGAACTACCTCCAATAAGCTTTGGAGAACTTGCAGATATATGTTCATGTTTAAATTTTCCCGAAAGTCGACGACGTGGTGATTTCCCTAGTGGCAATGATGGTACAGATGGACGTGGACGTGTTTGTTCCATATTTCATGTGTTTTGTCAAGATACTTTTTCTGTTGTATTTTTTACAAAAAATTCACCGAATGTACCGCGTTTCAAGTTGTATAAATAAATTGCAATAATAACATATATCTTTTCATTTTATTATGGACATGAACATGAATGATAATACTCCTCTCGATGAGCTTCCGATGGATGATAACGACATGGATGATGGTCAGATGGATATGCAACAACAACAAATGATGCAAGAACAAATGATGCAACAGCAGATGATGCAACAACAGCAACAACAACAGCAACAGATGACTCAGAAACCAGACAAGAAAGTATCTTCATTAGGAAGTTGGGCTGATCCGAAGTTCCTCTTTTCAGAGTTTAAATCTTCCATTCTGTTTGCAGGACTTTTCTTTGTGTTTGCATATCTATTCCGCGTATCGTCACTGAAAGAATATGTACCACAGTTGTTCGATTCTAATGGTTCCGCAGGTGTAGTAGCCAAAGGAGCTCATGCAGTTCTTGGAGGTGTAGTATTCTATATCATAAATCGTTTCACCCCAAAACATATACAATAAAACACATGCATGTAAGTAACAAAAATAAGTAACAAAAATAACAAATGTATTTTATTTATTATTCTCAGAATCATAAAATTTTTTGATTTCAAAGAAGAAGTTGTCTTGAATAAGCAATCCAATGAGAACTTCAGGTGATGGTATATCACCAATATATCCATGATCGTATGTACGATCAGTTGCAAATGTTCTCAAACCATTAATATGATGGATTAATATATGGGTTTTTAGTAATTCCTTATTTATGTGTTTTTTACTATAAACAAGAGATTTCTTCCATTCTGTAGTAATTTCTTCTATGAATTCGAGGTATTTATTAAAAATACTATATAACCATAATCTTATTTCTCTGTAATGATCCGAATAAGATAAAGATACTTGAACTGTCGTCTGTTGTCCATATTTTGTAGTAAATGGAATGTCAAATTTTCTCGAAGGGATTGGAGATATTGTTACTTGAAATGTTGTCATAGATACAAGTTTATTAAGTTGTTTAAGACAATCAGCACCTCTTATTGTTATTAATTCCGTCTCATAGTCATAGAATGATTTTGTACATAATCCCATTTTATCATATTCATACAATGTGCATGTAGGTATATATTTTTTTAAGTCTGACATGATTTTACGTTATAAATAAACTAAATAACTTTGATTCAGTGAATGTTATTTACGAAATATACATATTTTATCAACAGTCTCGAAATTCGTAACATTCAACTAGTATCGAAATTATGTCAAAATATATCGTTCAACCGTCGGTTCAAACAACTGTTGGAGGAGTAGATATAAGTATTGGTGGTGAAAGTGTAGAAATACACGGTCTAGAACATGCATCCAAACAACAACGAAACATTCTTAAGGAACTAGGATATGATATACCTGATTCTGTTACCCCATCCGTTGTAAAACCTATAGTATCCGAAGATACTACTACATCTACTTCTTCTGCTACTGATACTGTGCATTCATCAACCAAAAAGGAAAAGATCAAAGATAGTCCTGAATTGTATGAAAAAATTGCTGAAAATCGTTCAGAATTCATTCGAAAGTTTGGTACAAATCCATTTCCAGGTGTTACGATAACTCAGTATAGCGAACACATTGATGGATCATACATGCGAGTTTCAAAAGATCCAAAAACAAAATATGAACGTATTAACGGAAAAATGACAAAAGTAACCATCCCTGGGTGGTTTGGCATTCGTAAAATCTAATTCGTAATAAATTCAAATGTATATATTTTATTCTAAAAGTAAATATTTCTCAATAGACTTGATGCGATCCAGAATTTTATTTGGAGGTGGTTGAAGTAAACAAGTTTCTTCTGAGTCTAAATCTATCAAAGAATTAGTATCGAAATACGAATATAATTCTTTAGTTTTAGATGTAATTGATAATAACTCCTTGACCTTATTGGAATAATTTAC
>Ga0100403_1001492_pt1 | contig 20876 bp, 20 predicted proteins | sample CryGeymet201501t_FD_83663 | JGI IMG/M metagenome (GOLD analysis project Ga0100403, IMG submission 83663) | Groundwater microbial communities from Crystal Geyser aquifers in Utah, USA - Crystal Geyser metaG 2015-01t | ecosystem: Environmental > Aquatic > Deep subsurface > Groundwater | place...
TAATATGCCAAATCCCACAACCTATCTCCGAGTCTTGCCCACTCAAAATCAATCAGTCTTTGAAATGTACATTTGCCACCTAAGTGATTAATAATTATGTTTCCTGGCGCCAAGTCACCATGTATCGGCGAAACAACATAATCTGCGCTTAAAACGTATTTTTTTAATTGCGAAAGTCTCGTTGCAATATTTTCTTCAATTTTTTCGTCAAAAAGATCGTCTTGAATAAAATGAAGAGTCATATTTATGTTATAAACCATAAAAGGTTTCCAGTTTTTCAAATGATTATCAACTGGTGCCCTCCAGAAGTTTTTGACGTCTTTTATCGGTAAATTGTGAATCGTTGATATTGATTTATAGACTTCTCTGAAAGTCTGAATCAATTCTGTCGGATGTTTTGACAAACAAATATCTTGAGCAACTCCATGGGCATAATCCTGGATAATAATGTCTTTTTTATAAAAACAGTGCGAGCCGTCATGAATCAAAATTTTTGGCGCAGGGATATTTTTACTCTCAAGATATGAGTAAACTTCGTTATGCCTTTTCACTGATTTTGGGTCTTCACACTGTAGAACTTTTAAGAGATAATCCTTGCCGTTTTTTATATGATAAGCACTATTTGACGACGCTGTTTTTTCATTACTCACTCTCAGACCATTCAAATCAAGAATTCCCTTTGTATAAAAAGTAATATTTTCATTATCGTCTTTGATCGTTTTAAGTTTTCCAATCTCATTCTCTTTGACCGACTCATTTTGATCAATTTCAAACTCAACCATACCTGCATTTGGAAGTTTCACGTCATGCAAATACTTCATAAAAGATTGCTCTTCCTTTTTTGTTTTTAGACTTTTTGGACCACCGTGAATGATTTGATAGCAAATCGCAGTAAGCGGTGCTTGATGAGAGACGATGAGGATATTTGCACCTTTTTTTTGTGAGGAAATCAACGTTTTCAATCCAGTTGAGATCCGCTCAAACATCATCTTCATACTCTCACCACCTGGGTATTTGGAGTCATATAAATGTCTAAGTTTGCGATAATTTGGCGGGATTTTATGAATAATTTCCCACCAATAATGCCCTTCAAAAATTCCATGATCCAGTTCATGGAGCCAATCTAATGTTTCAAATTTTGCACTTCCAAAGTATCGATTGAGTATTTTTCCAGTTTTACGAGCTCGTGCAACAGGTGAGGAATAAATCATATCAATTTTCTCATCCTTAAGTTCATACGCAGCTCGAATAACCTGAACTTTCCCCTTTTGCGTGAGACCTTCAGGATCAGACGTTCCCGACATGAATCCAAACTTAGTATTTCCTATGCTTTGTCCGTGGCGAATAAGAATAAGTTTCATGAATGAATTATATCATCCTTGACAAGCAACAATTTTGAGCGTACACTATGTACAGTATGTCAGACCAACTCACCTTCTCTGCTACCGAGGCGCGGCAAAATTTTTTCGAGCTACTTCGACTGGCAAAGGCTGGGAAAAAAATAACAATTAATAAAAAAGATGAAGATCTGCAGTTTCAACTTCAAAAAAAAGAAAGGTTTGCAAAAAAAAATATTGTAAAAATAGCTGAAGCTATGGGGGAAATTGGTCTAAAAGCCCCAAGCGATCCGCAGAGACTCAAAAGTATTATCCTCGAATCTAAAAACATCGAAATCGATTTATGAGAAGCCTATATTTAGATACCAATATCTTAATATACCAATCGTTTTCTAAAACAGACTTGTATGAGATTTCTTTTGAATTTTTAAAAAAATGTCATAAAAAAAATATTGAGCTGGTTACATCTACGGAAACATTTCAAGAAATACTATTTGTTGCACAAAGAAATAATCAATTGGAACAAGGGCTTGCAACCTGTAAAAAATCTCTTGAAATCGTCCGAGTACTAGACGTTACTTCAAAAACAATTCTCCTTTATCTCTCATTTTTACAAAATAATTCGCATCTTATAAGTCGCGACGTCCTTCATCTCACCGTCTGTTATGAAAATGGAATTGACGGTTTTGTGACATTTGACAAACAATTATTGGAGACAAATATCGTCCCAGTTTACAGTCCTAAAACAATTATAATTTAGACTATTTATGAATATCACAAAAATAAACGCTATCGAGATCTTGGATTCTCGTGGAAAACCAACAATTAGAACTTTTATTACTCTAGAGGATGGCTCTGTGCACTCGGCTTCTGTCCCATCTGGCGCCTCAACTGGCGCACATGAAGCTGTTGAACTTCGAGATGGAGATGAGTCGCGACACTTGGGACAAGGAGTTTTGAAAGCTGTTGCAAATGTGAATGATATTATCGCGCCAAAAATTATTGGAATGAATCCAGATCCAAAGAAAATTGACGAAGTGATGATCGAGCTTGATGGAACTGAAAATAAATCAAAGCTTGGAGCAAATGCAATCCTCAGTGTCAGCATGGCGGTGACACGAGCTTCGGCATACATGGCTGAGCAGCCGCTCTGGCAGTTTATAAATGAATATTATTTCCAACGACTGACGACTGACGACAGACGTCCGGCCTTCCCTCGTCTCATGGTAAATGTCGTCAACGGTGGCAAACATGCAGGATGGAACTTTGACATTCAGGAATTTATGATCATGCCAGTTTCAACAAAGCCTACAGAGTCCATTCGTATTGCAGCAGAGATCTTTCAGCAACTTGGAGCTGAATTGAAAAGTCAAAAGTTATCAACATTAGTTGGCGATGAAGGTGGGTATTCGCCTGCCCTTTCCTCAAATGAAGAGGTGTTTGAAACAATAGAAAAAGCGGCAAATAAACTTGGGTACAAAAAAGGGGAAGATTTTGATTTTGCAGTAGATTGTGCTGCTACCGAATTTTTTACTAAAGGAAAATACATTCTCAAAAAAACCAACGAAGTCAAAAGTCCAAACGAACTCATGGAATATTATTCTAAACTTGGACAAAAATATAATATTCAGTCTTTCGAAGATCCATTTGCTGAGGATGACTGGGAAACCTTTGCCATGTTCACAAAAGAACTAACTACTAACAACCAACAACCAACAACTATCGTGGGAGACGATCTTTTTGTAACAAATCCAAAAAGAATCAAGTGTGGAATTGAAGAAAAATCTGCAAATGCAGTTCTCATCAAACTTAACCAAATCGGAACAGTGTCTGAAACTATCGAAGCCATTCAAATGACCAAAAAGGCAGGCTGGAAAGTCGCAGTATCGCATCGATCTGGAGAAACTGAGGATACGTTTATCGCCGACCTTGCGTATGCGGTAGCTGCAGATTTCATAAAAATCGGCTCAATGTCAAGGAGTGAAAGACTGGCCAAATATAATCGGTTAATTGAGATAGAAAACGGAATGTAATATACTGTACAATATAGCCATTATGGATACTCCAGCATCCTTTTCATTCAATCCAGTTTCAGTCTCTGCCACACAAGGAGAGCTCGTCCCGATAGATATTCTAATTCACAGCGATGATAAATCAGTAATATCTGCTGATGTTTGGATAAAATTTGACCCCACAGTTCTTGAGCTGGCAGACGACCAATCAAGCGTCGTCGCAAACGGAGATCTTTTTCAGATCGTTGATGTAAAAACGATAACTCCCGGCAATGTATACCTTTATGCTCTAAATCAATCAAAAACTTCTCAAACTCCAGCCAACGGAAAAATAGCAACGATTATGCTTCGTGCAAAATCTTCTGGAAACACACTTCTCCAGTTTCATTGTGTCCCTTTTGATGAAAAAACTTCACAAATTATCGAGTTTGATGCAAAATTAACAAATATCATAGACTGCAACTCCACCCGAAATCATACGACTGAAATAATTGTAGCCGACTCCTCACAGGTGCTTGGGGCGTCATCGACTCGTTTTGCTAGTCTAAAAGGATATGTCACGCTCGCAGTATTAATCTTTATATTGATTGGAATATTTATTTGGAGATATCAAAAAATCTCCAAGGAAATTAAGAAAAAATGATCGGAATTTTTTAAAAAAACTCATGCAAATAGCTACTTCAAAAAGTAAAAAAATCTCTCCCAAACAACTTCGCACTATGGGAATTATTTTCGGTGTACTCGTTGCTATTGGCGTGGCAGTGGGTCTATTTTTACTGACACAAGGAGCTGGCACACAAGCAAGTGAGGAAATGCCACAATCTGTAGAAACTATGGAAATTGATGCGTCAAAAGTATCAGTGAGTTGGTCGACTGGAAAAGAAACTATTGCGGTAATTGAGTATGGAACAGAGGCTGATGCTGCATCTTTTGCCGATTTTGCATTTTCTGAAAACCCAACAACTAGCCTTAATGTCGAGATCCCCTCTCTTGAGCCTGAAACCACTTATTACTTTCAAATCAGATCTGGTGACAGTGTATTTGATAATGGTGGTTTGTTTTGGAGCTTTACAACGCCGCCAGGAGATGCAAATCCTGAGACAACGCCCGGTCTTTCTCCTACCGCTATTCTATCACCTGTCTCGATAACGCCCTCTATTTCTATTTCGCCAGTTGCAAGTCCTTCAGCTTCAATCATTCCAACGCCGTCGCTTACCGCAACGCCGTCTGGAGCCCTTCAGCAAATCAACACTCCGACTGCTAGCCCATCCGGTGAAGTTTCACCAAGCCCAACCGGGGTGGCAATATGCAGCTCCACAAACTGCACAAACATCCTGCAATCTTTGGGGAATTTATGTACGACTCAAGATTATGTAAAATGTCTTCTTGGCGCAAATGTAACTGTCACCGAAGGCCCAACTGGAACTGCGACACCGGCTCCAGTTTCTGAAGAGATGAGAAGTACCTGTGCGATCACATCTCTTCAGTCAAATAGTTGTTCGTCATGGATTTGGGAAGACATGACGGCAAAAGAGCTTTCCTGTTCTGAAACTTTTACAAAGTACTTTGTCCAGTGTAAAGGCACAAGTTGGAGCTCGAGCGATCCTGCCCCTTGGTACTGTAATAAAACTACCAGTTCAAATTCTCTAAGCCTTCCTTGTGACAATGCACCGACCCCAGCTCCAGGTCAAGCGGTATTTTGTCGGGTGCGGGCAGAGACTGAGGCCGGGGGAGATGACAATGCGACAGATTGGGTTTATATAAATTCGACATGTTCATCCTATGGAGTACTAGCAAGTGCAGCAAACTGTCAAATAGATTATCTACAACAGAGCTTATGTGGAAGTTGGAGTTGGAGCTTGGCAAATTTCAAAGACCCGACTTGCACTGCCGCACTAGATCATTACTGGCTACAGTGTACGAGTAATGGATTATTTTCAAACCCAACCGATCCTCTTACTCCAACACCGTACTGGTACTGCAATACTACAACAGAAGAAAGCTCTTTAGATATGCCTTGCGGAAATGCCTTTGCACCAGCAGATGGTCAAACTTTGACGTGTCGTGTGAGGCCTGAAGATGCCTACGGCACAAATGCTCATGCCGGAGAATGGAAAACGCAAACTCTAACTTGTCCAACATCAACACCAACTCCAACTGATGCACCGACGGCAACCACCGCACCGACTGCAACGCCAACTCCGTAATCTAATTAAGAAACAACAGCGCCATAACCTTGAATAGTTTTTGCTGCAGATTCAGTCGCAGCCTTCATAGATTGTTCAATAGATGAAGTTTGTAAGTACTTTGTAAAAAAGGTGGCAACGTAACTGTCTCCCGCTCCTGTCGTATCAACAACTTTAACATCAAGTGCCGACTCATGATAAATCTTACCAGCATGAATGACAGTCGAGCCTTTGTCTCCAAGCAGAGCCAATCCTGAAAACCCGCCATCAATAATCAGCTTTTCAAATTCTTCAAGTCTTTCGCCTCTTTTGTTTTCATCGATACTCAAGACATACCAGTCGAATTTGCCTTTGTAGTTTTTGAGAAATTGAACATCTCCGCCATGTTCTGACAAATCGGTAAAGTCACCAACCTTTAGTGTTTTATTGAATTGAAACCCAGCAAATTTATCAAAAAAGTTGGCAAATTCCGGAAGGTAAAATGAGATGGCTAAGTCTTGAGTAGATAAATATTCAACATCGTCAGCATCTGGAATAAAATCCGAAAGCACTCCCAAGTCCCAATTTTGGTAATCTTGAACCTTTCGCGAGTCCAAAACAACTTCAATCGACTGAGTTTTACCACCTTCAATTTTTTTTATTTTATCGACGAGAACATTTTCTTTTTGTAAAAATGAGAGCGCGGTCGCGCCGGCAACATCCCGCCCGACCGCGCTAATCACAGTTGAGATGGCACCTGCGCGCGTGGCATAAATCGCGTTGTTTAAAGCCATACCACCTGGGTATTTTTGCCCAGTTTGAGGGTAAATATCAACTCCAATATCTCCTAAGGCGGTGAATTTTACAGATTTCATAATCTATGCACTAATAATACCAAGCTGGCTTCCAATTATTACAAGGTCAGAAAGTGGATCATACTGAGTTTCACTTTTAAAATAATTTTGGCACAACATTCGAGCAACGGGAAATAATGCTTTAGTTTTATTATCTATTCGAATGTAGCTTTCATCTGGCCCATCAAGCGTTGAGTCGTTGTGCCCATCGCGATATCTATCTAATAAGTCTGCATCGCAAACAATGTTATGCTCTATTGAATTATCACGGTAAAACAAACCGCGCACTACCTCATCGTCCAAGCTGTGTGTAAATGCCAAATGAAGAATAAGTTCTTTATCAGAATCATCGTCAAATAATCCTTTTGACTTTGCATACTCTGCAGCTAATCTTCCGTGATCTACATCATTCATGTATTCATTTTTTCGAAGACTGTCATGGATCTTGATTGCAGAAAAAACTGCGTGTCTATTTACTACTTTGCCTTCTTTTTCAAGCATTTGAGATAGTAAATCGGCATAAATTAAAACTCGATAAATATGGCTAGCATCATGAAATTTACTTTTTCCATTCTCCTCAACTATTAATGGCTCATAATCTAATAACGTTTGGACCGGGACTGGCTTTAATCCAAGGCTGACCATAATCTCTGTTGCAGAATCAATTTCCATAGCCTCATATTATATCTTAGATTAATTTGATATCATATCAGTATGCAAAAACTCGCACTCATCATTCTTGATGGCTTTGGTATCGGAAAACCAGATAAATCAAATGCCATCCATGTCGCCAAAACTCCATTTTTTGATAAAATCTGGAAAGAATATCCGCATACTACTCTCCAGGCTAGTGGGCTTTCCGTGGGGCTCCCTGAGGGGCAAATAGGCGGCAGCGAGGTCGGCCATCTGACGATCGGCGCCGGTCGTATCCTTTACCAGGATTTAGTAAGAATCAACCTTTCATTTAAGGAGCCTGATAATGAAAAATATGGAATAAAAAACAACAAAAATTTTCAAAAATTCATTGAAATTTCTAAAAAAAAACCTGCCCATCTCCTAGGAATGCTTTCACCTGGGGGAATTCACAGTCATCAGAAACATTTATTTGAGATTTTGAAGATAATGCATGAGGCAGGCTGCATGGAGCCTTATCTGCATATTATTAGTGACGGCCGAGACACTTTTCCAACCTCTGGTAAAAAATATGCTGAAGAATTGATAGGACTTATTGACGAGCTTCATTTTGGAAAAATAGTTGGTGTCACGGGCCGTTATTACGGCATGGATCGCGATCACAACTGGGATCGCACAGATCAGCTTTTTAAATTAATGACAAAAGGGAAAGCGCAAAAAAATGCAGAAAATTTAATTACAGCTTTTGAGAAAAACTATGAAGGCGGACTTACTGACGAACTCCAAGTTTCAACAAAAATACTGTCGGGTTACGATGGACTCAAAAAAAACGAGCCAGTTCTTTTTTGGAATTATCGATCTGACCGCATGAAGCAGATTATCTCAAAACTTCAGACAACTTGTAAAAATAATCCATTTTTCACGATGACTCAGTATGACAAAACTTATAATTATCCTGTTTTTTTTGAGAAACAAAAACTATCAAACACGCTTTCTGAAGTCATAAGTCGAGAAGGTATTAAACAATTGAAGACGGCAGAAACAGACAAAATCCCACATGTAACCTATTTTTTTAATGGCGGAGTTGAGATTATATTTCCAAAAGAGCTTCACGCATTTGTTGAAAGTACAAAAGTGACTTATGACAAAACTCCGAAGATGCGGGCACATGAAATCACAGAAACGGTAAAAAAAATATATCACGAAAATGAAGATTTAGGCTTTGCAGTAATCAATTTCTGCAACGCTGATCTAGTCTCACATTTTGGAGTTTTCAAGTCTTCGGTCACTGCTGTTGAAACCGTTGATCGTGAACTGAAGAGTACATGCGACTTTCTCACTGAAAAAGGATTCATCTGCGTTATCACCGCCGATCATGGGAATGCAGATGAGATGATCGATGAAGCAACGGGACAAATCCGAACTGCACATAGTATGAATCCGGTGCCATTTGTGATCTATGACCCCAATCATATTTCTTCGTATCATTGTCATCCTGAGCTTGTCGAAGGATCCATCTCCCTTGATCAACAAAAGGAAAATGGACTAAGTCATGTCGCGGCTACTATTTTGAAACTTATGAATATTGAGGTTCCAAGTGAGTATGATGCGGGATTATTTTGAGAGTTGCTCGATTTTTCGAATAGCAATGCTGTTTGTAGGATCAATCTGAAGGACTCGTTGATACTGCTCTAGCGCAAGCTCTTTCTCTTGAATTTGTTCGTAAAATGAGGAAAAGAGGATACGCAACAAAATGTTATTTGGGTTTGACTGGATTCCTTTGATATATGTGTCTATTACATTTGTACGATCTGGCTGTTTAATGGTATAAATATTGGCAAGCTGCACATAGACATGAATCAGTTGAGGATCGAGACTCATTGCCATCTCATATGCTTCAATGGCTTGTGACGTGCTATTTGCTTGCACATGTGCATCTCCCAAACCCACATAAAGATCTGCATCTTGTGGCGTCAACTGAATAGCCTGTAAATACGTATTGATCGATTTCTCATTTTCTCCCAGCAATAAAAATGAGGATGCTTGGCTTTTGAGTAAATCTAAATTCCCTGGCTCAGCCAATATTTGTTGCTCATTTCTTTTAACTTCCTCTTTTACATCTCTGATAATGGGGGCTTCAGGTGTGGGGGTGGGGGTAATCTTCTGAGTTTTGATATCTTTGGCTACTTGATACGTACGAGCTGAATAATACAGTGCGCTGACACCGACAATAATGCCTAAGCTGATGATAATAATGAGAATAAATGGTTTATATGAGTGTGTCATGTAATAAGTTTAATAATCAAGACAGTTTTGTAATGTAAATTCAGAACTATCAGTATAGTCTGATTCAATATTTTGAAAACCAATAGCGCTTAATAATGCCACCGTATTGTGATACTCAGGTATAGGATTCTTCAAATATTCTTCTCTGAGTTTGCAAAATGAATCCCAATAACCTTTATTAGCCAAATTGAAATTCATATATGCTTGTGGATTGCTTTGTTGGAGTGCCCAATTGCGCAGTAAATAATAGGCCACAACAGTCTCCGGATTGTTGGCGTTTAATCTGCTTAGGGCATCATTCTCAGTAGTTCGATGTCCCTCAGCATAGGCGACGCCCTCTGCTAGACTCCGGTAGAGTAAATTAATATTATTGGATCCACCGTAGTGATTAGAAAATTTCGGATCATTACTAAACTGATTTAGATGAATAATTTCATGCTGAAGAGAAAGATCCATTTCATTGATCAATCTATTTAAGTCATCATTTGGAATAGGGCTTGTGGCGCACTCACCGTTCTGATAGCTTTCGACTGCTCCAATATTCCAAGTTATGCAAGACTGTAAAGCATGACAATCAGGTAGACTTCTAACTACTGCAATAAACTCCACGGGGCCATCCATAATTTCATATTGATTCACCAATATATCCTCTTTTCCATGTATGTATTGATCAAATCCTTTATTCATTTTTGTCAGCAACTTGGAGTGATTGGTGCGTGATAATAACGCTTTAATTTTCAATAGGGGGTATGATGAATTCTTATATTTTCGTACTGTTTCTAAGAACCTATCGATAACGGGCATACATAATTCGGGTGTGGATGTTACTGGGGATGGGCTTGGAGTAGTGGTTGGTATAAATGGCGTACTTGTTGGAGGTCTTGGGGTATTTGTAGGAATTATCGGCGTGCTTGTTGGCGGCACTGCAGTTGGTGTATACGATGGAGTACTTGTTGGCGTGTTGGTAGGAGTAGGCGTATGACTGTTTGTAGGTGTCGGCGTATGCGTAGATGTGGGAAGTGGTTTTGGAGTGTTTGTCGGACCGGACGTAACAGGGATGGGTGTGTTGGTTGGCAGTGGAGTAAAGGTTGGAATGGGTGTAAATGTAACAGTTGGGACGAGAGTAATCGTTGGAGTTATTGTTGTCGTCGGTTGAATAGTTGTAGGAGTGGCCGTAGGCGGAACAGCTGTTTGAGATTCGGAAATACATTTTCCGCTTGTATCCGTCTTATTACTACAACAATTAAATCCGCCACTAGAAATAAAACCATTTCCAATACATCGACTTGTTCCAACCTCACAAGTAGTATTTATTTCATCATCTGGAACCCAACCTATGTAATTATTCGTGCTTGTATTGGGCGTTAATTGAGCGGTGTTATTACAAAACAAATAGGGACTGTCCGCAGAAGTGGGCGAACAATAACCTGCTGGATACGAAGCTATTTGACCATTTAAGCGTGTGTAACATGAAGTAGTTGAGTAATCGATAGGAGCACTTGTGGGTTGAGATGCCACGACATCACATACTCCTGGTTGATGTTCATTTATTGCTTTCTCTTTTCGCCACTGCGCCGCATTTCCTCCAAAAAAATTCTTAACTTCTTGTGTCGCACATTCTCCCAAACAATACCAATTCATATCTGCACAAGACACTGAGGAAGGAAACTGTGCCGGAACAGCTGTAGGATTACTTCCTTGAGTAACTTGGGGAACAGGGGTGGATTGAGCTGGCGCAAGTGCAGCATTTCCACAGGCATCAGAACTCGCAGGCTGCGTATTACCATTGGTGGTATCTATGCAGGTGTAATTTGAATTACATTTTTCCCAGTGCCTACATCCTCCTGAGCCTCCGCAACCGTTATTAACTGCCAGATCACATGCTCCTCCGGGCTGATTGTCAACATTTGCCTGAGCTTGTGATTGAGTGATTTGACGCTGTTGTATTTGGTCTAAAGTAAGAATGGTAGAGGCGGATATGAAGAGAAAGACTCCGATGCTCATTATTAGAGCAGGATCTTTTCGTATTTTCTTAATTAAATTCGAGATAGATAAATAAACTGGGTTTATTGCCTTCATTTATTTAATGATAACACCAATAACGAAATGTAGAAATGTTTCTGTATCACCTCCCAAAAATCGCATTTTGTACTTTGGCTTTGAAAGCGGAAATATGATTATTCATTTTTGCGGCCGCTTGCTGTAACTCTGTGACTTCTCCTGTACTAAATGCAAATGCAGGCTTTTTGCCAACTTCATATCTTAGGATCGCGTTTACCTCATCAAGATCCTTGCTTGAAAGGGAAAGGGCTTCCCATGAAGTATCTTCTCTATTTCTTGTTGCATAAAAAGTAAAATTTCCAATATTTATTTGGAGTGTTTTTTTGCCAATTAATTCTGATATGACAACCTTATAATCACTATCAGAAGCACCTTCTCTCAAAGGTGGACAATTAGATAGACTACTCATCCAGTCGTCCATCTTTGAAAACAATAATTCTTCTAATGCAGTTTCTCGGGTATCGCACATTGCGTAATCTATAGGAATAAAGTCAGTTTCTATTGGCGGAATTTCTCCATAAAAATTCATCAGATCATTATGTTGGAGTTGAACTCTTTGCATTAACTTTCCCATCTCATCGATAGTTTTTGGCCCTTGACCCTCAAAAAAAACCTGTATAGCCTCACAGAGAAGATCTGTTTTCCCATCTAGGGGATCTGATTTGAAAATTTTTTCATTGACAATTATTTTAACTTGTCCGAATTGGTAATCAAAGAAAGAAATATTTTCCGCCCAATCTACCCTTACCCCATTTGACTTTGAGTCAAATGAAACGGAAAAAGTTCTTGGAGGAACGGTATTTATGATATCTACGCCTGTGATAGTTCCGTTTTCTTCTCTAACAACGTGTTCGATTCCATCTGATTCTATGCGTGGAAGTTCGAACCCGTTTTGAATTCTTTCAATAGCGGATTTTCTTGATATTGATGAATGGAATCCATTTCCCGCTGGAACCACAAATCTATACCCAATCATTGAAGGGAGTAGCTCGGTGTATCTTTCACGCTCAGGATATATCTTTGGGATATTACCACCAGAAAATCTACCATCGAGCATTGGTCCTCCATCCCATCCTACATTCCCAAAAAAATACTCCAGCCTAGAATTATGCATGCCTATATTTTACTATACTATAGGTATATTTTCATCAGAACTTCAACTCCCTCCCAAAACATCTCCTCATCGAGAAAGATGTATTCCTGTATTTTAGCTAAATTACAGGAATGTATTCCTCCAATTTGACTAAATTGTGGGAATATGATACTATATCCCCACATGCATATCACAAGACACATCAAGCTGGCTATTGAAAAAGCTCTGATCCCAGGACGCGCGACTATCATCCTAGGAGCACGACGGGTGGGGAAAACAACCCTTATCAAAGAAATAATAGCCGCAAGAAAAGAACCCATTACATTTTATAACTGTGATGACCCTGATGTACGGTCACAGTTTTCCGAGATCGGTCTAGCGGCATTAAAAAGACTATTGAGCCATACCGAAACCATCGTTTTTGACGAAGCCCAGCGTATCCAAAACATTGGAATCCTTCTTAAAATGATTGTGGACGAGATGCCTGATAAACGGCTATTAGTAAGCGGTTCTTCCAGTCTTGAGCTCTCTAATAAGGTCAACGAGCCTCTTACCGGAAGAAAAAAAACCTTTTATCTCTACCCTTTGATCTTCTTAGAATTGTACGAGTATGAAAATCGTAATGTTATTGCCGCACAGTCATATGTGAACGATATGTTGCGTTTTGGAGCATATCCTCAGATTTTTGAGATAAGTGATCCCATTGAAAAAGAAGAGTATCTGTTGGAGCTTGCCGGTGATTATCTCTATAAAGATGCGCTCGAGTATCAGGATATTCGTAACCCTGAACAGCTGCGAAAACTCCTCGTGGCACTGGCTCTCCAGATAGGACAAGAAGTTTCATACACGGAAATAGGGTCTCTTGTGGGAGTTGATCAAAAAACAGTGGTTCGTTATCTTGATCTGCTTGAGAAGAGCTTTGTTATTTTCAGACTTCCGGCTTTCAGCAGGAACCTGCGAAAAGAGATTGCAAAATCAAGAAAAGTCTATTTTTATGATCTGGGGATTCGCAATGCATTACTGAGGAACTTTAACCCGTATCACCTACGACAGGATAAAGGCGCTGCATGGGAAAACTTCGTTATCAGCGAACGATTAAAAAAGGATGCCTATATGAACCAGCGGAAAAACTACTATTTCTGGCGAACGTATGATCAAAAGGAAGTTGATCTTATCGAAGAACACCAAGGAACAATTGAGGGATTTGAAATAAAGTGGAAAAATACTGCCTCTGTACCGAAAGATTTTTTGGGTGCCTACCCCGGCAGCACTGTGCATACAGTCAACCGCGAATCTTTTCTTGATTTTGTCATATCAGATACCTGAATATATCTTTTTCATCACCTCAATTCCCTCCCAAAACATCTCCTCGTCGAAGTTTTCATTCGGGGCGTGGAGGTTTGAATCCGGCAGTATAAAGCCCGTTAGGACAACCGAAACGCCAAAGAGCCGCTCGATGATCTCGGCTGCTGGGATGCTACCACCTTCTCGCATAAAAACAGTTTTTTTGCCAAAATGCATAGACATTATATCTGCCGCCCTCTGTATCACCGGTGAATCGATGGAACAGAAAAACGGATCATCGGAAGATAAGGTTTTGATGGAAAGTTTGACGGAAAGTTGCGGAAAAGGTTTCTTCGCCGCAAAAAAGCTTTCAATATAATCACGGACTAATTTTTCAATTTCTACTGCCTTCTGATTTTCAACTAACCGACATGAAAATTTGACAGTCGCCGAGTGTGGAATGATCGTCTTGGCTGCGCGGAGAATATTCAATTCAACTTTTGAAAATTCTCGAACATTATCATAAAATCCTGGAATATTTACTTCCCCAGTCGTAATATCCTTCATCGAAGCCATGAGATTTGCCAGAATTTGGGCAGGATTTAGGACTGCATTTCCGTACACTCCAGAATGCAGGTCTCGCTTTCCAATTTTCAACTTTACCTCAAAATATACTAGCCCTCGTAGTGCATTCACAATCATTGGTGTACCCTTTTGAAACATCTCAAGATCGGTAATATAAAATTCATCAACTTTTTTTAATTCCTCAGCTTTTGTTAAGAGATAATTTTCAAGATGGCTACTTCCCGACTCTTCCTCCCCTTCAATAATAAATATTATATTTGATTTGAGGCTTTGTGAGGCGATTAGATTTTCAATTGCTGCAATATTTTGAATAACATGACCTTTGTTGTCAGCCACTCCTCGACCAAAATATTTTCCATTTTTTTCAGTCAAAATGAATGGATCAGAATCCCATTCGCCGATTGGATCTTCAGGTTGAACATCGTAATGTCCATAAATTGCAACTGTTTTTTTTGCGCCGATGATATCTTTTTTTGCAAAAATCATCGGCGCAGAACCTTCATTTTTAAGAATTTCTGCTACAAATCCAAGTTTTTGTAGTTTATTTTGCAAAAATTTTACCGCCTTTTCCATTTCTTGCGATTTATGTAGGTCTGCGGAAACCGATTGGATTTTAATAAATTGAGAAAGCTCATTAATTATCGTTTTTTTATTTTCATTACTAAGGGTTGTTGAGTTCATCATAGTCGTAGTATACTATTGTCTTGAAATGAAATATACAAAACTGAACAATACTGACATTAGTATTTCAAAAATCTGTCTTGGAACTATGAACTGGGGTCAGCAAAACACTGAAAAAGATGCGCATGAACAGATGGATTACGCCGTGGATCAAGGAATAAATTTTTTTGATACTGCAGAGATTTACCCTGTCCCACCAACACCTGCGACTCAAGGACTTACCGAAAAATATATCGGAAATTGGTTTGCGAAAACTGGGAAAAGAAATGATATTTTCCTTGCGAGCAAAGTCGCAGGACGAAATCCTGGGATGGCGTATGTTCGGCCCGAAAATATGGAACTTTGTCTTGATAGAAAAAATATTCGATATGCTGTCGAGGCAAGTCTCAAGCGTCTGCAAACAGATCACATCGATCTTTATCAAATCCATTGGCCTGATAGAACTACTAATTTTTTTGGGAAACGAGGATATCAAGAAAGTGAAATTGGAAGTTCAATAGAAATCTTAGAAACTCTAACATATCTTAAGGAGCTAATCGATGAAGGGAAAATACGATACATTGGCGTCTCAAATGAAACACCTTGGGGAGTCTCGCAATTTTTAAAATACTCAGAAAAAATGAACTTGCCAAAAATAGTTTCGATCCAAAACGCATACAGCCTAATACTTCGCGAGTTTGAGATAGGGCTCTCTGAGATCTCAATTCGTGAAAATATCGGCCTGCTCGCCTACTCACCGCTTGCAATGGGGGTACTATCTGGAAAGTACTTAAATGGTCAAAAGCCAAAAGGAGCAAGGTTTAGCCTCTCTGAGCGAAGTTCAGATCGGTATAATCCGGCACGTGCCCAAACTGCCATCAAGAAGTACGTCGACCTCGCCAATGAAAACGGCCTAAATCCTGCCCAGATGGCACTAGCATACGTGAGCAGTCGACCATTTGTTACCAGCACAATAATTGGTGCAACTAAAATGGAACAACTGGAGGAAGACATCTCAAGTATCGATATCGATTTAAATAATGAAGTTCTTGAAAAAATTGAGAAAATTCACAAAGAATATTCAAATCCATGTACTTAAATTTTATTATTAATAATATTTATTCAATATGAAAACAGTGCCAACACTCCTAACCCTTGATAGATTAGAGCTTTCAGATCAGCTTGAAATCTTTCAACCTTACTACGAACGAATCCAGATCGATGTTGCAGACGGTGTTTTGGTTCCAAACGTTACGACGCAAATTGACGAATTAAACGAACTTCTTGAAAGAGATTTGATTGATATAAAGCCTGAAACTGTTTTTGATTTTCACCTAATGGTAAGAGATTATAAAAAAGAACTTGAAAAAATCAAGGAATTTCAAAAATACGCAACGGTTAATTTGGTACTAATTAACGCAGATCTGAAGGTCGATATTACAAAATTAACAGATCAATACGATTTTGCTATCGGTCTTGACATCAGCCCTGAGCGAGAAATATCAAGTTTGGCAAGACAATATGATCTAAATAATATTGATTCAATTCAGATAATGACGGTTGAGCCTGGGTTTCAAGGATCACCTTTTTTGTCAGAAATGCTCATGAAAATACAACAACTTCGTGAGCTCCACTATAAGAATGAAATCCTCATCGATGGTGGGGTCAATAGTGATACAATTCCAACAATTTCTGGTCAAAAATTTAAGCCCGATATCATCTGCATCGGAAGTTATTTGACAAAGGCTGAAGAGGGGCTTGAAGAGAGAGTTGGTGAACTTAAAAAGTTGAATTAAGAATTTTGCTTGAATTAGTAAATATGCGAGTACTCCCCTCTTAGTTCTTCAAACTTTCCCACCTCAATACTTTCCCGAATTTCGCGCATCAAATCTGCATAAAATTGAATATTGTGAAGAGTAGTGTAAGTTGAAGCTCGAAGATCTTTTTCAAGAAACCATTTCCAGAGCTGACTCATCGTGACACCTTCTTGGCACGCCCGACATCTGCAGTTTTTTTCAATTGTCTCATCCAGATGCTTCAGTTTTCTCAAATACAATCTGCCCTTTTTCGTATAGAGCATCCGGTGGCGGGCTTCACGAGTCGGAATAACACAGTCGAATAAATCCACGCCCTGGGCAACTCCTGCGAAAATATCCATTATTTTTCCAATACCCAAAAGGTGCCTTGGCTTCTCGGGTGGCAAAAAATCAGTCACCCAGCCGACTGTCGTCCCCAAGGCTTCCTGAAAGTCCCCGAAGCTCCCACCGATCCCAAATCCCGGCACATTTTTTGAGCCCACGACTCGTGCTGACTCTTTTCGCAAGTCCTCGTATTCTCCGCCTTGGACAATTCCAAACAACGATTGATTTTCTTCAAAACCTTTGTGCGCATCTATCGATCGATCAAGCCAACGGTGCGTGCGCTCCATGGAGTTTTTGATATATTCTTTTGAGTTTAAAGGCGACGTACACTCGTCAAACGCCATCATGATATCAGCCCCTATCTTGTGCTGGAGATCCATTGATATTTCAGGACTGAGGATTTTGGGCTTTCCATCAAACTCAAACTCAACTCCATTTTCAGTAATTTTATTCAAATTCTTGTTGTCGTCATGACTAATTCTTGAAGAATCAGATGCTGTAGGTAGTATTTTTCCAATTCCCGATCCCCTCCCAAACCCGAGAGAAAAAACTTGAAATCCCCCACTGTCTGTGGCGATCAGTCGGTCTGGGATCTGCATGAAGGAATGTATTCCGCCTGCTTTTTCAATTTTTGGAATGATTTCTTTGGTATATGTATGATACGTGTTGACAATAAAGTACGGACTCGAAAGATCTTTCAAAACATCATTGGAAAGAGAGCGAAGCTGGGCATCGGTGGCAACGATTGCCAGCTCAGGGGTTTGAACAGAGGCTCCCTTGGTAGTAAGCTCCCCCACTCGTGCCCGTTTATTCAATGCAGTTTTTTGTATAATAAACGATTGCATGGTTCATTATTATACCTTGCTACTAAATATATATGAGTGAAGGACAAACGATAACTGCAGAGCAAATGAGACGTGGTGTTTTCGATGCACAAGGACAACTAACACAACGAGGCATGGATCAATTATTTGCTGAACCAGAATTATTAAAAGTAGACTGATTAAAACAATTTCATCAGCAATTAGTGTGGCCTCCTGGCGTGCCCAAAAGACCAGTAGACCCCGCAGTTGAACCAGGGGATGTTGTTAATGACGCATATGTTCGAACTTCAACACATTTTGAAAATGCCGGTCCTGATAAGGAATTTTACCTTTCAGATTCCGGAGCTTGGGGTTATGCAAGAACTACATTACAAAATGAAGCACTCAATCATATTCGGAGAAATAGTCGAGCACCTTTAAGTAACATTGACATTGGAGACGGAGACGCAACAATCTTTGGGCCACATATTGCTTCATTCGTATATGAAGAGCAAACACAACTGCGAGATCAGCTCATAGACCTGAGTATAGACATCTCACAAAACCCGCTACTCCCCGCTGCTATAGACGCCCTATATAGCGATGAGGCGATGATGCCAATATACCCAGCAGATTATAACTATGATTCACACCAAATTGCACTTTCTCCACAGGCCCTTGTTTTTTGTAATATATACATACAGCTAAGAACGCTTGCTGAAACTGACCCTAATGTTGGACCAAACACTATCCTTGCATTCTTGCACAATGCTTCTAACATAGAAACAAAACATACATAAGATTATCTAAAAACTAGTCGCGATGGTGTATATAATCTCCGCACAAGAGCGTGCAAAATGATCGAAGATCATATTGCACAAGTTAAAATTAATGGGACTCAATCAGAAGATGAACTCTATCAAAGCATGCAATTATTTCGAGGTGTAATAGAGTTTGCTCAAAGACAAAATTCTTTTAATGCAACTCCTCTTATACCTTTTAATGTTGCTGTTCAAATGCCCGATTTTTATGCCGAAACACAAAATATGTCTGACCAGCTTGCACGAGACCCACACTTTAAGAGCGCCTTTATGGCCCTAAATGCCGGTGAATATCCACTCCATGAAGTACAAGTGGATGAAAAAACCAATATGCTCAATATGTCTCCATCTGCATTGTGGTTTTGTCGTCTTTATACACAACTAAAGGCCGTAGATATAAAACCCAAATTAAGGGAAAACCAAATTATTGCCTATCTTCAAAAATTAGCAGGTTTAAGATCAGAAGATAATGCAGATATCATAGGTAAATATTTAAAAACCGACCTTGATACGAAAGGAGTTAGTAACCTCATATACCAATTACGTCATCGTCTACCCGAAATAATTAATGAAAATCCAGATATTGGTCTTTCTATACAACTTTATAACCAAGCGATTATTATCGATCGTACTGAATTGCAAAATGTACAAACTGTCGCTGATGATTGAAAAGAGTCAATAGTTTAAAATTCTAATTATCAAATGTCGCTCCAATATAGAAATGTCCTCCCATCAAACTAGGTCAAACTAATTCTTTTGAGCGTATTTTCTCCACGGATGACTGAGAGGAGGTTTCCAGTTAAGTTTATGGGTAGTTAAAATAGTGGGATTTGTTTTTGTTTTTGGTGGTCTTTCAGGGAGTAGTATGTAGGAAAGATCGTATCCTTTAAGGACAAAATGGATTGTATTGTCGAGCCATTCCTCAACAGTCACCTGTTCTTTTGGTCGTACGGTTGTGGGTTGAATCTCTTGTAGTTGGTACCACTTGGTCTTAAACTGTATCGTAAAGTCACCATTAATGACTCTGGTTGATTGGATAGAAAATATATGGTCAATGTTTTGTTTGTCTTGTTGGGTAAGTGTTTTATGAACGTCTCCTTCTTTTGTTGGGGTAACTGAAAATCTCTCGTTGAACTTAGGGATGAAAATATCTCTCAAGAAGATGTTTGCTTCCTCGGGATTTTTGATATTGGCAAGCCTCATTTCTTTCACAAGTCGATCTTGTAAAGTCTCAAATGTCCGTTCAACTCTCCCTTTTGCCTCAGGAGAGTTTGCATTGATAAGTTGAATGCCAAGATCAATACAAACACGCTGAAATTGGGTCATAAGTTCTTTGTTATCTTCCGCCGCCTTGTGGTTGATCTTGTAGGTGGAAAACTTATCCAGATAAATGATTACTGGTTTTCCATGTAAAAAAATGTATGTCTTCCAGAAATGAAATACCGAAATGATTCCCTCATTTCTTGCAAAGTATCCCCTTGTTATCTTACCCGTTGCATCATCCACCGCAATAAGCAAACACAGCTCTATAGGGTTCCTTTCTCTGTCTTGGCACCTTGCCTCAAGCCACAGGTGATAACAGCCATCAAACTGCTCCATCTCTCCGTAGTATTTTTTTCTTGGTCTCCAGCTTCGATATGTTCTTTTCTTTGTATGTCTTCTTGGCTTCCATAGTTTTTCTTCTACCATCCACAGGCGAAGCGTTTCTCTGTTGACTACTATTCCCTCTAATTCTTCTAATTTTTCAGCAGCAAATGTTGGTTTGAAATCATAATATTTATCTGCAACAAGAGAAAGAGCCTTCTCCCTTACTGATTTGTCTATTTTGTGGTTACTCATCTTTCCTTTGAGGCCATGAGTCAAAGCATCAACGCCTTCTCTTCCCACTTTACTTTTGAGTCTTCTTACTTGTCGAGTGGTAATGCCGAGTTGCTTTGCTGCGACTGCATTCGTTATCTTTTTTTTCAATACCAAACTAATAACTCTTCCTTTGTCTTCCTCAGTAGAGGTGAGATTGATTTTACGTGCCATACGGGTAATAATGAGGAAATGAATAGTTCCCATTATTCACGCCGATTCTCTAAACGGGGGCGGACATTTCTACTTTGCTAGGGGAGGACATTTCTATATTGGTGTGAGAA
>Ga0100403_1001497_pt1 | contig 20768 bp, 19 predicted proteins | sample CryGeymet201501t_FD_83663 | JGI IMG/M metagenome (GOLD analysis project Ga0100403, IMG submission 83663) | Groundwater microbial communities from Crystal Geyser aquifers in Utah, USA - Crystal Geyser metaG 2015-01t | ecosystem: Environmental > Aquatic > Deep subsurface > Groundwater | place...
AAACTCAGCGTCGAGCAGTTGCTTAAATGTCGTAACCCACCATTGTGGAAAATTGACCGATGTAGCTTTCATAGCCTTCGGCATCAAAGTCATAAACATCCATTCGAATCACAGGCTCCAAGTCCTGAACGTCATTGAGATACTTGGTTTTAAGAACTAATTTTTCTTTTCCACCACTTCCGAGCACCGCTGTGTATTCACCCTCATTAATAGATGCTGACCTTGTTCCCATGAGAACTTTAACTTGAGTGGCTTCGCTCCCAATTTCTCTAAAAGAAATCATCAATCCCGTTTCGATTCCACTTGTCGTTAACAGGTCCACATAAAAAAGCTGGATATATGCTATCCCTGCGTAAGACAGATCCGGTCGATCCATAAATGCAAACGAACTTACACTGGTCGTGCTGAGAACTGGCCCGTAGGCTTCGCTGTCAGAATAGTAAAGGACAGCGCCCTTTGTATTCGCCAAAGTCATGAACTGACTGACCTCAGAAGAAGAGTTCGAAGTCGACGCTGCCGTCAGCTGCTCTTTGATGAAACTTCCGCTGTCCGTCGGCGCATATCGATACTGTGTCGAGCAACCAGCCACTCCGATGAGGGAGATCGCAAATAGGAAACTTAAAAGAGTCTTTGGCGATTTCATTTTAAAGTCCTCCGTTAAAGGCCACGCCCAAGTCCATATCTGAGAAAGTACCTAATTTCTTATAACCATTGTCTGGATTCACAGCTTGCGTTGAGTTCACTCCTTTACCATCTTTCCATGCGCGACAGTCATAAGGCCCGAGAGATACAAACCAACACCAAGATGGCGGCCGAGGAGCATAAGTGACTCCAAAGTTCTTAAACCAAACAGATCCAGATGCGAGTTTGTTTTTAGATCCACCATCACCAAGATCTGTCACTCCGTCGATCACGACAATCACCGCTCCGATGTAGTCTTCAAAAAATCCATGCCAGACATCTTTTCCATTACTTTGAAACCAAACATTGTATCGAGACTCTTCTGCAGAATGACCTGCAGTAAAAAAGCCCTGATGACTTTGACCAAAATCGACGTAAGTGATCTTGAGTGTTCCGCCAAAAGACTCTCCATAGCGAACCACGTTCAAATTCACCTGAATGTCTTGAGGGTTGTACATCGGCCGACCCGTGTACTCAGACATTGTAGAAAGAGAGCTGATTTTAAGAGGAACCGCCGATCCGTAGGCACTTCCAGGATCATATCCAGGAGCCACTTGGTTTGGTGTGTAAACCGACCCATCGGTCGGAATTGGCTGACCGGTTGAGCCTTGATTGTTTGTCGATTCCTTCTTGGCACAACTGACGGCCAAAGCCGCTAAAGTGATCAGTAGAAGTTTGTTTCCCATAAATCCCCCTCTTTAAAAAAGAGCTTTCAGGGGTAGATACTGCTAAGGCTGTGCCCAGTAAAAAGACAGGCTTAACTCTATGAAATTAAAGAGTTAATCCAAAAAGTGTTTCATACTGAGACAGATCTGAAACTGTCAAATCACCCCCCGTCTAACGAAAATTGTCACTCAAGTGAGACCTGACAGACGGCCATGGGGACTCAATGGCCGCTGGAGTGAGGGCATAAGAACCGAACCTGGCATTGATCTTGTAAAACTCCTAAGAACACGTTGAACAGAAATCGAGAAGAAAGGTTCAGGATGAACAGACAGGGCTTACGCGGTCTTAAAGGCTTCACTTTGACGATCACATTTGTGATCCTTTCACAGCCTGTCTACTCCATGAACATGGAGCCCTCACCCTCGCAATCAGATTGTGAACAGGCCCTGTCCCCATCTCCGTTCAAACTGACTCGGTCCACAGACAGCGTGTTCCTTCAGTTGGCCAAGGGATATGCGGAGGGAGTTCTTGGACTCAAAGAACTGGAAAGACTCTACAGAACCGCTCCCCATTTCGAATCCCCTGATGGATTTTGGAGGTGGACCCTCGAAAGTTTGAATATTTCTGCAAACGCCCTTGGAAATTTGAATCAAATCAAAGAGCCTGGCGGACTCATCATTGTTTCGAACCATCCTTTTGGATTATTGGACGGCGTGACCTTAGCGGACCTCGTCGCCTCTCAAAGATCCGACTACTTGATTCTTGGCAATGCCTTGCTCGCCCAGTTTCCGGAAATCAAAGACCGCATCGCCTCTCTACAAATTTTGTCTTCCGATGAAGGAAAAAAGATTTTCGGTAAAAAAGATCCCGCAAAAAAGAAACACTCCGTCGCACGAGAAAATTTTAAGTCCATTAGTCGTGCCATTGAGCATGTTAAAAATGGCGGCGTTCTCATTCTTTTTCCGGCCGGTTCGGTATCTACGGCAAAGAACATGATCGATCCCGCCATCGATGAGGATTGGCAACCGACCATCGCAAAGATCATTGAAAAGGCTCAAGCTCCCGTTCTTCCCGTTTTCTTTCACGGCCAAAACTCCCAAGCCTTTCAGTTGGCCTCAAAAGCTCCTGGCTCACTGAAAGAGTTATTAAGAGTCGCTCTTTTGCCAAGACAAGCATTGAATCAAAGAAATGAAGACATTAAAATTCAAATCGGCAGCAAGATCTATCCTGAGCGATTTAACACATTGAAAGCTCTGGGTGTTCTCGAAGACGATAAGGCTGTGGCCCAACACTTAAGAGCCGTCACTTACTCGCTTTCTGGAGACCCACAACTTATCAAAGAGACCTCGCCAAAAGACTCCATATTCAGCGAAGCCGATGAGAGACGAAAAGATAAACCCATCGCAGAAGAGACTCCCCCAGAGAGACTCAAGCAAATCATAAATCAGCAGCTGAAAGATGGAAAAATGAAAACCCTGGTCGACAAAGAAAACTCCCAAGTTTTGTTTATTTCGGGACAAGATATTGACCAGGAACTCCTGCATCAAATTGGAGTATTAAGGGAAAAAACTTTTCGTCCTGAGGGCGAGGGAACAGGTCAACCCGTAGATCTCGATGAGTTTGACAAAACTTATGGTCATCTCTTTGTTTGGAATAAAGAAGATCTAAAGATCGCTGGCGCCTACCGAATTGGCCTCCTCGATAAAGCCATTGAGTCTGGAGACTACTCTCTGATTTACTCGAATTTTCAGTACAACTACAACCCATCCATATTCAGAAAACTCGGCTCTGGTGTCATTGAGCTCGGACGCTCCTTCGTGACACCAGAATATCAGAAGTCCAATGCACTTAAACTTCTCTGGTCGGGAATTTCAGAATTCCTTTATGCGAATCCAAAGTATCGCTACATGATTGGCCCTGTGAGTATCAGTGGTGATTACAGCCCTTTGGCGCAGACTCTCATGTTTGAGTATTTAATGAAGTACCATGGAATCGACGAAAGTCTGCGAGACGGCGTGTCCCCTACGGTTGGCTTTCCTCAAAAGGTGGAGTTACCAAGAGAACAACTAGAAAAGTTTCTCCAAGAGAGCTCCGAACTCTCTGACTTTGATCAGGCCATCGAGAGCCTGGAGGGAAAGAAAATTCCCTCTCTCGTCAAATACTACTCTAAAATTGTGAACGCTCAGTTTTTAAGTTTTGACTTTGATCCCGCATTCAACACATTAGACGGCTTGATTGTGGTGAAGGTGGGTGAAATGCCTGAACCCATGCTTCGAAGATTCCTGGGCGACTCCATTCGTGCTCAAGAGATGATTCAACGATATAAAGAGGGCTCAGATTCGTTCTAAAATCCGAGGTCCTATGAATCAAACGTTCTCTACTAAAATCAAGTGACTTCCGAGGCAGGGGAGCCGGAAAGCAGTTGCCCAAAAAGGATGGCTTATTCAGGAGTCCCATTGAGAGCGTCAAGATTCGAGCTCAATGATTTGATAAGTCTTTGAATGTAGGGCCTCACAGACCGTCCAAACACCTTTCTGTTAGCTAAGGCCTTCCAGTCTTCTAAAATCTTTAGTTGCGCATGAACGGGTAAACTTAGAAGGGAAAGATCTTTGGGGTTCCGACAAAAAATAAATACCATATGCAAATCTCGTTGAAGACTGAATTCTAAAAATTTTTCTACCTCCCCAAAATTATCTTTCTGAACCACACAGGCGAGAGATAACAAAAAATCTTTTCCAATAGATCTCTGATCCTCTCTAAATTCAATCCATCTCTCCATACACTTCTCAACAACTTCCAACCTTCCAAGTGTGCGAATTCTTGAGTAAGTTTCTCGGTCCAGGCTATCAACACTCAATTGAACATATCTAATATTAATATTCTCAAGTTGTTTTTTAATTTTTTCCGTAAAAGTCCAATGAGCATTTGTGACGAAGCGCCAATAGCATTCTGAATTTACCTTTGAGATTTCCTCAATTAGCCTGTAAGTGTCCCTTTGAACAAAAGGCTCACCACCGAGCAATTCTACCTCAACCAGATGGGGGAATATCTCGGTAGGTCCTTTTTCCCAAAGATCGGACTGATTGTACAAGCCACTCGATTCTTTCCAAGTCTCACACATTTTGCACTGCAAATTGCATTGACCGTTAATTCTAAGGTCAAGCCGTCTCGGCCAAGAACTCTGAACTTTTGAAAAGACAACATGAGACTCAAGTTCCGGATAGAACTTGTTACAACCTGTCCTTTGTATATTTTTGGCGCATATTTTCGGGCTTCCATTCAAAAATTCCTCTCGAAGCTGTTGAATTTTAGGCCCATTCCAAACAGAAGAAAGACCCTCTCGGAGAACGTTTCCCAAAGAATCGATTCGTTCGTCTCCGTAGAGAAAACAGCAAGGGTAAGCCTCTCCTTCGGGAGAAAGGCTTAAGGAGAGAAAGGGAATAGGGCAGAAAGGTTCTTTAACTTCCACTAGGAAATCTTATATTGAAGCCGAACAGCTATAGAGGACATTTATTCTACTCATCATGTCATCTCTTTCCCTTACACTGATCGAAGATGTCAAGGAGATTGTCAAAAACCGAAGTTTTGAAAACCAGATCGTAGCGCTATAGTTCTCAGAGCCATAGAGGATTTCTAAGTTGAAATCACGACTTAGAAATCCTCTAGCCTTTAAGAGAGATGACTCTTTAAAGCCCAACCGATTTTCTGATGCTGTCTTAAAGCCGAAACGAGAAGATCCTCTGTCCCCGGATCCATCCCCTCCATCCTTAAAGCCTCTTGGATTTGACGCTGAATTTCCTCATGACCTGCATGAAGATCATTGATCATCTTATCTGCACTCAAAAATTTTCCAGGAGTTTCAATAATGGTGTTGTCTGAGCGCATTTCTCTCAAGGTGCTCACCGGGGACTCTCCCATCATCCTGACTCTTTCAGCCACTCCATCCATCAATTCGAGAAGCTCCCGATATTGATTCTCAAAAAATTGATGGAGTGAAAAGAAGCGAGGTCCTGTTACATTCCAGTGGTAGTTAAGAGTTTTTGTAAAAAGAGTGAACTGATTGGCGAGAATGTGATTCATGACTTCGAGCGTTTCATCACTCATCTCTTTCTGACCCGTTCTCTCACTTTGGGAGCTCTCCATTCCTGTGAGAGTGGATCTTTCGGCATCTTTCTTGGCTTCTCTTGAATTTGTTTGGTTGTACTCTCTCATGTTATAATCCTTTCTATATGATTTGTTGAATGACCTCTAAAGAAGCAATATGGCGCTCCTGCAGAGGAATGAAATCTTCTCTCAATATTTTCTTAATTCTTTTGGGCACATCGTCTCGAACGAGTAGAGCTTTATATTCAGAAAGCCCATGCCCCTCTCCACTCTTTAAAGCTTGTATGGCTGAGGCTTCACCAAAAAGTTTTGCAGCACCCACCACGCTAAACACAACCTGTCCCCAAGGGCCTGAATCTTCGTCGGGCCAAGATCCATTGTGGACAATTTCATCTCTCCAAAACTTCGCGACACGTCGATGCTCATTTCTGAAGTCTTTCAGCCTTTTGGCGATAGGGTCAGAGTGATACTTTTCAATCACCTGATCGTAAGCCTCAATGGCAGAAAGTTCTCCGCGAAGCAAACGCCCGATGTCGATCAGCCAATTGGGCCGCGCAGGTTCGTATCTAAAATCTGGTCCGTACACTGTACCCATTGCATCTATCTCACTCATGACATCCTCCCCAATTAAAAAGTCCGTTTTTTAATGCTTTGATTCCAATTGTAATTTTCTTGCAGAAGCCATTTGGGACTTTCGTCCAAAAGGTCTTTCCATAAAGCTCAATGCGAGTGCCGCTCCAAAGGCCATCATAAATAAAACAATCACACTGATGGCTTCCGAAGAGCCAATATCGTTATAACTTGCATAGCCGATATAACTTAAAGTCACGACACCAATTGCGGCTGTCACTAACCATTTAATCATTCCGTACCTCCTTGGTAGCTTGACCTTTAGGTTAGTCAAAGAAGCTCAAAAGATCTCACGCCCAATTGTTTATCTAATGTGAAGAATTATCCACATCACAAATGTGGCGATTTTTTAACATCGAGTCGACACTTTGAAGATGGAATTCTAGAAAGTGGCAGAGATAATATCTCAAGACGCAAAACATTTATCGGGATGAGAGCCGCCTCACCCCTAAAAAGGAGGATCAAATGCTACCAAGAAATATTTCTGAAATCAGACCAAGAAATTTTGACGATTTCGAGGATTTTGAAATTGAAACCCTCGAAGACATGATGTTCGAGTATGACAACGAAAGAGATCTTGAGTCAGAGCTGACTCCCTATATTGACCTATTGGACTGATCTCTTGAGCGGAAGAAAAAACTCTATACGCGGAGGACTCTCTGCCAACGAACGTCTGGCTCCAAAATGTCACTTTTAGAAAACATGAAACCCTCAAGTGATAGGAGCCAGTCGTATAGAAGTGTAGAAGTGTAGAAAAATGAAACTTAAATGGCATCTAGCTTTGTGGGAACAAAGCGGTAGCCTCGACCATGAACAGACTGAATCAAGTCAGAGTGATCGCCAAGCTTCTTTCTAAGCTTGCTCACGTGAGTGTCAACTGATCGAGAGTAGACATGCACGTCCTCACCCCACACCTCATTCAAGATATCGTCTCTTAAAACAACCTCTTCGGGTCGTTGAGCGAAAAGCATCATTAACTTGAACTCAATGGAGGTGAGGTCGGCGACCTGCTGTCCTGAAGGATAGTACAGAAAAACCTGTTGTTTTGATTTCAAAAGCTCAAGTTCCTTCCAACGGAGCGAGTCGCTATCCGCAGCCTTCAGCTTAGAAATCGTTCGAAGGCGAGCCTCGACTCGAGCCTTCAACTCCAGTGGAGAGAAAGGCTTTGTGATGTAATCGTCGCCACCGGCAGAAAACCCCATGAGCTTCTCTGAGATCTCATCGTGAGCGGTCAAAAACAAAACAGGAACGTTCTTCCCTTTCTGAGTGGCCGAAATCTCTTGGCAAAAATCGAAACCACTTCCATCGGGCAATCCGACATCCAGCAGAATCAGTTCAAAATCTTTGGAGCCCAGCTCTTTGCGTGCCGTTTCTAGATTGGGAGCCCAGACGATGCGCCCAAGAGAATCAAGTGCACTTCGAACCACTTGGAAAATTTCCTGACTGTCTTCAACAAGTAATATTTGCTTCATCAACGTTCCTCCAGTAAAAAATATATAAACCAAAACAAGGAGGTTCCCAGTGGAGTCAAAAATAGAAATCGACTGGTCCTTAGAAGCTCCGGAACCTACTCTAATCGAATTTGTTCCAAATTTTCAAGAAAATCGAAAGAAAGAGATTTCTGAATTTAAAAAGTTGTTAGCTGTGAAAGATTTCTCTGGTCTTAAGAAATTGGGGCACAACTGGAAAGGGTTTAGCCGTCCTTACGGCTATATTGCTCTTGAGAAAATGGGCAAGGCTTTAGAAAAGGCTGCTGGTCTGAAGGACATCGAACTGTGCGAAAGCCTGTTTCACCAGTTTCTTATCTACATCAATGAGAAAGACGTAAAGATGGTCGAGGCCTCAAGGCCAACTTGAGAAGGATCTTCGAACGATTCAGCCATTTCGTCTAGTGACTTCAGAAATGTGAATTTTTTTTAACAATTACCAGTCAGTTTTTCTTTACGACCTGTTCTGGAGTATACTGAAAGGGTGAAAATGCAATCCCTTAAAACCGCAATACTTTTTTTTCTCGGGACGATCTTTCTCGTCGGCGCCCTGGTCACTTTTAACAAGTATCCCAGTGCCTCAGCGATATGGGCTCCTCTTGGCCTATTGAGTGCACTTTCTTTAATACTTGGTGTCCTTCTGAGCAAAAAACTTTATTCGGTTCTTTCAAGTTCGGGGCCAGAGGACTCTTTTGGAGAGCCGAGAGAGAATCATTCCAATAGAAACACTTCTTATGAGAAAGAATAGAACTGCTCGGCTGCCCACAAAAGAGCGCGTGAGCTCGGTTTTTCGCTTTCTTCTCTTTGCGGGGATCATTGGTGCTCTGAGCGTTTCGACCTATATCGGGACTTCGGGTCTGGTCAAACGGGATTTAGAGGCCCGGCTAGAAATGGAGGCCACAAATGTCCAACGAGCCTTCGTCGACCGTATTCAAGGCTACTCAGACACTCTTTTAAATCTAAAAGCTTTTATATCGAGAACCGGAGTAAAAAGTGCTGAGGACTTCAGAAGTCTTCTCTCAGAGATGAAGGTTTTTGAGTATTACTCTGGTGCCTCAACCATCGGAATTTCTCTTATTTTTCCCAAAAAAGAACTTAAGGAATTTGAGCGAATATTTGAATTCAACTCCAAAGGGTTTTCGGAGAATTCCACAGAGAACAGCTCAGACAAAGACCTGGTCTCTGCCATTGTATTGATCGAACCTGAAACGGTGAAGTCAAAGAAAGTCTTTGGCTTCGATATGATGAGCAACGAAGAGCGACGGAGTTCGATCAATCAAGCCTTGGCCTTAAATAAAACCGTGGTCACGGCGCCGGTTCGACTTTTCACAGATGAAATTGCCTTAAACAACAAGATCACACCGGTTAGCTTTCTCATGTATGTCCCTTTTCAAACCTCCGAGCCAGTCTTGAAGGTGCCTGATGGAAAAAGCTCTACTGGAGTGATCTATGCGGCCTTTCGATACCAAGACCTCCTTGATGAGATTTTTGGTCCAGCCTCCCTTGGGAGCGAGAAGTGGAACTTCCTTCTTTCCTACAATGACGGCAGTAAAACCGAAGTTCTCTATGACAGATTTACTCCGAACCTCACAAACGAGACTCTTTTCTCAAAAAAGACCTTTTCGATTTACGGGAAGACCTACACTCTGTCCGTCTCACCCCTCCCCTCTTTTTATGAAAGCTCAGACCGCTATCTTCCATTGCTAGCAGCCATTGGAGTGCTCTTTGTTGGATGCCTCATGCTTCTCCTTTATCGATCGACCCTCAAGCAACTTCAGGAGGAGAAAGAGGCTCGCTTAAGATCTAAGAGGACTCATGAGAAGCTTCGCCTTCAAACCACACTCCTCTCAAAGCTCAACAGATTCGGAATGACCATTTCTAAGCAATTTGATCCAGATGTGGTGTTGCAGAAGTTCTTCGAATTTGGCGAAAAAGAGGAATTTGAGTATGTGGCGATTTTAAGGGAAGAAGACGAATCTGGAGAACTCGCCCTCATCACTCCAATTGGCCAAACCTCTTCTAGCATTCACCTCTCCGAACTCAATTCGCTTTTTGGGGCCGTCAACCGAATTGGTCAAAATGATCTCGATCATAACCCGAAGTTCTTAGAAGAGTTGAATCTGTTTTCGTACTCCGATTGGCAAATTCTTCGGGTAAGATTCAACCAAAGATCTTCCTTTCTTGTCTTGGGTCTTAAGCTTGAATCGATCGACGATGAAGACATCGAGTTGATGAAAAGCACCTTCTCTCAATTGGTTGTGGCCTTAGAGACAGCCGTTCTTTTGCAAAAGGCGGAAGAGTCCTCGCGTTTGAAGACGGCCTTCCTAGCAAACATGAGTCACGAAATAAGAACCCCACTGAATGCTTTGTTGGGTTTCTCTCAGATTCTTACGAGCACCAATGTCAGTGAGGATAAGAAAGCTCAGCTTTCGGGAAGCATTCAGAAGAACACAAACCTTTTGACCCGAATTATTGATGACATTCTGGACATTGCCAAGGTCGAGGCTGGAAAAATTGATATCGTCAACTCCCAGGTCTCACTCAAGGACCTGCTGCGTGACACCTTGGAGGTCTTCGAATTGGAAGCCCGAGAAAAAGAGGTGTTCTTCTCTCTAGAGATTAAAACCGAACTACCTCAGAAAATTAGGACCGATGAGTACCGCTTTAAACAGATTCTCTATAATCTCATTTCGAATGCCTTGAAATTCACAGAGAGAGGCCACGTCACGGTCCGGGTCTACAGTGAGCAGCAAGGTGGTCTTGCCCATCTGACGTTTGAAATTGAGGACACTGGGGTTGGCATTTCCAAAGAGCTTCAATCCCGTCTCTTCACGGCCTTTTACCAAGGAGATCTTTCCACAACTCGAAGGTTTGGAGGCTCTGGACTTGGCCTGACCCTCTCTCGTAGGCTGGCGTTAGAAATGAATGGTGATATTAGCCTTCTCTCCTCCGTTCCAGATAAAGGCTCCATTTTTTCATTTCAGATAGAAACTCCAGTTGTACCCAATACAGGAACTTTTAGAGACCTAAGCAACCGAGGCGAAACTGATCCGAGCCACTCTAAGAAAGCAAAGAAAAATGAGAGCCCATCTTCTCAGGGAGCTCTCTTTCAAAGAAATGTTTTGCTCGTTGAGGACTCAGAGGACAATCAGGTGATCTTCACCCATTTTCTTCGTCAAGCGGGTGCCAATGTGATGGTGGCTACGGATGGAGAGGAAGCTCTTTCTCAAGCTAGACAGATTCAGAACTTAGATGTGATCTTAATGGACATTCAAATTCCAAAAATGGATGGCCACGAGGTAACAAGAACCTTGAGAAAAGAGGGTCTTTCAATACCTATCATTGCCCTGACGGCTCACGCACTGGAGAGCGAAAAACGGCGATGTTTTGAAGCTGGATGCAACTCACAGATCACTAAGCCGGTCAGCTACGGTCAGTTTATTGAAGCCATCTCAATTCAATTGCAACCAAAAAGCAGCGATCCTCTCCCCCTTGCATAGAAAATAGATTTTTTTCTCATTCATCCTGGGGTGAGGACCTTTAGATCTCATCAAGGAGCGGCGAGCCGTGAATCTGGATAATACTTCGAAAGGATCGATCGAAAGCTCTCCCCCTTGCTGGCCAAAAAACGAGCCCCACGCTGACACAATCCCACACCATGACCGTGACCGATACCTTCGAAAAAAACCTCGTCTTCCTTCAATTGAACTTTAAAGTGAGCACTCTTCAGCTTTGAAAAGCCAAGGGTTTCCCTTAATGACTGAGAGGAGACTTGGACAAATCCACCTTCAGAAAAAGAAAATTTGATATTCTTCACTCTCCCAGAATCTGTTCTTGAATCAATGGAGATTTGACTCAAGGTTTTTCCAGATAAGTTTTGCTCAAATGAATTTGCCAAAAGACGGACCAAGAAAGCTCTTTCAATCCTGTATTCCCATGGCTTCGCACTTTTAAACGGACAAGAAGAAACATGACCGTTGAATTTTTGATGACCGCCCCAAACATTAGAAGCCAGTTCTGTCGTTCCCCCACAATCCGCATGATAATAGGCCTTAATCGGCAACGAAGAGTGCTGAAGCACCATGCCTTTCGTCTCATGGAGAACCTTTAAGACTTTCTCCCGCCACTTCGAATCTTCTAACTCTTTGTACTTAAAAGCTTGGTCGAGAATTGTCGACTCCACGTCAAAGGCGTCTTTTGCGCGATGCCGTTGTTGATAGAGGGTGTAGCTCCGTGCAGCGATCGCCTGAGCCTTTAAAGCCTCGATAGGCCAGGAAGCGGGCATTTCATGGGGAAGGACATTTGCCAGATATTGCTCTAGCTCAAGGTTTACAAGAAGGTCGAAGGATCGCCCAGAGGAATTCTTCGCCAGAAAGGAAACTCGTGGGGGAAGTCGATTCTTTCCACTCCACAAATCCATTCCAACAACACTTAAAGAGGATCCTGAAAAATACTTGGTCTCTCCCCCACTCAACCTCGTCACGGACCACTGGCTCACGCCTTCAGAAGACTGGAGCTCAATTTGGAGCTCCTCCATGGAGGGGCCAAAATCGAAAGTGGAACCGACAGACTCAATGCTGAGAGAGTGGCCTTTAATCACTGTGGAGGACAACGAGTGAGCCACTCGCACTCGAACAAGATTTTGTTGAGAGCTCGATCTGTGAGGGGCCGCTTCCGCTAGCATTCCGCTGAAAAGAAGGGCCATCCACAAAGCTCTTAGGCATCCATTCCTAATCACTTTTGATATCCTTTAAAAAATAGTTTCCCTATTCGCTTTTAAGAAACGGTTTCACCAAATCCATTGGGATCGGCAAAATGATCGTCTGGGTTCCTGCTCCAGAAATCTCAGTCATTGTTTGAAGATAGGCCAACTGCAGTGCCGACGGTGATCCTGCCAAAATATTAGACGCCTCTTTAAGCTTCTCAGCTCGCTCAAGTTCTCCATCTGCACTGATCACTTTCGCTCTTCTCTCCCTTTCGGCTTCAGCTTGTCTCGCCATCGCCACCTGCATATTCTGAGGAAGATCGATGTTCTTCAGTTCCACGTTGGAAACCTTCACACCCCAAGTTCCGGTGGTCTTATCCAGAATGTCTTGAACAGAAATATTGATCTTTTCTCGATGGGCTAAAATTTCGTCCAACTGATACTGACCCACAACCGACCTCAATGTGGTCTGCGCCAACTGGGAGGTGGCAAAGTAGTACTCTTCCACTTTCGTGATCGCCACTTCTGGATCCACCACACGGAAGTAAATCACTGCGTTCACTTTTAAAGTGACGTTATCCAGAGAGATCACATCTTGTGGTTGAATGTCCATGGTGACGGTTCGAGTGTCTACTCGAATCAGCTTCTCCACTCCGGGAATGAGAATGATCGGACCGGGTCCTCTCACTCCAACAGATCTTCCCAGCCTTAAAACCACACCTCTCTCCCATTCGGAAAGAATTTTGACCGCGGAAAATAAAATGACCACAATAATGACGACAAAAAACAAATTTGGACCCATTAGAAATTCAAACACTTTTACACTCCTTTATTTATTTCGTACCTTCAGTTTTAGATTCTCATAACTTAATATAACGACCCGTTGACCCTCAGCCGTTGGCTCATCGGAATGAAAAGACCATATCTCCCCATCACACTCAAGGGACCCTGACTGACCATCGACCTCCACAGCTTTGACGAGCCCTTCCTTCCCAATGAGATCATCTAAGCCTTCGGTTTTCTTCAGGCCGAAAGTTTTTAACACCAAATATCCAATTCCTAAAAAAAGACCACCAAATAAAATCGTAGCGATCAAAATGGTGCTGAGCGGAAGGGTGTAGCCGCCTGTTTTTAGAGGATCAAAAAGAAATAGACTTCCAAATATAAAAGCCGCAATCCCACCAATGCCAAGGGCTCCGAAACTTGGTACAAAGATCTCCGCAATCAACATTCCTACGCCCAGCAAGATCATCAAAAGCCCACCCCATTCCACATTTAGTTTGTGTAGGGCAATCAGAGACAGGACCAACCCCAGTCCACCAACCACTCCGGCGATTAAAGTTCCCGGATGAGTGAACTCAAAATAAAGGAGTGCAAGACTTCCTAGAAAAAGAAGATAAGCCAATTGAGGGTCTGAAATCAGCGATAAAAGTTTAAACCGTAAGTCTAAAAGAAAGGGGATCAAATCTCCGACAACCACCTCGGCTTCCACACCCTCCGAAAGCTTGACGGTTTTTCCACTTGCGAGGGAGAGAAATTCAGACTTCGACGCCACTAAGAGATCAATAGCTCCTATTTCATGGGCCTCTTTCGCTGAGACCGCCTTTGCATCGACGATAATCTGCCTTCCAAACTCTTTGTTACGGCCTCGCAAGTTGGTCAAGGAGTCCATCCAACTGGTCATATCATTGACCATTTTCTTTCTTAAATCCTCTGGAGCCGATTCCCCTGAGCCTAGGATCGGGGTGGCCGCGCCAAGATTGGTTCCAGCGACAGCTCCATTCACATGGCAAGCTTGAAGAATGATGGCCCCTGCCGACCCCGCATGTCCTCCCTCTGGATAAATCAAGCAAAGGACAGGCCGAGGAGAACCGAGAATTCGGGAGACGATTTGCCGAGTCGAATCCACTGAGCCCCCGGGAGTATTTAATAGGATCAAAAGAGAACTGCACTTTTTCTCGTTGGCCAAAGACTCAGCTCTTTCATAGACATCAAGAGATCCCGCGCCAATGGCCCCCTCCATAGAGAGCTCCACCGTACAGACCTGGGCGGATGAAACATTAGGAAAGATAAAAAAGAGGGCGAGCCCAAAAAGAAAGAAACGCAAAATTAAAAAGCCTCCATTTTGAATTCTTGAAGGGTCTTCCAAGCAGATCTTTTTTTAGAAGAAATGCTTTTGTCCTCCCCAAGAAGGTAGTCCCCAATTGCACCAAAGTTCCAAAATCGGCCTTTTTTACTCTGCTCCAAAAGCGACTCATTCGAAAAATTTAAAATATGATTGAAGTTCTTAAAGCTCTCCCGATCTGACACCAACTCGAAGTCTCGGATTCCTATGGCGCCCATCATTTTATCAAGCAACTCCTGGTCACCAGAAACTTCACCCAGCCGGGGAACATACAGTGCAAATTTCTTCTGCGAAAAACTCTCATTCAACGAAATAGCAGAAGCGTCCGAGACCTTGATCCAGGTGGCTTTTTGAGAGGAGCGCGGAGTCTCCTTCCAGCCGAGAACTTGAGTCAGATAATCCTGAGAGAGGGCTTGAAGGTTCATAGGCCCAACTTTAGTCAGGTCCGCCGAAGGGGTCATGGGAAATCGGAATGACAAGGAGCTTCATAGAAAAAATGTCTCAAGTTGAAACGAATCCCACCGATAGGACTATTGAGAGCCAAAAGGACTTTGGCTTCTTAAGTGGACCACCTTCAGGAGGAAGCTATGGATTCATCAGAAAAAACAAACAAATCTCAAACGGTCGCAACCATTGACGTCAACTTACGCTATCCCGACTTCTCAGAAATGAACTGGAATGAGGAGGCTCTTTATGACCATCTTCATTGCTGCCTCTGTGGGAGTGAACTTAAGTTTGTTCACAAGACCAATCGTCTTCAAAATTTTGTGACGGAAGAAGCGGCTTGTCCGAGTTGCAAAATTAAAACACGGGAGTCTTCACACAACATTCAATAATTTGAATAAAAAATCTCTAGGATCAGAAAATCAACTTTGATTCAAAGGCCCCTCGCCAAGAGGGTGCCTTGACCGCATCTAGAGTAAATTCTTTAAACCGACTTCAATCACCGAACTAAAAAACGAAGGACGGAGACGATATGCCTCGAACTGAGACGTCGATCTTTCTATCACTTCTTCGCTCTTCGTCCAGACTTTTGTCAATTGTTCAGTTCTACTGCAACCTACGCAGGCACTAAACTTGCTCTTCAATTCTCTCGAGTTCTAATTTTAAATGGGAGGGCTCCTATTCAACTTCCGAACGTCATCTCTAAAACTCTTCTCTTCATCCTCTCAGGATCGCTGCTCCTGCTCTTTCAAAACTGCTCGCCCAACGTCAACTTCAACCCGGTTCAGGAAACTCAAGCGGCCAGCTCCGTTGGCGAAGTAGACAACTCCCCTTCTGAGAAGAACATTTCTCAAACTGTCGCGGTTCGAGCGAACGATAAACTGGACATACTCTTTGTCATCGATAATTCGGGCTCGATGTCTCAGGAGCAAAAGAATCTCTCTCAAAGAATCAGTGGATTTATGAATCTGATCAAGAATTTGGATTGGCAAATTGGAATGACAACCACAGATCCAAGACCTGGAATGGTTGTCCCCGGTCCGGACAGCACAAAACGCGCTTGGGGAAATGGGGACTTTCGATCCTTGGATGGTTTGGATGGGAGCCAGTTTGTCTTGAAGTCCAAAGAAGAGAGTTTAAGTTCGGCTCAAGAAAAACTGGAGTCTTCTATCGAACTCGGGGTCTGGGGAAGCGGCGACGAGAGAGGGATTCACGCGGTTTCTGCCGCTCTCAATAAAAGAATCTATAGCCCGGCGCAGGCCGAACTCTTTCGATCTGATTCGGCTCTTGTCGTTGTCCTTATTTCTGATGAAGATGAATGCTCAAATGGCGGCTGTCTCTCTTCCAGCCCTTCCAGTGATCCCAAGCTCCTCTTAAAGCAAATAAGATCTGAGTTTGGAGAGCAGAAAATTTTTAAATTCCACTCCATCATTAAATCCAAAGAAGACACCGGCTGCCAAGGGGCCAACACCGCAAATCTCTATCAAGAGATGTCCACACTCACGGGAGGCCTGGTTGGCTCCATCTGCGAGAGCAATTACACACAAGTTCTATCAGAAATCGGAAACCGCGTTCTTGAGCTGGTCAAATCAGTGAACTTGAAATGCGAACCCCTAGTCAGAAAAGACAACGGGGATCCTGACGTAAAAATCACTCTTCAAGGCGGAGCTCCTTATCAGGGAGGCTTTAAAATGCAAGGATCTACGATCACATTCGAAGACAATCTTCCGGAAGGAAACTACGAGATTTCCTACGCTTGCCCAATCCAATCCCAATAGCTCAAGAACAAGAAAGCCTTCGGCAAAAAGGAAGTTCTATTCCTCTGAGAGATGTAAACGAATGCGCTCTGCAAGAACGGGGTGAATGCCCTTCACTTCGCAGAGCTCATCAACGTTGGCTTGAGAGATGGCTTCTACAGAGCCAAACTTCTTCAGCAAGGCTTTCTTCTTCACCTCACCCAGTCCAGTGATTTCATCCAAAGCAGAGGCCAGGCTTCGATCTTCTCGCAATTTTCGGTGAAATTGAATGGCAAAGCGATGAGCTTCGTCTCTTAAGCCTGTTAAAATCTGAAAGGCCGAAGAGCTTTTTGAAAAGGTCACAGGATTTTGTCGTCCTGGAATAAAAATACGTTCTTCTGTTCCTTGAACGTCTTGATCAGAAAAAGCTCCCTTCACTCGAGCCTTTGCCAATCCGACCAGAGGAATTTCTGGGCGACCAATTTCTTTCAAAGCCTCTAAGGCCAAACTGAGTTGCCCTTTTCCTCCATCGACGACAATCAGCTGAGGGTCCTCATACTCTGTGTGCTTCAACCGTCTCAGGAGGACTTCCTTCATTGCCAGAAAGTCATTGGCTCCCTCAAAACTCTTGAGTTTATACTTTCGATAATCTTCTTTTTTTGGAAGACCGTCTTCAAAAACCACCTGACTAGCCACATTGTCTTGACCTTGAAAGTGAGAGATGTCGTAACACTCAATACGTCTCGGTATTTCAGAAAGGCCGAGCTTCGACTGAATCAACTTTAGGCCTTCAAACAATTGATCTCTTTTGGAGACTTGATCTTCAAAGTGACTCTTGGCATTGGCCATAGCCATATCCAAAAGACGCTTTCCCTCGTCCCCAACTGGAATGGAAATGAATGGAGAGATTCCCTGCCTCTCTTTTAGGACCGCCTGGATCAATTTGATCATATCTCCGCTCAAACTCACTTGAAGAACAATTTCGTCTGGAACTTTGTTATCCAGGTAAAACTGATTTAAGAATGAAGGCAGCCATTCGAGAAGCTCCTCTCCGGAATCGGCGAAGTTGAGGTGGGAGAGAAAGTGAGGACGAGTTCCGATCACCCTTCCCGCTCGAACGTGCAGGGTTTCAATGAGAGTCCCTCTTTCATCCCCAGTAAAGGCCACCACGTCGATGTCCACATCCGTTTTCTGAGAAACCACGGCTTGCTTCTCTAAGATCACCTCAACAGATCGAATGGAATCTCGAAGTCTCGCTGCGAGTTCAAAACGCTCATTCGATGCCGCTTCTCTCATTTCCGCAGTGAGCTCGCTGACAATTTTCTTTCTCTTTCCCTTTAAAAATTTGAGCGACAAATCCACTTGAGCGGCGTAGTCCTTTTTTGAAACCAAGTCCACGCAAGGGGCTGTGCACTGACCCATCTGATAGGTGATGCACGGACGTTTTCGAGACTTAAAAAAACTATCTCTGCAGTCTCTGACTTTAAAAGTTCGATTTAAAAACTGAATGGTTCCCCGAACAGCTCCGCTGGAGGAGTAGGGTCCAAAATAGATGCCTCCATCCGCCTGAACTCTTCTTGCAAGGTAAAATCTAGGGAAGCCATGGGAGCGGTCACACTTAATATAGGGATAGGACTTGTCATCTTTAAGGCGAATATTATAGCGCGGCCTAAATTTTTTAATTAGGGAGGCCTCGAGTAAAAAGGCCTCCACCTCGGTGTTTGTCAGCATGTACTCGATGGTCTCAATTTGACGAACTAGGTATTTCACCCGAAGCCTTTGATCTCCGGACTTTGTGAAGTAATTGCGAACGCGACTTCTGAGATCTTTAGCCTTTCCCACATAGATCACTTTTTCCGCGGCGTTCTTCATAATGTAAACGCCAGGAGTTGTGGGGAAATCCTTAATCAGTTCTTTAAGCTGAGAAAATCGATCTGACAAATCTGCCGAGCTCAAGCCGGACTGTCCTTCCCTGATCTTGCTCGAGAAGACATCAAACCAACCTCACCCTCAAGAACAGTCAGCTCCAAGACTTCCATTCTCTTAATCTCATCGCGAATGCGAGCCGCCTCTTCAAACTCCAAATTGTCTGAAGCTTTCTTCATTTTCTTTCGAAGGGAGACGATCTCTTTAGAGAGCTTCTTAGGATTAGCCTCATACTCTTTCAGCGGAGACCGAAGCACTTTCATGCCCTTCTCGCCCTTCATTTGAGGAGACATTCCATAAAGATCCAAGATCCCTCTGGAAATGTCCTTCTTCACTGATTGCGCCGTGATGCCATGAACTTGATTGTGCTCCGCCTGAATCCCACGTCTTCTCGTGGTTTCATCCATCGCCTTTTTCATGCTGTCTGTGATACGATCTGCGTACAATATCACGCGGCCTTGCTCGTTTCGAGCGGCTCTTCCAATGGTCTGAATCAAAGATCTTTCTGAGCGCAAAAACCCTTCCTTATCCGCATCCGTGATTGCCACTAAGGACACCTCTGGCAAATCAAGGCCCTCTCTGAGCAAATTGATTCCAATCAAGACATCAAAGATTCCGAGCCTTAAGTCCCTAATGATCTCTGAGCGCTCGATGGTGTGAATGTCTGAGTGAAGATATTTGACCTTGATTCCTAAACTCTCGTAGTAACTTGTGAGGTCTTCTGCAGATCTCTTTGTCAAAGTTGTAATCAGAACGCGCTCATTCTTCTCAACTCTTGTTTTGATCTCCGCCAAAAGATCATCCACCTGGAATCGAACGGGACGAACCTCGACGACAGGGTCAAGAAGCCCCGTCGGCCGAATGATTTGCTCAACAATCATCCCTTCGGATTTTTTGAACTCATACTCTCCCGGAGTGGCCGACACATAAACCACTTTGTCCATTAGCTCTTCAAACTCTTGAAAGTTCAAAGGGCGATTATCAAGTGCTGACGGAAGTCGAAATCCATAATCAACCAAGGTCATTTTTCTGGCACGGTCTCCTCGATACATCCCGCCAATTTGTGGCACTGTGACGTGGCTTTCATCGATGATAGTTAAAAAATCATTTGGGAAATATTCGACTAGGGTTGGAGGGGGAGCCCCGTCGGGCCTTCCTGTAAAGTGCCTCGAATAGTTTTCAATTCCTGGGCAGGACCCCATCTCCTGGATCATTTCTAAATCATAGAGAGTCCTTTGTTCGATGCGCTCCCTTTCGACGAACTTCATTTCCTGTTGATAATGCTGAATGCGTTCACGCAGCTCATCTCGAATCAATTCCACTGCAATTTTGGCTTTCTCTTCCGTGTTCACATAGTGACTCCCAGGATAGATGGCCACCTGATCCAGCTCCTCAAGCACCTGTCCTCTTAAGGGATCCACCCAAGTCACACTATCGACAAAGTCTCCAAAGAACTCGATCCTTAAAGCGCGGTCTTCTTCAGAAGGAGGAAAAACTTCAACCACATCTCCTCGAACGCGAAAGGAGCCCCGACTAAAATCAATGTCGTTTCTCTGATACTGAATTCGAACGATCTCCCTTAAAAAATGATCCCTCTTCATTTCTGTTCCGGCGGCCACATGAATCATCATTCCTTCATAAGCCTCAGGACTTCCCAAGCCATAGATGCAAGAGACACTGCTGACGATAATGACGTCTCTTCGGTCAAAAAGAGATTTCGTCGCCGAGTGGCGCATTCGATCAATTTGCTCATTAATTGCTGAGTCTTTTTCAATAAAGGTGTCCGAAGAAGGAACATAGGCCTCGGGCTGATAGTAATCGTAATAACTCACAAAGTACTCGACCGCGTTCTCCGGGAAGAGACTTTTGAATTCCGTGTAAAGCTGGGCCGCTAAAGTTTTGTTTGGAGCCATAATGAGTGTGGGACAATTGAGCTTTTGAATCACATTGGCCATCGTGAAGGTCTTTCCTGAACCAGTGACCCCCAGAAGAACCTGGTGATTCAGTCCCTTCTTAAAATTATCTAACAGCTGCTCAATGGCCCGAGGCTGATCCCCTGCCGGCTGAAACTGAGACTTGAGCTTAAACTGTCCCACGGGCTTCTTCACGATCACTCCTAAGGCTGCGAAAACTGAGAACACTCTTTGACAATCTAAGATAAGACTTAAAATGAACTGGGGCAAACACTTGGGGGGACAAAAGGCGATGGATTCGGGGGCTTGTCGACGATGGTACCCGTTCTAAAAAATACGCTTCTTTTTCTC
>Ga0100403_1001498_pt1 | contig 20768 bp, 20 predicted proteins | sample CryGeymet201501t_FD_83663 | JGI IMG/M metagenome (GOLD analysis project Ga0100403, IMG submission 83663) | Groundwater microbial communities from Crystal Geyser aquifers in Utah, USA - Crystal Geyser metaG 2015-01t | ecosystem: Environmental > Aquatic > Deep subsurface > Groundwater | place...
AGTCCAGCATCGCGCGGAGCCCGGCCGCATAGGCGTCGCGCGCGCCCTCCGGCACCGGATTGGATTGCAGGGCACGAAAACCTAGCGGTGATGGCGGCAGCAGGTAGAGGAAGCGTCCCAACAGGCCTCGGCCCCGGAACCCCGGCTTCGCCGCCAATCCTCGCAGGACATCTGGTTGCGGGCTCAGGCCGATACTCAGCCGGGGGCTGCGTAGATAGACGGCTGGCCGGGAGCCTCGGTCCACCCGTTCCGGATCGCCGCTGTGAGCTTTGAGCACTAGGTCCAGATTGGGGATACCGTTGGAGTAGCGGCCTTGCAGCAGGTCGAACACGCCACCTTCCGACGATAGCCAAGCCATACACTCGCCGTGCTCGGCCAGCAGACTGCCCAACCGCTCCGGGGTGGCATCCGAGGTCCAAATCTGCGGTGGCATCGGGATTTCCGGCAACTCGGCTTCCAGATCGGCGGCCTCCCGCGCCAGTTCCTTGGCCTTGTTGTCGTCCTTCTCCCGGGCGGCCTTGTTGCGCTTTTCCTTGGCGCGGGCCTCCAGTGTCTTGCGCTCACTGGTGATGCGTGTGATCTCCGGCACCATGATCTCGGACTGATCCCGCTCCCAAGCCACCAGCGGTGCGGTGGCGGCGGATTGAACCGCGCTTTTACGGTTGCCGGGTGGCAGGGCCACCACGGCCCATATGTTGCAGGGCTCGAGGTAGCCCGGCGTGACCATGACCCGTAACCGGCGGGCCGCCGCCGTGGCGCAGGTGACGATAACGATGCCGATCGCAAGCTCTGGCGGCGTCTCGGTATCGGCGGCCAGAGCGCTGGCGTAGTCCCCGGCCCAGCCGGGCAGATGCGCCAAGTCGAGCCGGGGCAGATTGGGCGCGTCCAGGGGAACCAGTTCCGGCCAGTCTTCCGGCGGCGGCGCCTCGGCTTTTAGCAGACCGGCACTCATGCACCACCTCCTGCCAGCCACAGCGCCAGATCGTTGAAGTCGCTCAGGTGCTCGGGAGCGCCATCCGGCCACTGGGGCAGCGCCAGTAGGGCATCGGCCGCGATCGCGGCCTGTCGTGCCTTTTTGGCGCCTGGGTTACCCGGCGTCAGCCGGTCATCGTCGCCGGCAATCACCAGTTCGGCAGAGCGCCAACGGTGGCGGGCAGCGACGGCCACGTCGTGCAAATTTCCCGCGTCGATGGCGGCCAGCACCACGGCGTTCGGATCGTCTTCGGCCAGGGTGCAGCCGGTGGCCCAGCCTTCGCAGATGATCGCCCGCGCTAGCTCGGAAGACACTTTCGACACAGGAATGAAGCAGCCGCCTTTGCGACCGCCAGAGAGCAGCCTCTTGCGCCCTGTGGCCGAAATGAATTGCAGGCTGTGTAGATTCCCGTAAAAATCGGTTACCGGCAGGCACAGCGCAGCTCCGTGGGCTCGTGCGCCATGGGGTCGGACCTTCTTTCGCAGGAGATAAGAGTGATCGGCGGAAGCCGGAACAGCCGATCGCCAGATCCTAGCAGCTCGCTCGGCGGCCTCCAGCTGACGGGTCCGCCGAGCTTGACTCGCGGTTCGCCGGGCTTCCCGCGCCCTTTTTGCGAACGCTGCCTGTTCTTTCGGCGAGAAGGGCCGAGCACGGTCGGCGCGCCACGTCCCTTCGATTCCGGAAGACCAGTCCCCAAAGCAACCAGCCTGTCCATCCTCGAACAGGATGCACCAGCCGGCTCGGTTCCCGGAACGCTTGCCCATGCCGGGGAATCGTTGGATTCGCCCCGGTTCTAGGGCAGAAGGCGGCTCCAGGCCTGCCAAACGGATCGCTTCCAGGAAGCCGAAAACGCCATCAGATCCGAAGCATTGCCGAAGGTCGGTTTGGGCCTGAACGGCCGCGAGTGATTTCCCAGTTTCAGCGGCAGTGCCGCTGATATACTGGTGCCTCAAGTCAGTTGTGCTCAGGGTCGCCTGGTTGCAGCCAGCGCGGCCCTTTATTTTGCTCGGCATGGTGTCCCCCTCAGGCCTTGGCCTGTCGGCTGGTTTCGATCTGCTCTTTCAGCCAATCGTCGATTTCTGACTCGATCCATCCGACGGCACGGCCGCCGAGTGAAATCGGTCTGGGGAATCGATCCTCCGAGATACGGAGGTAGATCGTGCTGCGGGAGAGTCCGGTGCGGGTCTTGACGGCCGGAAGTCTGAGGATTGCCGTAACCATGTTTGTGCCTCCTGGGGCGGTGATGAACATGGCCCCGGATTCTGCCCAGCGCAATCCGCCGTGTCAGCGGGGAAATTCTTTAACTTTTTCCCCTTTCGGTTGTCCGCTTCTTATGTCGCTCGTGCTCGCGACGGATTGTGTCGGCCGACTTGTTGTACTTTTCGGCAATTTGTTGGTAGGCCTCCATTTTTGGCACTCCAGCTTTCAACAGCTGAAATAGCTCAAATTGACGGTGAAATCGGGTCATATCCCATTTTCGGCCACGCCTGTCTGGCGTTATCTTCAGATGATCAAGCCGATAGCTCTTTTCACGGGCCTCGGACATGGTTTTGAGGACGACAAAGGCGAGCGCTTGGGAGGCCGACGCTGGTAGCAGGCCATCAGCGAGCAGGAAGCAGGCGACACGCAGCTCGAATTCATTACGAAACTCAACGGCTTCTGGGGGCTGTTCCGTCCACCGGTTGACGAGATCCTCGGCAGCAGAGAGCCAGTCACTCAGCTCGTCCCAGCGGTCAGCCCATCGCCAAATCAAATGCTGGGGCTCAAACATGATTCAGCTCAAGATCGCCTGGAATGCCGCATCGATCGGTTTGCACTGGCCCTCCGGCAGCGCCAGGCAGCCGTGGGACAGAGCGTCTGGCTTGATTTCTCTCAAGGCGGAAAAGTTCAGGTAGCCGAACAGGTCCGCTCCGTGAAACAGCGCGCCAGCAGGGCGTTCGGGGGCCTTGGGTTGAGTAGTGTTGGGCCATGCCTCGCTCCCCGGCAGCTTTTTGTCAGAAACTCCTTGGATTGTACGGGACGATGCAGTACATTACAGTACATTTGCAGCCGCCCTGCGAAGGACCCCTATGGCCACCACCAAGACCGCGACTGTGACCTTCCGCATTGACCCCGGTCTGAAGGAGGCGCTTCGCACCGCCGCCGCCCGCGAGCACCGCTCGATTGCCAACATGGTGGAGGTTTTGATCCGGGATTACTGTGGGCAGAACGGAATTGCCATCCCCGAGGAGGGCGAGCTACGCGGCGGTGAAAAGCAAGGCTGAGGCAGAGCACGCCATGGACAAGCAGTTGAATCTGGCCGGAAGGTCAAGGATTACGAGGTGGCCCGAGGCGTAGTTGTTAGTCGAACCGAATCGTTGCCGCTAGGTCGCCGCCGCTCTGCAAAAATCAAGAAAGAATAAAACACAGGCCACTCGATGAATCTACAGTTGCACGACCAGCTCAAAGGCCACATCTGGGAAATCGCCAACCGGCTTCGCGGCCCTTACCGTCCTCCCCAGTACCGCCTGGTCATGCTGCCCATTGTGGTCCTCCGACGCTTGGATTGCGTGCTTGAGCCCACCAAGGACAAGGTGCTCAAGCAATACGAAAAGCTGAGCGCCCAGGGCATGCCGGTAAGTGCCATGGCAAAGCTGCTGGGCAAGGCCGCGGACCCGGATCGCACTCATCCGCTGTACAACACCAGCCCGTTTACCTTCGAGAAGCTGCTGGGCGATGCGGAGAATATCGCGCCCAATCTGGTGGCCTATATCAACGGCTTCTCGCCCACGGCCCGGGCCGTTTTCGAGCGCTTCAAGTTCACCGACCAGATCGAAAAGCTCGATGCCAGCAACCGTTTATTCACCATCGTCAAGGCCATGGCGGAGGTGGACCTGCACCCGGACCGCATCGACAACCTGCAGATGGGCTATCTGTTCGAGCATCTGGTAATGCGCTTCAACGAGCAGGCCAACGAAGAGGCCGGGGATCACTTTACGCCGCGCGAGGTCATCCGCCTGATGGCCAACCTGGTCTACACCGGCGAGCAGGATGTCTACACCCCGGGCATCTACCGCACCATCTACGACCCCGCGTGCGGCACCGGCGGCATGCTCTCGGAATCGGAAAAATTCATCCTCGCCCAGAACGCCCAGGCCAACCTTGCCCTCTACGGCCAGGAGTACAACGACGAGTCCTGGGCCATCTGCTGCTCGGACATGCTGATCAAGGACGAGGACACCAGCAGCATCGTGCTCGGCGACACCCTGGGCGACGGCAAGACCGGCGACGGCTTCCAGGGCAAGCAGTTCCACTACCTGCTGGCAAACCCGCCCTTTGGCGTGGAGTGGAAGGACCAGAAAAGCGTGGTGGAAAAGGAACACAAGGAGCTGGGCTTTGCCGGGCGCTTTGGCGCCGGGCTGCCGGCCATCAACGACGGCTCGCTGCTGTTTCTGCAACACATGATGTCCAAGATGCATCCGTACAACGAGGGTGATGAAAACGCCGTCGGCTCCAAGATCGCCATCGTCTTCAACGGCTCGCCGCTGTTCTCCGGCGACGCCGGTTCCGGCCCCTCCAACATCCGCCGCTGGATTATCGAGAACGACTGGCTCGACGCCATCGTCGCGCTGCCCGACCAGCTGTTCTACAACACCGGCATCTTCACCTATGTCTGGCTGGTCACCAACCGCAAGGCCCCGGAGCGGCGCGGCAAGGTACAGCTGATCGACGGCGCCCGTTTCTTCCAGAAGATGAAGAAGAGCCTCAACAACAAGCGCAACGAGATCACCGAAGACCAGATCCGCGACCTGACCCGCCTGTACGGCAACTACCAGGACGGCGAGACCGCCGAGGTGAAAGTCAACGGCGACACCGAAACCCGCGTGGTCTCGCGCCTGTTCGAGAACCGCGAATTCGGCTTCCTCAAGGTGACGGTAGAGCGCCCCCTCCGCATGAACTTCGCCGCCACCCCGGAGCGCATCGCTCGGCTCGACGAGCAGACCGCCTTTGCCAACCTGGCCACCTCGAAAAGGCGCAAGAACGAAGCCGCAGCCGCCAAAGAGATCGCCGAAGGCCAGCAACTGCAACAGGCCATCCGCACCTTGCTGGGCACCCTGGCCGACAAGGGCCAGTACATGGACCGCGCCACCTTCGATGCCGACCTCACCGCCGCCGGCGAGGCCGCCGACCTGAAACTGCCGGCGCCGATCAAAAAGGCCATCTTCAACGCCCTGGGCGAGCGCGACCCGGACGCCAACATCTGCCGCGACGGCAAAGGCCGCCCGGAGCCGGACAGCGAACTGCGCGACACCGAAAACATCCCCCTGCCCGAGGGCACGCAACTGCCCCTGCCCATGCAGTTCGGCCCCGACAAACCCAATGACGAGCTGGTGGCCACCTTCAAGGCCGACATCGACGCCTACATGGCCGCCGAAGTGCTGCCCCATGTGCCCGATGCCTGCGTGGACTACAGCAAGACCAAGGTGGGCTACGAAATCCCCATCAACCGGCATTTCTATGTCTACAAACCGCCGCGACCGCTGGCGAAGATCGAGAGCGAAATCACCGAACTGGAGGGTGAGATTGCCGGCTTGTTGAAGGGGTTGGTGGGATGAATCTCCTTGAAGTAGTACCTAATAAATGGGTCAAGGCCAGCGTCGGAAAGTATTGCGATGTTCAGCTTGGAAAAATGCTTCAAAGCGATCCGGCATCTGAGCAGGACGAGCTAAAGCGTTATCTCCGCGCAATTAACATCGCCAAGCATGGCCTGGACCTTAGCCATGACTTCAGCATGTGGATTAAGCCTCAAGAAATAGAACGATTCCGTTTGCGGCGAGGGGACATACTGGTCAGCGAGGGCGGTGATGCAGGTCGAACCGCGGTTTTTGATTCTGATGAGGAGTTTTACTTTCAAAACGCCATCAATAGAGTTCGCCCAGTAGGCAATGCCAAGATATTGCCGGAATTTATCTATTACTGGTTCACCTTTTTAAAGGTTGCCGGTTATGTCGAGATGGTTTGCAATGTTGCAACAATTGCTCACTTTACAGCGGAGAAGGTTAAGGCCGCACCACTAGCACTACCACCCCTTCAAATCCAACGCCGCATCGCGCGGTTTCTGGATGAAAAGACCGCCCGCATTGATGGCCTGATCGAAAAAAAGCGCGCCCTGCTGGACCGGCTGGCGGAAAAGCGCCAGGCCCTAATCACCCGCGCCGTCACCAAGGGCCTCAACCCCGACGTCCCCATGAAACACTCCGGTATCGACTGGCTGGGGGAAATTCCGGCGCATTGGCAGGTAAAACGCCTGCGCTTCCTGCTAAATGGGGGAACGCTTAATGGTCTCTACAAAGAGAAAGAGACGTTCGACCGCGAAGGGATTCCGTTCGTGCAAATGGGAGAAGCCTTTCGAGCTCCTATTTTTGAAGGAGGCACAGAGGATCGAGTTACCGCCTCCAGCGAGCAAGTTGCAAAATGGGGTCTGATGGATGGTGATTTTCTCATTGCGCGTCGGTCAATTGTCTTCGAAGGGTCTGGGAAGTCGGTATTGGTATCAGGTCTTCGAAAGCCGCACATTTTTGAAAGCTCAATGATCAGAATTAGACCTCAAGAGCCAGGCGATTATTCTCGATATATGTCGTTCTATTTCCAGTCGCAGATTGGTCGGGAATCCTTTCTGTGTATTACTAAAAGAGTAACGATTAGTGGGATTGACAGTCAGCAGTTGAAGGCAGTTCATATCCTTGTCCCTCCGGCAGCTGAAGCGCGAGAAATTGCGGCGAAGTGCGACATTTACGATCGGGATACTGCGCAGGTTGAAGCCGAGATTTCTGCATCGCTGGATTTGCTTGCGGAATACCGCTCTACTTTGATTACTGCCGCTGTAACCGGCCAAATCGAGGGACTGCAATGATGTTGGCCGCTATAATGCCGACAGAGGTAAAACCATGACCCGCGTCGCAGTCAGCCCAGAACTTGTCCAATGGGCGCGCGAGCGCGCCGATCTGGATGTGGCGGCGCTTGCGGCCCGCTTTCCCAAACTCCCCGAGTGGGAGCGGGGCGAGGTACAGCCTACTTTCAAGCAATTGGAAGATTTCGCCAACGCGACGCATGTCCCTTTCGGCTACCTGTTCCTGCCCGAGCCGCCGCAGATCCCCATGCCGATCCCGGATTTCCGTACGCTGCAGAATCAGCAGTTGCACGCTGTCAGCCCGGATCTGCTGGATACCATCTATGCTATGCAGCGGCGCCAGGCCTGGCTGCGGGAAAGCCGGTTGGAGTGTGAGGCACCCCCGCTGGCGTTTGCCGGTAATGCCCGCCTTACCGATGATCCGGCGGCTATCGGCCGCGAAATGCGCCGGCTGCTCGGCCTTGGCAATGGCTGGGCGGCCACGGTGCGCACCTGGCAGGAGGCGGTCAGCGCCCTGCGTAACGCCATCGAAGCGGTAGGGGTGATGGCCGTGATCAACGGCGTTGTTGGCAACAATACCCGCCGCGTGCTCGATGTGGAGGAGTTTCGCGGCTTCGCCCTCTGTGATGAGTATGCATCGCTGATCTTTGTTAACGGCGCGGATGCCAAGTCCGCCCAGATGTTCACGCTGGCTCATGAGCTGGCACATCTCTGGCTGGGGGCCGAAGGCTCCGGGTTGTCCGGGTTTCCGGGCATCTTTCCTGACGGTGGCGCTGTGGAGACGTTTTGTGACCGGGCGGCGGCGGAGTTTCTGGTGCCTGAAGCTGAGCTTTTCGCCAGTTGGCCCGATGTGCGGCGCGAGGAAACGCCCTTCGAGCTACTGGCGCGTCGCTTCAAGGTGAGTCCTATCGTCATTGGTCGACGCGCAATGGATTTGCGCCTGGTAGATCGACAGTTCTTCTTTGACTTCTATGAGGTGTATGTACGGCAGGAACGCAAGCAGAAGCAGGCGGCTGAAGGTGGCGGTGATTTCTATAACAACCAGAACACCCGTGTCGGCGGCTTGTTTGCCGCTCAGGTGATTCGGGCTGCCAAGGAGGGGCGGATCGGATTCAAACAGGCGTATGAGCTGACAGGTTTGAACGGTGGCGCTTTTCAGAAGTACGCGCGTCGGCTGGGCATGGAGTTGCCCTGACCATGTACCTTGTTGATTCCGACGTATTGATTACCGCGAAGAACAGCTATTACGCCTTTGATCTGTGCCCTGGTTTCTGGAACAGTCTGCTGGACAAGCACCAGAGCGGTCAGGTGCACAGCCTGGACAGAAATCGCATGGAACTGCAACAGGGCCGGGACGATGACGATCTCGTCAAATGGGTGCAGGATGTCGTGCCGTCTGGCTTCTTTCTGAGTACCCATCAGGCGGATGTGGGGGCAGCCTACACCGAGGTAATGTTGTGGGCGCAGCGCAATCAGCAGTATTTCGACAGTGCCAAGGCCAAGTTTGCCACCGGGGCGGATGGCTGGCTGGTGGCCTATGCGCGTACCCATGGCGGTGTGGTAGTGACACTGGAAGAGTCGCGCCCCGAGTCGCGCAATCAGGTCAAATTGCCAGATGTTTGCATTGAGTTTGGCGTGCGCTATGAAAATGTATTTACCATGCTAAGGGCGTTGCAAGTCCAATATAACTAATGAACAGGGGGACGTATGCCCGGTCATTCCGAACTCGCTTTTGAAACCGCCATAGAAGCCGGTCTGACCAGCGCGGGCGGCTATGAAAAACGCGATGCCTCGGCCTATGATGAGACGCTGGCGCTATTCCCGGAGGATGTCACCGGTTTTCTGCAGGACAGTCAGGCGGCCAAATGGAGTCAGCTGGAAGCCTTGCTGGGCGACAAGACCCGCACCACGGTGCTGGACAGCCTGACCAAGGAGTTGGAGATCAAGGGCACCCTGCATGTGCTGCGTTACGGATTCAAATGCTACGGCAAGACTTTCCGGCTGGCGCATTTCCGGCCCAATTCAGGCATGAACCCGGAAGCGGCCGCCGCCTATGCACTGAACAGGCTCACGGTCACCCGGCAGGTGGCCTTTACCTCGGTTATGAAGAAGGCCGATGGGCCAGGTTTCTCCAAAAACCGCCGCTGCATTATTGATGTCACCCTGAGCCTGAACGGCTTGCCGGTGGTGACGGCGGAGCTGAAAAACCCGCTCACCGGCCAGCGGGCAGCGGATGCGATCAAGCAATACCAACAGGACCGCGATGAGCGCGACCTGCTGTTTGCCTTCAAGAAACGTACGCTGGTGCATTTTGCCGTGGACCCCGACGAGGTGTGGATGACCACGCGCCTGAAGGGCCGGGACACGGTGTTTCTGCCCTTCAACCGGGGGCACGACCACGGCGCGGGCAACCCGCCGGTGGAGGGCAATTGGAAGACCCACTACCTTTGGGATGAGGTGTTGGAGCGGAACAGCCTGATGGATATCCTGCAGCGCTTCATGCACTTGGAAGTGAAGGAGCGCCAAGTCAAGACCGACAAGGGCGTGCGTACCGTCCGCAAGGAGACCATGATCTTCCCGCGCTATCATCAGCTGGACGCGGTGCGCCAGCTGGTGGCCCATGCGCAAGCGAACGGTTCCGGGCATAACTATCTGGTCCAGCACTCGGCCGGCTCGGGCAAGTCCAACTCCATCGCCTGGCTAGCGCACCGGCTGGCCAGCCTTCACGACGAGAACGATGAAAAGGTTTTCCACTCGGTGGTGGTGGTGACCGACCGTCGCGTGCTCGATCAGCAGTTACAGAACACCATCTACCAGTTCGAACACAAGACCGGGGTGGTAGAGAAGATCGACGAGAACACCCAGCAACTGGCCCAGGCGCTGTCCGGCGGCACGCCCATCATCATCACCACCTTGCAGAAGTTCCCGTTTATCTCGCAGGCGCTATCCACCCTGGAAAAGAAAGGCGAAGGAGTGAAGATCAGCACCGAGGGCAAGCGCTTTGCCGTGATCGTGGACGAGGCACACTCCTCGCAAAGTGGCGAAACCGCCACCGAACTGCGCGGCATGCTCAACAAGGACGGTATCGAGGCGGCCATTGCCGCCCAGCTATCCGATGAAGAGGACGACGCACTCTCCGAAGAGGCTCGGGCGGCCATTCTCCGCGATGCCCTGAAGCGTGCGCGCCAGCCCAACCTGAGTTTCTTCGCATTTACCGCCACGCCCAAGTTCAAGACCAAGGCCCTGTTCGACGAGCCGGGTCCTTCCGGAACGTCCCCTTTTCACGAGTACTCCATGCGCCAGGCTATCGGGGAAGGCTTTATCATGGATGTGCTGCAGAACTACACCACCTACAAACGCTTCTTCGGCCTGATCAAGCAGGTGGAAAACGATCCGGAGGTGCCGCGCAAGAAAGCCGCCAAGGCGTTGAGCCGCTATCTGGAATTGCATCCGGTCAATATCGATCAGGTTGTGTCCGTGATCGTCGAGCATTTTCGGCTCTACGTGATGAGCGAAATGGGCGGCCGGGCAAAGGCCATGGTGGTCACAGGCTCGCGCCTTGCGGCGGTGAAATACAAGCTGGCGTTTGACGGCTACATCAAGGCCAACGGCTACGACGGCATCCGCTCGCTGGTGGCCTTCTCCGGCAGCGTGGAAGACCCGGACGATCCCGGCTCCGCCTACACGGAAGTGGCCATGAACGACGGCCTGTCCGAGAGCGAGCTGCCCGAGACCTTTGAGCGTGAGGAGTACCGCGTGCTGCTGGTGGCGGAAAAATACCAGACGGGATTCGACCAGCCGTTGCTGCAGACCATGTATGTGGTCAAGCGGCTGGCGGGGGTCCAGGCGGTGCAGACCCTGTCGCGCCTCAATCGTGTCGCGTCAGGCAAGTCGCGCACCTTCGTGCTGGATTTCGCCAACGAGGAACGCGACATCTATCAGGCCTTCAAGCCCTACTACGAAACCACTCCGGTGGGCGAGAATGCCGAGCCCCGTCAGTTGTCCCAGTTGCAGCATAAGCTGCTGGCATGGGCAATCCTTACACCCAGCGACGTGGATGCCTTTGCCGAGGTTTGGTATCGCAAGAAGCGCGATCACTCGGCCTCCGATCATCGGGTGATGAACGCAGTTCTCGATCAGGTGGTGGCTCGTTTCGGTGACCGGGATGAAGGGAAGCAAGAGGAATTTAGGGGCCAATTGACCGCTTATCGCAACCTCTATGCCTTCTTGTCGCAGATCATTCCCTATCAGGACAGCGAACTGGAAAAGTTTTACGCGTTTGTCCGCAACCTGATAGCCAAGCTTCCGCCGCCGGGGGATGGCCAGGCTTTCGCCCTGGATGACGAAGTGGCCCTGCGTTATTTCCGCTTGCAGCAAGTTAAGCAAGGCTCAATAGACTTGGGTGAAGGCGAAGCTTACCCTCTGAAAGGGCCGACCGATGTGGGAACCAGTGGTGTCAAGGACGAGCCGGTAGCCTTGTCATCGCTGGTGGAAAAACTCAATGAACGTTTCGGCACCGATTTCACCGAAGCCGATCAACTCTTCTTCGACCAGATCAGCGCCAGCGCCGAAGGAAATGAAAAGATTGTCGAAGCGGCCAAGGCGAATAACCTGCCCAATTTTTCGGCCTTTCTGGAGCGTATGCTCGACGAACTGTTCATCGACCGCATGGAGAATAACGAGGAAATTTTTTCTCGGGTGATGACCGACAGGGATTTTCGGTCAGCGGCCCATGAGCACTTAGCGGAAGAGATCTTCAAGCGAGTGCGGGAAGGTCGGCCCGGCAAGGGTGAGTGAGAATCTGGGCATATACCTCAAGAGCTCGGGCCGGAGCCACATGGTGAGCGAGGGCGAAAGCGGCCAAGCACTGCTTTCTCATGGAGAGGGATGACCTCGGCGCAGCTTATGTCTGTTACAAGTTATTCGTCCCTGCCTGCATCATCCTTCTTCGCTCAAGCGATCAATCGCCGGTGCGCTCCTCGGGTGTTCTCCATGCTCCGATGGCGGCAAGCGAATCCGTGCTGCTGACGAGCTCTCGAGCGCGCTGCAGCCGATCTTCGACCTGCTGCCTGCCTTCGATGCCCAGCCCTTCCAGGCGCCGATCGGCATCAGCGAAGAAATTTTCGATGCGTTTTGCTTCTGCCCAGGCGTCAATAATCTCCTTGAGTTCGTCCCGGCTTGCCTTGAGGGCCTCCGCAGCCCTGCGAACTTCCGCCTCCCGGCGCCATTTCTCGCGCTGGGCCTGCCAACGTTGACGGTCCAACTCCGCCTGGCGTTCCGCTTCTTCAACCAGTCCAGCGATTGTCGCGGTTGCCGCCCCGAGCTTCCGGACGATGCGTGGTATTTGCCCGGCTAGCGGTCGCGCTGGCGTTTCTCGCCATTGCTGCAGCCATTCCGTCCGGGGGTAGGGAGAGTAGACCTGCAGGCAAAGACGACTAGTCGGAAAGTTCTTTGAGATCGTCCAGGCATCATCGAACTGATAGCCTGGCCTGCGTTTTTGCGGGTACTCGCTCAGGCGGACATAGCCGCCCTTCTGGTAGCGGGCCTCGGCACGCTCCGTCATCTCGATGACCGTGAGGCCGAACGCTACGGTGCCGACATAGACCACTGTGCAACGCAGCGGCGACCATAAATCATGGGCGCGCTCACCTTCCTTCGGGTTCTCTCGTTCGTCGACTTCCGCCCTGCGGAAGGTCTCATGGGTCGGTGCAATCATGACCCGGTACTGGCGCGCCTCGAGCGCCAGGAAGAGCTGATTTGCGAAATCCAGCGCTCTATCGAGTCCAACCTTGGTGACCGCCAGATCCACGAGCAGCTTCTTGGCTGGTTTAAGGTATTTCGCGTCCCAGGAGAGCCGGCCGGCCTCGAAAAGCGGCTTTTGCGCCTGCGAGAATGGGATGCTGCTCTGGAAGATCAGCTTGTACTCTGCGAGTTCCTCGTCGATGCCGCTTCAGGGGCTGCGGCAGCCCGCGGGCGGATTGCGCGTCGAGGGCTGTTCCACGAGTCCAATCGAGCGGGTCACCAGGACGCGGCGGAGGTAGCGCCTGCTTTTTTGGCGCCTTTCCAACAGCACGCTTGGCCCAGTAGCCTCGCTCCAGACGAGGAACATTCAGGAACGTGCAAACGCGCGCCATGTAGCTCGACGAGACGCCGAACCTCTCCCCGACCTTCAGCATGGGCTCGGACCAGACCATCTCGTAGAGCGCCTTTCGGGTGATTCCGGTCGGCTCGCTCTCGGCGGCTGCTTGCTGATCGTTTGGGCGTTCTTGCGCGGCCTCTTTCTCAGTCATGCCCAGCGCTTCCTCTCTCGGCGTCATTCTCGATGGTCTCGGGCGGGTTCGACCGTCATACAAGGCGGTTCTCCGCCGATTATTCTCCTCCGTTTTTGTGCTGCACGGTGGGCGGGACTGGCGCGCCGGGGCGAACTTGTGATACAAAACCTCGGTATTCAGGCGTCGTATTCCGAGAGTTTGTATCAATGAACAAACCCCGACCCCAACGTGAACTCGCAAAGACCTTGCTCCAGGCGCGCGGAATCATGCGAATGGCGGAGCTTCGGAAGGCCGGCGTGACCGGTGCGACGATGAGCCGCATGGAGCGAGCAGGGGAGGTTATCCGTCTGTCCCGAGGCGTGTATCAACTGGCTGATGCTGACCTTGACCCGAACCACAGCCTGGCGGAGGCCGCCAAACGGCTGCCCAAGGGCGTCGTTTGCCTGGTCTCGGCGCTGGACTTCCACGGCCTGACGGATCAGATGCCGGCAAAGGTCTGGATGGCGATCGGTTCCAAGGACTGGGTCTCCAAGCGCAGCGAGTCGAGCATGTGGATTGTTCGCTTCTCGGATTCGTTGCTGCACGAGGAGGTCGAAACCGAGCAGATCGAGGGCGTCGACGTAAAGGTTTTCAGCGTGCCGAAGACCATTGCTGATTGTTTCCGGCATCGCAGCAAGGTGGGGCTTTCGGTTGCGATCGAAGGGCTCCAGGAGGCTCTGAGACAGCGCAAAACCACTCCGGCGAAGATTGCCCTGCAAGCGGAGAAAGGCGGTGTCTCCACCGTAATCAGGCCGTATCTGGATGCTCTGACGGCCAATGCCTAAAGAAGTCGCAAACGTGGGCGCTTCGGTTCGGGCGCGGCTACAAAACCTCTCACGAGAAACGGAGCGCAGTTTCGAGCAGCTTCTTGTGGCCTACGCGCATGAGCGGCTGCTCTATCGCCTGAGCGTGTCTGAATTCGTCGACCGGTTCGTTCTCAAGGGCGCGATGCTTCTGACGGCCTGGTTCACGGAACCCCACAGGGCGACGCGGGATCTGGACCTGCTCGGCTTTGGAGATCCAGGTTCCGAAGCGATGCTGGAAGTCTTCCGGGCGATTCTCGCGGAAGAATCCGACGATGGCGTCCAGTTTGATCTGCATGCCCTGCGTGTCGATCGGATTCGCGAAGAGCTTGCATACGGTGGCCTTCGGCTGCGCACGACGGCGTCGATTGCTGGTGCTCGAGTCGCCGTGACGGTCGATATCGGCTTTGGCGATGCCGTGGAGCCCGGTTCCGAGGTGATGGACTATCCCACCATGCTGGATTTCCCCGCCCCGCGCATCCGCGCGTACTCCCGTGAAATGGTGATTGCCGAGAAATTCCAGGCCATGGTGATGTTGGGCCGCGCCAATAGCCGTATGAAGGACTTCTACGACATCTGGCTGCTCAGTCGGTCGGGGGCATTCGATGACGACCGGCTGGCCCGGGCAATCGCCGCAACGTTCGCTCGGCGAGAAACCGAGATCCCGCTCGAACTGCCGGATGGATTGACGCTCGCGTTCGCCGAAGATGAACAGAAGCAGCGTCAGTGGACTGCGTTCGTACGGGAGGTGGCGCTGAAGCCCGGCAGTCTGGTCGAGGTGATCGAGATCCTCCGAGAATTCCTCATGCCGCATGCGAGGGCAGCGGCGAAAATGACCGGGCATGATTGACCAGAGGTCAGCGCTTTATCGCGACTGGAGGGGGCTGTTGCCCGCCTTGATCGAGTCGAGGTAATCCGCCCATTCCTGCATCATTTGCCGGCGTTTCGCGAACAAATCGCCGCGCCGGTAGGCTGCCTCGACCTTGTTTTCGATGACGTGTGCCAAGGCCATTTCTGCGACGTCCCGAGGAAACGGTGAAACCTCCCCAGACCAGTCTCTAAAGCTGGACCGAAAACCGTGAGGAACGTAGTTTCCGCGTTTCCCATTCGCGCCAAAGCCCATTCCCCGCATCAGTTGGAGCATCGCCATGCTCGAAAGTGGACGTTGATGTCTTGAGCCCGGGAATACGTAAGGGTTGCTCTTCACGCGAGGCAATTTGTTGAGGACGCCCAAGGCCTGGGCCGAAAGGGGTACTCGATGTTCTCGCTGCGATTTCATTCTCTCGGCAGGGATCGTCCAGATTGCTTCTTTCTGATCGATTTCTGACCATTGGGCATTCAGAACCTCACCAGTTCGCGTCGCCGTGAGGATCAGGAAGCGAAGTGCGGCGGCGGAAATTGAACCTTTCTGCGCCAGTTCGAGCATGAGTGCTGGCGTGTCCGGGTAAGGCATTGCCGGATGGTGGACGACTTTCTTGACACGGGAAGGCTTCGGGAGAAGCTTGTCCAGATGCCCCCTCCAGCGCGCAGGATTTAGGGCATCCCGATATTTGTGAGCGGCCGCGAAATCCAGGATGTTCTCCATCCGACCCTGAACGCGCTTGGCGGTCTCGGTCTTCTGAGCCCAGATAGGAGACAGGATCTTCAGGATGTCTTCGGTCTGGATCGAGTCGACCCGCTTGGAGCCGATGACCGGTCTCGCGTAGGCCTTCAGAGTGCTGACCCACTGTCTGGCATGCTTGGCATTCCTCCAGCTCTTGCGATGTGACCGAATGTAGCGGGCAGCACACGTCGTGAAGGTCGGAATCTGCTCAGGCTCGGACTGCCGGGTATCGATGGGGTCGATTCCGTCCGCGGCCAGCAATCGGGCTGCGCTGGCCTTATCTCTGGCCAGCGCCAAGACCACATCCGGGTAGCTCCCTAGGCCCATTTCCCGCCGGCGGCCCGAAATCGTGAAGCGTAGGACCCATTTCTTGGCTCCTGTTTTCGACACGACCAGCCGCAATCCGCCGCCATCTTCGTATTTGCCTGGACCTGCGGTGTCGACCTTTCGAGATGAGAGTAAGTGAAGCGCCATTCCGAATCTCCTGACTGGGGATTCCGGAGCGGTCCCCCAAATAGCCCCCTTAAATTTCGGATTATATGGGATTCTGGAAGACGCTTTCAGACGATCAGAGGCCTATAATGATTTATTAGAGGGCTTTTATTGGATTGGACGGAACCTAATTGTGGCGGACTCTCTCTCCGCCAAATAAAGATATTAAGCCCCTGTAAATAGGGGCTTTTTCTATTAAGGCTTGCCAATCAATCCCCCAATTAGCCCCCGCTTCCTCGGAGAATTCAACGACAGAGCTACCTCGAATGCCATCGGGACTGCAATTCAGAGGCGCTGACAGATCCCCTAATCACTAGACAAAAGTTGCTTCACCGCAGCAGATTTAGCAGAATGCTAGCCGGGGCGACAGTTTTTGGCGCGGTTTCTGTAGAAATTGATGTCAAAAACCCGAAATCGCTGTGGATCGACTACACGCGCATTCCGTCATTGGCCCGATATGCTCGATTTCCGGGTGAACATTGATCAAAGGGAGGACCGTAATGCCAGGTTATTCGCTGCTTGCACCCATTCCCATAATGCACCTCCGTGGAGCGGTTGAGATTCTCCAAATTAAAGAATTCGCCTTGTTCGGGTCGGAGGCTTTCGACGTGCTCAACGACACGGAATCCGGGACGAAAGTCCTGATTTATGCATCTCACGATGAGGCTGAGCCGATTGTCAGCTACGTCGGCACTTTCGCTGGGATTGTCGGTGACCCGATGGAGATGCGGAAGCTCGAGAAGGCGGGGTACAGGCCTGCGACTACCGAAGGCGAGAAATGGTCGTTTTATTGGAAGATCAAGAAAATTGAGTCATTGAGTACGCCGATTCCTCTATCAGAGATTCAGCTCCCTTCCGGCAAATACTTGAACGGTTACCCCCGTGGCCCGCTTCACGTGGTCAACTAGGCTCTCTTGCGTAGAGATGTCTCTCAGTTGATTACCTAGTGGCCTACTCGGTCTAGAGTTACTGTCAAGTCTGGTGTATGAGCATTGACTGATCAAGCGGCTGCCTTCCTGCTGATTTCGCGTTCATCAATTCCGTCGATGAACTTCACGCCGGCAATGACATCGGCCACTTGCCGGAACCCTCGAAGTTTTCGCCAACGCTTCTGAGCACTCATGGCCAGCTGATGCATCAAGGCCATTCCGCTGTTGACGCTGTAGCAATTTCGAGTCTTGGCTGTTCTGAGTCGAATTGTGGCAAACGTCGACTCGATCGGATTGGTTGTCCTCAGGTGCGTAAGCGCCGACGAACCCACACTCTTGCCAAGCTTTTACAGATCACTATGCTGACGTCATCGATTTTGATGATGGAGCAAGCAAGTGACAAGACGTTACCTCAAGGCTGAGCAGTGGCGGGAGTTGATTGCGCAGCAGGCGGCCGGCACCGAGTCGATAGTTGACTTCTGTCAGCGCCATGGTCTGACGACGAAGTCTTTTTACTACCGTCGAAAGACACTGCGCGAAGTCGACCAGCACAAAGGCATGGTGGCGGTGGCACCGCCGTTGGCTCGGCCATCGTCCGGACCGATGTCCGTGTCCTGGCGCGGTGTCGAGCTGGCGCTGCCGGGCTCGACTTCATCGGGCTGGGTGGCGCAACTGATGCGGGAGTTGGCCAATGCGTCTGTTTCGTGATCTGCCCACGATCTACCTGCACCGTGATGTGGTGGACTTTCGCAAGTCCATTGATGGCCTCTCGTCCATCGTTGAGCAGGAGATGGACCTGGATCCGTTTGCCGATGCCCTGTATGTGTTCTGCAACCGCCATCGGGATCGCCTCAAGATGCTGTACTGGGACCACACCGGCTTTTGTCTCTGGTACAAGCGCCTGGAGAAAGCGAAGTTCCAGTGGCCGCGCAAGCATCCAGATGGTGTGATCCGTTGGGGCGAGCGCGAGTTCAGCTGGTTGCTGGAGGGCTTCGATGTGATGCGTATGAAGGGCCATGAGACGCTTCATTTTACTGCGATCAATGGTGACTCATGCTATTGATTCTGTTATACGTTATGCATGTCACCAGCCACCCGGACAAGCTCTTTTTCAGACCCCTCCGAAGCCGATCGGGTCGTTGCACTTCAGGCGCAAGTCGACGAACTGCAACAGGCCTTTCATGCCCGGCTCACCGAACAACAGGCCGCCCTCGATGCCCGGGATGCGCGTATCCGCCAGCTCGAAGAGATCATTCGCACGTTTCAGCGCAAGACCTTCTCAGGCTCCAGCGAGCAGGTCTCCAGCGCCCAGCTAGGCCTGTTCAACGAGGCCGAGGAAGTCGCCGAGGCGGTCGAGGAAGCCGCGGTCACCGTCAAGCCGCATACCCGTCAGCGTCGCGGACGACCTGCATTGCCGCCGGAGTTACCGCGCGAAGAGATTGTTTACGACCTGGCCGAAGCCGACAAGATCTGTCCGCACGATGGTCAGGCCCTGGAACGCATTGGCGAAGAGACCTCCGAACAGCTCGACATCATTCCGGCCCAGGTCAAGGTCATCCGCCACATCCGGCTCAAGTATGCCTGCCCGTGCTGCCAGGCCCATGTGGCCACCGCCGACAAGCCCGCTCAACCGTTGGGCAAGTCAATGGCCGCACCCGGGCTGCTGGCCTACATCGCCACGGCCAAGTATGTCGATGCCTTGCCGCTGTATCGTCAGACCGCCCAGTTCGAGCGTCTCGGCATTCAGCTTGATCGGACTACGCTGGCCAACTGGATGGTCAAGTGCGGTGCCCTGGTTCAGCCGCTGGTCAACCGCCTGACCGAGTTGATTCTTGAGCAACCGGTCATCGGCATGGACGAGACCACCGTCCAGGTGCTCGATGAACCGGACAAACCCGCGCAAAGCACCAGTTACATGTGGGTGATGGGCGCGGGTCCGCCCGATCAACGAATGCGGGTCTTTCACTATGCGCCCAGTCGCTCCGGGAGCGTACCGACCCTGTTGCTCGACGGCTTCAAAGGGGCATTGATGGTCGATGGCTACACCGGCTACGGTGCGGCTTGCCGAACCTATGGCATCGAGCGTCTGGGTTGCTGGGCGCATGCCCGGCGCAAGTTCTTCGAGGCCAGCAAGCTGCAAGCCAAGGGCAAGACCGGCCGGCCGGATCAGGCACTGGCCTTGATCGCCAAGCTGTATCGTGTCGAGCGCGAAACTCAGGAACTGACACCCGAGCAACGTCATGCACTGCGCCAGGAACGATCAGTTCCCGTAATCGAGACGCTTGAGACCTGGCTGAACAAAGCGCTTCCCCGTGTTGCGCCCAAGACCAAGCTGGGCGAGGCGCTCCACTACCTGGAAGCTCAGTGGCCGGCACTTATCGGCTATCTGAACGATGGCCGCTATCCGATCGACAACAATGCCATCGAAAATGCCATTCGCCCGTTCGCGCTTGGCCGCAAGAACTGGCTGTTCTCCAAGTCGCCGGCCGGCGCCCGAGCCAGCGCCAACCTCTACAGCCTGATCGAAACCGCCAAGGGCCATAAGCTCGAGCCTTATGCCTACCTGCGCCATGTTTTCAAAGAACTTCCACTGGTCGAAACCGTGGACGACATTGACGCATTACTGCCCAATGCGGTCAAGGATGTGGGTTTGTAGGCGCTTACTCAGGTGCTGCCAATGAGCTGCCGGGAAGTCGTAGAAAGCCAGCAGCCGCTCGCGGTCTGCGGCCAGGTTATCGGTGGCCTTGGGGTACTTGTCGCCAAAGGTCGCCAGAAAGCGTTCGAACGCCTTTTCAGCGGCTTGTCGGGTATCCGCCTGCCAGATTTCGTGGAGCATTGACTTGGCCTGAGGCTGAACGCGCTTGGGCAATTTGTCCAGGACATTGACGGTCTTGTGCACCCAGCACCGTTGCTGCCCGGTCTCGGGGTAGACCTCGCTCAAAGCCGCCCAGAAGCCCATCGCCCCATCGCCAACAGCCAGCTTGGGGGGTTTGGTCAACCCTCGATCCCGAAGTCCAAGTAGTAGCGCCTTCCAGGCTTCGGTTGACTCACGGAAGCCTTCATCAATCGCCAGAAAATGCTTGCGCCCATGGGCGTCACAGCCGATCAGTACCAGCACGCAGCGCCGGTCCGCCTCGCGGGCGTTGATGTAGATCCCGTCGGCCCAGAGGTAGACCATCTCATGGCCGCGCCAGTCGCGCTCACAGAAGGCCTCGTAGTCGTCCTGCCAGACTGCCTTCAATCGGCTGATCGTGGCGGGTGAGAGCCCCCGAACCGACTCGCCGAATAGAGCCGTCAGAGCCTCGTCAAAATCGTTGGTCGACACGCCTTTCAGGTACAGCCACGGCAGCACGGCCTCCAGGCGGCGGGTCTTCTTCAAATACGGCGGCAGAACCAGAGACCGGAAGCAGCGTCCACGGCCGGCTCGATCGCGGGTCTTGGGCAACTGGACGCTGACCGGTCCAACGCCCGAAAGCACCTGGCGCTCGGGCTGGTAGCCGTTTCGTACCACGTGGCGGCGCCCCTGATCGTCTGTGTCGTCATGCTGGCCCAGAAACGCCTCCAGCTCGGCCTGGACGGCCTGCCGGATTGCTGTCTGGGCGTGGGCGCGAATCAAATCGGTCATCTCGTCTCGAAAGACTGGATTGAGGAAAGGAACTGTCGTATCGTTACTCATGGCGGCATTCTCCTGGTCTGAAAGTTAGTGATTTGGTCATCTCTAATTTCAGCAGGGGTTGCCGCCGCTTTCAAGTCAGCTCATACACCAG
>Ga0100403_1001509_pt1 | contig 20672 bp, 20 predicted proteins | sample CryGeymet201501t_FD_83663 | JGI IMG/M metagenome (GOLD analysis project Ga0100403, IMG submission 83663) | Groundwater microbial communities from Crystal Geyser aquifers in Utah, USA - Crystal Geyser metaG 2015-01t | ecosystem: Environmental > Aquatic > Deep subsurface > Groundwater | place...
AAGACACCTGCAGTCCCACTGATGAACTCAAAGTCTTTTAGTTTTGTGGAATCAAAAGATTCCAGACCGCCTTTTTCATCGACCACCTTATTCTGGCTAAAATTTTGCAAAAGCAGCTGACACCTAGCCTCGTTCACCCCAGAGAAACTCTCCATGGCCCAGACCGGCAAACACAAGGTTGCCGACATCAGAAATGTCACTGCCCTTAGCACATTCCTATTCTACTTGAACGGAACAGGTCTTATCTTCTAGATCACGGCCTTAACCAAAACTTCATGTTCAAACACTGTTTATTGGAATATTGACTCGGCCGGAGTCCGTCCTAGACTGCCGCCATGTTTTCACAAGAATCCATTCGAATGCTCGTTTTGTTTCTCCCAATACTGATCTTGAGCTTGAGCATTCATGAATGGGCTCACGCGAAGGCCGCTGACAAATTGGGCGATGCCACAGCCAAATACCTAGGCCGATTGACCATCGACCCCATGGCACACATCAGCCTTATGGGCACGGTGGTCTTTCCGGCTATTGCCGTTCTAACTGGAGCACCCCTTTTCGGATGGGCCAAACCGGTCCCCGTTGACATGCGCAATTTCAAAAACCCAAGAGGTGGAATGGGACTCGTAGCTGCTGCTGGTCCAGCTTCTAATATCTTGATCGCGCTTCTGCTGGCCGCCACACTCTCCTTTGCCAATTCCTATTATGGAGCGGGTGTCTCAGGGATGAGATCCATGCAAGGATTACCTGCGGCTATTGCCGACATGCTCATTATGGGAGTTCAACTCAATGCCTTTTTAGCTTTTTTCAACTTATTGCCGCTACCTCCGCTTGATGGATCGCGAATTGTCGCAGGACTAGGCGGAAAAGACGTGGCCAACCTCATGGATCGTATTGAACCTTATGGCTTTTATATTCTACTGGGGATCTTCTTCTTTTTTCGAGGCCTACTTCAATACCTCGTGATTCCGGTCATGATTTTCATCAACCTTGTCCTCAGCCTTTTTGGGGTCCAAGCCTAGCCTCCTGAGGCCTTAGCCCTCGCAAAATTTTGGTCCCACTTTCAGAGGCATCCTCAGTGTTTCCAAGCCCTTGACTCAACGCATTCAAGACCTCTTTCGACTCGCGTCAGTATTCTGACCGTGCTATGTCTAATTGGGTGGCGGGCAAAGAAAATATTCCCTCGTTTTTAAGACGAGACTCCAAAGTATTGTTTGATTGCAGAGTTGAGACCCCGAGTTTTGAGGGACCTCTCGACCTGCTTCTTCACCTTATCAAGACGCATGACTTGGACATCCGCAATTTCGAAGTTGCGAAGATCACCAAGCAATATCTTGCGTACCTTGATTACATGCGCGAGCTCAACCTCGACATGGCCAGCGACTATCTCGTTATGGCCGCAACTCTGACTTACATGAAGAGTCAGGTCATCCTTCCAAAGGACGAAGAAGATGATGAAGCCACCGGAAAAGATCCAAGAACTCAACTCATTCGTCGCTTGATCGAACTCAGCTGCTACAAAGACATCGCCAAGCATCTCAACGAGAGACCTCGTCTATTCAGAGAAGTTTTCCCTTGCCGCAATACTGGGGCCGACGAAATTCAAGACGGGATAGAAGCGGAAGTCGCAATGACAAATCCCTTCCAACTAGTTGAAGCTTATCAAGCCTTGATTGAGAGACGCAAAACCCACACTCACAACGTCTACATGGATGAGGTGCCTATTGCGAAATCAGTTGAGCGCCTATCCAAGCTGTTCGAAGACAAAGCAGAGCATGATTTCATGGCTTTGCTTCCAGAGTCTTACAGAGCACCAGATTTTGTTTCGACATTCTTGGCGATCCTTGAAATGACTCGAATGCAATTTTTCAAAATTGAACAAGAAAGTATCTTCAGCAACATGCACATCACGCGCAAAGTTGAAAAAGAAGACATGTTCCGCGCAAACAATATGATTAAGGGAATGAGCTGGAGCTAAGGCTCTAGGTATGAAGAATACGGCTCTAGGTATTAAAAATGGCAAAGAAAAAGAAAACTAAAGCAAAAAAGAACACAGCCCCCAACACGACTGACGCTCAGACTCTCGATACGGCTCAGACTCCCGATACAGTTGAACAACTTATTACTGAGCTAGACACTAGCCCAAACACAACCGAAGAACTTGCTGCAGCCGCTGAAGTTACCGCCGAAGAAGCTATTGAAGTCGCCGGAGAAGCTGCAAGCTTAGAGCCTTCCGAAGTGGAAGCGATTGAGCTCATGGCCAGCGAAGAAGAGATCTCGGAGTCTGCGGCGCAAGAAGCCGTTGAGATTCCCGACAACCTCATCACCGACGCCAACGAGATCGAAAGAACTCTAGAGGCTATCATCTTTGCTTCACCCAAAGCGATCACCCTCCGCAAGATCAAAACCCTTATGCGTTCTTTTGATTTTTACGTTGAGAACATTACTGACTACATTGAGTCCCTGACTCAAAAATATGAAACTTCAGGCTTTCAACTTGTGAAAGTTGCAGGAACCTACCAATTCCGCAGCAACCCTGCGCAATCAGACATCTTGCAGAAGCTTTTGGAGGACAAGCCAGTTAGAATTTCGGCATCAGCGCTAGAAGTTCTTTCTATCATCTCCTACAAGCAACCTGTTTCTCGCGCTGAGATCGACGCTGTTCGCGGCGTAGACTCCGGCCATTTAACTCGCGGCTTAATGGAGAAAAACCTCATCAAGGTCACCGGCCACGCCGAAACCCCAGGACGCCCCCTACTCTACGGAACGACTCCCTATTTCTTGGAAGTCTTTACCCTCGACTCTCTAGACAACCTTCCAAGCCTTGAGGAATTCAACCGCGAACTTTCAGTAAAAGGCCATGGATCTGAAGAGTCAGAGGACGCAGACATCGCGCAAGCTGATTCTATCGATCTTGACGAAGCTGCAGAATTTTTCGATCGCGAATCTCCACTTGCCGCAAACCCGGACCGTGGAATGTTTGATGAACCAGACGAAGAAGAAGTTGATAGTCCAGACTTTGGACTTGAAGAACGCGCCCGCGAAGAGTCCCTATGAGTGAAGGCATTCGAGTCCAAAAACTAATTGCTGAAGCCGGACTCGCTTCTCGTCGTGAAGCAGAAGAACTCATTCGCAGCGGTGAAGTGAGCATCAACGGGAAAAAAGCTATTTTAGGGTCCAAGGCCATGCCCGGCGTTGACCACATCAAAGTTCGTGGAAAGCTTTTGCAATACGCTCAAGACAAAGTTGTATACGCCGTATACAAACCCAAAGATTATATTTCCAATTTGCGAGGCGACCAGGACAGCCCGAAAGCTAAGATGATTGGAACTGTATTCGAATTTGTGAATACCGTAGAGCGTCTATTTCCCATTGGAAGATTGGACAAAGACGCTGAAGGACTCCTCCTACTAACCAACGACGGAGAACTAGCACGACGACTCAACCTTGAGCGCTACGAAGTGCCAAAGGTTTATAAGATCAAGATCGATGGTCACCTCGACGAAAGCCGCATCAAACGACTCATGGGTCGATTCAAGGTCGAAGAGAAGGCTCTAAGAATTCTCGATATCAAAGCCCTCAAGGTTTTGGATGGGAAGCAATGGGTGCGAGTAAAACTCACCAACACGAACAACCGTCTTGTAAGAAAGATGTTTGAAGCTGTCGGCAGACCCGTCGACAAAGTTCGCCGCATGAGTTTTGCCGGGATCTCCATCACAGGCATGGAACGCGGTGGCTACCGGAAACTTGCAAGCGAAGAGCTTTATGAACTCTACAAATATGTAGGGATGGAAATGCCAATTGTCGCACCAAAAGTGGGAACTCCAGGCAAAAAGGCCGCTGCGGCGAAGAAGAAAAAACAAGGGAACAGAACATGAAAAACTTTATTCTAATCTTATTCCTCGCAACAAGTGTCTTTTATTCTTGTGCGTCTAATGAACTCAAGAACTCAGACAATCCAGAGATTGTTTACAATGAAGCTGTCAGGCTATTGGAAGACGAAAGCTATCTAGAGGCTTCGGAGTTTTTTGCAGAACTTCGTCGCAGGTTTCCACAAAGTCGTTTTGCCGTTTTAGCCGAGCTTCGTTCTGCCGACATGGACTTCAACCAGGAGAACTATATTGAAGCCGCTGCCGGCTACGGAGTCTTCGTTGACCTCTACCCTAGGCACAAAGAAGCGCCATATGCCCTTTTCAGAAAGGCACAGTCGTATTTTAAATCGGCTCCCGATCTCGTCGCCCGCGACCAGAGCTCTGCCAAAAATGCGATCGTAGCTGCCCAGGCCTTCTTGAGCCGATACCCAGGAGCGGAGTACAAAAAAGAAGTTGAGCAGATTTTAAATGACTCTCGATTGAAACTCGCTCAGAAGGAAGCCTATGTGGCGCGCTTCTACCATAAGCGAGAAGCTTTCGAAGCTGCAATTCGCAGATGGCAACTTCTCATCAGAGATTACGCCGACATCAAAGGCAGCAAAGAAGGCGATTCGCTCCTCAAGGAAGCCACTGAGCAAATTTCCAGACTTCAATCCAAAATCGAAAAGGGCCGCGCTTCTTGAGCGCCAGCTACGACGCCTCGAAGGAGCTCATCAGAAATGAGCTCGCCGCTCGCATACGCGAATGCCTTGTGCTGCGCGACTGGAATCGAATGGAACATTGGGCAAGACAGTGGATCCAAACTGAACCCAAGAGCGTCAACGGATTCAAGTGGCTTGCAAGAGCCTCCATCGGCCTGAAGAAACATCAAAAAGCAGCCTACGCCTACGGAAGAGTGTTGGACTTTGAATCGAGCAATGAAGAAGCCCAAAAGTTCTTTACCGACTACCCTTCCACGCTCAGACAAGACACAACAACTCTGCAAAAAGTCATCCGCAATGACTACAAACAGGTCACCAACAAGCAAACGACCCTAAGCCGTGAAGAACTGTCGATGCAGACTCTCACGCCGGAATCTCGTAGAGAACTCGCTGTGAAGTGCCTTGAGCTTGCTGATCTGTATTTTCAGAAAGAACTCTACGCAAAAGCGGCAACGACCTACAAAGAGTCCTTCGACTGGAGCCCGAATCAAAGCTCTGCTCTTGGAGCGGCGCGTGCTTATCATCAGTCTCAACAGTCACACCATGCGGTGCACTTCCTAAGGCAAGCTATCGAGAAACAAAGTCAATGGATTGAGGGGCGGCTCCTTCTCGGAAAGATCCTTTTCGAGATTGGCCAGAGCGGCGAAGCCCAAAGAACTTGGCAGGCCGTCCTGAAGATCGAATCCGACAATAAAGAAGCCCTGAAGTTTCTGCGCAACTTGCTCTAGGCCTGAACTCCAACTCCGCAAAAAACCCCAGGCACTCTGTGCACCACCCTCTTAATTGTATAGAATTTAGCTTCAATGAAAAAGCCCCCTCAACAATCCAGAAAATCCTACCTTATCAAGCCTGACTTTCAGTGGAGGATGATTGCCTACGCGGCCATTCTATCAGCCCTGATTCTGCTTCTAGTTTACTTCGCCAACAACTACTTTATCTCCTCACTCGGCAGCCTTGGAGTAGAAGCAGGACTTCCGCCAGACCATGTTTTCTTTCGATTCCTCGGAGAGCAGGCCTCTATTCTTGATTCGATATTTCTAGGCATTGCTGTTGGGGTCAACATACTTGTTATCTTCGGCGGACTCTGGCTATCCAACCGAATCGCTGGCCCCATCTACAGAGTCGAAACATGCCTCAAGCAATTCAACCAGGGAGAGGTCGTAGAAAAAGTTTCGTTTAGAAAAAGCGATTTCTTCTCAGAACTCGTTCAAGCCCTCAACGAATTGATTGAAAACCAAAACAACAAAAAGACTCAGTAACCGATGAAAAAAGTTCTGTTTTATTTGGTAGGTTGCTACCTTGGGATTCTCGCCCACATTGTCTTCTTCAAAGGCACCCCTATTCTCTCAAGAGAACAAAGCCCAAAGGACCAGATCTTACGCGACCTCAGCAATGAGGTCGCCGGCAGCGGAGAACTAAGCCAAGGCTTCGAAAAAATCATACAGCACCAAGCAAAAAAAGAGACCCTTCCCTTCGGGAGAGCAGATATCGGAAACTACGATTTTCTATATTCTGATGGAGATGACTTCGACAGCTTTGCTCAAAGCCTTTCAGACTATGCAATTTCAAAGGAAGCCCAACGAGAGTTGGCGCAGATTGATATCTTAAAACAAATTATCTCGCTCAATAAAGAACACGATTCTTTTGTGAGGGTTGCACTACATTCTCTTGAGCTTGCCGCTCAAAAGCAGAACGAATGGCGAGAGAGCGACTATGAAGAAATTGCCGCCCTTGCTAAGCAAGTTTTAGAAAAACAAGTATCAGACAATTACGAACTAGAGAGAATCAGAAACAATCTCCGAAGTCTCGGCTTTCAATTTGAACCGACCGAATAGGCTATTGAAAACTTGCTGGGTCTACGGCCCTTAGCTCATCTTCCATTTCCAAATTCTGCTCACCACCTTTGATGAGGATTTCAACTCTTCGATTTCTCTGCAAAGAATACGCGTCTTTGCCTTCTTCAATAGGCCGGGTTTCGCCCATCCCCAGCGAGGAAATGGCCTTCGGAGCAACTCCAGATTTTACGAGCTCCTCCCGAACACTTTTGGCGCGCCCTTCTGAAAGCTCTTGATTCATTTGATCAGAACCCCTGAAGTCTGTATGCCCAAACACCGCGATAACCTTCCAAGACTCTGGGTAACTATTTAGAATGCGCCCAATTTCTTGAACATAAGATTTTTGTGGCTGCTTCAAATGCGACATCGACGTTTCGAACAAAAGAACATCCTCAGGCAATCGAATAAGTAGCGTCTTGGTAGCAACTTCAAAAGACACCTCAGCTCTTGGAGCCTCTGGCTCTGGAATTGAGTAGACGCTCGCCTTTTTCTTCGATCCAAAATGATACAAGACTCCAGCCCCAAAACTCCACAAGCCAGTATCTGCAAGATTTAATTCTTTTCGAGCGTTGAACACAAAACTCCAGCTACTATCTTTCAGTTGATACCTTGACGAAAGACCTGCCAGAAACAAAGCATTGCTGCTCTGTTCTTCAACTTCACTATGTGAGAGGTCAGTCCCATAAAGTGTTGTAAGATTGAGCCCTAAGCTCCATTCGGGATCCAAGCGATATCGGGGGATCACCTCAAAGGCTCCGGAAAGGTAACTAAGCTTACGAGTCACACTCAATACCGAAGCGGATAGTTTTGCATATCGCATCCCGAGGTTAGTTTCGACTTCCCAAGACTCATCCGACAAGATGGTTCCAACCTTAAAGTCAGTGCTAAAACCGTTTTTATTCAGCTCACCAGGCACTCCCGTATTGAGACGTAGATAATGAAAATCTGCACCAATATGAGGAAAAGTAAACTCAGCTGAGTGAGACGAAAAGCTCAATAAAAAAAGAGCAACTGCCGCCAATCGACTCAAGAGTTTCGAGACGCGGGTTTGTTGATATTTATTTACAGTGTACATTCCATGCATCCCAGTTGTAGTTAGGTTGATTCACGCCCGGAGTGTATTTTGTACAGAACGAACAATTCGTTCCCGGGCCGCAAGTGATCACTGTCTTCTCTGTCGGATTAGAGTAAGTAACTTTGTTTGAACAGCATCCAAGACTGGAGTCATCAACTGTCACAGGAGGAGGTGCCGTCGCGGAGTGACAAGTGACCTCTGACTGTGAGTATCCCGGAACGTCCCCCTTCCCAAGGTATGTCCCGGAAGGTAGACAACATTCTTGCATGTTACAAAGTCGCGCTTGGCCCGTGCCAGCATTACAACTTGATTGCGAGAAGGCATCTTTAGGTTCAGCGCAATCTCGGAGTTGATAACCTCCACCACATGACGCCGTACAAGCTCCCCAATCACCCCAGCCACTATTCGTAGCTATAGGCTTACAAGAACCATCTTCAGCGAAGTCCTCACCGATCGGACAAGTCGTACAAGCCGGCGGATTTGAAGCGCCATTCGAACAAGTTGGAGGAGGGGGAGGAGTGCAAGCCGCTTGAGCCGATCCTGAACAAGAATACCCCCCGTTTAGAGGAGATGGGTTGCTACAAGTTCTAGTCTTTAATCCACTTCCGTCTGGCTGTCTGACACAAGCCCCATAAGGCGTCCAAGCTCCATTTCTCCAGGTGTAACTTTTCTCAGCCGACAAGCGTCCAGCTCGATCTTTTGTACGGGCTCTGAACGTGAAGGAAGCTCCAGCCGCTCGAAGAGATGACTGTGAATAAACGGCGGGTGAAGAGCAGTTCGCCCAAGTCGTCACTCCATCAATCTTACATTCTGAAACATCAATTCCACTTCCTTGATCTTCAACACTGAAGAACAGTTCAGCGGAAGAGATATCGGCAAAGAGGCGACTGATACTGATGGTTGGGTCCGAGAGATCAAAATTAAATTGCGCCTGAGAAATGGGTCCTCTGACTTCGAGATCATCAACCCCGCGAACATAACGAGAAACAGTACCTGTGGCATTTGATGTCACCGCTACTGGACTCGTGCATGCTGCCCAAGTTGTTCCATCATTAGAGCACTCGTATTTGTCAGCTGTAGGTGCCGCTTCGCACTCGATTCGCGCCTGAATAGTATTGCTTGTGTGCCAAGGTTTTGGATCCTCAGCCACCAACTCACAACGCGGCCCCTGATAACTTAGTCTTGAACTCCAAGTGATGCTTTCAATTGGCGACGTTTGATTGCAAAGAGTAACTGCGCGAGCCTTAAAAGTATAATTTTGATCTAGCAAAAGACCGGAATATATCTTGGGAGATTCGCAAGTCTGCCATCCGTGAGAAGACGACGGACCCCCCATCTGACACTCATACCGAGTGATCGGACAGCTCGGTGTGTCTGATCCAAAGAATAAACGAGCATAAGGATTTGCGATATCAACCGCAATCGGATTCATCGTGGGTCCAACCGTGCTCACCTTCCAAGAAAGGCATGTCAATGGACTTGGCCTCTCCCAAAGATCTTTCGTTTGAACACAGAAGTTGACCGTCTCACCGTCGGAGCGACCGTTCACGATATGAGAATTTACACTAGAGCAATCTCCAAAAGCCTCGCCATTGATACGGCACTGAGGATAAGAGACATTTCCATGGGGTGAAAAACAAGAGAAGCTCATTGTTGAATCTGCGCTGGTACTGTATCCATTTGGGAAACTGCTTGTGATGCTACAAACCGGAAGCCCCGTAGGAGGAGTCGTATTCCATATATAGTCTTTCGTAGCAGCATTGCCGGCATTGTCGACAGCTCTCACAAGAAAGCGATACTCAAACCCTGGCGCAAGATTGGCCTTGAAGTAATTCTGAGAACACGCCTCGTAAGAAGGAGAGAGTCCATTTTTGGCAACAGAACATTCAACCCTAGAGATTCCTGAGGAGTCATCAGTTGTAAAAGCAAATTGCGACGAAAGTCCGAGGGTATCAGCGCTCGTGATATTAATAACTGGAGGTGTTGTGTCCACCACAAATGATTTTGTGGCTACGGGACTAGGCATGTTGTGATCGTTACGGAACCTAACTTCAAACGTATGGTTTCCGTCCGCCAAGCCAGACAAGATATGCTGAGTGTCAGTCTGACAATTTTGCCAAGCCTGACCCGACAATCGACATTGCCTTTTTGAAATAGGTTGTGTCGATGCACAAGAGAAGTTCATGGGCACCGTAGTTAACTGAGTCGGGCTTACCACTGGTGAAATCGCGCACAACTCACTCGGAGCCACAAAGGCCGTGAGAAACTGAAGGACTTCAACCGAGGATTCATTGCCTGCATTGTCTTCTGCCTTTACTGAAAAATCGTAGGTCTCGTTCGCAGTCAAATTCAAAAGATCGACATTCCTAGTGCTAGAATCTCCACACGAATACCAAGTCCCTGGAGCGCCAGAGCCCTCAACTTTACAAAGGACTCTAAATATTCCACTACCACTAGCATCATCGCTAGGTGTGAAGCGAGCACGAGGAACGTTGTTATAGATGCCGTCTAGAGCCAGGCTCTCTATACTTGGTTTGAGCGTATCAACCTTAACTGTGAGAAATTTTACAGGACTCACTCGATTAGCGCGGCTCTCCGCCCTAATTCTTAGTGTATTGCTACCTTCTTTTAGACTAGAAAAATTGTTAACAAGTCTAGAGTCACACTCAGCCCAGGTCCCAACTCTCGTATTTTGACATTCAACCTTCTCAATCAAGTCGGTAGGAAAGTCTTCCGGAGGATAACATTCAAAATTTAGTTCGAAGTCATCTACCGTGTGCCACCCACTAGAGGTCGACCGCACCAAGCAAGATGGCAATTCTGAGACCCGGGTTATATCATCATACTCTGATTTACTAGTGTCTCCCGAGGTAGATTCAAATTTCTTGAAGCATCCGCTTAAAATCAAGCAAGCGAACAAGGTTGCTAAAACCAAAGAAAGTTTTTTCTTTATTTGCTTTAACATCGACTATCCTCCGTGCGCTGGTGGCACGACCTCATAGCCAGGAGGTAAAGTGGGAGTATTTCCCTCGGGAGCATTACCGGTGTTCCCTGCAACATCACTCGTAATCCCGTCTTGAGCATCTTCCCATGGACTAAAGTCGTCAACTGGAGGCTCTCCGCCATCATCTCCGTCATCGCCACCCCCCGAAGAATTAGATGACTGAGACTTCTTCTTTTTCGGTTTCGTTACGAAATAAATAAGTAAGCCCACAGCAATCACCGCTAGAGCAACACCGATCCAGAAAGCCCAGCCACACGCTTTTTTCTTTGTTCCATCAGCTTTTTTACATTTCTCTTTTGCTTCTTTTTGTGGATCTACTGAAGCAGGAGGTGGCGCCCCCTGAACATTAGCGCCATCACCAGCGTGGGCCGAAGGAAACAAAAGACTCCAGACATCAAAGCTGGCATGCTCTCCACCTAAAAGTGCTTGAAGCCGCATGATATTACTTTGAAAACCCTCTGATAGATTCCATTGGAAGGCTTTTCCTTGAACTAGAAATTTTCCATTAGCGGTATCAACAGGAGTGATCGTAATTTTTCTTCCATCCGCCGAATTAACCCTTAGAGAGTTAGATGCCTCTAGATAATCTACCGTTGGTAAAACCTCTTTTGAGTGAGCTAGAACCACGGCCACTCCAGCGCTAACATCTTCGTCTATTAAGTGTTCAATGCCCCAAAGAAATCCTGAAGGGTTTTTATGCTTTTTGTAGGACCTTACAGAGAGTTCATAGATCTTACTCATTAATTTGAGCTGCTTTGCATCGCTTGATTGTTTAGCCCCAGAAATCGCGGAAGGACTACCAACGGTCATTGACAGAAAAAATGCAAAACAAGTGACCCTCGCTACAAATCTTTGAACACGGCTAATGCTTCCTGCTGAAAAAATTCCTGAAGTCATAAAGACCCTCCACCTCTACATCTTAACTATATCTTCGTAATAAAAGAGGAAAACCCTTAGCCTTAACTCAAACTTCACAAAGACTTAGCTGAATATTAACTTTAAGTTTTCGGGGGGATTACCTACACTCAAGAGGTGGCACGTATTTGGAACGTAAATAAATCATTATATAGGTCCGTCTTTTTTGTGCTCATGTTGGCTATGTCAGCTTGTGGCCAAAATAGCCTCTATGAGCCCATGGATGCGTCCATGCAGGCTTTTACGGACGAATCACGAGACCTATCACTGGGGTGGCTGGCTAGTGTCAGCCAGTCTGGCGATGCTCAAGTAGCCAGTATGGCTGACTCACTACAATTGATCCTTCAGGACCGCCTTATTGCAAAAGTGCCTTCTATTTATGCTCAAGAATGCACTTCGACGAATCCTGGCTCCTTCGTATCTGCCTTCGTTCTGTCACAAGACCTCAATTCCAACATCTACATTTGCCCAGACATTGAGCGAAAAGGCGAAAAATTTATGGCTCAAGTTTTGATCCATGAAGCGATTCATTTGGCTGGAGTGAACGACGAGTGCACAACCACAGAGTTAGAAATCGCCGTTATGCAAGCGGCTGGCCTCAATCCTCATTCCAACTCTTACGTCAGCCGCTGCGGCCTATCCAACGTTGCAACTTTTGATCACTCATTCGACTCCCACTAAAACAAAAAGGCTTCGCCGCAATTAAGCAACGAAGCCTTTTCAGCTCACTAGCACCATTGAAGCTAGCGCAGGGTTAAGAATAACTTCTAATTAACGAACAACGTAGCAACGGCTAGGATTACGAACCGTGTTTAAGCAACGGTTCATAGCATTAGCTTTTGCTTCAAGTCTTGTATAAGCGTTCGCGCGGAATCTTTGTCCAGTGCGACCGTTTTCAACAACTACGAGTTTCAACCCGTTTGTTTCTTGAGCACAACGAGCATTCGAACAAGCGCGTCCATTACGTGAGTTATTCAAACAGTAATCAAGAGCAGAAGATTGTGCGAATGAACGAGTCGATGACTTACGAACATAGCTGTATCCTGTATTGTTGTTTGTTGAAACACAAGCGTAAGAGGTAGACGGACCAATGACCACTTCGATCGGGCCTTTGTCTCCACCTGCAAATGCAGTCGAGCTAGTGATGATGAGGGCTACGGCCATTAAAAAATTTTTCATATTGTTCTCTCTTTCTATTAGGGGGTTGTGGTGCACCGCGACGATAGTCGTTCAGAATTGAGAGTCAAGAAAGCAGAACTGTGCATGCGCGTTAAGCGTTTAATATAAAAGAACATATTACAAGGAATAGCTTGGGATTTTTCTGTAACCCACTAAAAAAGAGATAGGCTCATGATATCGTTTTAGCCCATATGGGGGAGAAATCTGTGAAAAAGCTAAACCAAAAAATTCAATCATTCCTAACACTAATCCTTGGAGCCACCCTACTGACGTCTTGTGCAAGCGAGTCTTCGAGGTCAGTTGAAATCAAACAAACTCAGGCCAACGAAACAGCTAGATCTTATTCGGGCCCAAAAAAACCGCTTATAGTTGGCCGTTTTAGTAACGAATCAAATTATATGAAAGGCATGTTCTCAGACGACAGCGATCAACTGGGCCAGCAAGCTAAGACCATCCTTAAAGGACATCTTCAACGAAGCGGGCGTTTTTCAGTGATGGATCGATCCATCATGGAAAAATTAGCGAAAGAGTCCGGCTACTCTAAGAAATCTCAAAACATTAAGGGAGCAAAGTTTGCTATCTCCGGAGACGTCACTGAGTTCGGCCGCAAAAACACTGGCGACAAACAACTCTTTGGAATCATGGGAAGCGGAAAGAAACAAATTGCTTATTCAAAAGTCACGCTGAATGTTGTGGATGTTGAAACGACTGAAGTTGTCTATTCAGCATCTGGCGCTGGAGAATATGCCCTGAGCAATAGAGAAGTCTTAGGCTTCGGCGGGACTGCTGGATATGACTCTACTCTAAACGGAAAAGTCCTGGACCTCGCCATTAGGGACGCCGTTGACGACCTAGTTCGCAGCATCCAAAATGGAGCATGGTAAAAATGCAGATAACGAAGCTGAACACTTTAGGAATCGTTGCCCTGGCATTACTGCTTAGCTCTTGTGCCTCAAAACCACTTTACTATTGGGGCAACTACCAGGATGTCATTTATGAAAGGTTAGCAAAAGGGAACAACGATGGACCCCTGAAGCACATCGAACTTTTGCAAAAGGACATTACATACTCCCAAGAGCAAGGCCTCGAACTCCCTCCGGGATTTCACGCTCACCTAGGAATGCTTTATAGCGAAGTTGGAAATCTTAGACTTTCACAAGAACACTTGGCCCAAGAAAGAAGCAATTTTCCAGAGTCGGCAACTCTAATGGATCTGTTTCTCAAAGGACAAAACAAAGGAAAGCAGTCTTCGAAGAAACCAAAAGCTAGCAAAAAATCTAAGGGGAAAAAGTCATGAAAAAGCTGATATTAGCACTAACCATTCTTGGACTTGGTGCTTGTGCTACACAGCCAAAAGATTACACATTGTTTAGAGAAGAAAATCCTAAATCCATTTTAATCTTGCCGCCCTTAAACGAAAGCTCAGAAGTAATGGCAAGTTATAGTTTTCTTTCTACCGTTAGTCTGCCAGTTGCGGAACAAGGATTCTACGTTTTTCCTGTGGCGGTGGTCGACGAACTCATGAAAAGAAATGGTTTGCCAGGCCCCGGAGAAATGCACCAGGTTCCCGTTAAAAAAATCAAAGAAATCATCAACCCTGATGCCATCATGTACATTATCGTGAATCGATATGGCACGAAGTTTCACTTGATTGACAGCAACACGACAGTCGAGGCAACGGCAAAACTAGTCTCCGCCAAAACGAGTCGAACTCTCTGGGTAGGAACTGCTTCAGCCAATCACTCTGCCAACTCCGGCCAACAGGATCTAGGTTTCCTTGGAAGTCTCGTGAATGCAGCGGTAGCACAAGCAGTAAATGATTCTCTTGATAAATCTAGAGAAGTAGCAACATACACATCGAGAGCATTGTTCTTGAGGAAGAATCAAGGCCTGCTGGAAGGACCTTACTTCAAAAAAGAAAACGTGGCTTCTCAGTAAGCCATTGTTTTAAGCCTATTCTTTAGCTCCGGACGCAAATCACTCCGGAGCTAATTCTAGCTCCAAGCCTTCAGTTCCAACTGTAGTCTCGATACTTACCCCAAGATCTCCCTCGTCGCGGCTCAAAGGGTTTCCATCCTGGTCAAGCCTCAAAGCAAGAAGAACTTCTCCAGAAAAATCAGTCCCCTCCATCATTCGGTTCTCTTGAGTGAGCTCAAAAACATAGGGGAAATCTACTCGACCCAATCGCTTCACAGCAAGAGGTGGTCCACCAGCTGCAGGTCGCGCTGAAATAAAGAACGACATGCCATCTTTGTATTCGGCCCCCTTAGCTAGCTTAACGACGCCGGCAATACGACCTTCTTTTGAAACGCCGCCGTTCTCTGCGAGTGGATTGTTGAGCGAATCAATGCCACCAAGAACCGCTTGGGTGGTCTGAGCTTGTTTGACATCCGAAGTCCGACCAGCTCCACCTGGAAATTTCTCGTGTGCGACTTCACCAGTGCACGAGCACAATATTATTAGGCCAAATATCTTCAATCGTTTCATCATGCCAAGGCTCCTTGAACTTTTTCAGCAGCTTCTGCTGAAGTTTGAAATGGTAACTTGCCTTGCGCCGTTCGCGCTTGTCCCCCGCCACGACCGCCGAGCTTCTCTGCCAAGCCTTTTAGAAGTTTTGAAGCATCAGCTCCACTTAACTTCTTAGGATCAACGGTCACTAGAACATTCGATGCGGCAAGAATAATATGAATACTGGTCGATTCCTTAGTTCGTAGCGAGTCTGCTAGATCTCTCAGACTTCCCACGTCCGCATCATCCGGCATCGCATGGATATGAACTGGGAAATTTTCAAAAGTAGCTTTGAGCACTGTTGCATCACTCGGCCCCTCCAAAAGTTTCTTCTTCAACTTCTTGATTTCGTTTTCTAGTTCTTTATTGTGGCTAACGAGCTTCGAGACTTTTTCCTCGAGTGCTTCAGGCTGAGACTTCAACTGTGTAGATAGCGTCAGAACCAAAGACTCTTGCTTCTTATAGTAATCAAGCGCACCAGCTCCAGTGAGCGCCTCAATTCTTCTTGTTCCCGCCGCAACAGCCGAGTCTTGAATGATTTTGAAAAGCTTGATGTCAGAAGAGTTCTTCACATGAAGACCACCACAAAGCTCCGTCGAAACTCCTGGCATATCAACGACGCGAACGGTGTCGCCATATTTTTCACTAAACAAAGCAAGAGCACCGCGGTTTTGAACCGCATCATCATAAGAGGTATTCACAATTTCAAGCTCTACACTTTTTGAAATGGCTTCATTTACTTGTTGCTCAATTTGATTGAGCTCTTTAGAGCTGATCGACTTATTGTGGGAAAAATCAAACCGAAGTTTCTCTGGATTCACCAATGAGCCTGCTTGCTGAACATGAGTGCCCAGAACATTTCTCAAAGCAGCATGCAGAAGGTGAGTTGCCGTATGGTTAGCGCGAGTAGCTGAGCGCTTCACGTCGTCTACTTTTGCAAAGACTTTTTGACCTGTTTTAAAAGTGCCCTTAGGAGCTTTTGTATAAACAGCAAAACCACCATCATAAGGTTTCTGAGAATCGAGCACTGGATAAATTTTGCCGTCGAGCTCAAGAGATCCTGTGTCCCCAACTTGGCCACCGCCCTCACCGTAGAATGGAGTAGGGTCAATAGCTAGCCAAGCACCCTCTTCTCCCTCTGCGACAGCAAGAACTTTTGATTCGGACTCACTCGCTTCATAAGCAATGAATTTCGGAAAAACATTCTCGTTCTTCCACTCCTTCACCGCACCAAGCACAGCGGTTTCACCTGACCCCTTCCAAGAGCTGCGAGAACGATCTTGAGCTTCGGCCATCAACTTATTGAAACCATCTACGTCGAGATCAAAATCACGCTCACGTGCGATCAAAGCAGTAAGATCTTCGGGGAAACCGAAGGTATCATATAATTTAAAAATAACCTCGCCCGAGAGTTTCTTAGTTTTTTCAGAAGCCGCAAACGCTTCTTCCAAAAGCTGAAGACCAACATCAAGAGTCTGAAGGAATCTCTCTTCCTCTTCCTTAAGCACATCATAAATCACACTCTCGCGATTCTTGAGTTCAGGATAAACATCTCCCATTTGACGAACCAAAGAAAAGACAAGATCGGCCATAAAAGGCTTGTTAACGTCAAGCCTCTTTCCAAAACGCAAAGCCCTTCGAAGAATACGCCTCAAGACATAACCCCGACCTTCATTTGATGGAAGGACGCCGTCTGCAATTAAGAAACTTGTTGAGCGCAAATGGTCGACAACAACTCTAAGCGCCGAGCTTTCAAGATCTCTGCTGTTGGCATCATAGACTAAGTCACGCTTTGCAAGACGTGACAAATGAACTCTTGTGTCTTCAATAAGACTTGCCATCAAGTCTCCGTCATAATTTGAAGGAACTCCTTGCATCACGGCAGCTACGCGCTCAAGCCCCATCCCAGTATCAACCGACGGCTTGGGAAGTGGAGAGAGCTTTCCGCTCTCATCACGATCAAATTGCATAAAAACCAAATTCCAGATCTCTAGCCAGCGTTCACCGTCGACCTCTGAACCTTGATCCCAGAATATCTCAGAGCATGGACCACAAGGCCCCGTATCTCCAGCCTGCCAGAAGTTATCTTCATCACCCATTCTGATAATGCGATCTTTTGGCACGCCCTCTTGCTTGTGCCAAATTTCTGCAGCTTCATCATCACTATCGTGAACTGTAACTCGAAGTTTATCTTTGGGAAGCTTCAAAACTTGAGTCACGAACTCCCAACCAAAACGAATCGCATCTTCCTTGAAGTAGTCTCCAAAGGAAAAGTTTCCAAGCATCTCAAAGAAGGTATGGTGCCTTGCCGTGAAGCCTACGTTTTCTAAGTCGTTATGCTTACCGCCAGCACGCACACATTTCTGCGCTGTTGTTGCCCGCGTATATTCTCTCTTATCAACCCCTAGGAAACAGTCTTTGAATTGCACCATTCCAGCCGCAGTAAACAACAAAGTCGGATCATTGTGAGGAACTAGACTCGCGCTTTCGACTCTAGTGTGGCCGTTTTTTTCAAAATATTTCAAAAAAGCTTCGCGAATTTCTGCGGTAGTTTTTGGGGCTGTCATATGGGTCAGAGCCTAGATCCTAAGCCTCGTAGGATCAAGATGGTTTTCGTCAAAGAAAGCCTCTATTGAAGTCTAAAATCTGGCAATCTTTAGTCCCGTAAGGGATGCAATGTTTCAAAGACTTTTTGGAGCTCGGAATCGTCGATTTTAAGGTAGCGCTCAGTCGTATTAAGGGAGCTATGCCCTAGCAAGGTTTGCACGACACGAATGTCCGCCCCACCTTGAAGCAGGTGCGTAGCAAAAGAATGCCGCAGCATATGAGGATGGACATCATCCACCCCGCATTCAAGCGATCTTTGATTGACTATTTTCCAAATCCCCATACGACTTAAACCTCGCGACCTGTGACTCAAAAACAGTGTGTCTCGAAATTTGTGAGGCGCAGACTCGGCCCACTCTTCGCGAACCTCGTCGATATATTTTTGAACCCACGACCACGACCGGTCCGAGTAAGGCACAAAGCGCTCTTTGCTTCCTTTACCAACAATTCTCAAAACTCCCTGGTCTTCATCAATATTTTGAAGACTGAGCTCGGCCACTTCAGTCACTCGAAGCCCTGAGGCATAAGTAAGCTCAAGGAGAGCCCTATTTCTTAAAGCTCGTTTTCGCGCGGGTCCCGACAGTCCATCGAGTTCGATCTCAAGAAATTGCTTCACCTCATCGAGGCTCAAAGCCTTAGGCAGTGGTGGCTCCTCAATGCCAGGAGGAAGATCGTCCAAAAGCTTGGACCACGTCGGCTGGAAGAGATTCCGAAAGGCAATCATGGACCGCAATGAAGCAATTCTCCTAGCTAAAGTGCTTTCCTTAAGACCATGGGCACGAAGCTTTTCGATGGCTTCACCAAGAATTTCCCTTGAAACGCAACTACTAGCAGCCCAATCAAAGCCTTCTTGCCTCCAAGACAAAAGATCGCTCTTATAAGCACTTATTGTCGCGGTCGACATCTTTTTTTCTGACTGTAGATACCAAAGGAAGTCATCCAACGCGCTTTCCATAGGTTTAATCCGGCACCTTTAATGACAAAACATCAACCGACTTAATGGGCACCTTCTCATCACTCAAAGAATCAAGCTCACCTACCCTAAGGTAATATTTGCGATTTTCCAAATCACGCAGACGAAGTTGCCCTAAAGCCATAGACCCTGCGGCACTTGTGATTTTTCCACAAGGCTTTTCATCAGCTCCTTCCGCAAAGATGTAGCCAAGCGCGAGTGTCGTATCTGAGTGAAAACGCACAAAGGCTTTAGCCACTTGGCCGCGGTAGCTTCCTCGCGCCACAACTTCTTGCCCAAGATAGCACCCCTTGTGAAAAGAGATTTCATCCTCAAATGGAAATTCCAGCACAAAAGAATCGTCCGTGATGTCGACACCCCACTCCGGCACGCCACGCTCCACTCGGAGCCTCGTGTGATCATCCGCCGAAAGCAAAGCTTGAATTTCTCCAGGGGATGATTTCATGATCCATAATTCAAACTCTTTAGGGGAAATTCTTGATACGGGCAGTAGAACGGCTCCTTCTGCACAGGCATCATCCAGATTCTCCGCTCGAAAAACTTTTGCCACATCTTTCGCAACCAAGGGCTCCACGCGAAAACTTGCAGCATCAGGCAAGTTATCCACAAGGCATGTGTAAACATCCATAGAAGACTCTGCAGCCGTCACCAACCTAAGCTCCACGTCATCAGCGACCAAATAACGGTCCATAGCTTCGACCGTGGATGCCCCACGCCCCGCGGGAAGCGAGATCACATAAGTATTTGCACTTGAACCGTCCTCGGCCCTGACGAGTTCCCCAGCATCATTAATGAGGTATCCGGATAAAATTCGAGCTTCTGAGACCGGCTTGGCCTTCAAAGTCAGCAATAAGCCACCCGCAACGGCAGGCGCATTTTTCGAGAGCAGCGAGATGTCGCAGGTCCACATGCCTTGGAGAAATCTCGTCGAATCTTTTCCTGAGACGGCGACAAAGTCCCTCTCACGCCGCACCCCGCGTATGTCAGACAAATTAAGGTTCATTTGCTCTTATTTTAGCGTTAATTCCCCTATGATGCATCTACTGGGGAGGATTCATATCAAATGATTCAATCAATTTTTTCTACACTTTTTTCAAAACGCTCTGCTTTGGCGTCCTTAGCCGTGGCTTTTTCCATTATGCACTCAGGACTTACGTCTGCGGCGTCGCATCACCATTCTGAGGAAGCCAAAACTCACTACATCGAGATCAAGTCCAACGACAAGCATCTTCGAACTCTTGTTCAGGACATGGGCTTTGCAATCGACGAAATTCGTTCAGACAAATTCTTCGTGGCCGGAACAGAAGCCGATATTAAGAAATTAAAAGCTATAGGCGCGCCTGTCACAGCTCAAGAAATTCCTGAGCGTTGGTTCCAAATGGACATGGGCTTGAATGCTCAACGTTACACTTCCTATGAAGAAGCGAAAGCTCAACTCGTAGCTCTTGCAAACGACTACCCAAGCCTAGTGACTCAAACAACTTTGGGTAACAGCATCGAGAACCGCGATATGACCATGGTTAGAATCAGCGGACGCTCACTAGCTCAAGCTGAAGCTGAGCAACTTCCTGTTGTCCTCTTCACGGGATGCCATCACGCTCGGGAGCACCTTTCTGTTGAAGTGCCACTTCGCATGGCTAGCTACCTCGTAAAAAACTACGAGACCAACCCACAAATCAAGCAGCTTCTCGATACTCGCGAAGTTTACATTGCTCCCGTGATCAACCCTGACGGACACATTCACGACTACAGCAACGGAATCCGCGGAAGCATGTGGAGAAAAAACCGTCGCCGTAACAACGACGGAACCTACGGAGTCGACCTTAACCGTAACTACGGTTACCAATGGGGAACGGGTGGATCTTCTAGCACCCCTAGCTCAGACACTTACAAAGGTGTTGCACCTTTCTCAGAAGCCGAAACTGCGAACTTGAAGTTCTTTGTTGATTCTCAACCTCGTATGACCATGCTTCTTACTTTCCATACGTTCTCTGAGCTCATTCTCT
>Ga0100403_1001511_pt1 | contig 20666 bp, 24 predicted proteins | sample CryGeymet201501t_FD_83663 | JGI IMG/M metagenome (GOLD analysis project Ga0100403, IMG submission 83663) | Groundwater microbial communities from Crystal Geyser aquifers in Utah, USA - Crystal Geyser metaG 2015-01t | ecosystem: Environmental > Aquatic > Deep subsurface > Groundwater | place...
CTACGCCTTCTGCAGACCGACGTTGGTGCTGCTTGCGGTGGCCGCGATGGCGTTGATCGCCTTGCCGGCCTCCTTGTCGCAGTAGTCGATCACGCCGGGCGGGATCGCGTGAGAAGTCGCGATCACGGCAGTCCCTCCCTGCTGCACATAGATCGTGTAGTCGCCGACGTTGACGATCCTGTAACGGCCAGCAGCGGCCGCAGCCGCGACAAGCACGGTCGAAGACGTGCCGGTGTCTTTGGTCACGGCAGCGGCCTTGAAGTCTTGACCGAGGGTGCTCTCTGCGTTCTGTCCTAGCGTTGCCATCTAGATGTGCTCCATCTCGAAGCGCCAGCCATATATCCAGAGGCTGCCGCCAGTGTTGACGTTCCCAAGGATGTCGATCTTGTTCCGCGCCGTCGTGGTCGCGGCATCACCCGTCGCAGAGTCCAGCAGCACGCCGCTGGACCCATCATACCACGTCGGAGTCGCTCCTGAGACAGCTACGGAGTCCGTGTTGCTGCTATGTGTCGCGCTGCCCTCGACCTGCACCACGGCGTCCGATCCGTCGTCAGTGGCCGCCAGAACCGACCACGCGACCTTGACGCGCCTGCCGCTGGTGAGCGACGGCGGCCCGTGTCCAGCGTGCTGAACGTGGCAGGATATCCCCGGCGTTGTCGCCGTGCGAGTGGTGCTCGATCCGTCGAAGATGTTGGTCGGCGTCGTCGCTGTGACCTCGAAGCCGGTCGCGTCGCTGCCGCTCGGTTGGTTCCCGCCAAGTGCGTCGTTGGCCGACCAGAAGGCCAACACGGGCAGGTAGTCCTCGCGTGCGGTCTGCACTGCTGCTCGCAGGCGCTCGACGTACAAGGCCGTGCACTTGTCGCCAGCCTGAAATCCCTGCACGGGAGCGTAGTCGTGCGTATCTGTGTCGATCAGGTCGATCGGATCGTCCTGCACTACGAGCCCGCAAAGCGTGAAGCCGGCGATCGTCGTCAGGCCGTGCGACTCGAGCGCGTTCGCCCTGCCGCCACGTAGGTATGTCAGCGAGCTGATCTGTAGATCTGTCGGGTAGGTCTGCGCGCCAGCAACGGTGGTACCCGTCAGCATGTCGCCCGTCGTCACCGTCGTATCGCCGTACATATAGGCTTCTTCTGTTCCGCCTGCGCCAGGTGCCGCCGTCCGCCTGAGCGACAGCACGCGCAGGGACCGGCGGCGGCCGTTGCCTGAGCGGTCGTTGATGCGGAAGAGCCACTGCGGATCTCTGCTCGCGCCGACGGCATCCGCCAGCGAGCCTTGAATGCTTTGCGCGGCGTTGATCCTAGGACAGCGCGCGAGGATGTAGTTCGCCAAGTGCGCGAGCTGCCGCAGTGCATCGCCTGCGTTGGTCATCCGCGCCTCGGTGCCTGTCGCTCCCTGTGCGTAGATGCGCGCGAGCGTGTCTGCAACGACGGCGGGCCTGCCGCTGATAGGTGGCGCGATCTTCGTCATGCGTAGGCTGCCGCTGGTTGCGCGCTGATGTCGAGCGTCGTGATCGTGGCGGTGGTGCCTGCGTCGCTCGCTGTGCTGGTGAGCGCCAGGTACGACAGGCCGCTAGCCGCGTCCCTGGCGATGGCGATCTGGCGCACGCTCGTAGCGATAGCAAACGTGTCGCTTGACGACGTGGCGATGGTTCCGCTCTCGAACGTCACGCCGAGAAGGTTGGTGTCGAGCGTCTTGGCTGCGGCGTAGAGCGTCGACGAGCAGTACAGCTTCCAGACGACAGATCCAGAACCGCTACCTGACGTTCGGTTGTGCCCGATCGTCACGCTCAGAAAATCGCAGTGCTCTGGGATGAAATACGGCCCCCAGACGAGATGCACACGCTCCGTGTCCGTGTTGTCGCTCTCGCTGGCCTGTTTTGCCGGGTTGGCGCAGGAGACAAGCTTGGGCGCAACGGCGACCAATAGGCCGTTGAGCGTCCACTCCCAATGCCGCACCTGCCGACAACCGAGGGCGTCTTCCTCTGCCGTCTCATCGGTCGCAACGGTGCGTGCGCCTTTTTGCCAATCAGCCATAGCGCTGCGCCTCGTCGGTGTCGATCTTGTAGGTCAGTCCAGCCTGAAACAGACCACCGGTTTTCTGCGAGCTGACGACCGACGACCAGCCAGCGGGCGTGATCACGTACTCTCGGCCCGATGTCAGCGTGATCGACGGAGAGCTTTTGAGGTAGAGGCGATTGTTTGAGGCGTCGTAATGGTCGACAGTGTACGGGCCAAGCGTTTCGCCGCTGGCTGGATCTGTCGGGTGCGACCACCTTACCTCGATGACATCGTCTTCGACGAAGACCGAGCCGTCCTCGCTGTCGGTTGCGCTCGCGCCGAACGTGTGCGCGTCGAGCGTGAGGTAGTAGCTCGGATCTCCAGTCCAGCCGGCCTCGATATTGATCGTTGCAGCGGGCGCCCACGGTGTCACGCTGAGCAGATCTCCGCGAGCGTAGATGGCCAGCGACGCGCGCGCAGTCCACGTCCGGTAGTTCCACGAGATGTCGGTCACGAGCGCCAGCGCGTCTACGCTCATCGCGCCCGAGCCAAACGGATCGGGGTGGTTGTCGTTCTGGTAGCGTACAACCTCGCCGATGCCGATCCGCGTGACGTACTTCGAGCCGAGCGACACGTCAACGCGCTGCATCGGCCAGCCAAGCATCGGGCGAACTGCGCCCTGGCTGAAGAGCTGCTCGAGCGCTGCGGTGATCCATGATGCGCTATTTGTGCGCGCGGGCGGGATCAAGCCGGGGTGCTCGAGCTTGATGCTCTTCGTCGCGCCCAGCGCCTCGATGCTGTCGGAGTCGTTGAGCGTGATAGAGCGCTTGTCGAGCTCGTCTTTCGCTGGGTCGTACCACGGACGAACCTGCCACGAGTTGACAACCGTGCCCATATTCTGCGAGATGTCGGGCCGCTCGACGAGTTGCGCTCCGCTGTCTGCGGTGAGCGTCTCGGTGGAGAGGTTTGCGTCCGGTGCGAGAGCGCGACGCATGCGGAACATCCCGCGGCTGAACGCCAAGAAGAAGCCGAACAAGAGGCACTCGCGCTGTATCAGATCCATCCATGGGATCTCGCTCTGCGTCACGATGTAGCGCTCACGCGCGGCCAGCGGTTCGCCAGAGATCGCGTTGTCTGCAGCGATGAACGATGCGGTGTCTACTAGCGCAGCCTGCACTCCGATGCCGAGCTCTGGCGGTGCCTTGTCGTAGGCGCCATTGTAGGAGCCGTCCTGCTCGCCAGTGGAAAGCATGAACGGGAGCAACGCCTCGAACGGCCCGCCGGCCGAGTCAAAGCGGTCATCGAACAGCGCGATCGTCTTGGCCTCGCACAAGTCGCCACCGATGCGAGTGCCAGCGTGTGCGTCGCTTGTAGCGTAGTCGGGCTGATGGTTGGCCAGCGTCAGCCGTAGCGCAGAGGTTCCGTTGATTGAAAAGATGCTACCCGCCGAGTGAGCAACAGGCCAAGCAGTCGGCTCTGTACCAGATCCAGATCTGTCGGCATGACGGAAGGCGTTGGTCAGCAGGCAATATGCTCTAGCCGTTGCTCCCGTTCCCTGCGACGAGATCGCATACCGCGTGGTCGTGTAGATGTAGCCGCCCGTATCTCTGACAGATAGCGGCGTGTAGCTCTCAAACGGAGGCTGAGACGCCTTTAAATCGCCAACGTAGGCGCCCAGCTGGATAAACTGCGGCAGACCGAGACAATGCAAGACGTGGCTGAAAATGCTTCCTGGCCGTATCTCGACGGTATAGCTGCCGCTTGCGCCTACGTAGATGCTTGCAGTGTAGACGCCATCGACGAGCGACAACGAGAGCAGGGTCTGATACCCGCCAGGCGTAGACGCCTGAACGGCCGCCTTTAGCGCAGCGACGACGGCATCGCGTGTTGGGTACACGTCGGCAGGGAAAGAGATCGTGTCAGCGCCTACGACCTGCACTGCGTTGGCGAGAACCTCGTATTCGTAGATCGTGATCGCGATACTCTCGGCGGGCAGGTTGAAGCCGTAGATCTCGCCCGCGGGAAGGTTGCGCCCCACCGTCGAAACGCCACCAGTGCGCTCGTTGTCGAGCGCAGACAGCATCGACGACGCGGAAAACGAGAAACACCCTTCCGATGAGACATAGCTTGCGTCGATGTCGATCACGCCGGGCCAGAGCAACTCGGCAGCGCTGAACGCGGGCCACGTTCCATCGGCCTGCAGCGTGACGACGTAGAGCCCAACGCGGCGGCCCATCATCGTCTGCGGGTACTGCGTGATCGCCGATCCTGCGGTGTGGCCGATCTCTTCGTTCGGATCGATGCGGATCGACGTAGCGAATGAGTCCGTTCCAAACGCCGGATAGACTCCGATGTCGCAAACGTCGAAGGTGTATGGGTCCGGCGATGCATCGGTTTTGCCGGTGTAGCTGAAAGCCCAGCGGCCGATGTGAGCCGTTCCAGACGCCGGGAAGTCGTCATTGCATGTGCAGCTGATCGACGTCGTGCCGGGCGTCAGGTAGTTCTCTGCGGCGGTGCGCATCAAGTGCGCAACGGCGCCCGTCGACCACCGGCCCGGCGCAAAGAGCTGCGCGAGCAGGTAGCTCGTGTTCGTGTCGTTGGTCAGCGGAGACTTTACGCTGGCCGTGCTGTAGATGTTCCGCAGCTTGAACTCGAGCGTACCGAGCTGCACGCGCTGTTTCGCCAGGTCCAGTCCTGCGCTGCTGTCGCCATCGACCTCGAGCACATTGAGAGGTGCGCGCCAGCCGTCGGTGCCAGCCGTCGGTGCTGCTATGTCGTGCGGCTGCCAAAAGTCGTAGTTGAGCCCATCGATCCGCAAGACCAGGCGCCTGCGCACGCCGAATGCAAGCTGAAGGTCTGCGGAGACGGTCATGCGGACTCGACGAGCGGGATGCGAACATCCCAGTGAAGGTCGAAGTCATCCTGCGAGCGGTTCGCGTAGGAGCTGAAGTCGCCGTACCCGTCATCTTCGGAGCGAGCCAGTGCCGACACCGTGTTGGCGCTCGTGTAGCTCGATGCGTCGAGCACGACGCGCATTTCCTGGCCGCCGTTGATCGTGTCCAGCCAGAACTGCTCGAAGGTGTTCGGCGTCGGGTTTGCCGTCACGCGCACAGATGTCTTGTCCAAGCGCTGCCACGACAGCTCGTTGACGCCTGCGGTGAACGGTGCCGCGATGGTCGAGCTCGCTCCGCTCGGTGCGCGATGGGTCATCGACATCGACGGCCGATCCCAGAAGCTCGCCGCCGTAAGCCCGTTTGCGTAGCTGCGGAGCGCCACGGCTGCGCTGTTTCGCTTTGGGGCCCAGAGGTAGCGGCACGGATCCGAGCTAATAGCTAGCTCCGTGCTGCCCGTGTCGGCACCGCTGAATCCGAGCAGATCTCGCAGCGTCGTTGCCGTGCCCCACGTGATCGTCGCGGCGCCCGGCATCGCGATATAGGTCAGGCCGGTCGCGAGGTCGATGCCGATACCAGAGCCTGCGACAACGCCAGCGATCAGTCCTCCCAGGTGGTCGTCGAGTTGGTTCGGGCTCTCGCCGGTATAGCCCGCCAGGTAGTAGTAGCCGGCGGTCGTGACCACGGGCGTCGCGTTGACCGTGATGGTCTGCGCGGCCAAGTAGAAACGCCCGAGCAAGCATTGAGTCGTCATGCGGCAAACCCCATATCCTGCCGCGAGATCGAGGCGGTGAGCTTGAGCGCCGCAACGGCAGCCTGTGCTGGTGACTCGCGGTCGTAGCGGAGGTTGACGATGATCGGCTGCTTGTCGCGCGGTGCGCGTTGGCCTACGCCCGAGTTCGCTCCCATGCTAGAGCCGGTGTTGGCTCCTGCGGCCGCACCTGATCCTGCGCTAGACCCAGTGCTTGCGCTCGGAATGGCGATGCCTGCTGCGCCTGCTGCGATCCCCACGCCGCCCCACATCGCAGCGGATGTGAAGTGCGCGGTCGCTGCAGGGTTGGGGATGCCCCATGTGGCGCCGAGCTTGCCGAAGCCTAGCGCCGTCTCCTTGATCGCCTCGACGGTCGCTTGCTTGCTGATCATCATGAGCGTGCTCTTGAGGATCTGCTGCATGGCCGCGCCGAAGCTTGCGCCGCCCTCGATCGCTGCGGCTGCGGCATCGATAGTCGCTGTCGCCATGCCGGACAGCGCTGAGATGCCGAGTTCCTTCATCTGCGTGTAGCGCTGCTGTTCGATCTGATGCAGCTCGAGCTGGATCGCGCGCTCTTCGCCGTAGAGCTTGACGAGTCGCTGATGTTTGACAGCCTGCTCGTCTGTCATCGCCGCGGCAAACTTGGCGTCTGTGTCACGCTTTCGCTGGTTGGCGCGCGCGTCCTGGCCCGCGAAGCTCTTGCCTGCTCGGGAGATGCGTCGGTCGAAGGAGAGCGCATCGCGCGCTTCCGCCGCGTCATCCCTGTCGCTTGCCCGCTGCGCACGAGCTGCCGAGGTGTCGGCGCGTTTCCGTCTACGCTTTCCTACTGCTCGCCTCGGCGAAGACGGCGAAGACGTTGCCATCCATTCGCCGCCAAAAAGCATTCCCGTTGCGAGTTTTGACCCCTTGGCCATATTCCCGATCCGCGTCAATTCCGCGATCTGGCGCCTTGTTGCCTCTATCTCTTTGTCTGTCTGCGCAATACGCGCAGACATCACGTTGCCAAGCCCCCAGACGTTTACCCGTGTTTGTTGGTCGCGCTTTACCTGAAGGTCTCTCAACTTCAGGCGTGCGGTATCGAGCGGCGTCGCCTTGACCCATGATTCCATTCCCTGACCAGCCTCGTTCAGCATCTTGAACGCCCCGACGAGGCCGCTGCTGCTTGATCCGCTACCGAGTATCGCGAGCTTGACGTTTGTTAGCGTGGTGGTGAACTGCTTCCACGCACCGCCGAGGTCTTTGACGACGAGCTGTCCACCTGCCGCAATCTTGTTGAGCGCCTTCAGCGCGGCGGCAGAGTAAGCCGCCTGTTTCTCCTGCGCAGTCATCGACTTGATCGTCTGCGCGACGCTCATACCGAGCTTGCGATGGGTTGTTGCCCACTCCCTGTAGGCATCGTCGGCCTTGACGATGATCCCCATGTTGTCGAGGATTTTTGGCGAGGCCCTGGCAATACCTGTGATGATGTCGTTGATCGCGGAAGGGATATCCGTTCCCATGCGCTTCGCTGCGATGGCTGCGGCGCCCGCAATGTCCCCGAACTGCTGCGACGTGTACTCGAGCCCAAAGGCAGACGCGCGCGACGACGCCATCGCGAGCGACATATTATCGACGAGCCCTTTTGTGCTTTTGGCTGCGTCGTCGATGCTGATCTTGAGGTTGCGCTGCAGGTTGCTGTACTTGAAGCCTGTATCAACGGCTCTATCGAATCCGCCAGCGATACCCTTGAGGATGCCTATGGTATCGCGAGCAGCAGCGGAAAAATCCTTGTAGGTGGCAAGAAGCTTCTTGTTGCTGTCGGACGCGGCCTTTGTGGCGGTCGTTGCCGCGGAAACTGCGGATGCTTGCTCTTTCCAGAAAGCTGTAGCCTCAGCCGCACGCTTCCCAAGCTCTCGCTCTACGACCGCGAGATCTGCGGCGGCCTTGTTCGCTGCGCGGATCTCTTTGGCGACGTTGGATAGCTCAGCCTTGTAGGATGCGGCGTCCAGCACGTACTTGTGAACGGTTGTTAGGTCAGTACCGCCGATCATCTATTGACCCTCCACATGATCGACGCGCGAAGGGCGCCGCTTTCACGCAGTGGAGACGTGCTACCAAAGCGCTCGATCTTGAGCTTGCGATACGTCGGGTTGTTTCCGCGCATGCGCTTGCCGCCGCGGCTGCGCGCCTTGTCGATGTTCTCTCGGAAGGCGAATACGAGGTATTTCCCGAGCTGGTCGAGCGCGCCTGCCAGCTTGGAGCTTGTGCCGCCTCGTACAATCTCTTTGATCGCGTTGTCGAGGATCTTCTTTGCCGCCGCTTTTTGCGTGCGGCCCAGAAACCACGGATCTCGGCCTTCCTCGATCTGCTTGTCGGCTATCTCCTTGTTTTCGACGCCAGACCTAGAGACGCCGCCCTGGCCAGAAGACGATCCAAGGTACACGTCGATGTGGATGCTACCCATCTCTCGGGCGATACGCTCGGACTGCTCCAAGATGTTGGAGTTCTTGATCCGGAGCGTCACGTGCTTGCCTTGTCGCTGAAGAGCGCCTCGTTGACGTGCGCTTCGAGGCTGTTCATCTCGGCATCGAGGATGCGTAGCAGCGTCAAGTGTGGGGCGCTGATTGAGCCGACAGGGCCAAGCGCTCCGCGCTTGTAGTCGGCCAGATCGTTCCAGACTTCTGCGATGACAGGAACACGCGCAAAGTACTCTGGGCACGACCTCGCGATCTCTTTGATCGCGTCTGGCTTTTCGTGCGTCATCTTTGCGCCTTTGCCTTCGAAGCCAGAAAACGGGCACCCGTAAAGCTCCCTCAGATCCTCACCACACGTCTCGCAAGGCCCTCTAGTGCGTTTTACCCGGTCCTTGCCAAGTCCTCCGACGCCTTGGCGCCAAACACTGTGCGCCAGTGCGGAGGCTAGGTAGGGTCCGGCGAGCTCAAGCGAAACACGTAGGACGCAAGCTCGGCCATTACGTCGGGCAGGATGTCGAGTTGCGCGTCTGCCCACCACGAGTGCGCGACGACCATCTTACCCTCGCTGTTTGCCTCGAATCGGATCGCTGGTGCTGGCGCTGGCTCTGCATCGCCGCGCTTGACCATTAGATTTTGCACGTCCTTGAGCGCGTGCGACAGCGCATACCGATCTCGCATCCACTCGGGCACCGAGCTACAGGCGGCCAACATGTTGCCGTCGAGCGCCTCGCACTTGAAGACCGTGGGCTGCTCACCGCTCTTGATCACGAGCTTCGACGTGTCGAAGTAGGTATTGACATAGGCGCTGTGGCCGCCATCGACGGCGCTATCGCGTTCGATGATCAGATCTGCGCTTTTGTAGCTGCGAAACGTTAGAGCCATGGAAGGCCTCCTAGAAGAAGTGGATGCGACAGGCGGACAGCGTGAGATCGTTGGTCGCCAACGTATCCTCGGTCGCCGTGACGCCGAACTTGATCCCGGACAGCCCATCGATCTCGTCAGGCACCGGATCACTCGAGACGAAGCATCGCCCGTAGTCGACGGCGGCGCATTTCTGGTCGGCGTGCCCCATCTGGAAGATCAGCTGCTTCGCGGTGCCGTTGGTCAGGTCATCGTAGATGCCCGGCATGTCCTCGTCGTAGTGCAGCGACAGCGTCGCCGTGAGGCCATCGGCGAAGGGTACGCGCGCCCAGCCGTCGATCCCGTTGCGGCCGTTGTAGCCCTGGATCGCGGTGAAGCTGGCCCCGAGATTCGGAATGTCGATCGGACCGCCGCGAAACGCGGTGCGCGTGGTAACTCCGAAGTCGCCGAGGAACAGGCCCATCAGTCCGCGGTCGACGGGTGGATCGTTGCCCTGCGCCGCTGCCGTCGGCTCGAGCTGATCGCGATCGCCGGATGGCACCCATTGCCAGTCCGCGACGCTGAACGTCGCGTTGACGCTCGGCAGCTCGCCAATACCCGTGCCCGTCAGCGCGAGCCCGGTCGCCTGGCATCCGATAGCTTGGCGCTGGTCGGCGGTCGCGTGCCCCAGCAGCAGCCAGTCGAAATATTGGACGGTGTCGGGATCGAGGTAGACGGTCGTGGCGAACGTGATCGCGTCGCCGTCGGCAGGCGCGGCCGAGAGTGCCATGTTCAGGTCGACGTAGTCAGTGCCCAGGGCGGTCACGCGCCGAACCTCGGCGTTGCCCTTTGCGTCGCCGCGCGTGCCGACCTTGATCCCTTGTCCGACCACGCAGGAAGACTCGATGCCCGACGCGAAAACCCGCGTCGAGGTGTGCACGCCCGAGCTGTCGCACGCATCGGTGCGCGACACGAGCGGTAGTGCGATGCCGCCCAAGATCTTCGATAGCAGGGTCGCCATCGGGTTTGCTGTCAGGTCGCTCTCTGCGGCACCCAGAAACATGGACAGGCTGAACGACCCCTTGCGCGTCGTCGTGATCACGGCCGGAGACGAGTAGTGGCGCTGCTGAGTGGTTGCGTCCTTGACGACCTCGCGCACCAGGCCGCCGTCGTCGAGGCTTTGGATGCGCATCTTCGTTGCGGTGCCAGCCGCCCATGCGGCGTTGCTGGCGGCCGTGTAGGCCGTCGAGGGCGTTGCACCGGTCAGGAATCGCGCCTCTCGGAGCATTTTTGGGGATGCCATCTAGGACTCCGTTTCTGTGATCTGGCATCGCCAGACAGAACGCATGACGAAAAGCTCGCCCTCGCGCGTCAGCTCGTCGCTCTCTCGCACGCGGTGGCTCAAGCCGAAATCGGAAGACGGCGACTCGGCCCATCCGGTCAGCGCGCTCGCTGACGTGCCGACCAGCAGCCGCTTGTTGATATCCCAGCGGTCGCGCATGATCGCGCGCTGGAGGATGTCGTTCGGGATCTGCGACGAATAAAAAACGTCGAGCTGGATCCTGTGCCACGCCAACCAATTGTAGCCGCTCGTGGCCTCCGTGTTGTCGTCGCTGCCCAGCCAGAACAGCATGTAGAGGCGGCTGCACCCGGACGAGTTTCCCGGCAGCGTGTCGTTGTCCCTGTACTCGACGTAGCGCGGATTGAGGCTCACCGAGACCTCGGATGGGGAGATCGCCGCAAGGTGCATGCGGAAGTTGTCGAGCACTCTGTAGGCGAGCTGAGCCACTAGCGCACGAAGTCCAATGCTCGGGGGCGGCCGATCTCCTCATCTTCGTCTGCTGACGCATCCTCGGTCGCATCGTACCAAGACAGGCCAGACAGCGCGGCATCGCGCGCTTGTTCGCGCTGCTGCTTTAGGTCTTCGAGTGCGGCGATCGGATCGATGTCGCGGATCACCTTGACGCCGCCGCGCTGCAAGATGAGCCCGAGTTCTGCGAGCGCCCACGGCACGAGATCTTCGACGTCGACGACAAGCGCCGGGCGTTTGCCCTTTTGCCGCAGAGCGACGCAGACGGCCTCCCATGCGGCAGTGCGCTGACGCTCGAAAGCGCTACCGCGCTGCTCCGCCCACTCAGCGATCCCGATGTCCGGCGACGACTGCGTCAGACGCTCACGGGTCAGTGGGTTGGTGAGCACGTACAGGCAGACGTCGAACAGAATACGCCGCACGTAGGTCTCACCGTCGACGACGTAGGTGGCCACGGCCTGCATCCGCTCACGCAGGGTAGACACGTCAGTCGTTTGCAGCGCGTAGGAGAAGTAGGTTCCCTTGAGCGTCGATGCTGTGGTGTGCGCGAACTCCAGCGGGCTATCAGGCGTGACGGTCGTGCCGCTGACGCTGCGCACCCGCACCCACTGCAGTTGCCCGCCCGCGCTCTTCAGCTCGTAGGTTCGCCCGACGACGATCCCCGTCGCCGAGGCCACGGTGAATGACGATGCGCCAGCAGACGTGGTAGCTGCGACGGTCGTGGTGACGCTGTCAAGCGTGACGTTCGTGGTGGCTGCGCTCGAGATCGTAGAGCCGCCCTCGTCGAGGATGGCGACCGTAGGAGTCGCCGACGGCCGCCCTTCCTCGGCAAAAAACAGCAGGTCTTGACCTGCCAGCGCTTTTACGACCTCGGCGCGCACTACAGAACCCCGCTGGGCGCGAGGTAGTACGTCGCCCGGATGTCGAGCACGCCGGTTGCCGCTGCCGGCGGTGTGCCGTTCGCCGTGACCGTGATCGTCGTGGCAGACGCGTAGGCGGTCTCGTCGAGATAGGTTCGCGTGGTGGTTCCGGCGGCAACGTCGGTCGCGTTGCCGAAGAGCGTAGCCGTCCCGCCGGTCGGGCCGACGCTGATGCTCGTTGCCGTCGGGATCACGGTGGACACGTAGTGCGAGACGCTGAGGAGTCGCGCGCCGGCCGGGATCTCGATCGTTGATACGGTGGTCGCCGCTGCCGCGATCGTCAGCTGCTCCGAGATGGTTCCGATGATGGCGCCGCCTGGCAGGGTGATGGCCCCTCCGGAAAGATCGGCGGCTCCGGTGGTCGCGATCGCTGCGGGCGCGATCGTTCCGCAGGTGATCGCGCCAGTGAAGCTGGATGCGCCGGTCACCGCGAGGGTCGACGCGAGCGCAGCGGCTCCCGTCACGGCGAGGGTTCCAGCGATGTCTGCGTTGCCCTGGGTCTTCATGGCTTGTGGTCCTTTCAGTCCCCGCGCTCGCCTTTTCAGGGCGAGCGCGGGGAGTCTATCGCTAGGCAGCGCCCGACGATCCGTAGGTGCCGCGCCACTCCTCGACGCCGGCGCTCGCGCGGAACTTAGCGTAGTGGACAAGGCCGAGGTTGCTGTCCTTCATGTAGGCCGCCGAGTTGAAGGCCTCACGCAGGAAGAACAGGAGCCCGTGACGACCGCCGGTTGCGACAAGCGACCACTGATCGGTGTCGGTCAGGTAGGGGTTCGGACGCCCGTACGAAACGCGCCCGCGGATGTAGTTGATCTCGTTGTCCGTCGCGTAGGGCACCTGCGCCGACTGGGTGAGCTCGATCGCGGTCTGGTCGAGCGTCGGGGAGACGTGCAGGCCGACGCCCGTGACGGGGATCTTGAGGCCGTTGTGATCGACCTGATTCCACAGCGAGACGAGACCAGCTGCGAGGGTCGTTGCGCTGAGATCGGCTGCGCTCGACGGCGTGTTCGCCACGTTGGCGCCGGCCGTGGTGTGCGCGGTCGAAAACAGGTAGGTTCCATCGCCCCACGTCGAGCTGTAGCCGTTGTTGAGCACGTTGGCCGCGAGGATGTTGATCGCATCGCGCGCGCTGCGACCGAGGCTCTGAGCAAACTTGGCGACGTCGCGGCGACGATCGTCCTCGATCATCTCGTACGACGCCTCGAAGCCCTGCGCGTAGGTCAAGTGCGTGAACACCTGGGTGAAGCGCTGCACCGGCTCGCTGACCGGGATGTCTGCGCCCTCGGGCTTCTGGCCCATGGTCGCGAGACCGCTATATGCGGCCACCTTGACCATGTCGGACTTGTCCGGCGTCTCGACTTTGACGTGATCCAGATAGAGGCCCACTTCGCCTCTGAACATCTGGTAGATCTGCCGCGTGACGTCCCTGTCGAACGCGGCCGGGATATTCGATCGAATCAGCATTTTTGATCTCCCTCTCTGCCGCTAGCGGCTAGTCGATCGGATCCACGTCCGACTTGTTGATGACGAAGCGCCAGCGGGCGCGGGCTGCGGTCAGGGTCTCGCCTTCGACGGGCCCCAACACCTTGAACACATCGGTGCTGCTCGCGTCGGTGTCGAGATACATCGCGCCGGTTGCGCCGACCAGATCGGGCTCGGTTCCCGCCGTGATGCTCGAGCTATCCGCGTCGAAACACCCGAGGAAGACCTCGTTGGGGTTTTTGACACCGTAGACGAGGATGTGCGTCTGCGCCTTGCCGCTGGCGTATGCGTCAGTGCGAACACCGCTGCTGTTGGTCGTGGCGCTCTCTGCTGCGATTCCCAGGATGCGCGCGCTGCCCGCGACGGCGATCGCGACCAGGCCCGAGGACCAGATCAGCGCATCGCCTTTGCTGATCGTCTGGCTCGCGGCCAGCTTCAACGGCACCGCTTGCGCGTCGGCAGACTCGGGGAAAAACCCCAGGGGCGAATAGGTACCCATGCGTTCTGTCCTTTCCTTTCGCCCGGGGTTTCAGTCCGCGGGCAGTTGTCAGAGCTTGTCCGTGTCTTCGGGTTGCTGAAAAAACGCGGCGCCCGCGGTCTCCTTGACCTGTGCTTTCGCCGCGCGGATCGCTTGGTTGTTCTGCTCGTCGAGCCTTTTGCGTCGCGCTTTGATCACGTCGCGATGGATCAGCATCAGGACCTGTCCCGGGTTGAGCGCGTTTACCGCGGCCTGATCGGGCCATGTGCGGGCCTTCAGCTCGGTCTTGTATCGCTCGACGTTGCCCGGGTTGCACCAGCGCGGGGCCCAGCCCTCTGGGCACTTGAAGTCCGCGGGCAATCGCGTCGGATCGGCAAAGTCGAAGTCGGTCCCGCCCTCGATCGAGTCGAGTTCCAGGGGAAACAGCGCGGTCAGATCTTTGTCATGGGGGGTGGCCATCACTTCGCCTCCTTCTTCGGAAAGAACATCGCCTCGGCTTGCTTGTTCATCTCGGCGAGTTCTTCGGCCCATGACTTATCGCCTCCACCACTTCCCGGCTGTCCGTCCGCGACGTGCCTCCCTGCGATCGTCGCCGCCTGCACCTCGAGCTGCGCGACGATCGCCGCCGCCTCATCTGGCGCTGCCTCGATCAGTGAGTCGCGCACCATGCCGCGCACCACCTCGGGCAACTTGTTTCGGCGATCGGAGAGCGACTTGCGCAGATCTTCGCCGCGCTTCTGCTCGGCCTTGCGCAGCTTGGCCAGCTCGGCCTTCGTCGCCGATAGTTCCTCGGCTCGCTGGGCCAGCAGCTCGTCCTTCTTGCCCTCCGCGACCGCCAGCTGCTCTTGCAGTCGCGCGATCTCCTGCTCGCGCTCGCTCAAGACCTTGCCTTGGCCCTGCAGCTTGCGGATCACCTCGGCCTCGCTCAGCATCTTTCCCGCTGGCGATTGCGTCGGTTCTGCCGTGGTTTCGGTTGTCATCGTCTCGTCCATCTCGATCCCCTATCGCCCGATATCTGCCGGCGGCGCAGTCGTGGGGTCTGCCGCCGGCAATGGTGCCGGCGGCGCAGCCTGCTTGGGCGCAGGCTTGATCTTATCCATCACGCGCAGGTTGCTCTTGAGCACGCGCAGCGCATCTTTCTCGCTGAGCTTCGGATCGCGCTCTCTCACCATGTCGACCAGGGATTTGACGCCGAGCTCGACCTCATCCGCGTCGACCTTGAGCTGCGCCGCAGGATCGGCCGGGTAGGCCAGCTCTCGGTATTCCGTGGTCAGCCTGCCAGATGCCGGCAGAGCGTCCCAGCCAGGCACCAAGCGCGTCTGCCCGACCATGACGGCTAGGCGGTAGAAGTCCGCCTCGGCGAGCTTCCAGGTCACCTGGGTTCGTTCTCGGCGCTCCTTGAGGCCGCGGTCTGCGAGCTGAGCGCCTGCGGCGGTCTGGTAGTTCGCGGTGCGCTTGAGGCGCTCGGGGTTGATCCCGCGCGACGTGCCGACGGCCAGCGTGTCGAATTGGATCCCGTCGTGGCGCATGCCGAAGTCGATCTGCCAGTCGACCGACGTAAAGTTGATGTCCTCGCCTGCGATCCGCAGCATAGACCCCTCGTCGCGCAGCTGCGCCGACGGTAGATCTGTGATCTCTCGCCCCGTGATCACCCCCTGCTTGAACGACGACATCTTGCGCGAGTAGCGGAGCTGCATGCGCTGCTCTCCGACGCTCATAGTGGCCGCGACGAGATCGTCGCCGACCGTCGGCGAGAAGTAGCGCGAGGGCATGCGCGCCGCGTGAACGTGCACGAACGGCATCATTGTGTAGGGCGACTCGTAGCCCGGCGACACGAGCCTCGGTTCATCGTCGCCCTTGCGCCACGCGAACAGGCCGTGCCAGTCGTCGGACCAGTACGAGTAGAGGGACGCGTCTGGATCGGTGGACGCCTGATCCATCACGAGCGCCTCGACGAGCAGCGGATCGTTTGGATCTACAACAACGCTGAAGGTGTCGCCAGCGGCCCATCGCGGGATGATCTGGCGCCCGGCCTTCGTGTCGCGCACTGCAGGCCACAGGATCACGTCCTGAAACGCCTCGGCGGCGACCGTCGCGGCATCCCAGAACAGGTGGAAGCGGTCACCGCCGCAGAGCTCGGCGTAGGTCTCGCTCAGCCCGTCGACAAGCGCGCCGTCCACCGAGATCGCGCGAATGGGAGGCACCAAATAGAGCACGGCGAGCTCGTTGACGATGTCGCGGAAGGGGTTGCTCGCGAGATCGGTCTGCTGGCGGGACTCATCGCCGACGGTGCCAAGCAGCGCCTTGAGCGTCTCGGGCTGGTAGTAGCCTTTTAGGCGGGCGATCAGCAGTTCGCCCCAAGCGTCCTCCATGATCGCCCGTCGCTGCTTCGTTGAAATGCGGCGATCTATCTCGGCTGGCGATCGGTGGTACTTGATCGCGGCGACGGCCGCGTCGAAGAAATCGACGGCGGACGCGTCGTAGGCCTCGGACTCGAGGGACTCGGCGAGGCTTGGCCAGGATCGCGCCATCAGTCTGGGTTCCGCGTGTAGAGCAGATCGTCCACGCTGACGTGGCGGCACTCGATGCTGCCGATCCGCAGCTCGTGGCCGACGGCCCAAGGCAGGCCGACGCGGTCTCCAGCGGAGACGATGCCGCGCGCTTGCCCGCCACGAGCGAGCACGATCCCTTCGCGGGGCACAGACTGCCCGATCTCCGGGATCACGAGCGAGCCGATCTCATCGGCCATTTGGTCCAGCTGGACCAAGACATCACGGGACGACTCGAGCAGGCGAATAGAAAAAGCCAGTGCGGTCCACCCTTCAAGTGCAAGGTAGCACCGTTCATTGGCCATCGTCAACTGTTGCCAGTATATCGGTTGACAATGCCATATCGCATCGTCAACGGGCCTACTGGTCAGGGTTTACCATGATCGTCGGCCTCGGGTTGCCGTAGGCGTCGGACGCAGCGACGGCGAGTGCGAGCGTCGCGTAGTAGGCGATCAAGCTGGTCACGGGATCTGCCGGATCTGTGCAGAGCGCGTAGTTCTGCGCCGCGTCGAGCCCGAGCGTCGACCAGTCCTTGAGCGCGATCCCTCGCCGTCTGGCCTGCGCCTTCGTCAGGATCGGGTAGCCGTTGTCGTTCATGCTGCCTCCTGCAGGTCTCTATCCTGGCGCTCTCGCTCCTCGGCGTCGAGCGAGCGCACGGGCCACAGGCGCCACACAGCGTAGCCTAGAGCATCGGGAAAGTGATCGAGGTCGCTTGTCTTGTCAGGCTTGTTGTCGGGGCCTTTCTGTTGCCGCTCGAGACACCGGATCAGCCGCTCGCACTTTGGATCGATCATCATCGAGACGTGGCCATCTGCCGTGCCGAGCTTGCTTGCGACGCTGTTGACGCGGTCCTTGACGCGCGGGTTGCGTTTGCCATGGATCACGCGGAAGCCCTGCGACCGCATGATCGCGCTCTCGGATCGTGCCTCGTTGTCGCCGTGCCCCACGTCGTCGAAGATGACCGCGTTCTCGTAGCCTCGCGCTTTGAGTTCATCTGCGAGCTGCCACGGCGTAGAACTCGATGGCATCTCGATCTCGTCGAAGACGTAGAGGCCGCCAGCGCGGCCGTCGTCGTAGATCATCCCGACGATGGCGCGCCGGGGGTAGTCCACGCCAATGACCAGGCTGTAGTGCGGATCTGTTGGGTTGACTCTGAAGCGGCGCAGCTTGTCGATCGTGATGTCGTGCGCTCGGATCTTTGCGCGGTTCTTCGCGAGCAAGACGTGTTTTCGCCGCGAGAACATCCAGTATACTGCGCCCGAGCTGCTGACCCAATTGCCGCCGATCTGTTCGTCGTACAGCTGTGAGCCCATGCGCTCTTTTTCGTTGTCGAAGACCTCGTGACTCGAAAACGGGTTGTCGTAGGACGTGAAATGCTGGATCTCGCAGGTCTCGGGCCTCTCTTTGTAGCGCTCATAATCCTCGTAGAACTCGCTATCGATGTCCGGCGTGCCGATCTGGATCATCCGGTATCCGCCAGCCTTGCGGCACGTCAGCACGGCGTCATTTACGACCTGCTGCTTGATCGCCTGGCGCTCATCGAAGGCCAGAGCGTCGTTGTCTTCGCCACATCCTGCCGCATCGGCGAGCGCCGTCTCAAACGACAAGGTGAACCCGTTGCGAAATGTCATGACCGGAGGCTGCTTGCTGATCCCTGCACGACCAGAACGAAGGAATTGGATCGTGGGTAGGTTTTTCAGCATTTTCCGCCACAGGATGCGGCTCTTCTTGGTCGTCGGGGAGATAAATTGCCCCGATCCGTGCGGTATCTCGAGTGCGGTGATCAGCATCCAGACGCAGATGCCGTGCGATTTGCCGCTGCCGCGCCCGGCGTGCACCAGCATGTGCGGTTTTGCGCTCGTCGCGATCTCGAACTGCTTGCGGCTGACCGGAATGTCAACGATCGACGCAGGATCGGGCGGATCTGGCGAGTACCCGCGAAGCCAGGAGTCCCAGCGACCGCCGAAGACGCGCGATCTGGCCACCTCTCGCAATGCAGCGCCGTCGCGCTCGTAGACGACGAGGCGAACAGCGAGATCGATGTAGCGCCGCTCAGGACTCAGCCTGGACTCGAGCGCCGAGATCGCCGAGCTAGTGCTGAGTCGAGCCGCCATCGCCTGCAGCTGCCGCGTTTTTGGCGGCGATGGCGCGCACACCGAGAAACTCGGTGCCGTGCTCTGCGACGGCCTGCCACTCGTCGACCAACTCCGTCAGCCGCGCAACGCGATCCTCGAGCTCGCTGCGCTTCGCCGCGGAGACGACGGTGTCAACCTGCGCCTTGATCGCGCGGCAGGCGGCTCGCAGTGATGCGTTGCCGTGGTCGGCGGCCAGCGCCTCGACGAGCACCGCCGACACGCCGACGGCCCAGCGCCCGAGATCGCTCCTGTCGACGAGCTGCACCTTACGGAGGATAGGGATGGCGCGCTCGGCACCCCTGATCTGCTCCACGATGTCTAGGTAGGGCTTCGCCGCGGTGGCGAGGGATGCGATGACCCTGGCCCGTTGGGCGGGCTCGCCGATGCCGCGGGCCTCCACAAGCGCCTGGGTCAAGATCCTGACCCAGTCCTCGTGGGTCGGGATCCTTGGGCGCTCTGGTGTGGTGCTGCCCGGCGGCGTAGGAGCGGCATCGACCGGCGGCGGCGGAGCGGGGGCGTCCCCTCGGATCGCCGCAACGTGCGCGTTGGCCGCGTCGAGCGTCTTGTGGCGCTTTGTGCGCGGCCTGCCAGCCGCATCGAGCCACCTGATCCGCCAGCCACCCCCGTCTCTATATGGTCCACGCAGCATATCGTCTCGCCGGGGCGCCAGCCCGCGCATGATTATCGCCTATTTTTGCAAAAAATAAGGGGCACGTTGAATTTTCAGTGCAATTTCGTGTAGTTGAAGCCATAATGACGTCAAAACAGGAGGTCGACGCATGAACGAGACGATCATAGAGTGGACGGACAGGACGTGGAACCCGGCCAGCGGGTGCAGAAAGATCAGCGCAGGATGCAAGCACTGTTACGCCAGCACGCTGGCGGAAAACAAGCGCGGCACGGCGGCATTCCCACGCGGGTTCGAGTTGACGCTGAGGCCGCACAAGCTGCTCGAGCCGCTCAGCCTCACCGCGCCGGCGAAGATCTTCGTCAACTCGATGTCCGACCTGTTTTTCGACGAGATCCCGACATCCTACGTCGAAAAGGTGTGGCGTGTCATGTGCGCCACGCCATGGCATATTTTTCAGCTGCTGACCAAGCGGCCCCAACGCATGGCCGCGTTCCTCGAGTCGCGGGTCGTCCCCGACCATATATGGGTGGGGACGACCATCGAAAACCAAGCCGCAGCCTCTCGCGCAGACGTGCTCCGTGGCATCGCCGCAAAGCACAGGTTCGTCTCCGCGGAGCCGCTCATCTCACCCCTGCGGCTCAACCTCAGCGGTATCGACTGGCTGATCGTGGGAGGAGAGAGCGGCTCGCACCTGCTCGACCCCGCAACGCGAGAGGTGCGCAGCATCGCAGAGCTCGCTGACGGAAAGTGGATCCCGCGCAAGCTCTGCATCCCGTGGGTCCGGACGCTCAGGGACGAGGCGGTGTCCTCGGGTGTCGCCTTCTTTTTCAAGCAGTGGGGTGGCACTCGACCCGGCAGTGCCGGGTCGACGATCGACGGAGCAAAATGGAAGCAATTTCCACCCCAGGGGGAAGCATCATCCACGATGCCATCCCGCGGTGATCGGCTACGTGTGCGGACCAGCCTGGCAGCCACTCTCCACACCTGAGCCGAACGTGATCATCGTACTCGCTCCGCGAGATGCTCCGCCGCCCCGCCGCGCTGGCACCCCACAGCGCCTTGCACTGTGGGGCGATCGAGGGCAGTCACCGTCGATTCTCTCCGGGGCTTCCCCGTGTCGCCCATCGCACCAAAGCCGAGTGACGACTCAGTGCTCACGATCATTTCGACTTCGGCTGCGGCCCACCCAAGCTCAGACAGGTCGAAGTCTTGAGCCAGATCTGCGAGCGCGTCGTAGTCCCAGGTCGAGCGCTCGCCGATCTTGTTGTCGGCGAGCGCAAGTTTCGCCGCGGTGTCCTCGTCGACGTCGAGAAGCCGAACCGGGACAAGCTCCATCCCCAGATGGATCGCCGCCTCACGCCTCGTGTGACCGGCAATGATCCGGCGATCCTCAAGCCTGGCAACGATCGGCGCACCAAAGCCAAAGTCACGAATGGATTTCGCGACTGCCGGGACAGCGGCATCGTTAACCCGTGGATTCTCGCGCCACGGAACAAGGAGCCTTGGGTCAAGCCACACGGCGGCTGGTTGATCGTCCACCTGGAAACCATCGCACAACTTGGACGGCGTGCGCAACCCGCAACCCGCAGCCCACGTGTCATGCGGCCTGCGGGTTGATCGCACCGTAAACCAGCGTTCACAGCACGGTCGTGCGCCGCAACAATCCAAGCCCTGCGGGTCAAATTGAGCGCCAAAAACGAGGGGGGGCTGGCAAAACGCGCACGCCAGCCCC
>Ga0100403_1001515_pt1 | contig 20646 bp, 19 predicted proteins | sample CryGeymet201501t_FD_83663 | JGI IMG/M metagenome (GOLD analysis project Ga0100403, IMG submission 83663) | Groundwater microbial communities from Crystal Geyser aquifers in Utah, USA - Crystal Geyser metaG 2015-01t | ecosystem: Environmental > Aquatic > Deep subsurface > Groundwater | place...
CTGGTCGCCTTGTGGCGAAGGGTGGCAAGCGTGGGGCGACCCTCCTTTTCAACCCGCATGTGGAACCCAAGAAGACCCGCGGCAGGTCTCTCAAGGCCGACCCTGGGAAGGTCTTCATCCACGCTGACTACGTGTCCGCTGAGCCAAGGACCATCGCCGTCATGTCGGGTGACAAGAGGCTCCAGAAGATCTTCAGGCACAACGCCGACCCCTACCAGATCGTTGTTGAGCGAGCCGGGATGGAAAACCTGGGCCGGTCCGCTGGCAAGACCGCGCTCCTCCAGTCTCTCTATGGGTCGAGTGTCAAGTCGATCGCCAGGGAGCTGGAGCTTCACATCGAAGACGCCAGGCACCTCATCCGAACCGTCCACGAGCTGTTTCCCGAGGCTCTGGCCTTCATGGATGACATCGCCCAGCGTGCTGCGGACAAGGGGCACATCGTGACCCCCACGGGGAGGATCCTTCACTGCAAGGACCCGAAGAACGCCCGGCGCGTGATGTCGAACCACTTCTTCCAGAGCCTGACCGCGGACGCCAACATCCTCACCTACGCCACCCTGATCAGGGACTGCAATAGGGTGGTCCCGCTCATACATATCCATGACGGCTACGTGCTGGAGACCTACGACCAGTTCGCGGAAGAGGACGTCGAGTTCGTCCGGGAGATCCTGGAAGAGAACCCCCTCGCCGACTTCGGGCTGGACCTTGACCTCCGCTGTAGCATAGAGATCGCAGACCATTGGATTGGATGATTCTTGTGGCTACCTTTACGACGAAGTTCAACATTCAGGATCGCGCCTACGTTCTGAGCGAGGCTCGCGACAAGGGGTTGATTCGTGGAGGAGTTATCACAAGGGTCCTCGTCGATGTCGGTGGTGATGGCGGTCTCGGCCCTGTCGTCTTCTATGCTCTCGAAAATAACTCGGTCCTCAACCCTCCTGGTGGTTTCTGGAGGGAGTACCAGTTGATCACCGAGGCAGAAGCACGCGCCGAAGCCAGCACCTACCACAACGCGAAGACTCGGTTTCACAAGGACCGTCGAGACGATCTTGCCTGAACCGGTATAGATTGGTCTTACTGGGCAGAGGTGTCTCTTCCAGAATCATCTGATCCTGGCTGCATCCCCATCTCCGAGAGAAAGTGCGCACATGTCTACTGAACTGCTTGAAGCTGAACAAAATGAAGAGATCCTCGACTTTGGACAAGAAAACCCCTACCGCGTATCGGATGACGAATTTGCCCCGGTCTACGAGCAGTTTCACCGGATGGTCTACTGGCAGGCCAAACTGGTAGCCGAGCGAATCGGTAGGAAGTTCGACCAGGACTTCATCGACGACACAGCCCAGGACATCTTCATGAGCGTGATGCGCTGCATGGAGAAGTACAAGCGCCAGAAGTTCATCGTCCAGTGCTACCACTTCCTCAAGGGCAACCCCGACCTCATCCCCGCCGCCCACTACAACAAAGCTCTCTCGGCCATCTGGTACTGGCAGATGCGGGCCAAGCTCGGTCCCCGACATGGTTTCAGTCCTGTCCACGATGGCTACCTCGCCGACGCGATCGACGCCATCCACACAGTGGCTCTGGACTTCGAGTATTCCCACGCCGTCACCTGTCTGTCCTTTCTCGACAACATGGAGGACGAGGTTCGCGAAGCTCTCGCCGAGGAAGCGCACATCCTCGACGACTTCAAGGCCGCGCTGGAGAAGAACGACCTCTTCCAGAAGAAGAAGCTCGGTGCTCGTCTCAACGAGAAGGCCAGCGTCTTCTCCCCCTTCGGCGTCAGGCCCTGTCGCTGGCGTCCCTTCGTGATGGACGAAGAGTTCGGCCCCTACGTGAAGAAGTTCATCATCAACCACGGCAACAAGAGCGTGAAGCGCCGTCCCCAGCACGACCTGGTGCCCAGCGTCCCTATCGACGAGATGGCAGACATCCTCGCCGACACCAGGCGCTCCACCGCGAACCTCTTTCACACCAACCAGATGAATCACCTGCGTCGCCGCGTCAGTCAGCAGAACGACTCCGACCTCTCGCGTACCTTCGCTGTCTTGGAGGAAGGTGAGAGCGGCGGTGGTCTCTACCAGGAGACCATCAGCATGAAGGGCCTCAAGCGTCGCCTCCAGCTTTCTGAGATGGAAATCAGGGGCCACATCGAGGTCATAAAGGCTCTCGCCGAGGAGTCGGGTGGATTGGAACAGCCCATCGATCCTCTTATGATGAGGGAGTCATTGCAGGCCCGTACCGGTACCGCGATGGACCACAAGTTCGAGTATTGATGAGAGGTCACGATGGAAGAGGTTAGATCACTTGACGACCTCGTCCCTGGCCTGCGGACTGCACAGTTTGGTTGGACCGAGAACATCAGGCGATGCCTGCTGCATCTCCTGGTCACCGACTCAGAGTTCTTCGCAAGCCACAAGGACGCCCTGTGCTTTGAGTTCTTTCCGGATGCCGTGCATGGCGCGGTCTTCCAGATCGTCAAAGCGTACCACGACCAGTACCACACCCTTCCCAGCCAGAGCGTGGCGCACAACGAGATGCGCTCGGTCTGGAAGAACCGTCCCGCTGAATGGGCGGTGGCCGAGACCGAGTTCTACTCGGTGTACGAGTACCACGAAGAGATCGCCGACAAGGAATACCTCCACGACAAGCTCGTGAAATTCTGTCGGAGGGAGGCCTTCAAGCAGGCGCTCACTGATTCCTACCAGACCCTCATGGGCGCTGAGGACGAGGAGTTTGACAGCGAGGATCAGGTCGAAGATATCCTGCGCCGGGCTCTCATGGTGGGTACCCCTGACGCCGAGATCATTGACTACTTCGATCACTTTGAGGACCGCTATCACCAGAAGCTGAAGGACCGGGAGCAGAATCGCATCGATCGCTTCGCCACGGGCTTCCCCAGCATCGACAACGAGCTGGAAGGCGGCATCGGCAGAAAAGAGATCGGCACCTTCCTCGGCGACTCGGCAACGGGCAAGAGCTTCCTCCTGAACCACGTCGCGGTGCAGAACATCCTCTCGGGGTGGAACGTCCTCTACATCACCCTGGAGAACTCGAAGGAAGTCGTGCAGGACCGACTGGATGCTGCGTTTACGCAAATCCGGATGAGGAACCTGCTGGCCGAATCTCACTCAAAGACCCTGGTCAAGCTGCGTGAGCTGAGGGAGTCCTACAAGGGCCGCCTCCGCATCATGGAATTCGAGGAAGGCTCTATCTTCATCGCGAACATCCGGGCCATGGTCGAGAAGCTGTGGATCCGCGAGGGGTGGCGTCCGGACGTTGTGGTCCTCGATTACATCGACGAACTTGCTACTCACAAGGGGATCAGCACCTACGATTCCCAGGGCATCAATATCAGGGACTTCCGCGGCTGGATGAAGCACCTGAACGCTGGTGGCTTCACCGCGACCCAGGCAAACCGCCATGCTTCTGATATAGAGATCGTCAGTCGCAAAGAGATTGGCGACTCATATCTGAAGCTCCGCCGCACCGACTACATGTGGTCGGTCTGCATCACGCCCGACGAAGACGTCAGGGGACTGTGCAGGCTCTTCTGCATCAAGCACCGCAACGGTAAACAGGAGTACCCGGTCTATCTTGAAAGAGAGCTGGGTAGAGCCTATCTTTGTGAGATTGGCCGCAAGCGGCATGAGGAAGCACTCTGCAAGCCCGCACCCGGAGAAGTAGACAAAGCCAAATCAACAGGAGGCTCGAAGCCACGATGAGTAACAGAATCCTCGACGCAGGCGGCAGGGCAGTGACTCCCAGCGCCAACACGCTGAAGCGCTCCCAGGTCCCATCGCCCGAGATGAACCTCTCCCCCGAGGAGATGGCGAAGTTGGACTTCCAACCGCTGGGTAACTGGCTGCTGGCCGAACCCGTCATCCCCGACACGAAGAGCAGTGGGGGCATCCACTACTTCAACCCCGAAGACAAGCTCCTCTTCCGCATCCTTCGCCTGGGCTCCACCGAGTACAACAGCGAGCTGCTGAGGACCGCGGCCCAGGGCGACATCCTTTACAGCTCCAGCATCACGGCGATGCGCGTCTTCCATACGTTCCCTCGGGCCGTCCTGGATCCGGGCGACAAGGAGAAGGGGATCCCGCCGGTGATCGAAGAGCGCAAGCTCGTCATGATGCCGTATGGCGGCTTCCAGGGCGTCATCCCTGGCTTCCGCTGGACCGAAGAACAAGCAGCTCAGGCCGAAAGGAAGGTAGGCACCGCCATGGTTGATTTCCAATCCGATTTCATCGAAGCCATCATGACTCTGATGGCGACCGCAGAAGACGCAGCGAAGATCGACTTCATCCCGCTGTCCGACCAGATCATCATTGAGCGCGTTCCGGCGAAGACGAAGGAGGGTACGTTCCACCTGGCAGACGTTCAGGAGCACATGCCCTTCTTCCGCATCCTCAAGATGCCCGTCGATCCGAAGATCCTCGCCCCGCACCTCCAGAAGCTGCGCGTCGGCGACGTGGTTCAGATGAACGGCGTCACCGAGATGAACAGCTACCCGGCAGGCCTCAAGAACGCCGATGGCAAGGATCGCAAGATCTTCGTCGCTTCCGCTGGCCTTATCACGGGTGTCTACCCCTCTCTCCACTGGGATCACAAACCCCAGCCCGCGGCCCTCGTCGATTCGGTTACCGCAGTGGAGGAGTAATGCTCTCAGACCTCCTGCATCTCGCCGCCCACGTCCTGGACGTCATCTTCATTGACCTGAAGATGTACCGAAAGGCCGTGGTGGTTTGTACGAGAACTGGTACATGGCTGATGGATACACCCTCCTGTGGTTCAGGGTGAGGGCCAGGTCAGACGATGAAAACACGGGAAGGCCAGATACGGCATGCCGTGGGACACCAGTCGTGGAGGAATACCCTATTCGTAAATGGACACACCATTTTCCCCACGCAGACAACTCGTCGGAGACGTTTCACAAGAGGATTCCAGAGGATTTGATCAATGGCTCCGAAGTCAAAGCGCAGCGGTAAGGGCAAGCCTCGCATGACCCCCGAGGAGATCTTCAGCGATCCTGCGATCGCGGAGATGAAGATCGACATCGAGTCGCACCTCTTCGTTCCCGACAAGGACGACCCCTACCACATCAGCAAGGACAACGGCATCTGCAAGGGGACGCTCAAGTTCCACAGGAACATCATCGATGACCTGAGGCCTGATCCTGAAGCGATTGAAGATGACCTGATCACCAACGCCGCGATTTACGCATTCTACGGGGCCTTTCTGGCTAAGTTGAAGCGCTACTTGGCCCGCTGCGAGCAGGAGTATCAGATCACATGGAACCGGGTGTACATGGAGAGGGCGAAGGCCATCTTCCGGGACCCGGATCTTGACCCCAAGCTGAAGACTCAGACCTACATCAAGGCCGACGTGGACAACACCCAGTCCGTGTGCTTGATGCTCTCCGTCATTGATGATGTGAAGGCCCACGTCATCGCGGTCGAGGAAGGCATGAAGGCCCTGGAGCAGAAGCACTACAACTGCCAGGCCATCGCCCGCATGCGATCGGGAGAGGCGAAGCTCATCGGTTCCACCTATGTTCCCAGCCAGGATCGTGAGAAGAAGTCCACGAAGCCCAGGAGTTTCGATGACAACGAAACGGAGTCATGAGTTCCCTCTTCTTCACATGTAAGGGGCAGGTACGCAACCTCCCGAATAACCTTCGCCAGCAAGCGAAATTCCTCCTCGAAAGAGCACTTCCGATCTCTGCTGGCGCAATGGTTTGGCGCTATTCCAACGAAGGCAGGGTGGAGACCGCGGCGGTCCTCGAATGGGTGGACCATGACCTGTATGGGGTCGGCGAGGCTTACTTCTGGCGCGGCTACGATATGCCCCCAGAACTGTACGAGGCATTGGTCACCGACAGCCTCGAAGGCTACTGTCTGAAGCGTGCTGCCAGGCTTCCTTTCGTCCACGAGTACATCAAGACACCCTGCCTGGCCTTCGCCAGCGGATCGCACCTCTATGGTCTTGCTGGGCGGCAGGCTGACTGGGACGCTGTGGTCCTCGTGGATGACCCGAGGCCGCTCAAGACCGACGACACTGAACCCTACTTCCGCGTCTACACGCCCGGTCTGCTCTTCCAGGACGCCAGAAGGGGCTTCAGGCACGCCTGGGAGCTTCTCACGGCCCCTGAGAGGGCTCAGATGACCTGGGACACTCCACTGGAGAGAACGCGCCAGCAGGCCCTCAAGACGCTTTCCAGGGTGACCATCCCATGGAGGGAGGGCTCCAGGTACTACTTCGACACCTGGTACCCCCGTTTCTTCATCAGGCCAGGTGATGAGGCCGACCCGTCCATTCGTCGCTGGAAGATGGCAAAGGGGTGGCCCTACAAGCTCGGTTACTACATCTTCGTCGATGCGTATCTGTCATCCATGGCCGCAGAGGCCGGGAGGTATCAGACAGGTGTCACCGATCAGGAAATCGTCTCCGTTTTGTGTAGAATGAAGCAGGGCGAGATGGTGCTCCAGGAATGGTTGGACCTGATCTCCCCGCTGTTGCCCGAGGGCTGTAGCCTGAAGGACAGCGAAGGCAGGCTCCCTGTCGAGTTTCGCGAGGTGCGCACCGATGATTGAGATCGTAGTCAAATACTCAGACGACGCGGAGGACACCCTTCGCTTCGATGATCCTGTCGGGATTGAGAAGATCTCTCTGTCCCTCTACAAGTGCTTCAACAGGAAGGGCGTCGACGTCATCAGTGCGACCTCTTCGGTGGTGTCGGGGAAGGCTCTCGTCTTCACTGCCAATGATGATGGAGACGTTCTCCTGAATGGCAAGGAGCCTGATGATGAAATGGTTCTCACCGCAGGTGATGATCCCCTTCATCTCGTGGTGACCATGGTCGAGGGCGGAGTACAGAATCAGCAGAAGAGGAAGATCGCTGACCCAGGGCAGAAGGTGTCGATGGGCAAGCTGCTCATCCAGGTCCTCAAGTACTTCAACAAGCGGAACGTCCAGGTCCAAGAAGCTCGGGTGGTCATCACCGAGAAGCAGGAAATCTCCTTCGACCTCTCCGAAGATGGGGAAATCCTGGTGAACGGCCAAATTCCCGAAGAGGGTCTTCAACTCACCGCCTCATACGAACCCCCACCGCCTCCTGCACCCACGCCCACGCCCGCGAAGATCATCCAGGCACCAGTGCTTCAGGCAGCGCCTGTTTCCGCCCAGCCTCAGGTCCTCACACCTCAGCTTCAGTCCAGCCAGGAACTCGCTGAGATGCAGAGGCAGATGGAGGTGATGAAGGCGAGGATGCTCGAACTTCAGCAGCAGGGAGGTGCCCCCGCGAGCGGCATCGTCATGCCCTCTGCCGACGAACTTCAAGAATTCGGAGGTATTGCCGCTCAGGGTGCCGGTCAATCTGGTGCCTCGGGTGCCAGTGCCACCGGTGCTCCGGGCGGCGGTAGGCGACCTAAACAAGTCCCCCCAGGATCCCCCATTGCCTCCTACGCCGCCGAGTACGAACTCTTCGACCCCAACCCTGAAGAATCGTCTAAGGGCATTACTACGATCGGTTATCCCCGGCAGCCGAAGGTGATGGAGTACCGCCCGCCCGGTGCTGACGGCGAGGTGAAGCAGGTTGTGCCCAGGGGCACTCGTCTTCAAGCCCTTCACTTCGCTGCTCACCGGGGAGGCGGTCTCGTTTGGATGCTGCGCGACCCGCGCACGCGCCGCGAGTACGCCATCCCGGAGATCTGCCTGACCTCTCCCATGGATCAGGGCGCGAACCTCCGAGGAGACTTCGAGCACGCTCCTCTCGAATACCTGGACTACATGCCCGAGAAGCAGGAGGGCACGGTCACCGGCACCGTTCTCACGTCCGATGGAGCCCAACCCGTCTACGACAAGATCACGCTGGAGAACCTGGATGATCAGGTCGCCGCTGTCGCGAGTATGCCTGGAGGCGGCAAGAGGTCTCTGGAAGACATAGCGATCGCCCAGGTGGAGAGGTTCGCAGGCCCCTCAATCGGTGGAGGACAAGATCTTCAAGCCGGAAAGCGTCCTGGGATCAAGATGATGGACAAGCTCGCGCCCTCCGTCGTCGAGCGCCTGGGCAACCGATAAGAAGATCATCCAGGGTCTTCCAGCCTCCCGCTTGAAGACCCCGATGCCTCTTCCAGCCACCTGAAACGAAATCGGAGCGCTGTCCTACTGTGTCTGTAAACCAGCCAATAAGGCTGAGTCCAGACACGAAGGAGTAACTCCACTATGAGCAGTTGGCGCAATAACATGGTGCGCTTCGACGAGAAGAAGGCCAATCAGTGGATGGCCCGCAACTCTGGCAAGCGTTCCGACCCGAACCAGCGCGTTGGGGCACGCTACGTACCCAACATCGAGACCGCCAAGTTGTCCGCTGATGACTTCCCCGGCGGCTTCCTGATGATGCGGATTCTTCCCGGCATCGCCACCAACCCCTGCCCGAACTGGATCTTCACGGTCCAGGAATACTACCTCCGAGACTTCGTCGAGGTCCTGAAGCGCTCTGACGTCCCTGAGAAGCACCTGGAAGTCTTCACCGACAAGATCCACTCCCCGGCCACCATGGACGCTGCCAAGGAGCGCGAGGACCCTCTCAACGCTCTTCGTCGCGCCGCCTATGAGGACAACTCTGAGCACTGTCGCCTGTGGGCGAAGAAGCTCTTCACGAAGTCCCGCCACTACCTGAACGTCGTCGTGCGTCTGCTTCCTCTCCTGGACGACCGCGACAAGTTGGCAAACCACCGCAACGTCGGCCCCCGCGTCTTCAAGCTGCCTCAGGATCCCATCGAGACCATCATGATGGCCTTCAAGGATCCCGAAATCGGCGACCCGACCGATCCGGATGAAGCCTACGACTTCAAGTACTGGATGGAGCGCCGGAAGGTGCCCCTGGGCGACAAGGAAGTCTGGCTTCCCCAGTACGACCACTGCGGTTTCTCGCGCAAGCTGACGCCCGCCGGTTCCGAAGAGGAGCTGGAAGAGTGGATGACCAACCTGCCGAACCTCCACGACGAGTACGTGGAGACGTCCATGAAGGACCTGGCCCAGATCGCCGACCTGTGTGAGATGGTTGTCTTCGATCGCATCAAGATCGTCCACGCTGTCGGCGGCAACAAGGGTGAGGGAGATCGTCCCTCGGATGAGACCGAGGATGTCGAGTCCTCCGACTCTTCCGGTCGCTCTCGCAGCAAGAACAACGACGATAACGAGCCCCCTCGTTCCCGCCGCCGTTCCGAGCCCGAAGAGAAAGAGGAGGAAGCTCCCCGTTCTCGTCGTCGTTCTGAGCCGGAGGAAGAGGAGGAGGAAGCTCCCCGTTCCCGCCGCCGTTCCGAGCCCGAAGAGAAAGAGGAGGAAGCTCCCCGTTCTCGCCGCCGTTCCGAGCCCGAAGAGAAAGAGGAGGAAGCTCCCCGTTCTCGTCGTCGCTCCGAGCCGGAGGAAGAGGAAGAGCCCAAGTCTGGGAAGTCTCGCGCCCGTGTCGCCGAAGATGATGGCGAAGACGACGGTGACGATGACTGGCTCGACAAGAAGCTCGCGGACATGGGGGACTAAGTGGGGTAACCCACTTAGGACCTCCGTCCTACTCTGACCCAACCACCACAGGGAGCACTATTCCATGGCGAAGAATGACGAAAACGAATATCCCGAACTGTCTCTCGATGAGGCCGAAGCTCAGGCTGCTGAGATCAACGAAGGCGTAGAAGTTGCCGACATCAAGGATGTCGTCGATGAATCCGCAGTCGAAGAGGCCATCAAGGAGACGAAGAAGGGGCGTTCGACCAAGAAGAAGGCTCCCAAGAAGACCAAGCAGAAAGAGGACAAGCCCGACGTGGCGAACGACCCTCTGGCTGCTCTTGCCGCCGTTTCTGCTGACCTCGGCAACCTGGGCAAGATCATGGTCGAGGACGAAGTGGAATCATGGATCGACACCGGACACCTGGGGCTCAACTACCTGGTGTCCGGTCGTTGGCTTGACGGCGGGTATCCCCGCGGCAAGATCGGCGAGTTGTTCGGACCCTCTGCTTCTGCGAAGTCCACCTTGGGATACATCGCAGGTTCCAACGTGCAAAGGATCGGCGGTCTGTTCGCCGTGGTCGATGCCGAGGGAGCCTACAACATGGATTTCCTCCGCATGCTTGGCGTCAACCCGAAGTCGGCCATCAGGCTGATCCCCAGGGACAAGAACGGCGACGAGTTCTATGCGGTCGAGGCCGTCTTCCAGACGGTCAAGGATTTCATCCAACTCATGCGCAAGAAGGGCTTCCTCGGGCCCATCTACATTCTCCTCGACTCCATTGCCGCCTGTCCTCTCGCTGAGGAATGGTACGCGATGAAGGAAGGGAAGAAGGTTCCAGAGGACCAGGGTCGCAAGGCCAAGCTGGTCGGGCAGTGGCAGCGTATTCTCGCGAGCTACATCTCGGCTGGTGACAACACCCTTCACATCATCAACCAGCTCCGTGTCAATCGTAAGACAGGCGGCGAGGTGACCACCTCGGGTCGCGCCACCGAGTACTACAGCTCGACGCGCATCAACATCAGGCGTCGCAAGATCATTGCTCGGTCCACGTTCAAGAACAAGCCGGGCGAAGGAACCCAGGACGACTGGAAGTTGCGTCAGCTCGGCGGCTTCTTCTCTGTCCAGTGCGACAAGAGCCGCCAGACCTCACCGGGTCGCCGCTTGCGTCACATGGAGCTGTACTACAAGCACGGCATTGCCCCGATGTCGAGTCTGTTCGACCTCCTGGATACCGAAGAGTTCTTCATGTCCTCTGGTTCCAGGTACGTCCTCACAGATATAGCCAGCCGCGACAGCGCGATCCTGCGGCCCATGGATGGCGTCAAGTCCTTCTACCGCAAGGACGTCGAGGAAGGCGACTGGCTCTTCGAGAACGCCGAAGTGGTCTTCGGTTGCACCGGCGACGAAATCGCCAAGTACGTGAGTCGCTGGGAAGAGGCCGATCGCTTCAGCCAGAACCTCAAGCTCACTGCTGGCAACTCGAAGAAGGACCTCGAAGTTCTCACCGATGAAAGCGGCGACGACAGCGACGATGGACGCAAGCGCCAGGTGGATGTTCTGCCCGGCGACTGGCGTAGCAAGATCGCCAAGTCGACGATCATCGAGGACAACGAAACCGAGTAACCATCACTCCTTAGTGACCCACATCATCCCCGCAGGGCGTAGATGCTCTGCGGGGATTCCTTTTGAGGAGACAAGTATGAAGACTTACGACCCAACATGGCTGGTGAAACTGGCGAAGAAGCAGAAGCCTGAAGCCGACTGGTTTCACGAAGCCCTGACCAAATGCACCGAGGTGGTAAGGGAGGAAACGGCATACGTTGGATTCATCTCGGCAGAGAGGGCGAACCTCCCTGGGGCCGAGTGGCAGTATGACTTCTCGGTCGAGTTGTACTGTCCCGATAATGGCTTCCTGGTGGTCGACGTGATGAAGGACAAGCGGATAGGTGGCGTGGAGTTCGTGGACAATATCCCAGTCGAGTGAGATCGGGCCATCATGGCTCGATAAATGGCCCGATGTCGGGAATGCTATCGCTATTGGGGTCTCATGCCCCCTTTCATGGCCTAATGACGACACGATGTCGCGAATCCTGTCGCTATTCACGTGTCTTCGCCTTGCTTGGGCCTGATTCGCGACAAATCCACAAGGTGGGTAGATAGCCAGGAGGCAACCATGAGACTTTCCGAACTTCGAGACGACATCTTCAGCGAGATGGCCGCGGAGCCCAAGCGCAAAGCCAAGGCAGACCGCCTCGCTGAGATCCTGCCTCCGAACAAGCGCGAGGCCAATCAGGCCATCAAGCTCTTCTGGGGCAAGCTCCTGGGAACCAAGTTTGGATGGCGCACCGAGGAACCTCCTCGGATCATGGACGAGATCGTCAACGTCAAGAAGGTGGAGCTGATCGGAAGGGAGACGGTTCCCTTCCTGGAGTGGTATGCGGTCGTTACCTTCTCTCCACGCAAGACCGTCAACATGACGATGATCGTGACCAGCCTGGATGAACCAGGAGCCTACAGGATGGACTTCGTGCTTCCAGGGGCCAATAAGTCGCTCGTGAAGAAGATCAGGGAGCGGGCCACCCTGGAGGTTCAGAAGATGGAGGACAGGATCACCACAACCCTGGAAGGGGACGAGCTGGCGAACCTCAAGCGCATCCGTACCTCTATGAAGAAGGTTCCTCACACGCACAAGCCCGGCACGCGCCAGGACGACATGCTCATTGCCCGCCTGAACCTCGACGAGATTCCCCTGGGCGACCTACATGAACGCGCCGACCAGATCAGGAAGATCATTCACAAGGTGGGTGAAATCGCCACCGAAGATCAGCTCGACGTCGAGCGTCCCAACCGCAAAAAGAAAGGCGGCTCCGAAGAGCCGCCCCTCATGAATAGTTTGTAACCTGGCGGGTTACAGGAAGTTGCCGCTGGCGCTGACAGCCTTGTTCAGCATCGAGCCTTCGCCCGACTTCTTCTTGCCGTCCTTGCTCTTGTTCTTGCTGCCTCCGCTATTGCGGACCTTGTCGTTGTCCCCGATGGACGGGTACATGATCGTGTCCGTGGAGTGAGCGAGAGCATGCAGGGGAGTCATCGGGTAACCAGCCTTGAACGCACGCTTGCGAGCATCAGACTCCTTGATCACGGGATGGTCGCCATGCTGACTGGCTTCTGACTTCGGGAGCGAGGTCTTCTCGTACTTGAAACCGTTGTGAAGCCAACCGGTTTCGTCAGAGATCTCGTCGCCGAGGCGTTCCTCAATCTCCGCTTCGTCTGCTTCATCAGCGCGAAGGATCACCGTCATGGACTTGGGGAGCTTGACCCTCTTACCATCGGTTTTCCATTCAATGTCGTAAACGCGATAGGCGATTCCGTCTTCCTCAACCCCCTCTTTCACAGGGACATTGTCCCGGATTTCGCTGGAGCGAAGCATGGCTTCGGTGGACCGGTCAGCGTAGTAGGCTGGCGGATAGAGATGCTCACCCTTTCCTGCTGCCCTGAGGGTCGCACGCTTCTCCAGGAAGGCTCCGGCCATGGGACTCATGGTCCAGCGCTTATTCTCGCGCATCGTCGCATGCCAGCCGCCCTGGTGGAGGGAGGCATTGAGGTCTGAGAAGATGCGGTGAATGGCCTGGGTGTCGCGGTTCTCACGAACGTGGAGGGCCAGAAGGCTATCGTCGCCGCGGACGGCTTCGATCTTGACGAGATGGTTGCCGAGGGTCTCGACGACCTGCCCTGCGGCTTCCTGGGGCGTCAGGCGGTAGATCGGCTCACCCTTGCTCGCTTCGGCCTCTGTGCTCTCGGCGAGAACGTCAGAGTTGGCCGTGACCGTGATGGTCTCGGTGTAGTTGCCGGAGGGGGTGATACGGCGAACCTGAAGACGCCAGCTTGCCTGATCGATCTGTTCGGCGTGGAGGATGTTCTCGAAGCGACCACCCACGGCTTCCCGCACGTCGTCCATATCGATACCCGCGGCCTCCATGGCCTCGATCGGGTTCTTGGGTGCCCGGACCTCGTGGACATGGTCCTCGGGGAACATCTGCTGGATGCGTTCCAGGCCTTCAGTAATGTCAACTGGGTTCATTTCCATGGGTAGCTGCTCCTTGTGTATTCTCAGATCTCGGGACGAGCCTTACATGACGCTCGGCTTGTCCTTGTGGTCGGTGTAAGAAGCCGGGTCGAGCTTGATGGCGGTCTTCTTGTCGTTGGGGGCCATCTTGTTGCCGTGGCTCATTTCCGCGAAGACGAGGGCTTCGGACACATCCAGGACCTGACCAAAGTACTGGACATCCTTGCCATCTTCGTGGCGCTCCATGGTGATGGTGGATCCGGCCTTCACGCCCTTGCCGTCGATCGCGCCGAGGTTGCCGGTGATGGCTCCCTCATGCTTGGACGAAACGCCGACCAGGATCTTCTTGCCGGACGATTCGGCGAACTGGAAGTCCTCGCGGGTAAGACCGGCGTCGGTCTTGACCAGCTCGAACGGATCGCTGCCGAGGTCCTTGGTCTTCTCCTTCGTGGCGAGCCAGGTGTTCCCAGACTTACCGACGATCTTGCCGGAGAGGTCGTTGTGGTACATCTCGGCCAGCTTCTGGAAAGTCCGGCGGGGGCTGTCGAAGGAGCCGATGGACTTCTCTGCGCCGCTCTCGGCGATCTGGATCACCTGGAAGGGTGCGTCGAAGTCTGCGCTCTCGCGGATGTGCTGCATGCGAACTTCAGGCTCGCCAAAGCGCTCATCCAGGGGAACTTCCTTGTCGAAGCGAAGCTGGGCCTCAGCGACTGTTGTCGCCTCGTACTGGTACTTCTTGCCGCCGTCGTCGAAGGTGTAGATCCGCTTCTCCTGGGTGGCTTCGTGAATTGTGTAGGGGTAGATGGTGCCGTTGCCCTGGGCGTCCGGCGTCCAGGTGCCGACAACGCAGATGCCGCCGGACTCGGGGAAGATGCGAACATCGACCGAAGCCTGGCGACCCATCTTGGTCAGGGTGGCGCTGAGATCAGGAGGTGCGGGGACACCGGCGATACGGTCGGCCTCGATGTTCTCGCGCAGGGGACGTCCCAGGGGAGTGTCGAAGAGCTTCTTCGCATTCTCCAGGGCCATGGCGGTCAGGGAGCCGAAGAGCTTGGCTTCAGCCTTCAGGTCGCCCGCGGCGGGATCAAAGGGTGCGGAGAGGGACTCGCCCACCAGGCGCTCATTCGAGCGCTCTGCTCGCTTGGAGGAAGCCGTCTGTACGGACTCCATGATCGAGGCCATACCCTGGGTGGGGTCCGCAACCTCGTTCGTGATCGTGGTTTTCTTGGTCATGGGTTTGCCTCGCGATCAATGTCAGGTTGTCCTGACCTTGGGTTTCATTCATCCGGCCAGGGCGATTTCTCGCTCCTCTATCTACGCGAGGACAGTGTGTTTCTGCCCTTCGCGAGCAGGGTTGAGGGAAATCAGGGGCTCCAGACGTAGATAGTGGCAGCAAATTGCCGAGGTCTCACATCATTCACAGGACGATGGAGGCATGACCCCGGCTGAGATCGCCCAGAGAGGATGATACACCATGCCAACTACGCTTGATCCCAAAAAGGTTGTCGCTCTCCAGGACAGGGACCTCGCGACCATTCGTGAGGAAGTCGCGGCTTCCTGCCCGTATCTGGGTCATGCCCTCGGCTTTCCTGTCGAACTCCTCGTTGTTGACGCCAATAACGCGGTTTTCATGGCTGAGAACTGCCTGGTGACTGCGGAATACGCCATCATCGAGGATGACCAGATCGCCTTCGACAACATTGAGGTTCACGAGGGTGTCGAAAACCCGACGAAGCTCGAAAAGACCCAGGCCCTCGTTGAGGCCATCATCAACGACCGCATGGCTGAAGCGGACCAGATCTGGCCCGCCTTCGAGGCGGTCCACATCAGCGACTTCGTCAGTCGTCGTCGCCTGGAGCAGCTTTCGGAGTCTGTGAGCTTCGACAACCCGGCGAAGGTTGGCATCGTGCCAGTGATTGTCGAAGGAATCGACGCCTCCCGCAGCTACTTCCGGACCGAGAACTTCGATAGCCTCTCCAAGCTGGAGGAGCTTCGTGCTCGTATCCGGGAAGCGATCGAAGACGCCATCGATTCTGACGAATCTCTCGGCGAAGCCTCCTACTACACCGCTCGCGGTGGTCGCAAGGCCCCGAAGCGCGTGAAGGTCGACCGCAAGAAGCGCCGCCTCGCCAAGAAGTACGCTCGGAAGAACCGAGCTGCTCTGATCCGTCGTCTCAAGGTCGCTCGCCGCAAGCTCAAGAAGATGTTCCGCAAGCCCGCGTTCCGCCGCCGCATGGCGCGTGTCCGCCGCTTGAACGATGCACGTGAAGTCGATCAGATCGTGACCCTGTTCCACGAGATGATCGCCGAAGAGCCGAACATCGCCTACCTGACGATCCCCGAGATCGCCGAGCAGGTGACCGAGGCCCTGAAGCTCGAAGGCGTCAAGAACTACACCGACCAGTTCGTCCAGGAAGCCGCCACGGCCCTGGCGATCATGGCTCGCAACGTCTACCCCGAGTCCCGCCGCTACATCACCGAGGCTGCTCTCTCCTTCCTGCCGCCCTCCTACAACACGCCCTCGGACGATCCGTTCGAGTCCCTGGAGCACATCAACGCGCTCCTGTGGGAGAAGGTTACTGAGGAAGAGGGCAAGAAGGAAGACGTCATCAAGATGACCCACGAGCTGGTTTCCAGCCTGGTGGACACGCTGACTGACGACATGGAGAACGCCAGCGACGAAGACGAAGAGGCCAAGGAAATCAGCAGTGTCCTCGATAAGCTCAAGGGCTACCGCGACGACCTGGCTGGATTCGACGAGAACCCCGAGGAGGCCGACCTGAAGAAGGTGAAGTCCATCCTCGACTACGTCGCAGGTCTCATGGACATCGAGGAAGAGGACGAAGGCTCCGATGAGCCTGGTTCCGACACCGAAGATTCCGGCGATGACACCGGCTACGACGACGGTGGAGACACCGACGACGATGACGACGAGGAAGAGGAAGAGGTCGAAGACGACATGAAGAAGGAAGGTACGGCTCCCGGCCAGATGGTTGGCGACGAGCACGACTCCGACTTCTACGGCGACGGCCACGGCAAGAATGTCAAGAAGCCCGGACGTCTCCCTGGTGGTGTGCAGACCAAGACCGAAGGAAAGGCCGCCTTCAAGGGCGCTGCCCCTCCTTTCAAGAAGAAGGGCAAGTCTGAAGACGACATGTCCTGCACCTCCAAGGACGACTGCTCGATGACCGAGGGCAAGACCCCCGGCCCGACGCCCAAGAAGGCTCACAAGCCCGAGGAAAAGGACAAGGATCCCGAATTCTACGGCGCTGGAGGCAAGGCCAACACTGCTGCTCAGAAGAAGGACACGTCCCAGGCACCCTACGACGAAGCACTCGCCCACAAGCTCTTCGGAGGGGGCAAGGAGTCGCTCCTAAAATCTGAAGCTCACGGGGAGCAGGGCGATCACCCCGTGAGTGCAGATCAGGATCGAGAACCCCTCCTCGAAGGCTACAGCATGACGCGGGACGCCTCCAAGGCGCTGAAGGACCTCATGAAGGCCCTGGGTAACGACTGCACTGTTGGTACCTCCCACAGCACTCCTGGCCTCGGCTCGAACGAGTGGAAGCGTGGCAAAGACACGTACTTCTACGAGTTGGAGACAGAGGACCAGGCTGACGGCGGCATCAAGGGTGAGGTCATCAAGGGATCCAAGTCGATCGGCACGTTCCACATCGATGGCAACGGCTACGTCGTCCGGTTCCCCGGTGCCTCCAAGTCGGCTATCGACAAGGTCAACAAGGGCAAGGAGCGCCGCAAGGCCTCTGCGTCCATGAAAACCGAGGGGAAGTCTGATCTCTCTGTCCCCGAGCAGCATCAGAAGAAGATCGCTCTGCGAACCCTTCAGATGAATGACGTCGGGGTCGACATCATGAACGCTGCTACCTCCAGCGGCGGCATGACCAAGGAGCAGGCCCGCAAGTTCCTGAAGGACAAGTGTGGCTACACCGACAAGCGCATCACCAAGCTCGAAGAGAGCATCCTCGTCACCGAGGAAGAAGAGGTCTACGTGCCTGAGAAGGCTCGTGTGGCCGTCAAGAAGTGGGCTGACTCTGTCGGTGCGGTCATCCAGTTCGACAAGACTGGCAAGGCCAAGATTCCCAACCAGCACATGCAGGCCTTCAAGGCCAGCTTCGGCAACTAAGGAGACCTGCCATGAAGAAAGTGTACCTGATCACTGACTGCTGGGGTCTCGCTCAGTTCAACCTATGTGAAGGAAAGGAACAGGCCAACGGTCGTGTTATTTTCCGCGGTCCCTACACCGAGTATGACGCCCAGAATCGCAACCGCCGCATCTACCCGGAGCGCGTCATGCGTCCCGAGTTCGATCGCCTTGGCGTCATTGCGGAGAAGGCCGGACTGCTCGGCGAACTGGACCATCCCCAGGACTCCACCATCCACCTCGAACGCGCCTCTCACCGGATCACCAAGCTCTGGTGGGATAAGCCCAAGGTTGGCTGGGGAGAAGCCACCACCGTTCCCACTCCCGCAGGATTCGTCCTCGAAGCGCTGTTCCACGAAGGCGTGCCGATCGGCATCTCCTCCCGTGGTGTCGGCCAGGGCTACAACCGCGAGGGCGTCACGTACATCGACGATGGCTTCAAGCTCATCACCTTCGATACCGTGGCTGACCCCTCCTATGCTGAGGCCTGGCAGAACATCCGCGAGGGTGTGCTGGACGACATCCAGAAGGGCCGCGTCCGCGTCTTCATGCCTGGAGAGCACCTGAAGGAGAACGCCTACCAGGGCTTCGTTCCTTCGGCTCCCGGCCAGGAGGTTACGACGAAGCTGGAGAGCCTGGAGAGCGCGATCAAGCGTGCGGACGAGTCCCACGCCAAGTTCGGCTCCGGAAAGCTCTCTGAGGGCGTTTCTGGCCCTCAGGAAGGCGTCATGGGCGATGACCTGGATTCCTTCCTCGCCGAGTTCACCAGCCTCGCGATTGGCTTCGCTCGCGAGATACTCAATGAGAACCGCGAAGCGTAAGTTAGAGACGTACCACGAACCGAACCATAGCAACCCCGCCTCTTCGGAGGCGGGGTTTCTTCATTTCTTGGGGATACCCAGGTGATCCATGATCCGCTTCACGTTGTCCGCGGTGTCGTCGACCGTGTCGTAGAAGTCGTCCATCTCCTTCTTGCGGTCGCTGCCTGACCTTCCCTTGAAGCCTACCTGGATCCTGGCGTCGAGCTTCTTGCGGACGTCTTCCAAGTCTTCCTTCGTGGCGGCCTTCTTCTCGAAGCTGTCGTGATCCTTGCGGAGAGCGGAAACCTCCCTTTGGGTGGCCTTGATCTGGCGGCGGAGGTCGATGTATCCGATGAGCACGGTCCCCTTGAAGAAGGTTTCCATGCGGCGACTGGCTTCTTTGGCGATGGCTTCGCGGTCACTCTTGCTGATCCTGACCTCGTCTTTGCCCGAGGCCTCTTCGAGGACGTCTTCGACGATCTCCTCAATGCCATCGGTGTTGACGGCATCCAGGATGGCTTCAACTTCTGCGCGAAGTGCTTCGTCTGTGATGTCCTGGAGCAGGGTGTCGCGATCACTCATAGTGTTCAAAGCACCTCTTGAATTCGAGGAAGATCTCTTCGAGGCGGCGCGAGTTGATCTTCTCGCTCTCGGGGACGTCCTTGTAGTGATCTTCGTTGGTGGGATCGAAGTCTGGCCTATCTACGGGCACCTTGTTCACAGAACGGAGCAGGGCGGTCTTGTTCAGGCGGGAGGCGTCCTTGGTCAGGACTGACGGGTCTTCGACGAGGGACCTGGCGACACGGGCGTGTTCTGGGCTGCGGCGTTTGAACTGTTCGACGATCTGGTTGAATTCGAGGCCGCTGTGTTCGGGGACGTAGGTGCTCTTTCCCATTACCAGTCGCCTCCGTCATGGCTCGTGGCGTAAGCCAGAGCGTCGTTCTCGTTGATGCTGTCGTCTTGCTGGAGCATCGAGAAGATCTCGTCGTCGTGGAGGTCTCTGAGTCTGCCATCATTGCCTCCGGTTCGAGCTATCTCGCGACGAATCTCTTCGTTCTGGAGCTTCTTGAGGCCCTTCTGATGGGTGTCTTCGATGCGGTGCATGCCGCGGAAGGTGTTGGCCGTACAGGTGGTGAAGAAGGAGAAAGCCTTGCGGTCTGGGTTGTCTGTGGATGCCCTATGCTTGGTAGGGTGATCCGGAGTGAACCGTTCGATCTGCTTGATGCACTGGAGGACAGCCATCTGGATGGCGTCGTCAGGATCGATTTGTCGGAAGTGGAACTTGCGGAGAACACCGCGTGCGAGCGGGAAGAAGAAACACCTGATCAACCGGTCGAGGATCACCTCGTTCCCGGTGTACTTGTAGCTCAGGAGAAGCTCTGTAAATCTTGTCGGATCAACGTAGTATGTTGATTTTGCCATGTTGAGACCTCACTGGAGAGTTTGTAATGTTGCCTCAAGTTGAGAACATTCGGGAAGACGCCTACCGGGCCTTCAATGCTCGGAACTTTCGGCTCGCCATTCAAGAGGCGGTCAAAGCAATTACAGTCAGTTCGTGCCTGGCTTGGCCTTACTACCTGACCGGGGTATCTCTCAGCGCTCTCGGAAAGCCTCGTGAGGCTCTCGTCTACCTGGAAAGATACCTGTCCTTGGATACCGCCCGCTTCTCACAAAATCGCCAGCGGGCCTCGCGCATGATAAGACAGCTCCAAGATGAGACACAGAGGGCTGCTCGAAATCAAGGGAAATCCGATGAATAATCTATTCGCAGGCACCCCGTACAGTGAGCATGCCGAATCCTGGCGAAACGCTCTGGCTGCCGGAGATACGCCGATCAGTGTTCAGATGATCGTGAAGGACGAAGAGGGTCAACTCCCTCGTATCCTGGCATCCCTGATCCCCCTCCAACCTGTCGAGGTACTTGTGGGAGATACCGGGTCGTCTGATCAGACTCAGACCATCGCCAAGTGGTTCGGCTGCAAGGTCCTCAACATCGAGTGGCAGGACCATTTCGCCGAAGCCAGGAACATGGTCTGCGACGAGGCTGAACAGCCATGGTGCTTCTGGATCGACGCTGACGAGGAGCTGATGGAGTCATCGGCCAAGGCGC
>Ga0100403_1001517_pt1 | contig 20630 bp, 25 predicted proteins | sample CryGeymet201501t_FD_83663 | JGI IMG/M metagenome (GOLD analysis project Ga0100403, IMG submission 83663) | Groundwater microbial communities from Crystal Geyser aquifers in Utah, USA - Crystal Geyser metaG 2015-01t | ecosystem: Environmental > Aquatic > Deep subsurface > Groundwater | place...
TCTACAAATGGCAACATTATTGATACCAACAAAGCTCCAATTTTTATTTTCATAAATCAATCTTACCAAATAAGCTACAATTCTTTCCAAGTTCCACTCTCTTCCTTAAACAAGGATATCTTCTTAACTGGAAACAAAATATCGAAAAAAGTTTCTGGAATTATTTCTCCAAAATCATAGTCTAAAGTCACATGAGCCTTAAATATAGGAACTATACCATTAGTATATGGGCCAATATCCATTTCGACAGAGCTTTTCAAAGCAATTTTCACCCTTTCCGCTAACTCAAGAAAATTATTCTCTGGTTCAGCCTTAGTGTATAGAATTTTTCGCCCCTTTTGTTCAAAAAAATCCAAACCGGTCAGCTTAGCCGTAAATGGGTAAACTTTTATTTCTTTAACTTTTTTCACCAACTCGTCCTCATCACTACTTTCTTTTAAGAAAAAGGGCGCCACCAAAGTTAAATGGACATTCTTGACCGATAACTCAGTCGAAAAATTATCTCTATAAAATTTTTTCAACTCCTCGACGGCCTCCGAAACAACTTTTATTGCCACAAAGTATCGTAATTTCATAAATACTAGCCTATGATACACTATTTCAACATGGAAAATTTCACAAATAACGCCTTTCCCGGAAAACAAGAAGATGAAAAAATTCTTTCAGTTATTACTCCTCATCAATCAATTTTTATTCTCGAATATGCCAAGTTAATCGGCGTGGCTCTCTTCATTTTAGTCGGTTTTTTATCTCTTCAAGGAATTAGTCCTATCTTTATCACTATCGGAATCCTATTCTCTGTTTTTACCCTAACTGTAGGTTTTTTTCTTTATCGTTCTCTTCACTCAAAACGTTTTACCTACCTAACCGACCGTCGCATTGTTCGTTTTGAACCTTCAAATGTTTTTGTTGTCAATAATCGTTCCCTCTCTTGGGACAATGTTCTCAAAATTAAAACTTTTTCTACAAATTTTATCTGGCGTCTAAAAAATATTGGTACTATTATTGTTCATTCCAAAACTACTTCTACAGGTATTAATAGTTCCGATCAAAATCTTTTAAGCAACGACGACATTGTCCTAAAAGATGTTTACTACTACAAAGATTTGGGTAACTACTTCGATAAAATTCTTTATCTCTATGAACACGACAAAGAAAGTTTAGTCAACATCCATCCTTTTGTCACTAAAATCAAAGGTCAAAGATATTAAATTCGCCTGAGTATTATAATAGGCATAGATGCGTACCGATAAACCAACCACCATTGCCGAAACACTATCCTTATTCAAAGAAAACATCGCCAAGCGTAAAAAATACGTTAAAAATGAATTTCAAGCCTATGGATTAGAGCTAGCCACTGAATTAGACGATTGGAAAAACAAATCCCTCTACATCCGTCTCGCCAAAACCCAAGATAGAAAATTATTGGAAAAAGCCCGCTATTTTGTCAAGGACCATTCTCCAGGTCAAGTCAAAACTCCTTATCGCCTTTTTATGTGGAAACTAAAACAACTCCGCATGGAAAACGAAATCAAACAATCTTCGTAACCCCTTGACAAACGCAACTAAGTTGCGGATAATACAACGTGCTCAAATTTGATCCCGAAAAATGTTTAGCCTCTTTCCATGGTCGTACCAGTAAAGTCAGGCGAGCCATCATGGCCATTTTTATCGAAAATAAAAAACCACTTTCTGTGGCCAACATTATTTTAGAACTAAAAAATCGACATTTTTCCACCATCAACAAAACTACTGTCTATCGCCAATTAAAATTTTTATTAGATCGACAAGTAATTACCGGGGTAGAAATCGCCGGTTCTAAGCACTATCAGCTGACTCATCAGCATCCTCCGGGAATTCTTTTTTGTACTCACTGTCAAAAAATAATTCCCTTACAGGAAAAGTTTAAAATGCCATCAATCACCAAGGCCACCAAAGAAAACCATTTCAAAGTTAACAATTTCTCATTAATTTTTTTAGGTATCTGCCAAGATTGCCAAAAAAATATATAATATAGCCCATATGAAATTTATCTCTAAATTTAAAAATAAACTAATCATCGGCATAATTATTTTAGTAGTTGCCCTTATTAGTTACAGCCGTATTCAATCTAATAAAGCCAAAGATCCTAGCTTTTTTAACAGCAAAGAAGACACTGTTGTCAAAGTTGAAACAAAATCCATCAAATCTGATTTAACCTTGGCCGGCTCCGTCAGTGCCAGCGAAATTGCTTCACTCCGTTTTCAAAATCCCGGCAAACTCGTTTGGGTCGGTGTCAAAGTGGGGGACCGCGTCAAAAAGTGGCAGTCCATTGCCTCTCTCGACAAAGAACAGCTTCGCAAATCTCTTCAAACTCAATACAACAATTACAAAACCAATCTAAGTCAATTTTGGGACACCCAAGATAGTTACAAAGATATTATTGTCACCGATACAATTCAAAGAATCTTAGATCGCACTCAGAATTCTCTCGACAATGCTGTCATCAACTACGAAATCAGTGACATGGCCATCAAAGAATCTACCCTTTTTTCTCCTATTGCTGGTGTTGTTGTCAGTATCGACAATCCCATAGCTGGAGCCAATATTACCCCAACTTCAACTTTTACCATCATTAACCCCGAATCGATTTATTTCAAATCAGAGATTAACCAAGAAGATGTCCCCAATATCACTGTCGGTCAGCCCGCCACTGTTAAAATTGATGCTTTTCCAGATACCATCTTTGATTCAGAGATTACCTATATTGCCTTTGTCCCCGTTACCGGTCAATCTTCAACTGTTTACGAAATTCGTTTCAAACTTCCCGTCGAAAACAAAGACCTCAACTATCGTTTAGGTATGGGCGGAGACGTTCAAATTACTCTCCAACAACAAGATGACACCCTCGTTATCCCTCTCGACGCATTAAATTCAGATGAAAACGGCAAAAACTTTGTTTGGCTTAAAACCGACGATAAATACTTATCAAAAACTTACGTTACCCTTGGCATTGAAAGCGACACCGAAATTCAAATATTAGAAGGCTTAAAATCAAATGACTCAGTCGTTATCAAAAAAATCTAAATCAAAAATTCCTGTTCTTGAGCTCAAAAACATAGTCAAAACCTATACTTCGGGCAATACTACCTTTAACGCTCTTGATGGTGTTTCTGTTTGTATCAATCGAGGCGAATTCGTTTCGATTACGGGACCCAGCGGTTCTGGAAAATCAACTCTTATGCATGTCGTTGGTCTTTTGGACAATCCTACTTCTGGCCAAGTCTTACTCGAAGGTCAGGACATTTCCCATCTTAATGAAGAAGAACTTGCTAAAACCAGAAATGTTACTTTAGGTTTCGTCTTTCAGCAATTTAATTTGTTGGCCAAAACTTCTGCCACTGAAAATGTTTCCTTACCCCTCTTGTATTCCGACGTTCCCAAATCCCTTCGTCTTCCAAAAGCTATTGAAATGCTCAACAAAGTTGGGCTAGGGGATAAGCTTAACAACACCCCAGCTCAATTATCTGGCGGACAACAACAAAGAGTCGCCATCGCCAGAGCCCTTATCAACGATCCAAAAATTATTTTGGCCGATGAACCCACCGGCAATCTTGATTCCAAATCCGGCAAAGAAATTATTTCCCTTTTTCACCAACTTCACGATGAAGGTCGGACTATAATTCTTGTTACCCACGACATGGACCTGGCCAAACAAGCTCAAAGAATTATCATTATTAAAGACGGAAAAGTCACCAACAAAAAATGCTAAAACCATCTATCGACGATTTAATCCGTAGCTCCATCCGCTCCGTTTTAAAAAATAAAAGCCGTACCCTTCTCACTTCTTTGGGGATCATCATTGGTGTCACCTCCGTCATTCTACTTACCTCAATTGGTAATGGCCTAACTATCTATATTAACCAACAATTTGAAAGCCTGGGTTCAAATTCAATTTTTATTTCCCCAGGGAAAATTTTCAACGATAACGGTGGTTTCAACAACAATGAAAGTGCCCGCTTTGTTGTCACTAGTTTTACCGAATCTGACGTAAACCTTATTAAACGCAATCTTAGGGGAAACTTAGTTATCCCCATGGCCATGTCTTCTGTTGAAATAAAATCTAATAAAATTACCAAAACCAACATTACCCTGGCCGGCTCAACCTACCAACTCGGCGAAACCCTTGATCGTCTTCCTTCTCCAGGAAACGGCCGCTGGTTTACACAAGAAGAGGAAAACAAAAATAGTCCAGTTCTAGTTCTCGGATATACCATTGCCCGAGATCTTTTCCCAACCGGCAACCCTCTCAATCGAAAAGTAATAATTGGCGGAAAAAACTACAAAATTATCGGTATTATTGATAAAAAAGGTTCATCTTTTGGTGGACCAGATCAAGATAGCCAAGTCTATGCTCCCTTAGGTGTTGTTTTTAATCTCAATGGAAACCAAGATCTTGCCCAAATTCTAGTAAAAACCCCCAATAAGAGCCAAGTTGACCCCATCAAAGAAGAATTAAATAAATTATTTCTAAAAAAATATGACAAAGACGCCTTTACCGTTTTTGATTCTTCTCAGCTTCTTGATTCTATAAATTCAATTATAAGTACTCTTACCATTGCTCTAACCGGTATCGCCGCCATTTCACTTATTGTTGGCGGTATCGGCATTATGAATATTATGTTGGTCACTGTCTCCGAAAGAACTCGAGAAATCGGCCTTCGAAAAGCCATTGGTGCCTATCCAAGAGCGATTCTCCTTCAATTCCTTTTTGAGGCAATAATTCTCTCTGGCATTGGTGGAATCATCGGTATTATTCTTGGTTCTCTTGGAACTGCCGCCATCAACAACTTCTTCCCCGCCAAAGTAACTTTCAGCTCTATCTCTATCGCCTTTGGTGTCTCCTTTATGGTGGGAATCATCTTTGGTGTTGCTCCCGCTCGAAAAGCCAGCAAACTTTCTCCCATCGAAGCCCTTAGATACGAATAAACAATTATTTCACTAGACCAACTCTCCTCCATCCTTCTACCGCAATGCCTTCAGCCGCAAGAATCGTTTTTCTTTTCTCAATCTCATCTTCAATTTCTATCTGAGTAGGAAAGTCATCAGGATCAATCCCCAACTGACTCATTACATTTTTCTCATTAGTCAAAACCCACTTTGCTCGACCAGACTTACAGAAAACGGAAATCGCATCGAGTATGGGAGCCTTCTTAACCTCCTCCACCGGAACCTTATTCTCTTTTGCTACTCGAGCCCTTAATGACGAAGCATTAAAAATTTCACCCGGCTTAACTAGATTGGCGATATCTATTTCTATTCCCATATTAGGTGAATTATAACACCCTATTTTCTCATTTTTTATGAGAACATTTTTTTCTGTTAATATTATTTAGTGAAACAAGAGCTAAAGAATCATCTGATTCCGCTATCCATTATTTTTCTCCTAACCTCTCTAATTTGGCTTATCCAAAAAGTCACCTGGTTCAACTTCATCTTTCTTTTTTCAGGTTTTCTTTGGGGTTCATTTTTTCTTGACCTAGATCACCTTGTTTATTGGTTTTATCTCGAACCGAATCTGGAAGAAAGCCTTTTAGCCAAAACCGCTTGGAGCAAGGGCGATTTTTCTTCACTCCTAAAGCTTCTCGCCTCAACTCACCAAAACCACACCAATCTAATTTTTCATCATTACTTTTTTCAAATAGTTCTAACCATCATTTCTTTTTTTGTTTTCACCTCAAGTAACGGTGTTTTTACCAAAGCCTTTCTTTTGGCCATTAATATTCATCTACTAGTCGACCAAATAAAAGATTTCCAACAAGACCCCGAACACTTAAAATTATGGCTCTTTGCCCGAGAAAAAAAACAACTCCCCACCGAATCCCTAAAATACTACCTCCTCACCTTTGCCATTCTTAACCTAATCTTTATCTTCTTTTTAATCTTTTCCCGATGACTCAACTTTCTCCCCAATTAGTTTCCGAAGCCAGAAAGTATCTCTCGCCTTCTCAAAACTCCCTGATTAATGATGTTCAAACAGTCCTCAAAAGTCTTGAAGGAAACCATATTGGCGACTATTCCTTTCTTGTCGCCCCAGCCTCCAAAGCCTACGAAGGTTATCTCAAAGATTTTTTCCTAAAAACAGGCATAATCGACAATTATAATTACGAAAGTGATCGTTTTCGTGTTGGAAAAACACTCAACCCCTCTCTTCGATACAAGCGCTATTCAATCTACCAAAAGCTCGCCGCCCTCAACGAAGAAGGGGAAGAGCTGGCCGAAAAACTTTGGAATGCTTGGAAGTTTGGTCGAAACGAAATATTTCATTATTTTCCAAATAATTTAAAAAACCTTTCCCGAGATGAGGCTGAAGAACGTATCACTATGCTTCTCAACGCCATTGTTACCTCTGGTCGCTTTTATAACGAGTACCTCAAAGGCAATTTGCTATAATCTTCCATATGTCAAAAATAAAAGTCATCGTAGACCAAGAAAAATGTATCGGTTGCAACACCTGTCCCCTTATCGATCCCGAAACATTTGAAATGGACGAAAATACCTACAAGGCCAAGGTTAAAAAACAACCAGAAACCCAAACCGAAGCTGTCAAAACTGCCGAAACATCGTGCCCTGTCGGTGCTATCTCTATTACAGAAGAAAAATAAAATATGAAAACCAAATACATAAAAATACCCACCCTTGCCTTTGCTCTAATTGTTATTCTCTTGCTCGCCGCCTCTTTCTATTCTGGTCTTTCTTGGGCCAAATCCAAATCGGTCTCCTTGTCAAACAACCCCGGGTCCGGTAATTCTTTTACTGTCAAAAAATCCCAAAAACCCGAATTAAAATTCTTCGTCATGAGCTTTTGCCCTTATGGTAACCAAATCGAAGATGTCCTTCGACCTGTTTACGATCTTTTAAAGGACAAAGCTGACTTTACCCCCCAATACATTTTTGAAAAGATTGATAATCTCGATACCTATTGTAAATCTAGGTCCGGAGATCCAGCTCAATGCGCCCTCTATGTTCAAAACAGTTACTTCAAAACTGAAGCTGAATGTAAAACCGCAATCACCCAAAACTTAAATAGTTGTAAAGACGAAAGTGCTTATATCAAATCAGACAATGGTGTCATGTACGCCTCTCTCCACGGCCGCCAAGAAGCCAATCAAGACATCCGTGAAATTTGCGCCTGGAACCAAAATGAGGATAAAACTCAATGGTGGGATTTCATTGCCTCTGTCAACAAAAATTGTACTGCCCAAAACGCAGATTCTTGCTGGGAAGAACAAGCCAAATCCGCAGGCTTAGACAGCACCAAAATCACCGAATGTTTCAACAACGATGGTATTAAGCTTATTGAAGAACATTTTGCCGTAACAGAAGAATACAAAGTTTCCGCTTCTCCTACAGTTCTAATAAACGGATCCATCTTTCCTCCAGAAACTGCCTACACCAGCGACGGTAAAGGTACTTTAAAAATTGACAACAAAGTTGCCACCCAAGACAAATACCGCACTCCCAATGTTGTCAAAGCTGCTGTTTGTGCCGCTTTCAATCGAGATCCTTCCGCCTGTAAAACCACTCTTAACGAACTCTCAGGTACCGCACCCTCTGCCGGTGGTTGTAATTAATTGTAATTAGCAAAAAGTCCCGCATTTGCGGGACTTTTTTTGTTATAATAATAAAATTAAAATATCTTAACCAATGAAACTAAATTCTCATCAATTAAGAAAGAGCCGGGTAGGGGAGTCGCAAAAAAAACAAAAAGCAATTAAACGTAACCCCATAGTTTTGGTTCTTGATGAAGTTCTCGATACCTACAACATCGGTTCGTTTTTCCGCCTTGCTGACGCTTTGGGGGCTGAAAAAATATATCTTTGTGGCTCCGTTGTTACTCCACCAAATCTAAAAATTCATCGTGCCTCAATCGGCACCTGGAAATGGATACCCTGGCAACATTTCAACAACACACAAGATTGTCTAAAGAAATTAAAAAAAGACGGCTACCAAATCGTTGCCTGTGAACAAGGAAAAAACAGTGTTAATTACCAAAAAGCCAAATATAAGTTTCCTCTAGCTATTATCGCCGGCAGTGAAATGAATGGGATAGGGGAGTCAACTCAAAAAATGTGCGATCAAATAATCGAAATTCCGATGTACGGCATCAATATCTCTCTCAATGTTCTTGTTGCCACTGCAATTATCGCCTTCGACGCCATTTCAAAAAAATAAAACTCTTCCCTATCTGTGTTTGGGCTCAACAACGACATCACCCCCGTATCCCATCAACACTCTATTTGATGGAAGTAAACCAGATTTTGACAATCGATTGAAATCATTCATTGTTAATCCAGAAACAATTTCTAAGGTCTCTGGTCTAATTTTTTCCATACCCATCCTTAAGCGACCATCATTCAACCAAGAAATAAACTGATCTACTTGATCTGATCTTAAAGGAGTATTACTTGATAAGTGTAACCTTGCCCCATTGGGCATTACCATTTCAACATTACGAAAACCTTCTTTTTTCATATAAAAGTATATCATTTCGTATCTTTGTTTACAATCTCAACAAAAAATTATTCATAGACATTTTTAATGCAACTGATTCATATCAAAAAATTCTGCCTACAATAAGGCAAAAAATAGACCCAATTTTGACCTATTTTGATACAGTTTTTTCAATATTTTTACCCTATCTTTCCAACAAATTTGCTACTTGTCAGCCTATTTTAATCTGGTACAATAAATTTATCTCAATAATTCGGTAATTATTTAGCTCTCGATAAAAAACAAGAGCTCCGGAAAAAAGAAATCTTTATGCCTGATAATCAAAAATATACTAGTGAGCAAATTGTTGTCCTTGAAGGTCTTGAACCTGTCAGAAAACGTCCTGCCATGTACATCGGTTCTACCGATACTCATGGTTTACATCATTGTCTCACCGAAATCATTGACAACTCCATCGATGAAGCCCTAGCTGGTTTCGCCAAAAACATCTGGATAATAATTCACCCTGATAATTCTGCCACTATTGCTGATGATGGCCGCGGTATTCCCATCGACATCATGCCCAAATACAAGAAACCAGCATTAGAAGTCATCATGACGACTCTCCATTCGGGCGGAAAGTTTGAAGGTGCCGCCTACAAGGTTTCCGGTGGTCTTCATGGAGTTGGTGCCGCCTGTGTTAATGCTCTCTCCACTCTTTTTCAGGTCGAAGTTCGTCGCGATAAAGAAATTCACTTTATGGAATTTTCCAAAGGGGGAGTTAAGACCAAGCTCACCACCATTCCCGAATCGAAAATCGAAAAACTGAAATCTATTCTTCCCAAAAACATCAACGGAACCACCACTACCTTTTATCCCGATCCTACAATTTTTAAAGAGACCCAGGAATTTGACAGTAAAATTATCATAAAATCTCTAAAAGATCGTGCCTATCTTACCAGTAAAATCTACTTTCATTTTTATGACGAAAGAAATCACACCCAACGTCATTACTATTTTGAAGGCGGTATCCTGTCTCTTCTTCGCGAGTTAAATAAAAATAAAGTTGTCGCTCACGATCCAATTTACATTCACGGAGAAAGCGATGGGGTTGACGTTGAAGTTGCTCTTCAATACAACGACTCCTTTAAAGAAAATATTCCCTCCTTTGTCAACATTATTAACACCCATGAAGGCGGCACCCATTTAACCGGTTTCAAAATTGCTCTAACAAAATCTATCAAAGACTATGCTGATCGCAAAGAACTAATCAAAAATAAGGACGATTCTATCACCGGTGATGATGTTCGAGAAGGTCTGACTGCCGCTCTTTCCATTAAAATGGGTAGCAAGGATCTTCAGTTTGAAGGTCAAACCAAGGGTAAACTTGGCAACTCCGAAGTTCAACCTATTGTTGCCAAAATTGTTCGCGAACAACTATCGACCTATTTTGAAGAACATCCTGACACCGCCAAAGCCATTGTTAGCAAGGCTCTACTAACCATCCAAATTCGTAAAGCCGCCAAAGCCGCCAAAGATGCCATTATGCGAAAAGGTGCCTTTGATTCTCTCGGTCTTCCAGGAAAACTCGCCGACTGTCAAAGTAAAAAACCTGAGGAATGTGAAATCTATGTCGTTGAAGGTGATTCTGCCGGTGGTTCCGCCAAGCAAGGCCGTGACCGTAAATTCCAAGCCATTCTACCTCTTTGGGGAAAAGCTCTTAACACCGAATGTATGCGTCTTGATAAAATCGTTGGTTCCGATAAGCTCAAAGATTTTATTATTGCCCTCGGTATGGGAATAGGAGACACCTTTAACCTCGACAAACTCCGATACCATCGCATTATTCTAATGTCCGATGCTGACGTTGACGGTGCTCACATCGCCACTCTTTTACTTACCTTTATCTTCCGCCATCTTCCAGGTCTGGTCGAAAATGGATTTGTTTACATCGCCATGCCACCTCTCTACAAAATTAAACAAGGCAAAAATATCAAATATGTTTACACTGATGATGAAAAAGAAAAATATTTAAAAACAATTGACACGACCAAAGGTTTTGACCTCCAACGCTACAAAGGTTTGGGAGAAATGAATCCTCAACAACTTTGGGAAACCACTATGAACCCTGAAACTCGCCAACTCAAAAGAATTTCTATCGAAGATGCCGCCAAAGCTGACGAGATCTTTAGAATCCTTATGGGTAGTGAAGTTCCTCCTCGGAAAAAATTTATTGTTACCCACGCCCATCTGGCGAATCTAGATATTTAATAATATGCCAAAAGATACACAAAAAAATACCATCGTTAATGATACGCCAGCCTTTATTAACAATGCCGGTAAAATTCTTGAAGTCGACATCGTCCCCGAAATGGAAAAATCCTATTTGGATTACGCCATGTCTGTTATCGTTTCCCGTGCTTTACCTGACGTTCGAGATGGTCTAAAACCTGTTCACCGTCGCATTATCTACGCCATGAATCAAATGGGTCTTACTCCTGGTGGCCGCTTTACCAAATCCGCCAAAGTTGTCGGTGAAGTACTTGGTAAATACCACCCCCACGGTGACATGGCTGTTTATAGCTCCATGGTTCGCATGGCCCAAGATTTTTCTCTCCGTTACCCCCTGGTAAACGGTCAGGGAAACTTTGGCTCTATTGATGGCGATCCACCAGCCGCCATGCGCTACACCGAGGCTAAACTAAGTAAAATTGCCCCGGAAATGATTGTCGACATCGAAAAAGATACTGTCCCCATGGCCGACAATTTCGACACTACCCTTAAAGAACCTGAAATTTTACCAGCTAGAATTCCCAACCTTCTCCTCAACGGTGCCGACGGTATTGCTGTCGGTATGGCTACCCGTATTCCTCCACACAACCTAAAAGAGCTTTGCAATGGTCTTGATTTTATTTTGGACCATGCCGTTTTGGAAAAACAAGAAGAGGAAATTGAAATCAGCCCTATTTTAGACAAACATCTCAGCACTAAAGAAATTGTTCTTAAACCAGTCCGTGAACTTGAAAAAATCACCTTTAATTTTGAAACCAATGCCTCCATTGAAGATTTAACCAAGTTTGTTACCGGACCAGATTTTCCAACTGCCGGTGAAATATACGGAAAAACAGGAATTATCGAAATGTATACCACTGGTCGTGGTAAATTTATCCTTCGCGGCAAAACCAATATCGAAGAAACAAAATCAGGAAAAATAAGAATAATTATTACCGAACTTCCATACCAGGTCAACAAGGCCGATCTTGTCAAAAAAATTGCCCGTCTCGTCACTGACAAGAAAATTCTTGGCATCTCTGACCTTCGCGACGAATCAGATCGTCATGGTATTCGTGTCGTCATTGAAATAAAAAAGAACGGTAAACCAAAAGCTGTTTTAAATAAACTCTTCAAATATACTCCACTTCAATCCTCATACTCAGCCAATCTTTTGGCCCTAGTCAAGGGTATTCCCCAAACTTTGAATCTTCGACAAATACTTCTTTTATTCCTAAGACACCGTGAAAAAGTTATTCGTCGTCGAACAATTTTTGACCTGAAATCTGCCTACATGCGTTCCCACATTCTTGAAGGTTTAAAGATTGCCCTCGATAATTTGGATGAAGTAATCAAAACTATCCGTGCATCAGAAACTGTTGACGTCGCTCGAAGCAACTTAATGAGCAAGTTTTCACTTACTGATCTTCAAGCCAATGCCATTCTTGAAATGCAACTTCGTCGTCTGGCCGCGTTAGAGCGTCAAAAAATTGAAGACGAATATGCCGAGGTCAAGAAGTATATTGACGAATTAACCTCTATCATTACCATTCCAGAAAAAATGATTTCTATCATCAAGTCAGAAAATACGGAAATATCAGATAAATATGCCGACAGCCGAAAAACAAAAATTTATATCAAAGGCCTAGAAGACTTTAGTGATGAAGACCTGATTCCCAACGAAGCCACTCTTGTCACCCTTACTCGCGGTGGTTATTTCAAGCGAGTTCCCATGGAAACTTATCGTACTCAACAACGAGGCGGAGTTGGCGTCACTGGTATGACCACCAAAGACGAAGACGAAGTAGAAAACATGCTTTTTGTCGACACTCACGACGATTTATTAATCTTTACCAACAAAGGTCGCTGTTTCAAAATCAAAGTTTGGGACATCAATGAAAGCAGTCGCCAATCAAAGGGACAAGCCATCATAAATTTAATCAATATTGTTCAAGGCGAAACTGTTCAAACTGTTCTACCTGTCGACAAAGACAATAACGCAAAATACATCCTTTTAGCCACAAAACAGGGAACAATTAAAAAGACAGCCATTGAAAAATTCAAAAATATTCGTCAATCAGGTCTTGCCGCCATCAAACTAGATCCCCACGACGAATTAATTTGCGCTCGACTAACCTCTGGTAACGACCAAATTTTCATGGTCACATATTGTGGCAAATGTATCCGTTTTAACGAGTCCGATTGCCGACCTCTTGGACGACACACTCGAGGTGTCCGTGGCATCACCCTCAAAGAAAACGATTATCTTGTTGGTATTGATGTCCTACCCCAAAGTATTGCCGCCGCCAACGAAGAAAAGAAGGGCTCAAAATTCTTCCGCCATCTTCTAATTATCACTGAAAACGGCGTTGGTAAAAGATCCGACGTATACCTTTACCCCCTCCAAAAAAGAGGTGGACTGGGCGTAAAAGTTGCCAATATTACCGCCAAAACTGGTAATATTGCTGGCGCATCTGTCGTCGATGAAAATGACCTCCAAGTTATCTTTGTTTCTAAAAAGGCCGTCACTATCAAATTACCTTTAAAGAATATTCCCAAACTATCTAGAAACACCCGAGGTGTCATTTTAATGAGACTAAAAAATGATGACAAGGTTGGTGCTATGACAGTTTTACAGGCAGCCAAGACAGAAGGGGAGTCACCCAAAAAACTATAGGACAAAACTATATTAAAACTATAGGATAGTCACATAGTATTTTTTCAATTTGGCACTCGACATAGTTACCTGCTACTTAGCCTTAAAAAGCCAATAAGAGCCTAAAATAGGGGAAAAAGACATGTTCGATAGGCTAGGGGAGTCATCGAATCTGATTTTACCTAATCATTGGATAAAACAAGCTAACTATAGGACACACCCGTTACACATCTTTTTTATTCCCAGAATGAAACTTTTCATGAACTTCACGCAATCTAGCATCCGTCACATGGGTATAAATCTGAGTAGTCGCAATATTTTTATGTCCCAATAATTCTTGGACCGATCTTAAATCTGCACCAGCCCTTAACAAATCAGTTGCCATCGAATGTCTCAAGGTATGTGGAGTTGCATCGACTGGTAGCTTAGCCAAACGAACATAGTGCTTAACAATATACTGTACGGCCCGACTAGATAATCTAGCTTTAGCATCTGTAGAAATGACACCCCTTCTTTTTGAATAATTTATAAACAAAGGCTTAAAAGAATCCGTTCGCCCCCTCAAGTATTTTTCTAATAATTGGGCAGCCCTCTGCGAAATAAATACAATTCTTGATCTCCCTCCTTTCCCAACTATTCCAAATTCACGTGTTTTTAGGTCAATTTGGTCTCTATTTAATGAAACTAGCTCAGAGACACGTAATCCAGTTGAAAACAATAATTCCATAATCAACTTGTCTCTTATTCCAATAGGTGTCGACATTAATGGTTGTGCCATAAGTCGCTCAACCTGCTCTTCATTTAAAAATTTGATTGAATGGTCTCTGTTTTTCGGGACATCTAACTTTTCTGGCTCCAACACTTTATAATCATTTCTAATTAACCACTTTAAGAACGACCTAAGTACAATTATATAATATCCCTGGGTAACCGACTTCATGTCTCCAATTACACCAGGCTCTCTCGATAAAAACAACCTAAATTTTCTAACAACCTCAATGTTAATGTCTGAAACCATAGGCTTATCGTTACTTAGACCTTTTATAATAAAAGTCTTTAAACGGTCTAAATAGTGATCATATTTTACAATCGTCAGACGAGAACAATTCCTTTCAATTTCCAGATGCTCTAAAAATCTTCTGATGGCTACCGCTAAATCTAAATCCATACTTAATCCTAACACAAAAAATATAAAAACGTTCGCCTACGGGCCTCTGGTGAAGTCATGCTATTTTTTACCGTATTTTTAGGCATATTTTACAAATCCCCTCGAAAAAGAGGCTGGGGAAGTAGTCAACCAGCAATTTTGAGCCTAGACAAGAAATTTAGGCGATCAAAGCAACAAGAGAGGAATTAACACATTTATATAAGGATCATAAACAATATCGTCAGCAAATAAACAAAAATAATAAATAATTAAAAAACACATTTTTGTCCACTCCCCTCCACTTCCAAAATTATATATTTCGTGAAACATACATTCTACGAAATAAGAAATCTAAATACCCCACCGATGGGGAGTTGCTATAATTACCTACTACAACCATCACGTGCATTACACATGAAGTAACACACTAATCCATGGCCATATATATCTTCACGCCTCCTTATACCACTCCTCTCCAGTTGAGAAGTGATATAGTCGACTGCTAATCAGTTATCCACACAAACTATATCAATATATATCACCTATGTATGTCCTATAATATCCTATAATTATTGTGAAAATTATAGGATATACCGTGAAAACCACTTCCCTACTTCCCCACTCTCAGACCTCAACCATTTTTTTTGAAAAACTTCTTTTACTTGCTATTTATATCCAATCTAAAGCTAACCCCATCTAGTTACTAGAATTGCCGCCAAAACTACCGCCGCTCCAATATAAGCATAGTTTCTTGCCACTCCCCTGAAGAGCCTATCTCTAATTTCTGCCTGTAGTAAGCCAGAAATTACATATATTGTAGCTACCAAATACACTGAACCTTTAAACACACCTACTGGCCAGAAAGACAAAATACCCACCATCTCAACCAGCAACAAACTTGGAACTAAAATATATGGCCACATTCCTTTTTCCTTCCCATCATCAGGTAATTCAATCGCAATTGCCCAGTACTGATAACTAAAAGTTAAAAAGCCCAAAACTGCCGTCGCCAGCATATTTCCCCAAAACGGTAAGTGAAAGGAAAACAAACTATTAAAAACCAAAAATGATACCAACAACGTCACCATCAAACTAACGGTATAGGCCGCCCGATACAAAGGCACAGTTCGATAACCAATTGCCACCAAAAAGACATTTTCTGCCAAAAACATCACATACATCACAATCCCAAAAAATATCGATAAAAAAAGCATATTAACCAAATTCATCGGCAACAAAGCCGCAAACAAACCGTAGCCCAAAGACCACAGCACTGGCAATAATACCGACATCACTCGGGTATTAAAACTACCCTCAAAAATAATTCCCAAACCAAACCAAAAACAAAAAGCAGTCAAAGCCACCAATAACATCAAACCAAAATACTTAGATTCAACGGACAAACCTAAATATAAATAAAAACCAATCGAAACAAAAAATGAAGAAATGAAATATTTAAATCTTTTTGGCATAATCAAAACCCGAAAAAACATTAATCACATCGTCGTTATCCTCAAGTTCATCAATCATATCCAATAATTTCTCAAGCTCAGTTTCTGAACTAAGCAAGGTTGGATTTTGACATTTGTACACCAACCCCGAACTCACTATCGCCAAACCCATCTCCTCTATTTTTTCCTTAATTTTCGCCAAATCAGTTACCTCGGTCACCACATTTATATTATCCACCAAATCCTTCACTCCAATATCAATGAGTTCAAGCTCTTCACCTTCCCCCAACTCTTTTTCAAGTTCAATCTCCCCCACCCTATCAAACAAAAATGAAACACTACCACTTTCACCCAAGCTTCCACCATAATTTCTAAAAATCAACTTAATTTCTCCAATAATCCTGTTTTTATTGTCCGTCTCTGCCTCAATTATCATCGGCACCCCAAAGGGGCCAAATCCTTCAAACACATAATTTGCTAAATTATTCTTTCTCTCTTCAAAACGTTTCAACAGCCTTTCAATATTCTCCTTTGGCATATTAACTGTTTTTGCCTTTTCAATCTCTGCCCTTAATTTGAAATTAGAGTCAAGGTTCGTATTCCCACCATTTTCTCGGATTGCAATCATAATGTTTTTCGAAACTCGAGTAAAGACTTCGCTTCTCTTCTTGTCCTGTGCCCCTTTACGATTTTTTATGTTTGCCCATTTTGAATGTCCTGACATCTTTTATTGCTTTATATAACTATTATATTTTATCATCGAGGCATAGTTTTGACCCAAGTACAATAGAATCTCTCGATTTAATAAACTATTATTTGTAATTTGGGAGCACCCATATAATTTCGCCAATAGATCGGCATATTTAACCACAATTCTCTCAGATTCACTATTAACAATCACCTCACAAGTATCTTTAATCGCTGCATTCTCAACCTCGACCACATTAAAACCCATCCAATTCAATCTCTCTGCCATAAAAGAACCTAAACCATTTTCTGTGCTCGCATTATAAATCGAAACTTTGATCTCCTCACTTTGGAGTAAATTATCAGCAAAATCTCTTGGCAAAATTTCCTCCATTTTTTCTTTTTCAAAAATTAAGTCTCGATTAATATATTCAGTTTTGTACAACCATTCTTCTTCTAACAAAACATATCTTGCCCACTCCACCACTCCCAAATATTTAATCAACGACCAACTCCTCCATTCATCAACCGAATCAAAAACAGCAATTTTATCTGGCAAAAAACCAAAATTATAAAAAAATATTTTACCAACCAGTTCCTTATCATCCTTTTCCATTTTACCTATGTTTAGGACTTTATTGCTTGGATACCAGCCCATACCATTTGGTATCCAAATCTGTGTTTCAGAATTAACTGTCAACAAATTTACCATCTCCCTTTTTGGAGAAATCGAAACAAGACCAATTTCATTAGGAGTGATTATTCCTAATTTAAAATCACCCTCCCTCCACTGTTTCTTAACCAACACCAAAACCACTACCACCACCAACAAAATCAATAACCACCATTTTTTCATAGCTTACCCAAAACCTCCTTTAAATCAGAGGCCAGCTCAGACTCAAAGCTCAACATTTTTTTTGAAACCGGATGCTTAAAAGATAAACTTTTTGAATGTAAAAAGGGTCTTTTCAACCCCATCAATTCTTTACCCCCATACACCAAGTCACCAGACAAAGGCCATTTCAGATAGCTAAAATGGACTCTAATTTGATGAGTTCTTCCAGTTTTTAAATCTATTTCTGCCAGGGAATAAGCCTTACCTTCCAGGTAATATTTTTTAAGTAAAGTAAAACAGGTTCTTGCCACCTTTCCATCCTCTCTTACCGCAAACCTCCCAAAAACATATCTTGATCTTCCAATCGGCATAGCCACTTCCCCTTCCATTGGCAAGTCCCCTTCAACCAGCGCCACGTACTTTTCAACTATCTTTCTTGCCTTAAACATTTCCATCAATCTTTTTCTTGCTTCTGCTGTCCTTGCTATCACTAGTAACCCAGAAGTTCCCTTGTCCAATCTATGCACAATCCCCTGCCTTGGCAAATTATTATTTCCAAACTTTTCCAACAACCAATCCTCCAAAGTTCCCACACTCCTTCTATCTTCCTTTGTACACACCACCCCAGCCTTCTTATCAACCACAAATATCTCTTCATCTTGATATACTATTTTTGCCTTGTTTTCCATAAAAAATACAAAATTAATTGAAAAAATCCCACCGCAATAAAATAATCGTTAATGTTATTATAAACCGAAGTCATCGGAATCCGCCAATAGTCTCTCACCCCTCCCAAAAATATCCTTTCCAGTATGTTCAAGACCCCTCCCAAAGACATCAACAAAAAACCCCAAGCTCTTTTATCCTTCCCCCAGAAAACAATCAACAACAAAGTAAGTAATACCTGAAAATAGATCATTGCTGGAAAAATCAAACCAAAACTTGCTCCCCTATTAAACACCATCATCACTAAAATTCTCTATCTTTTTCACAATTCACACAGATAGTTGCCTCTGGCCTCACTGCCAAGCGATCAGTATTAATCATCTTTCCGCATTTTTCACAAATTCCATATCTACCAATTTTTAATCTTGTCAAAGCCTTCCTAATTTGAACGATTTGTTTTTTAATAAAACTTGCCTTAACTTCAACTTCAAAATGTCCTATTTGCTCATCAAGATCCTCTTCCAAAGAGTTATTACCCGTTCTATCTAAATCAGAAAATGGATCACTTGCCTTTAACTTTTTCTCACTATGCTTTAACTCCAACAATCTCTTCTCCAAAAAATCTTTGATACTTTTTGTTAGCCTACTTGGAAAGCTTATCATAGGCAAGCATAAACAATCCGCCAAGGAAAAGCAAGCCAATTCCACCCATCCACCAAGTTCTTGAAACACCCGTATAAATCAACCAAAACCACATCATCATCCAAAAAAATAAAAAGCCTTTTCTGCCACTTTTATACCACACCAAAGAACGATATTTGCCTTTCATTGGGATAGTTAATATCACTGCCCCCAGCAAGGAAATTAAAAGCATCCACGACTTCAAAATTATCAACAAAACCACCAGCAAAAATACTACACTAAGCAAAGAATCTTCAAAGAAAGCCCAAACCTTCCAATTTTTATCTTTTGCTATTAAAAAAGTAAACAATGATAACAAAAAATAAGCCCCTGCAACATTTATTTGGCTTAACTTCCAAAATTCTAGCCATGGGGTAATGTCACCACCCCAAACACCCCAATTAAACAAGCCAAAAGAAATTTTTCCCCCAATCAAAAACAACAAAAGAGACACCCAACTAAAGGCAATAATATCCTCTTCTTGATAATTTTCCCTTAAAGTCCGCCAACTTATATATAGATAGCCAATCACACCCACAATTCCTAAAATTATTGTTAACATTGGTGCCGAAGGTGGGAATCGAACCCACACGATGTTGCCATCACACGATTTTGAGTCGTGCGCGTCTGCCAGTTCCGCCACATCGGCATAACCTCTGCCTAGTATATCAAAAATCTCAAAACCAATTCCCCTATTTGTTTGCAACAGCAGAGATAATAACTCTGTGTTTACCCTCTCCCCATCGACAAGATAAGATTCGACTATCGCTACCTCCATCCGTTACCCCTTTAAAATCGGCCAATCTTTGAAGCAAACAATCACATGCTACTGCCGAGTCTGGAACAACTATCCCTCCTTGCTCTCCCAAACATCTCTTCTTTTCAACTAAAATCACTTCAAGACCATCCGGGGTAACAATTTTTGGATGAACATATCCTAGCGTAACTCTGTCACGTCCACCAACTAAAGCTATAGGGCAAACATCTTTACATTTGATTTGTTTTTCATTCATATCTGCATCATATCACACCATCGCTAACCTTTCTTTTCAACATCAAAAAAGCTTACTTGCTTTCCGTTAAAGAACATATTAAATTGACCTGTCATACCGTTTCTATGCTTTTCAATACCACAGGTCACAATTTCTTTTACTTCTTCATCCTCTCTTGATAAGAACATCACTACGTCAGCATCCTGTTCAATACTTCCCGACTCCCTCAAATCTGATAATCTTGGTTTTCCCCCCCTAGCCTCCATTTGACGATTCAACTGCGCCGCCGCCAAAATTGGAATTCTTAATTCTCTTGCCAAATTTTTTAGACCCTGGGAAATTTCCGACACTTCCTGAACCCGATTATCTCGAGACCTTCCGTGCATCAATTGCAAATAGTCAACAATTATAAATTTTATCCCCTTATCTGCCTGTAAACGTCTCGCCTTCGTTCTCAGCTCGGTCACAGACAAACCTGGCGTATCATCAATATACAAAGGTGCCTCAGCCAAAACACCCATTGCTTCTGACAAAGATGTAAAATCATCATCAGATAATTGTCCAGTTTTTAATTTCCACGCATCGATCAAGCCCTGTCTTACCAACAATCTGTCAACCAATTCTTCTTTACTCATTTCCAAAGAAAAAATACAAGTTGGCAACTTTTCCTCCACTGCTACATGCCTGGCAATATTCAACCCAAAAGCCGTTTTTCCTACCCCTGGTCTGGCTGCCAAAATAATCAAATTGCTGTCCTGCATTCCCGCCAGCA
>Ga0100403_1001518_pt1 | contig 20629 bp, 16 predicted proteins | sample CryGeymet201501t_FD_83663 | JGI IMG/M metagenome (GOLD analysis project Ga0100403, IMG submission 83663) | Groundwater microbial communities from Crystal Geyser aquifers in Utah, USA - Crystal Geyser metaG 2015-01t | ecosystem: Environmental > Aquatic > Deep subsurface > Groundwater | place...
GAAAAAAGTTGATGATGCTTACGGATTCGTTAAAGAATTTTTTAAGCTTCCTTTAGCGACGAAGCAAAACTACCAAATCAAAAATGGTGGTCAACGTGGATACACTCCGTTTGGAGTAGAGCACGCGAAGAACAACCCTAATCCAGATTTGAAAGAATTCTGGCATGTGGGACGTGATCTTGCGGCGACTTCTCAATATGCTGGTGTTTATCCTGAAAACGTATGGCCTTCTGAAGTTCAAAAATTCAAAGAATCTTTCCAGACTTTATATACGGCGATGGACACAACTTCGATTGTTCTCCTTGAAGCGATTGGGAAAGGGTTAGATCTTCCACAAAATTTCTTCAAAGATATGATCAATGATGGAAACTCTATTTTACGCGTGATCCATTATCCACCAACAACTGGTCAAGATACAAAAAATTGTATTAGATCTGCTGCTCACGAAGATATCAATTTAATTACTATGTTAGTTGGAGCTACGGCTTCAGGTCTTCAATTGCTCGAGCGTGATGGTTCATGGCTTGACGTGAATTCTAAGCCAGGTCAAATCGTGGTTGACTCAGGGGACATGATGGAGCGGCTTACTAATGGTGTTCTTCCTGCTACAACTCACAGAGTGATCAACCCTGATGATGATGGCTCAGCGAGATACTCAATGCCATTCTTTGTCCATCCTCATTCAAAAGCATCTTTGAAGTGTATTCCAAGTTGCGTTGGTGCTGGTGTTAAAGATCCAGAAATTACAGCGGGCGATTTCTTAACTCAACGTTTAAAAGAAATCGGTCTCTACTAAGAACTTTTTAAAATTGAATTTATCTGTGAAGGCCCTTATTTAAGGGCCTTTGCTTTTTTGAGAACTTCTGAAGGCTCAGCTCTTTTAGTGTAATCAGGATCAACGAATATTTCTCTTATCACACCTTTGGTGTCGATGATGTAAACACCAGGCATGGGAAGCATGTACTCTTTGTTGTTCTGGTAGGCTTGAAGATCAATGCCAAAACCTTTGTAAATATCAAGTGTGTCTTTATCGACTTTAAAAGCGAGATTTAATTTCTTTGAGAGCTCATTGTTACGATCTGAGTACATGGGAAAGGTGAGATTGAACTTCTTTCGAGTTTTATTGATTTCTCGGTATTGATCTGGAGCAAATGAGATAAATTGAATTCCAGCTTTTTTAAATTCCGGCAAAATTTCTTGATAAGCTTGAAGCTCGAGCATGCAGTACGGGCACCATCCCCCTCTGTAGAAATTAATTACCAAGGGAGAAATGTTATAGAGATTTTTCAAAGGAATAGGCATGCCAATTTCGCTGGTGAATACTTCATCAGGGAGCTTGGTTCCCTTTAAAGCGCGGGCCTTTTCATCTAATTTATTTTCAATCAGTTGATAAACACCTTTTTGCATTTTCTCTTTCACTTCAGGTGGGGCTTTCGAAGAATTTCTTTTCTGTGCAAGTTTGGATTCAAGAGTGCTCGCAAAAAGGGGAGAGGCGAACAAAATCGCGAAGAGAATTAAAAATTTCATAATGATTCCTAAAATTTATAACCAACACTCATTTTGGCATTAACGACGTTAGTTGTTTGGGGATCGCTATCAGTGAAGGACTCCGTTGTTGCAACTGATTCAGTTACTGCTTCAAACAAAAGAGCTGAGCCCGATTCTAATTTCTTTTGATATCCAATTTTCACGATTGGAGCTACTAATGCAGGTCCTGCGCTGACTGTATCTTCAACTGTCGTTTGACTCTTTCCATAAGCGAAGCCAGTGCCGACATATACATTGTTTTCTGAACCTCTAATATAATCGAAGTGGTAGAGGATTTCTGCTGCAACCATGGTTCTTTGGGTTGGAATATCGAGAGCGGGTTCACTTTGAGTTGCATTGTCACGATCTATGCGAAGTCCACCTAGGATTTCCCAGTGAGGTCCCCACTTGTATGAGTAGAGTCCTTCAAATTGAAAACTTGTTCGATTGGTAATTTTATTTGAATCTGTTTCAGATACCGATTGGCTAAGACCAAAGGCGTAACTGCCTCGAAAGAGCCAGCGATTCTCAGTTCTAAAAACAAGCTCGCGAGAATCCTCTTTCATCTTTGGAATTTCGAGAATCATGGTATCAACCGAATTTGAGTAGGCGATGAAATCATCTTTATCAAAAGGAAAATTGGCCCTTGGATCTTGGACAACCCACATTGAATAGGTGTGGGTGACTTCAGTTGCTTTGGCAGCAACTGTGGCATACTTGTTTGAAAAGACCGATACCTGTCCTTTTGAAACACCATCGATTCCGCCTTTTTGTATAACAAATCTTTTTCGAGATGAAGAAACGGCCTTGATTACTACCAATTCATCAGCTTTTAGAGCTTGTCCAAAGGTGTATAAGAAAAGCAGAGTTGTGATGTAAAAAGCAAATCGAATCATTGGTCTTATTCTAACAGATATTATGAGATGCAAAAGAGGAGATTAAGGTCTATCCGACATTGTCCGATAAGAAGAGTATGAGAAAGCCTGTTCCACAAAAACTGTGGATGTCTCTAATTGCTTTTGTTTCAGTCTTTGGGAGTTATTCACTCTTTTTTCATTCCTATGAATCAGAAGCTACAGCACAAAAAGTTATAGCAAAGAAAGCTCTTGAAGCAAAAACTCAAGACCGAAATCCAGCTTCAGCACCTTTGGAAGATGGAGCGGCTTCGGGTAAAGCGAAATTACTAAGCCAAGTTTCAATTCCAAGAGCTCCAGCGCAGGAGCATTTTCTATCTCCAGAAAAGGCCCTAAGAGAGTGGACAACCCAAGAAATTCAAGTTTCAAAGTCCAAGTATCGTCTGGTTGAAGATGTCGTTGTTGTTTCTCGATCTCAAGCAATAGAATGGGGAAGTCAGATTGTAGGTGAATTGTTTAATCAAGTGATGATTGAAAAGTCGGAGTTGCCGGCCGGTGAAAAATTCAGACAACTTATTTTTTCAGAGAAAAAGATGAACTACTCAATTCTGACCAACAATATAAAATTAAAAATGAAGTCAGATCAGCTTTTTCAAGAAATGATCGTCGAACTTTCAAGTCAAAAAATCTTGAGGTCTTTCCCTGCGATTAAATTGATAATTCTAGAAGCTTCTTCAATTGAAGATGCCCAGAACTGGGAAAAGAAGTGCTCGAGCGATTCAAGAATTGAGCGTTGTGAGAGGGAAATCATTTCTCGCAGCTCAAGTCCTCAGTAACTATCTGAAATTATATTATCTATTCAAGCTTTATTCTAAATAAGCCGATAGAATTGCTATGGTATTGTATTCTAGCGGAGTCCTTTAATGGCGTCGCTTAAACACTATTTTCATCTCATTTTCTTAGGGCTCTTGGCAGCTCAACTAATGTCTTGTGTCCCAAGTAAACCCAAAGAAGCAACGAGTTCAGTAAATAGTGCTCAAGACAAGAATACAGTCACTGTGGTGCCTTCAAATCAACCATTGATTTCTGGAACTCCCACTAGCTCCGCCCTACAGGGTATTTATTATTCATGGAGACCTTCTATTGAAGTCAACGGAGCGACTCTTTCAATTACCAATTTGCCATCGTGGGCGTCATTCAATTCTAACTCTGCAGAAATTTTTGGTACTCCCAAAAATTATGGAACCTTTGATGGAATAATTGTCAAAGCAGTTAAGGGAGCGAGTTATACCGAGATCGGCCCATTCTCAATTTTTGTTCATGGCGATCCTTTGATGGAGCATTCATGGCAACTTGGGAATACGGGGCAAAAAAGCTTTGCGAAAAATGGTGGCACAGTAGGTGTAGATATTCATTTAGCGCAAACGACTGCGGATTTTATCACCGGAAATAAAGTGGTTGTTGCCATAAGTGACACTGGACTTGAAATTTTACATCCCGATCTCAAGCAGAATGTTGTAGCTCCTTTGTGCAAGAATTATAATTTGGCTTCGCCATATCTTGGTGATCCTACTAATGCAGATTCGGGTGGTGATCATGGAACAAGTGTCGCCGGTATTATCGGAGCAAGGGGATGGAATGATATTGGAAATAGGGGAGTCGCGCCTTATGCCAGACTGGTAGGACTTAATTATTTAAGTTCTGATTTTTCATCGGCTGTCACTCTCGATCAAACCATGGGGCCATATCACATTTTTAATTATAGTTATGGAACGAGTTTTGATAATACGACTTTTGAGATCGATCCTGATTATAACAATCAAATTTTAGATGGATTTCAAAATGGAAGAAGTGGTAAAGGTTAGTTGTACGTTAAGGCCGCAGGTAATTCCTTTTTTGAATGTGACCTTAATCATTTAGGATATTATCGTTTTTTAACTCTCTGTGCTTCTCAAAATGCCAATACTGATCCTGATAATGTTTTGCCGTGGATGATTGTCGTTGGTGCTAATAATGCGAAAGGAATCAGTTCGAGTTATTCATCAGCGGGCTCTTCTCTTTGGACTTCAGCTCCTGGTGGTGAATTTGGTGAAACTGATCCGGCGATTATTACCACCGATGTCTCGGGATGCTCAAAAGGCTATTCCTTTACCAGTTCAGGTTCGACTGATTTTAATAAAGGAACTGAAACTTTAAATTCGAGTTGTGATTATACAAATACTTTCAACGGTACTTCGTCAGCAGCGCCTCACGTGAGCGGACTTATCGCACTTTTATTAGAAACGAATCCCAATTTAACTTCAAGAGATGTAAAACATATTTTAGCGACAACAGCTCGAAGAATTGATGCTAATCGGGGAGCGAGTGGTCATCCTCTTGGTATGGATTTAACAGGTCACACTTACGAGATGGGATGGACCCAAAATGCAGCAGGATATTACTTTCATAATTGGTATGGATTTGGAGCTGCTGATGTAGATGCCGCAGTCGCGATGGCCAAAACATATAGTGTAAATCTAGGAACAATGAAGCAATCAAATTCAGCATTCGCCGCTGGCAGTGGAACTATTAATTTAGCAATTCCTGATGAATCGGCGACCGGAGTTACGGCGCAACTTACGGTTGCTCAAAATTATAAAATTGAAGCTGTTCAAGTCAAAGTAAATATCACTCATGGACGACCTGGTGATCTCGGAATTGAAATCACATCTCCCTCTGGTACAAAGAGTATTTTAATGAATATCAACAACGCACTTTTACTTGCAAGAAAGATTGCGAGTAAACCAGTTTGGACTGCAGACCTTACAAATTTTGTTATGCTCTCTAACGCCTTTTATGGAGAAAGTTCTCAAGGAACTTGGAAGATAAAGGTCATAGATGGTCTCGGAAGTAGCACTGGCAAAGACTTAGACAAGGCCACGAATCAGACGGGGACACTCGTAGATTGGTCTATCAATATCGTCGGACATTGATAAAGTGACTTTAAAAGTAGGCAAAAAATCATCGGTCAAGAAGCGTTTACATTCAAAAATAGCCACTTAAGTGCTTAATAATATTCAATTTATGTGCTCAGAACGAGCTATCTGCGAAGACCCTCTTAAAATAGAAGAAGAGATAAGTACCTGACGGTTTAAGTTAACTCGTCAAAATCTCGAAAAGAAGTCGAGGTTCTATGAGCGGTAAGTTACGATTTTTCAAATTGATTCCACTACAGGGTGTAGCAATAGCTTTGCTCATGTCATCTTGTATTGGTGGTCAAGGTGGAAAAACGAAAGCCGATTGTAGTGCAGGACAAGTACTGAATTCAGTTTCAAGAAAATGTGAAGGCGCGAAAGTAACAGCTTCTCCTCCTACACTAACTCTTAAAAATTTATCAACCAGTGAAGACAGTGGAGCACAGTCTTTAACTCTCGCTTATACAGACTCTGAAAGTGATCCTGTAACAGCTTGCTCTGTGACTGCACCAAATTCAAGTGGTCTTAGAAAATCACTCGATCTACAGGGATTGCGATTTACTTCAAATTCATACATTACTAAAGGCCAATATGTTCAAGTGAGAATAGTTGAAACTGGCGTTCTCAATGTTGATACTTACACCGTTATTGATGGTGTCTCGCCAGACAATGTGGCTTCCGATTTTACAGCATTTAAGAATAATTATTTGCTACCAGGCTTAGGGAATCCTTACCTCATTTACATCACTGTTGATAATTATCCAAATACAACTTCTTTGGCGGTGAAGAATGCGATTGCGGCACATCCCATTGCTAGCAAGTTGGTTGATGTATCCCTTTTAACCAATCAAAGTATGCAGACTTCAGCGACTGCCTCATTGACTGAAATACCTTGCTCATGTTCTGGTGGTGTTTGTACGGCCACCATGGAGACAACACAGGATTTTTACGGAACAACAGACTTTACTTACTCGCTTACAGATAATGATGGGACAAGTACTCAAACGACTTCACTCACTGTTTCTCCAGTCAACGATGCTCCTGAAATTGATTGTTCAACTATTGCACTCAATCCAGATGCCGTATGTACAAATGTTGGTGGAAATATTTCTGTTGCTTATACATTAGATGAAGATCAAGTTCTTAATGGATTTTTAGATGTTGATCTGGAAGTAACACCTTCAGATAAAGATGACTCGTTAGGAACTCTTAAATACAATATTGCGACCAATCCGACTTATGGAACATTAACTATTAGTAATCAGTCGACGGGTCTCTATACATATACTCCCAACGCCAATAATGTAACTTCAGATACTTTTGAAATAAATGTTTATGATCCAGGCCTTTTGACTTCAAATAAAGTTACCGTCAATTTAACTTTTAATCCTTTGCCTGACTTTCCAGTGGGTACATTGAATTCTGTCACAAATTTTAATGAAGATTCTGGTCCAACTTCACTTGTTACTCTTACTTACACAGATGCCGAAGGTGACCTCGCGACAAGTTGTACCATCACCAACATCTATAAACTCTATGTCTCGACACCTTGTTCTTGTGATGGTTCAGGTGTTTGTACGGTGGGGATTAAAGGTTATCCAAACTACAATGGATCATCAGCTTACTTCTATTATACCGTAACGAATGGTGCAACAAATCCGACTTCGAATGCGAAGTATGTGACTGTCTCTTATATGTCTCCAGTGGCCGATGCTCCTTTTGCCTTCGCGACTTCATCGGGAGGCGATATTGATGGCAATGGGAACATTTTTTTCGATGAATCAGCAACGCATGTACCAGCTACAAAAACATTTACGTTGAATACAGCTACCGACGTTGAAGGTGGAACTCTTACCTATGAGATCGTGGCCCTTCCAAATAACGGAACACTTGCCAATTGTATGGGCCTTGATGGAAGTAGTAACACTGATCTGATTTGTGATTATACTCCAAAAGATGGAAACATGAATGGGTTGGGAACTAAAGCCACAGCAACAGTTGGCGACCTTATTTTTACTGCTAAAAACTATGGTACTTATGGCGATGACATAACCATTAATATGATAAGTGCCACTGGAACTCCAACTGGAGCTCCTTATGCATGGGCCACAGGAAAGACTGTTAATGTTTTAGTATTATCAAGTACATTACCAAGTGAAGTTGTAACTGCAATTACTGCTTCAACTGAAGCTTCAAGTTTAGTAAGTGTAACGGCGACAGGGGTTACTCCTGTTTCAGCGATTAATATCCAACTCAATTCTGGAACTCCTGGTTCAGATGGTGCCGACTACTTTACTTATAGAGTACGTGATAGCTTGAGCAATTATTCTCAGACTGCCAAAGTAAATATAAGCATTAATCCAGTGGATGATTCTCCGGTCGTTTGTGAATACAGTAAATTTTCACAGGCTCCTGAGTGTGGACTTGCTGGTTGTCGAGACGATGTTTCGCCAGTTGGTTTTATTACTCCAACAACAAGTGGACTTTTCTATTATGATGAATCAACTGGAGCTTGTTGGAAATCTGATACGACTTTAGCCGCGAAATGGTCTTTGGTATCTGGGAATATCAGCGCTCATTCAATAAACGAAAAAGATGTGCTGGTGATTAAAGATATTGCCGTTGATGAAGGTGGTGGAGATGCCACTGAAGATACCCAAATGGTTCAAGTCTTTAGTGTCGCAAGTTCAAACACAATTTTAGTTCCAACCGCCAATATTAAATTTTATTTTAATGATCTTGAATATGCAGTTGGCGCCAATTTTGGTGATATTTTAAATTCAGAGGATCAAGGAGAGTTTCGAATTGAAGTCACTCCAGTTAGTGGATATTCTGGAAGTTCTACCATTGATTTGGTATTCAAAGACAACCCTGGTGGCAATTCAACTAGTTTAAGTTTTGTCATGACAGTAAATGCAGTGACGGCCCAACATGGAGGCTGGACAAATATTTATGCTATTGGGCCTAAAATTGATAAGTCAGACACTTTGAAAGACAGTAATATCAACGTTTGTCCTTACTCTCAAAATCTCTGTGGAACAAATGCTGCTTGTAAAGGGACTACGGCACCAACTCTACAGCCAACACATATTGATGCTGTTTATTGGAACTCATCAGCGGACACTTGTTATAAAATTAATTCATCAAGTCTTGTGACAACTATTCAAACTCTGTCCTATACTGCTAAGAAGTATGGTGGGGCGAGTATTAGTTACTCCGCAGGTGGTACCTCCGGTTTTGAAACCATCAATGTTACGGGAACGGCAATTAATGTTCTCGTTCAAGATGGCGTTTCAACAAGTACTCAAATTAAGGCTGCGATTGAAGCTTCGAGTGCCGCGAATAAGTTAGTTAGTGTGAGCGATCCCTCTCCTGGTACTGCTCAAACCACTCAAACTTCGACAACTCTTGCAGGCCCTACCAATGCTCTTTGGACTTCATATAGCAGTTATTGTAATATTTCACCAACGGCATATGAACCAGCATGTGCAAGTCTAGGTTCATCATGTATTGGCAATGGGGCACCAACTCTCAATGCTACAAGTTTAAATAGTATGTACTACGATCAACAAAACGATATCTGTTACCGAAGTACAGATCTAGCAGGAGCTTGGATCTCTTACAAAGCAACAGGGCAAGTTTATTTAAGCTGGAATGCTTTCACTGTTTCAGGAACGGGTTCAATAACTGGATACAATGTTTACCGTCGTGTTTCGAGTGAGAATTTTGATTATGATCGTCCGGTAAATCGCAGTGTTCTTTCATCGTCTGCCACAAGTTTCCTCGACAATGCAGTGAACTCATTTGAAGCACCAGTTCCCAATACTGTTTATTATTACGAAGTAAGACCAATCATTAATTCACTTCCTACTTCGACTACTTCATCTACTAAAATTGTTCGCACATTAGTGCCGCCAAATAATAGGGCCTTTGCTCATCGCTGGATCATTAACAAAACAATTTGTGGAATGATGAATAAATCAACTGATCCTGCTAATAATTTTAGATGTCTTTATGAAGGTCCGGGCGATACCGCAGGTGCTCCTGGAGCCAATCACTACGACATTGGTTCAGATTTGATCGTTGATCGTTTTGAATTGGGTTGCCATTACACGGCCTCGCCGGCTTGTTCTCAGACTGCTGACGGACAATGTATTGGGATTAATGATCCGACAACTGATGGAGTGACTGCCGCCAGTGGTTCGATTTATTATTCTCGCGGAAATGGGAAATGTTATGTAACGAATGGTGTTGTTTGGAGTGAAGTCACAGGGGCCAGTGTAATCCCTGAACCTGAAAAAGCTTATCTTCCACCGCTCGTACATCTCACTCAGTCAGATGCCGCAACTTTTTGTACCGCTCAAGGTAATATTAGTGGAGTTCTTGGTTTAACGTCATCTGTTGCGCAAAGATTACCAAGTCGCAAAGAACAAATTGCTTATTCTCTTTGGGATACTTCATCACTTTCTGATACAACAATTGCCACCAGAGAAACGGGGCTTTCATTAAACTCATCTTCAAAGTGTAACTCTTCATCAGCTTCAGGTTATGAAAGTAGTTATAGCGACGATGAAGCTCCAAGTTCTTCTACACTCTTTACCTTACCAGGTACGACAACTTCAAATATTCGCTCTGTCATGACAGGTTCAGAAGTGACTACGAGTTGTACTTCTCGATTTGGTGTTCAAGATGCGGTAGGGAACGTGGCCGAATGGGCGATCGATCGTTTGACCTGTGATAATCTTTCTAATTGTATCGGGCGCATTTCCACAGATACAGTGGCCCTTGCGGGAGCAACAAATGATTTCCAACCAGGAGACGGAACCGATCCTTATCTGCGTTGGTTGAACAACGGCATTTTAGGTCCATGTGTGGATTCAAACTCAGATGATATATGTGATACTTATCTAGATTCATGGGCGCTTGAAGATGAACGCTACGGAGCAGGAAGAATGTTTATCCCGATGGGAATTCCTGCGCATACTGATTTACCAATAGTGGCTCCAACTTCAAATGTCTTGCCTTATGCTCTCGAAATTGGACCGACTTCTGGAATCACGGCCAATCAGTTGCATGACGATACTGTGACTTATAATGCCCATCATATCTTTGCAGAAACTGCTGCCTGTGGTGGATTTACTTCTGGCGGTCAATATACAGCAGGCGCCGGTGCAGGTATTTACAACTTTGAAGTATTACCATGTTCCGCAACTTCTTATGGCTATACAACTATTCAAGATGTTTCTTATCGATCTTTGATCGCTGCTTCTAGTACAGTGACTATTACAATGACGGATTCTGGAGCTGACGGTGACGCCATTTGTGCCATTTCAGCAACAGGTGTTAGTCCTGCCGTCACTATCACGTTGGATGATGATTGTACGGCCAATGATGTTGCAACAGCAGTTAATGCTGGTACCTCGAATACCATTGTAAGAGCAGAGGTTAGTGGTGATTCGGCAGCTATTCAGTCAGCGTTGGTGTCACCAGTGACTTTAACCGATACTTCAGCTAGCGCCTTACCTAAGCGAGTTGATGTGGGCTTTAGATGTGTGGCGCCAGTTTCAAACGCTATCTACTCACCATAATTCTTGATTGTTTCACTTTGATAAATCCTTAGTTGTAGAACCCTTCACGACTTTGATATTCTGTCTTATCTCAATGAAAGAGGGAGAATGAATCATGGGAATCTTTTTTAATCGCAATGAATCTCAAGCTTCTGCTTCTCGCGCCCAAGTGGTGTCTTTTCTCAATCAAAAAGGTGGAGTGGGTAAGACCACAATGACTTTCAATTCTGCTCATGCCCTGGCCAAGCAAGGTCATAAAGTTCTATGTATCGATTTAGATCCTCAGGCCAATCTTTCATTGCTTTTCGATATTGATCGCACTGAAAGCGAAAAGTTTCATATTCATCATTTGATGGTGAACTCAGTAAGAGAACTGAAACCGCTTCATGTCCCTGCCTTAATTGAAGATGTACTGGAAACCCAAAATGGAGTTGACCTTCTTCCAGCTGGCCAAGAACTCTCTGGTTTTGAGTTAACAGTTGCTGGCGTTTCAATACCAAGACAACTTATCCTCAAAAGATTTTTAGAAAAGTCGGGCTTACTCGATCGTTATGATTATATCGTCATTGATGCTCCTCCAACTTTGGGGCTATTGGTGGTTAATATTCTCTGCGCTTCTCAAGGAGTGATCGTGCCTTTTAGACCTGATGAATTTTCACGCAAAGGACTCTCGCATTTTCACGACGCTTTAAATGATATTGCCGAAATGGGAATTACAGAGTCCCCCCGAGTTCTTGCTCATATTCCAAATCTCGTCGATACCAGAAGAAAGCAAGAAGAAGATGATCTTCTAAGAATTGAAAATGAGTTAAAAGAAATTTCACCACAATCAAAAATGATGAGTCCTTTTATGAATAGAGTTGGACTTGTCAAAGGTCAGGCTCAAAAGAAGTCTGTTTTTGATTACAACTCAAAAGAATACACTGAGCTCCAAGAGCAGTTTGGTGATGTTGCGCATTTGATTGATCAATGGGGTAAGGAGAGAAGAAATGAGCACTTCGCAAACTAAGAAAAGTCGAAATCCTTTATATGTCGTTACGAACAAGGGTCAAGATGTGGAGACTGCTGATAGCTGGATCGATGCCTTGATAAAAAAATTTGGTCTCGAGGAAACGATTAAAACCCTAGAAGGTTTGATTGGCATGATGCTTGAACTGGTTAAAAGTTATGCCGCTTTTCAAGTAGTGCAAGCTTGGCTTGATCAATTTATTCAGAACTTAGAAAAGTTTTTGAAAATGATTGATCCCGTTTTGGCCTTTTCAATTATTAAAAATTAGAAATTAAGATTCGGCTTCGATGCCTTTGAGCATGCGATAGTCTTCGATTGTTCCGACACTTTCTTCAGTGTCTGAAGAAAAATCAGCTTCTTTTTGAGAGGGAAGATAGTGAGGATCTTCAAAGACTCCTTCAGAAGAAGGAGGAGTTGTTTCTAGTTCAAGCTCATGGTTGAGTGCATAAGAATAATCATGCTTCATACCATTATTCCAAAGATCAAATTCAGCTCTCACATCTTCAGAAAGAGTGTTGGGAAATGCTCTTAGTTCATTTGTGGCCGCATAAAATTGATCTTCAATTTTTCTAAGTTGATTAAGATCGGCACGATAAAAGAATTCGTAGAATTTTTTGCGTTTTTGAATTTGGCGCTCAAGGAGGAGCAAGTATTGTTTCTGCGCTCTTTCTAAAGGTGAAAGGCGAGGACCTTGGCCAGTTCGACGATTGCGATTATTATTGCGACGACGATTATTATTTTTCTTGCGAGTTGGATCGTGAGGACGAGGTCCGTTACTCTGGGCCTGCTGAGGTCCCGCAGGGTATTGCCCTTGTGTATTTGGTTGTTTTGGCCCACGATTTTGTCCGCCGCGAGGACGACGTCTTTTATTTCGATTACCACCGCCGCCTTGTCCAGGATTACCATTCGGTGCAGGTGGGCGATTATTTGATTCGGTCATTCAACTATTTCCAATTTGTTTATAAGCAATAGTCTAGCGTTTATGACTCATTCCGAAAAGGGCAAATGCTTCTAATGATGTGAGTCATTTAACTAACAAGAGTATGATCTTTGGACAGACTGCGACTATAAAAGCGCTCAGGATTTTGGTATCTTAGAGTCACTTTTTTATAGCTTCCTAATATATTCACTCGAGGAGATTCTCATGACAAAGAAACGTGTAAAAGTTGCTGTGACAGGTGCCGCTGGCCAAATTGGTTATGCCCTTTTATTCAGAATTGCTTCTGGACAAATGTTTGGTTCAGACACTGAAGTTGATCTTAATTTGATCGAGCTTCCACAGGCCATGAACGCCCTTCAAGGTGTTGCTATGGAATTGGATGATTGTGCCTTCCCACTTTTACGTTCAATCAATTTAGCTGATAATGCCAACGACGGTTTTAAGGCGGCAAACTGGTCTGTACTTGTTGGTTCTGTTCCTCGTAAAGATGGAATGGAGAGAGCAGATCTTCTCAAGATCAATGGAGGAATTTTCACCACTCAAGGTAAGGCGATTAATGATCACGCTGCTGATGACGTAAGAGTTTTCGTTGTTGGAAATCCATGTAACACAAACTGTTTGATCGCCATGAACTCTGCTCCTAGAGTTTCACGCTCAAATTTCTTCGCTATGACTCAACTTGATGAGAACAGAGCGAGAACTCAACTTGCAAAAAAAGCAGGTGTCCCTGTAACAGACGTCACAAACATGACGATTTGGGGCAACCACTCTTCGACTCAATATCCAGATTTCTTCAACGCTAAAATTTCAGGAAAGCCAGCTGCCACAGTTATTACTGACGAGGCATGGCTCAAGAAAGAATTTTTAGAAACAGTACAGAAGCGTGGAGCAGCCATTATTAAAGCTCGTGGTGCTTCTTCAGCTGCTTCTGCAGCTAACGCTGTTGTCGATGGTATTTATAATCTTACTCACGATACAGCGGCCGGAAATAGCTTTTCAATGTGCCTCAGTTCCAATGGTCAGTATGGAGTAGATGAAGGCTTGATCTTCTCATTTCCATGTAAGACTGTTGGTGGGAAAATTGAAGTGATCGAAGGTGTTAAACATAACGATTTCGGCAAAGAAAAGTTCACAGTTACTCTAAATGAACTCAAAGAAGAAAGAGATGCCGTGCGTTCTTTAGGCCTTATTAAGTAATCTTTAAGTAATTTGATTGTCAGGTTTTTGTAGGCCCCCATAAAATGGGGGCTTTTTTTGACCTAGTTTCAACAACTTGATAAGTTCACAATACCTTGAATATTTTGTCTCGATAATGTCTCACCCTTAAGCCTCTAAAATAATTGATAATAATCATGTATAGTCCTACTGTGTTCATGACTCTCTGAACTTAATTAAAGGAAGTATTATGTACTCGATTAAATATGTCTCTACAGTAACTGGAATTGGTGTTCATACTTTGCGAGCTTGGGAGAGAAGATATGAGCTCATTAAACCTGATCGTAGCGAAAAGGGCAGACGTACTTATTCAGAAGATGAATTATCTTTGTTAAAGATCATTTCTGAACTTGTTCATTTAGGTGAGCCAATAGGAAATTTGGCCAAGCTAAGTTCTTCTGAGTTGTCTGAAAAATGGAACACCCTTCAAGATATGAAGTCTTTGAAAGGCACTAAATATGAAAGATTTGAGTATTCTTTAATCGTTTTAAGAACGGCGCTTACCATTTCAAATAAAGAAGTCATCGTTCATGAGCTCACCACACTTCAATCAGAAATGGACGCTCGCAATTTTACAATTGAAAACTTTATCGAAGATTTCGCAATTCCGTTTCATAATCACTTATCAAAAGCAGACTATAACGATCCTGAAAAAGGATCACTGCTGAGATTAAGCTATATGCTTTTGACTCAATTGCTGAGACAAGCACTGGCCATGTCGGTTGATCAATTCAGGGATCTTGGGAAGAAGAACCCAGTTTTGATTGGAAGTGCCGGAACAATCAGAGGTGAAATTGATGGGCTTATTTGTACCATAAGAAGTTATCTCCAAGGAACTGAAGCCATCTATATAGGTTCACGTTTATCTCAAGAGGTAATTGCAGAGTTTGTAGATCAGCTGGGTGCAGAGAAAGTGATCATCACTGATCGTCAATCTCCTTTCAAAGCGAAACTCAATCTTTGTAAAGTCTTTGATAAACTCAATTCAAATGAATATGCTGGTGTTCAATGGGCAGTTCTCTTGAGTGAAGCTCAGGGTTCAACCTGGCCTTGCTGTGTTCCTCATAAGGCCAATCTAAAAACTTACAACAGCTTTGAATCCCTCGATCAATTCTTAAAAGTAAGTTAGTATTAAAAAAATATGGGTAACTATTTTAATATAGAGTTGGATGATCTCGCAGACAAAGTCGGCGATTTTATCCATTATTGGGGTTTTAAAAAGGTTCATGGAAAGATTTGGTGTCATCTTTATCTTTCTAAAGATCCCATAGACGCTCAAACTTTGATGAAGAAATTAAAAATTTCTAAAGCTCTTATGTCCCAGTCGCTCACTGAACTCGAATCCTTTGGGGTCATTGAATGTGTAGGCAAGTGTGGTGGCCGTTGTGATCGCTATGTTTCTCATCATTCTGTGATGAACGCTATTACCAGTGTTCTTCGCAATCGTGAAAAAAAACTTTTAACTTCGATTTTTTCTTCTTATCGAGGTCTTCAGTCATTACCAACAGAAAAAATTAATGAGTTGGGATTAGATCCTTGTCGTATCAACCATCTTGGGCGAATGATTACATTCGCTGAAAAATTCTTAGGCCTCTTTCTTAATTTTGAAAAAGTGGATTTTAGTCGCTTTCGCGATCTTTTCCAAAAAAACAAAGCCTCTTAAAAAGAGGCTTTGCTTTCGAGAAGAGAGAGAGAGAGAGTCACTTTCGTCACTATGACGAATTAACGTAAATAATTAAAAGGTGCGTAGTTGGCAGTCTGTCTTTTCGAAGCAGCAGTCCCATCTTCATGAGGAGATTTACTGTTTGTCAGATTGGTCGACAGAGATTCTGTTGAGCACCCACTGGTATAGGTTGCGATGACTAGCAGACCAACCATGAGCACAACCTTAGAGAATGCAAAGTGAATTTTCGTCATTCATACCTCCTTGTATGGTCAGGCGATTGAGAAGAAACCTATCAGCCTATCCATGGCCGATTTAAGTCTCTTACTTAATGATAATGCAGTTTGCGTGCCAAAATAAATGGAGGGAAATATGGCCGTCTAGGGTCTTTTGGGCCTTATTTAGGGTCAAAAATTCACCGAATGGTTCGGTTGGCAACTAGAGCCCTTTTGCACTCTGATAATCTTGAAGAATCTTATAATAATGTCTTTGCTCTTCAATACTTAAGGGTTTGATCGTATCAACATTCTGTTTACGAATACCTTTTTTACGAATCAATTCGTCAGCATGACGGATTTTCTTCGTCAAGTTCTGAGCGAGGAGAACCATCCAAGGGGGAAATTGCTTTTCAATTTCTTCAACCGGAATTTGGATAAGAGTAGAATCTTCAATACAAACAATATGAGCAGAGCGAGTTTGTTTATCGAAAAAGGAGAGCTCTCCAATATACTCACCTGCGCCAATGTGAGCGAGGGGAGTAATCTTAGTTCCATCGTTCACAAAAACCAAAAGCTTACCTTTGTGAACCATAAAAAGATCGTAGTCCTTTTCACCAGCGGCACAGATGATTTCACCTTTTTTAAGTTTTATTGTCAGTGGTCCTGAGACATCCTTGATACTCATGACATTCTCCTTAAAGATTGAGTGCTTTTTTTAATTCACCTTTTAATTCTTGCGTTAATTCATCGTAATAAACGCCTTGTGGAGTCCAGTGATCAAAAAAGAGCACATTATTACCGAAGGAATTATTAACAATGCGATTAAATTCAATGATGGGAATAGATTCACGCTCTATGTTCTCAAGCAGGATTTTGTAACCAATAAGAGTTGGTCGATCTTGAACACAATCAAAGGCCGTTGCTCTATAGAGAATTCCCCTGGCGTCAGAGATCCGTCCGATACCTTTCATCGCCATCCCAAGCAAATAATAACTTTTAGCATTGGCAATACTCATGGACTGAAGTTCTCCAATCCTTTGATAGGCATCTTTAAAATCACCTCTATTAATCATCTCTTCAGTTTTTTTCAGTTCTTCTGACAAAGTCGGAGAGTCTGAATTAGAACAGGTTTCGGTAGGCGACAATTCTAAATTAATGGGAGGAGTAATGACGATAAAGCGAGAGTTCTGCTCTTTAATAAATTTTACAAATTCTAAAATTTCGATTTGATAAAGTTTAAAGACCAGTTCAATCATCACCTGTTTTTCAAACGTTTCAATATAACGCTCATCTTTGACGATTTTAGGCTTCATTTCAAAATATTTAAGTGGAGCATAGAGGAGACGCCCAACGATGGGAAAAGCATGAAGCAGAGAATTTAGTTTTGGATTTTCATAGCGCTGTATATTGGTTAAGAGAAGCTTGCGATTTCGCGCATCGACTCTTTGTTCAAAAAACTCATCAGCACCACCATGATAAATAACGACTGGCGGAAGTTTTTTAATCGACCTAAGTTTGTGAATAGTTCTGAAAAGACCTTCACCCTCTTCTGAGATATCAACCAACTTTAAAGGCTCGCGCAAATTAGCGGAGAGTTCTTTTAAAATAGGCGCTAATCTTTCGGGCAATTTTTTGGCGAGTCTGTCTCCAACAATCAAAACATGGGCCTGATCTATTTCAGCATAAGGCAATTCAGGGGTGAAATTGAGAGTATAGGGATAAGGGTAAGTCCCAATAGGATTTTGAATCCAGCGGCGTCCAAGAAGAACAACAGCGGCCACAATTCCAATTAGAAATGACCACTTAAGTATTTTCAATAGTTTAGACATAGTAATATTGCCATAGTTTAAAGACTTCTTCTTTATTGTATTCATATTTTCTGCTACTTAAAAGCCTTAACCGAGAATAATTTAAGGATGATTGTGACTGAACTGCTCTCTCCAGCTGGAAATCTTGAAAAATTGAAAGTCGCTTCGTTGTACGGCGCTGATGCCGTCTATTGTGGCGGCCAACAGTTTGGATTAAGAGCAGCTTCAGATAACTTCAGTTTGCAAGAACTCGAAGAAGGAATTGCTTTTGCCCATGCTCATGGGACCAATGTTTATGTCGTGCTCAATGCTTTTCTTCATGACTCAGATTTAATTGAACTGCCTGACTTCGTTGAAGACATTGAATCACTTGGTGTCGATGCTGTGATCGTTTCAGACAGTGGTGTGGTTGAAGTGGTTAAAAATCATTCTAAGCTGCCTATTCATCTTTCTACTCAAGCCTCATGTCTCAATCGTTATAGTGCACAATTATGGAAAAAACATGGTGTTTCTCGTGTTGTCTTAGGACGTGAAGTTTCCATTCAAGAAGCTGCAGAGATTAAAAAAATCACAGGTCTTGAAGTTGAAATTTTTGTACATGGTTCTATGTGCATGGCCTACTCAGGTAATTGTGTCATTTCTAATTATACCCAAGGTCGCGACTCCAATCGTGGCGGTTGTGCTCATAGTTGTCGTTTTGAATATTCTCTAGATTCACAGGATCAAGAAAAAAAGAATGCCTACTTTATGAGTTCCAAGGATCTTCAAGGCATTCGTTTCTTAAAAGATTGTGTCGATCTTGGAATTGATTCCCTTAAAGTTGAGGGGAGAATGAAGACTCATCACTACGTTGGGACTATTTCAAAAGTCTATTCAGAAGCGCTTAAGTTTTATCGCGAGCATGGACATTTTCTCTCCGATCAAATGCTTCAATGGGAAGCGGAGCTCGGGAAAGTTTCAGGTCGTGACGGTGGCGCATGGAATATGAAAGAAGCGGCCGAAAGTGATTCCATTTTCAATAAAAGAGAAACCAATGAAGAAAGCCATAATCTCGCAGGCGTAGTTCAGCAAGTTTTTGATAATGAAATTGTGATCGAAGTTCGAAAGGCTTTTGATCGCAACGATAAACTTGAACTGATTCCTTTCCAAGGAGCTATTCAAAATCTTTCACTTTCAAGAATTCTAAGTCTCAATGGACTTGATATTGAAAGAACCAATCCTGGTACATTGGTTCGCATTCCTTTTAATGGTTCAGCTTCAGCGATGAATATTATTCGCATTGAGAATCGATAATGAAAAAGATTCTTGTTTTAAAACAATTTAAAGATTTAAATGCTGCTATCGCTTTAGCTCCTGATGAACTTCTCGTTGAAACAAAATTGCTTTCGCGAACGGGAGATCTTTCACTGGCAGAGCTTTTTCTGATTATGAATCAAGATTGGGGAGAGACAAATCTCATCCTTAATTGGGATATCTTAATGACGGATAAAATAATGGGCACCATTATTTCTGAAGTTGAAAAAATTCCTTTGGAAAAATTTGCAGCAATCAGAGTTCAAGACCTAGGAGCATTAGAATGGCTTTCACTAGTGAAGCCAGTATGTCCAATCCATCTAAATCTGGAAACAGGACATCATAATATAGTTGCGATCAAATCTCATCTGGATCTATATCCATCAGTGACGAGAGTTGTTTTATCTCAAGAATTAGAATCTTCAACGCTACAGGAATATTTAAAAGAATTAAAAGTTGAAACAGAGTTAATGGTACTTGGGCAAACGCTCCTCTTCTATACGCCAAGACATCTCGTGACTCCTCTCTACGAATCATCTGAGGAGAACTCGCTTCAAGTATTAGCGACGAGCGAAGAGTCTCCACATAAAGGTTTTCCCATTTTAGAAAATCGTCATGGGACCTTCATGTTTAATATTAAAGACCACTGCTTAATAGATCATGCCGTAGAGTTAAAAGAATGGGGAATGACAGCGATCAGAATTGATTTCTCAATAGAAGAACATTTCGAATTAATTAAAATAGCAATGGATCTTTGTGAAAGTTTTGACAGCGAGCGCTTTGCACTTTTTAAGACAAAATATCCTCGCCAATTAAGTAAAGCTTTTTATCGCTCTAATAAAAGTGATGTTCTTTTTAAAAAATTAAAAAATGCTCACTTAGGTTCGATCGACCAAGGAGTGCTCGGGGCGGTGGTCGAACAACGTAAAGAACACTATACGGCGCTCAAGTTAAAATCAGAGATTAAAAAGGGCGATCTGCCTTTAAAGGCGAAACTTTTAACTACCGATGGAAAGTGGATCGAAGTTTCAGTGAAGAGTCTTCGCAATGCAAAGGGCGAGGATGTTGAGTCTCTTCAAAAAGATGACATCGCTCTGGTTAATCCTCTTAGAAAAGCATCGGTCAAGGCCCTTCTTTGTAAAGAGGAATTAAATTGAAGAAGCTTATATTTTTAATTTTATTTTCATTAAGCTTCAATCTCTTTGGAGCCTTGAAAGATCTAGAGTCTCAAGGATTCAAATGTAAACCTTCAGTTTTTGCAAAAATTGAAAAGCAATGCTCTACTTGTGGATTAGAACCATCTCTATCGATTTCTTGCACGGGAATGATGAAAAACTATCCTGAGCTCGTTACCATCGTTTTTAATCGCCAAGCCCTAGACCAATCTCCAACTGATATTGCTACTTTTTTTCATGGGCTTACCATGGGTAGTAAATCTGTTAATGAAGATGTTTTAAAGCGTTTTAAATTTGAAGATAAGGTTGCCAAAATGAGTCGACCTTTTGCCATGATTATTCCTCATTATCAGAGCTATCATTCTGGAACTCGAAAGAATACTCATCTTCATTACAATTATCTTTA
>Ga0100403_1001519_pt1 | contig 20625 bp, 26 predicted proteins | sample CryGeymet201501t_FD_83663 | JGI IMG/M metagenome (GOLD analysis project Ga0100403, IMG submission 83663) | Groundwater microbial communities from Crystal Geyser aquifers in Utah, USA - Crystal Geyser metaG 2015-01t | ecosystem: Environmental > Aquatic > Deep subsurface > Groundwater | place...
CTAGAGAAGAATTGCAAAAGTCGAAAGATCATCATCGGCCTCGCGATAGAGCCTAGGGTTCTTTGCTCACCTTAGAAGAATGAACAGCTTGAGTTAGACAAGTCTTAGTCTCCAAAGAAGAGTTGCGCTCCTCTAAAATTCTCAACTATGATCCTCTAAATGGAGGATTGTATGATTAAAAAATTGATGAGCGTGTCTTCTTATTCGTTTTCAGGAAACTTTGGTCTCTTGTTGGTTCGGTTGGTTATGGGAGTGGCTTTCCTCTTTCATGGGTGGGGTAAAATTCAGAATCCATTCGGCTGGATGGGTCCAGAGGCGTCTATGCCAGGAATTTTTCAGGCACTCGCTGCGCTATCTGAGTTCGGTGGAGGAATTGCTTTGATCCTCGGACTCCTGACTTGCTTGGCAAGTCTTGGATTGGCCTTCACTATGCTTGTCGCTGTCTACATCCATATGATTGTTATGGGTGACCCCTTTGTCAGTAAGGGTGGGGGTTCCTACGAGTTGGCGGCGATCTATTTTGTTTTGTCGATTTTATTTATTGCAATGGGCCCAGGTGATTTTTCCATCGATAGAAAAATATTTAAGTCTTGACCAGAATCGAAGTCCGCGTGAAGCCCAATTCTAAACATGAAGGTGTTGAGGAGTTGGGTTCACAGTTGATGCTTGTCCGAGTGAATTCTCCAGCACGGGAAGGTCGTGCAAACGCCCGTGTGATCGAGATTTTGGCCGAACACTTTGGAGTGTCTAAATCAAAAGTCATTCTCAAGTCAGGTCCTAAAAGTAAAACAAAGATCTTTTTAATAACCGTTTAAAATAAAAAAAGAGCCTTTATGGGCTCTTTTTTTATTTTCTAATATTTCGATAAACAAATCTATTGCTTATTGAAGCTTGTGCATTCAATAGTCACTTCACCAAGCTGGCTAGGAGACTTCTGCTTCAACATTCCAGACATAGGCACAACGAGTGGGTTCACCCAAATGTTGATATCGTCCGTCTTTCCAGACTCTCTAGCGACAACATGCATGCTATCAAAAGTGCCGGCGGGAACAGTCACCTGCTCTTGATTCGTAGAAATGATTTCGATGTCTTGCTCCGGAACTTGCTCTTCTTTTCCATTCACAATCATCTTCTTAACGGCTCCAGTTTCTGCATCAATAAGAGTTTTAATCTCTTGCTGACCAGCAAAGCCAAGATCCATATTTTGATGCATCCAAATTCCATCATCACCAACAGAAGCCACTTTCATCACCATAGTTCCCTGGATGAACCCCATATTGAGGTTGTAGTTGGCTGAATCTCCAACTTTCCAAGTCAAACGAGTCACACCGATGGTGGACTGAATAGCATTGAAGTGAGCCTTTTGAAAGACTTCAAAAGCTGTAGTGGCTGCGGATGCGTTTAAAGAAAACGCCAATGATAAACTAGCAATGACTGCCTTAAGCATATATTCCTCCTTGAAATTTTAACTTAAGGCCCATCAGATCATGGCCATACAAATAGTCAAGCTCAAGGAGGAACTAAAAAATAGAATTAGGCTGCGAGTTTGTCTGAACCAGGAATTGCTGGTTGCAACACTCCTCGATTGAGAAGGGTTTCGACACAGACTCCCCAGAACTTCTCTCGAATCTGAGATTCTTTGTGTGTCATTCGAACCTTAGGAAAGCTTTCGTTCTCGCAATGAGACGAGAATTCATAAGAAGAGCAGGCCCGTGCCACTTTTAAAAGGAGGCTGCAGTGAGACTCACTGAAGGCATGAGTGTCAACCAGGGTTCTTCTCACCCCTTTTTCAGGTGTATGGATCAAGAAGTCATGAAGTCCACTAAAGTCATATTCTGACATTTTCACTCCTTTAAACGTGAAGGTGATAGAACACTCTTCGGAACTTAGCGGCAGGACTTTAGGCCCGTATTATTTTGAATTTCCCAAAGCTTCAATCAAGTGTATTCTTCAAAAATGAAGAGAAATCGATACAAATGGCTATTGCTGTCCGTCCTTTGCACCACTCCGTTATGCGTGGGTTTTGGTTATTTTTTAACTCGATCGCCTCAGATTGAGTCGGCTTCGAATCAAATGGAAGTGGAGGCTTCTGGAATGGCTCAAATCGAGGAGGTTTTTCCTCATCGAATAGCAAAGGGCTCAAGCCTTTACACCTCTCTTAGAGAGCTGGGCGTTGAATCTCCAGTTATTTTCGAGATTGTAAATTCAGCCCGTCCTATTTTTGATTTGGGAAGTTTGCGCCCGGGCACTGAGTTTAACATTCGGAAGGTTCAGGATCAGTCAGGTGAGATTGAGGGAATCAGATTTCGATTTAGTCCAACGGAAGTTCTCGACCTTTCAAAAAATCAGATTGGTGAATGGGTGGCTACTAAGCCTGAAATTCCGGTGGAATTTAAAGTGATTACCTATCATGGCAAAGTCGCAACCAGTCTTTGGGAGTCCGCGATTGATGCCCAAATGGATCCAAATTTAACAGCTGAGTTGGCAGAGATTTTTGCGTGGCAAGTGGATTTTTCACGAGAAGTGCGTGTCAGTGATCGTTGGCGGTTGTCGGTGGAGCAAAAATGGGTTCAAGGGCGACCCGTGGGTTGGGGGCGAATCGTGGCGGCAGAGTATGTCAATGCAGGAGAGAGTTACAAAGCTGTTCTCTTTCGTGAAAATGACAAAGACATTGGCTACTTCGCTCCCGATGGAAGCAGTTTAAAAAGAATGTTTTTGAAGAGTCCTATTAAATTCGGAAGAATTTCTTCCCGATTTAAGCGAAAGCGATTTCATCCTATCTTAAAAGTGAATCGTCCTCATCTTGGTGTGGACTATGCCGCTCCTCACGGAACCCCAGTGAGAGCTGTTGGAGATGGAACTGTCACCTACGCCGCTCGAAGAGGTGGTGGTGGCAATACAGTCATATTGAGACATAACTCTGTATACAAAACTGCCTATAAACACTTGAGTAGGTACGGTCGCGGGGTTCGCCAAGGTGGAAAAGTGAAGCAGGGGCAAATTATTGGTTATGTTGGATCCACTGGACTTTCGACGGGGCCTCATCTCCATTTTGAATTTTATAAGTCCGGCCGATTTGTTGATCCATTAGGACAAACCTTTCCATCTGCGGACCCCGTGCCCGAAGAAAAGCTTGCTCAATTTAAATCTCAGCTTCCAAAAACAATGGCGTCCCTTCCCAAGTGGGAGGACCTTAATATTTCGATGAGGCAGCCGGCATCAGATCAAGATGAAGAAAAAAGAGGCCTGTAGGGTTTTAGCCCTTCAGGTTGGTGTATTTTCGATTGTTGCCCTTTGCAAGTTCAACAGGATATTTCTTTGCGCTTTTGGTGATCTTATTTCTTAGAGCAAGATCCAAGTCGATGTTAAATCTTTGTGCAAATCTTAAAATAAAAAAAAGCGCATCAGCGATTTCATCTTCAATGATTTCTTTTTGATCAGGATCTCTAAGCAGCTCCTGGCACTGATTGTCCGATTGAAATCTAAAGTGTTCGAGCAATTCTGAGGCTTCTGTAATGAGACCTATGGCAAGATCCTTTGGACCGTGAAATTGATCCCAGTCCCTGTCTTCACAAAACTTTTTTACAAGATTTTGTAGATCACTGATCTGTGATTTCTGTTCACCGTTTTTGGACAAGGGATCTCCTTATGATGAGTTTTAAAGAGGAATCAATCCTCCGCATCTCTATGGATCTTAAAAATCTCACTCTGTGGTTTTCGCGGGCTTGGTGATTCAAGTTCCTTCAAGTCTTCTGGCAGGCGGTCTGCAGAGGCGATCTTGCCAAGTGCAAACCCGGCAACAACTATTTCTTCCTCTGGATTTGCTTTGAGAGTCTTGATCACTTTCTCTCGGTCGATTCCACCCATTCCGTGTGTGTACAAATCAAGCATTCGCGCCTGAAGGGTAAGAGACATCCATGCAGAGCCGCAATCAAATTGGAAGGTAAGATTCTCCTGAGCGGTCTTAGAAAAATTCTTTTTACCTAGGATAAAGCCTAAAACAGAAGAGTCTTTGGCCCAGACCTGGTTTGCTTCAACCAGGCAATCTTTGAAGCCTTTAAAGGCAGGAGAATTCCTTTGAGCAACGTGAATTCGCCAAGGTTGTTCATTAAAGCTTGAAGGAGCCCATCGAGCAGCTTCCAGGATGACGCGAAGATCACTTTCAGAGATTTCAAAATTCGGCTCAAAAGCTCGAGGAGACCAGCGTTCAACAAACACTTTATCTACAGCGGCCTCCAATTTTCTCAATGGATGGAGATTTTCTGATATCGACATAGAGACTCCAATTGCTTCTCATTTGATCAAAAAAGCAGAAAGGGCCCGAATCGGCCCTTTCTGTGAATAAACTCGTCTATTATTAATGATCCAACGGACGGAAGTTACTCAGTTGCCTCTTCTACGGCTTCTCCGGCATCTTCCATTGCGTCGCCAGCTTTATCAGCTGCGTCTTCCATGCTGTCTTGAGCGTCTTCGACCACTTCGCCAGCAGATTCAGTAACATCTTCAACGGCGTTTTCAGTCTCGCTCTCGCGGCAAGAAGTGAGAGTGAGTGCGGCGCCACCTAAAGCGGCACAAAGTGCTAGAATTTTAAAGAGTTTCATTTCGTCTCCTTTGGAACTGTTTATTTGTTAAAGACTCTTTCTTTCGACCAGAAGAAATCTCTTAACTTTTGGAATTGTGCAAGTGGAATTCTTGCCAAGTCGGCGGAAACCGGATTGATCTCGATGAAGTCCAATCTTTGGCAAGGCTAGGGATGTTCGTAAAACCAAGTAATTACAGCCAGATAGGGTGTGAGGGTGAGAGCGCTCCGACTTATCAATTCTGGTTGTTAAAAAATTTAAACCTTTTCCTTTAGAAGAGGTTTGTGAACGACCCCCTTAATAAATGTGTGAAAAGTCAGATAAAATTTAGATGAATGGGTAAGGAATCTTCCGGCTTAAGTGGATAACCTTTGCAGACGAGTCAAGAGGGGTCTTTGATGTGTGATCAAAGACCCATGTAAGAATTTTTTGCGAAAGGAAAAATGATGAAAACAAAAATTGAAGGCAAGCGAATCGCGATTTTGGTGGATAATGGTTTTGAACACAGTGAGTTCGTAGAGCCGATTCAAGCGATCAAGGATCATGGTGGAGAGGCTGTTATTGTCTCTCCAAAAGATAAAGTCAAATCCTGGAAGAATGGCCAATGGGGAGAAGAGTTTCGTGTTGATATGGCATTGAGCGAAGCCTCACCCGATGACTTTGATGGTCTCGTGCTTCCTGGTGGAGTGATCAATCCGGACCTCCTGCGTATGAATAGCCAGGCCATAGAGTTTGTGAAAGGGTTCTTTAGCGAAAACTCTCAAAAGCCAGTTGCGGCCATCTGTCATGGTCCATGGACCCTGATCAATGCAGGTGTGGTGAGGGGTCGCAGAATGACTTCTTATGAATCGATTAAGGTGGATCTATTAAATGCTGGAGCCAAGTGGGTCGATGAAGAGGTTGTTGTGGATCGAGGTTTGGTAACTAGCCGAAACCCGGATGACCTACAAGTCTTTTGCGCGAAGCTCATAGAAGAAATCTATGAAGGAAAACATAAGGTCAATAAGTCTAAAGAGGTGCGGCCGACAAACCCTCGATAGAATTTAAAAAATGAGCTCAGTTTCAACGGAAATTCCAACTTTTCCTTTGAAACTTTCGAGTTTGCTAAATCTCCAGTAAGGAGTGATGTTGTAGTGAAAGACCTCTCGGTAAGGCTGGTGACTCAGCCCTACCGAGGCGGTAAAGTCTTCCAAGTGATAGGACTCTCGGTTTGTCGAATAAAACGTGATCGTCGGGCTGGCGACCAACTTTTTTGTGAGTGGCTTCCCGAGCGAAAGTCCATGAGTGGTCGTAAAGAGGTTCCGGGCGTCCTGGTACTCTTCTTCACTGAAAACGGCGAGACTGAAATCCGGGTGAGATGAGAGCTCCATATGGAGAGAAACAAACTGGCCGGTTCCTTTTTCAGAGTCTCCAAAAAGCTCTAATCGCGGATAAAGTCGGTAGGGCTCAACGGGCGAGGTTCCTTCAAATCGTAAAGTATAGCTTGTCTGTAAAGGGTCCCTCAGCTCGATTCGCGGTCTAAAGCTCGTTTTTATTCTGCCTAAGTTCTGGAACAGGGCTAACCCCGCCCCATAATTTTCTGTTCGTGGTTGAACTCTTTGTTGTTTCGAACGCACGCTTCTTGATTCTTTATCTTGATCATAGCTGGTAAAACTGACCGACCATTTCTCCTCGAGGTTGGGTAGTCTTAGGTCAACATTGAAGTGGAAAGATGGGTTTCTATTTCCTCCTTCCTCAATGGAGTCAAAGTAATTGAGCCGAATGGCTGAAGGATTCTGTTGATCGGTGTGGGACTTGTTCGACAAGAAAAGATCGACTTCTTCGGCCATATTGTCGAATTTTTCAGAGAGGTATTGATTGTAATCAATGAGACTGGCCTCAACAGAGCCTGGCTTCCCTGAAGACTCTTTTTTAGAAACTTCAGCTTGGGCCAACGAAGAGAGAGTTTCCATGAGGGGAAAGAAGTAGAAAGGAAAAATAAAAAGATTGAGAATCTTTTTACGAAAACGGCCTGACTTTCTCATATCCCGTGATTTAACCTTTCTACAGGATGAAAAGAAAGATGATTCTTCTCTCATTTCTATTTTCTAGCATTTCCAGTTTGGCCCATCAGCCAAGCCGCGGAGCCATTCACGGAATTCTTGGACCCGTTTTTTTTAGGAATCACATGATCTCAACGAGAGAACCTGATCGTTCCAATTTTGCGGGTCTTTCTTTAGTCGCTGAAGGAGACGTGGATGAAAACGGCGGATTGGAGATTGGATTTTCTTATATGCCCCAAGAGTACACCCTGATTGAAAGAGGACTTGTCAATCGAGAGATGGTGAAGAGAATTTATATGACGATGGGTTACCGACATTGGATCAACCCCAATTACTCCCTGGGCCTGTCTTTTTTTTCTGCCTACTCCATGGGAGAGCCAAAGATGGTGCATACTGATTTTACGGGCCCTCGACCGGCAAGTTCAGCCGAGGACATCGCAGAATATGGCTTTGAATTCTCTGTTCAGCGCGAGGCCTTTCAGGTCGGTCGTCTTTCGGCGATATTTGACGCTAGGTACTCCCTCTCGGTGACAAGTAAGAAGGGTGAAGATTCAAATTTTTATGGAATCTTTATTGGTCTAAAGTATCTCATTCAAGACAAAATGAAGGGCGTCGCCCCTCCTTGGTGAAGAATGTGAAGATTTCTAGTTAACTTCTCTACGGTTTCGAGAATCTCTTTTGACTCACTCTCGGTAGTCTTTGAGTTGAATCACTAATCAATTCTATCGAAAGGATTTATATATGAGTCGAGGAAATGGACAAACAACCGTAGAAGGTCTTTCACAAGCAGCAAAAAATAAAGCGATGCAGATCAGAGGCGCCGCTCAAAAAACGGAGTCAAGAATGAGTGAGGCGGCAGAGGAGCTCTCGCAAAATATCGGCGAAAGAGTGCAGCAGCTTTCTGATCAATTGCAGCAGGTTTCTTACCAAGTGAGAGATCAAGCGAAGATGGCGCGAGATAAAACTTCAGAAACCGTCTCTAAACATCCCTTCTACTCAATTGGTGCGGCCGCGCTCTTAGGTCTTGGACTTGGCTTTTTACTTCGAAGAAGAAAATAGTTATGAGCCATGAGAGGAAAGAAAGGGTGTTGGGATGAAAACGCTACTATTACTAGCTGGAACTTTAATGACTCAGACTTTAGTGAGTCAATTACTTACTAAAACTGTTCAGCCCGCGGCGAAGTCCGCGGCCCGCATGGGCGTAAAGTACTCTGCAAAGGTCTTTTCAATTTGCCTCATCGGGGGACTGTCGGTTTCGGCAGGACTTGTGATGGGCTTTTCTGATATCGCAAATCAAATGTCAGACGTTGGGTTCGTGAGATTCTCTCCAATGGTTGGTCTTAGCCTTGCCTTGTTTTCTATAGGGATCTTTTTCGTCTACCTAGGAGCCTTTTCGAATTGGCTCCTTCCATGGAAAGAGGCTTCATCTGAGCAAACAAACGTAGGCTTAGAGGGAAGTTTTGCCATTTTAGCAGAGTCTCTTTTGCTTCAGTTGGCCAACGCCACTCGGCCGAAGCCTAGCCACACTGAATTTGATCAGCAAGAAAATTTAGGGAAGGGTCTCTCGCGGCGGTCAGATTCTGATCCCCGCCAATCGCAGGTCGAAAAATCAACTCCCGAAACCTCAATGGTTCATTAGCTAAGGGAAAGTTTATTTAAAGTCTTAGAGGGAGGAATGAAGTTTTGAAATATAAACAATTCCTCCCATTTTGCAGCTTCTCATTTTATTTTTAAATAAGTTTTTGTAAGTTCCAGCCTGACTTTGCTGTTAGGGGGATTTTTTTTGAGATTAACAATCCAATACATTTTATCCGGTCTGACTTTCTTCTTAAGCCTTCAAGTTATGGGCGCCGAACTTCTTGAAGACATTGAGTCGGCTCTGAAGACAACAGGGTCCTCTCGTGTTCTTCTCGATTTTAGTGAAGTGGAGCCATTGCCCGTCAGCCAGTGGCCAGAGGAACTCAGTAAGGGTGTTTACGCTCATCTGTGGCAGCGCAACTCGGGGTTTGATGGGGGCTATCCAATTGGGTCTCCGCCGATCAATAACCCTGATCTTCGTCCTCGCTACTGGGGTGGCATTGATGGCAGCTATGTGATTCAGGATGGCCTGACCTTGAGTTACCTCGTGATCTACAAGGTTCGTTTGCTTGACAGTGTGACCAATGAGGAGTTTTACGAATACTATCTTGTGGATTCTGAGGGCGAACTGCTCAAGACGGGTCTATTCTAAAGCTAAAATCTATTTTTTTAGTCGTAACTCTTTAAAAAATTGGCGCAGAATCTCGCCACATTCATCAGCGAGGACTCCTTGGGTGACTTGGCATTGGTGGTTGAGTCTTGAGTCACTGAGGCAAGAATAGAGGGAGTCCACGGCTCCCCCTTTTGGATCCTGAGCACCGTAAACGAGCCGATAAATTCTTGAATTCAAAATGGCCCCGGCGCACATAAGGCAGGGCTCTAATGTGACGTAGAGGGTGGCGCCACTCAGTCTCCAGGATGGGCTTTTTTTTGCTGCCTTTTCAATGGCAAGGATTTCAGCGTGAGCCGTGGGGCTCTTCTCGCTCTCTCGTAAATTTCCGGCTTCCGAAAGGATTCCCTCAGTAAGGGTTCTCTCATCCAGAGCTTCAGAGTCCATTTTCTTAAGAGGGGAGACCAGAACCGCTCCAATAGGGACTTCCCCAGCTTTGGCAGCCTGTTTGGCGAGATTGATTGCGCGCCGCATATAAAACTCATCCACAGTCTTTTCTGTCATAAGATTTGAGTTTTTAGACGCAATTTGCTATCCCTACAAGACTTAAAATTCTGAGAGGCAGGTGAGTTATCCATGGCATACATTCGAGTTAGAGACAACGAGGCGTTTGAACAAGCCTTCCGTCGTTTTAAAAAAGCCTGCGAAAAATCTGGAGTTCTTTCGGAAGTCAAAAAAAGAGAACACTTTGAAAAGCCAAGTGTAAGAAAGAAGAAGAAGTCTATTGCCGCTAGAAAGCGCGCAAATAAGAAAGTTCGCAAATATTAATTTTTTTTGAAAGGTCTAAGAAAATGTCTTTGCGTGAGCAAATTTTAGCAGACATGAAAGAGGCCATGAAAGCCAGAGAAGCGGATCGCCTCAGTGCGATCCGCATGCTTCAAGCCGCAATTAAAAACAAGGAAATCGAAGTCCGCCCAAACGAGTTGTCTGAACAAGACGCTCTCGGTGTGGTTCGCAAATTAGCGAAACAGCGTAAAGATTCTATCGAAGAGTACACCAAAGCCAATCGCGTCGATCTTGCAGATAAAGAAAAGTATGAGCTGTCGGTTTTAGAAGCCTATTTGCCAGCTCAGCTTTCCAAAGAACAGGTTGAGAAAGTGGTTGCTGAAGTGATGGAGTCCCTCGGGGCGACGGAAATGAAGCAAATGGGTGCCGTGGTTAAAGAGGTTCAGACGCGAACAGCTGGAACTGCAGATGGAAAAACAATCAGCGAGATCGTTAAAAGTCGTCTTCAACCCTAATGTTTTAGAAAATCCGTTTTCTGAAAAAGGCTCCGCCCTCGAAGTTTCTTTGTCTTTAGGGGGGATTCGAACAAGGCGTGCCGTCGGTGATAGAAGGCAAGTCGCTTTTTAATCTTTTTGCCCTGGGGGGATTCGTTCATGAAATTCAGCGAAGAATTTATTGATCGAGTTCGCGAGGCTTCGGATTTGATCGAAATTGTTTCTCAGCATGTAAATCTTAAAAAATCAGGTTCCGGTTATCAGGGCCTTTGCCCCTTCCACGGAGAGAAAACGCCATCTTTTTCAGTCTCTGACGTGAAGCAAGTTTATCATTGCTTTGGTTGTAAGGCGTCTGGGAATGTTTTCAAGTTTGTGCAAGAGCATCAGGGGCTGACTTTCCCAGAGACGGTTGAGTATCTCGCTCAAAGGGCTGGGATTCCGCTTCCCATTGAGGAAGACAAGTGGTCTGGCGGAACGGAAAAGCGCGAGGAAAAAAAGACCCTTTATAGGATCAATCAGTACGCTTCAGAATTTTATCATCAGAAGCTCCTCAAACTCAGCCGGACAGAGGAGATCTGGAAATACTTATCTAATCGAAAATTGGGCGAAGAGGAAGTGAAGAAGTATAAGTTGGGTTGGGCTAGTCCCAACTGGTCAGATCTGAGCGAAGCGTTGGTTCGAAAAAAGGCTCCCATAGAACTCTCTGAGAAGTTGGGCTTGAGCAAGAAGCGGGCCCAGTCGTCGGGGCATTTTGACCTTTTTCGTTCCCGGTTGATGTTTCCAATTTTGTCTCCAACGGAGAAGTGCTTGGGATTTGGCGGCCGAGTGATTGGCGATGAGCATCCGAAGTATTTGAACAGTCCCGATTCAGAGGTCTTTCATAAGGGCCAGGTTTTCTATGGATTGAATTGGTCGGCCAAGCACATTCGAACGGAAGATGTTGCTGTCGTTGTTGAAGGCTATATGGATTGGATCGCTCTGGATCGGCAGGGGATTTCTAACGTGGTGGCCACACTCGGAACGGCTCTCACAGAGAGACACGCAAAGCTGATCAAGCGTTATGCCCCCAATGTGATCGTCCTGTTTGATGGAGACTCCGCTGGGCAGACAGCTGCCGAGCGGAGTCTTCCTATTCTTCTCAAGGAAGGTCTCTTTGTAAAAGGGGTCTTTTTACCTGAAGGGATGGATCCAGATGATTTTATCAATAAAGAAGGGTCGGGGGCTTTAAAGGCCAGGCTTGCAAAGGCTCCGGATCTTTTTAATCTTCTCTTGGAAGTGGAGCGAAAGAAGATCGGGAACAGTCCTTCAGACAAAACCAAGTTGATTGAGAAAATGGTTCCCTATATCGAAGCGGTTGAGAACTCCAGTCTGAAAGGCCTCTATGTAGAGAGCCTCGCAGACATGCTGAATGTGGATAAGTCGGTTATTCCTGTGGATATTGGTCATCGGGGAGGATCTCAATTTTCATCAAGAGCTCCCTATCAAGACCGCCGAGCTCACCAGGCGGGCCGTTCCCGCTGGGCATCAAGCCCTGGATCGAATCAGACAGGTGGTCCACAAGACCCAGAAGGCGCAGGCCTTGCAAGATCACGGCCAGAAAAATCTATCGATTTGCGAAAGGCGACTCGCTTAGAAATCGAAATATTAAACGTTTCTCTTCTTAAAAGTGTCTACTTGGAGCAGGTCCTGAATTCCCAGGCCCTGGAGTTCATGCCAACGGAAGGGGTGAGAGTGATCTTTAAAGAGCTGGAACGCCTCTATAGACAAGACCCAAGCCGGTTTGATACTCTTCCTTCTTTGCTTTCATCTAAAGTCGAACCAGGAGAATCGGTGACACTTCATTTAACCTCGCCTTTTCAGTCGTTGACAGACGAGGCCGCCAAGAAGCTAATACATGATTGTATAAAAAGATTACACGAGAAATTTTTAAGATCACAGTCTCGCGCGCTCATGAACAACCTCAAAGGTTCTCAAGGCTCAGATCAAACTGAGAAGTTGGAACAGATAATGAATATTCATCGCGACAGACAAGATATTAAAAAAGATCAAAAGAACGAAGATCAATCACCCTCTATTCAGGAGCCGAATGCGAATGAGTAAAAAATCCACGACCCAAGATGGGAATCAAGACGCTGAACTGTCCGTTAAAGAGCAGATCAGTCTGATTAAAGAAGAAATTCAGAAGTTCTTGAAGCTTGCAAAAGACCAGGAAAGTCTGTCCATCGAAGAAATCAATGAACTTTTGCCTCCACAGATTTTGGATCAAGGGGTACTGGACACTTTCATGCAAGCCCTCGAGGTCGCTGGAGTGGTCCTCACTGACGATTCCGAAAATCAAAAAGGCGAAGATGATGAAGATCGGTTTTTCTTGGCCGATCCAGACTCTGAAGAAGATGAAAAAGATGAAGATGCCGGCGACACCGATTCTAAAAGCAACGACCCCGTCCGCCTTTATTTAAGAAAAATGGGAAGTGTGTCCCTTCTGACCCGAGAAGGGGAAGTTGAGATCGCCAGACGGATCGAGGCCGGGGAGAGAGAGATTGTTCGAGCGATCCTTCTTTCTCCAATCGGAACCAACGAGATCATTGAACTTGGAAGACGTCTTGATGAGGGGCGAGTGAAGGTCAAAGCGATCTTTCGCGGACTTGAAGACGAGGAAACTCAATACGACGAGCAAGAGTATGTTGAGAAGATTCATGAACTGATCGGTCACGTAAGGAACTATCAGGACAAGGCTAAGAAGTACTTTGAGGCCATGAGAAAGGCTCCTCACGCCTCTCCTGAAGAAAAGAACGCGGCGGCAAAAATTAAAGAATTGAATTCCGAATTGATGACCACTTTTGAGTCGATCAATTTCAACCGTAAGACCATCAACCGCATTGTGATCAAGTTTAAAAACCTGGTCGGCCGAAGCACCGTGCTTCGTAAGCGGGTGCGACTTGGCGTTGAAAAGTCTTTCTCTAAGGACCTCGAGTCTCTCATCCAGCGAGCAAAAATTGCTGAAAACAGCGATGAAGAAGCAAAGAAAATGACTCGAGAAACCGGTCTGACCTACAATCAGTTTCGTTCTTATTATCTCAATGCCTCTGACGCTCAAGAGCGTCTTCAGCGAATGGAAAAAGAAACTCAAATGAATTTTGAGTGGATTCGAGACACTTACACCGCCATTTGGAAAGGTGAAAGAGAAGCCGACAAGGCCAAGTCTGAATTGGTTGAAGCCAATCTTCGTTTGGTGGTCTCAATCGCTAAAAAGTACACCAACCGTGGTCTTCAATTCTTGGATCTGATTCAAGAAGGAAACATTGGCTTGATGAAAGCAGTTGATAAGTTCGAATATCGACGAGGTTATAAGTTCTCAACTTATGCCACTTGGTGGATTCGTCAGGCGATCACTCGAGCCATCGCGGATCAGGCGCGAACCATTCGTATTCCTGTTCATATGATTGAAACCATCAACAAGTTGGTGAGAACATCTAGACAATTGGTTCAGGAGCTTGGTCGCGAGCCAAATCCAGAAGAGATTGCTTTAAAGATGGACATGCCCGTTGATAAAGTTCGAAAAGTTCTTAAGATCGCAAAAGAGCCCATCTCTCTCGAGACACCAGTTGGAGAAGAGGAAGATTCTCATCTTGGAGACTTTATTGAAGACAAAAAAGTCATCAATCCAGGTGAAGCCATTGTGAACTTGAACTTGGCCGAGCAGACTCGCCGTGTTCTTTCCACTCTCACGGCTCGTGAGGAGAAAGTTCTTCGCATGCGCTTTGGAATTGGCGAGGAGAGCGATCACACTCTGGAAGAGGTTGGACAAGACTTTAACGTGACTCGTGAGAGAATTCGTCAGATCGAAGCCAAGGCATTGAGAAAGCTTCGTCACCCCAGCCGTTCTGGAAAATTGAAAGCTTTTATCGACAGTTAGAATTTGACAGTTCCTCAAGAATTGCACAAATTGAAAGGCGAACCTTAAAGGGTTCGCCTTTTTCATTGGGGGCTTAGCTTAGTTGGTTAAAGCACGGTGCTCATAACACTGGGATCGGGGGTTCGAGTCCCTCAGCCCCTACCACACCTTCTCACACTTTGAATTTTGAAAACTTGAGCTCCTTCGGGCTTGGTCACGTACTGTTCGTACGCTCCCGGCACCTCTCAGTCGTCAATTTTCAAACTTCAAAGCGTGAGAAGGTGTGGTTAATTTTTTTGGTAGGGGCTGAGGGACTCGAAAAGAGTGAGCGGCCGCTTCAAGTGCGCACGCACTTGGAGTGGTATGTCACACAGGATGTGTGACATAGCGAACGAGCCGGCTCCGGCAGCTTGAGGGCAGGAGCCCGAAAGCGAGAGGACCGAGTCCCTCAGCCCCTACCACACCTTCTCACATTTTGAATTTTGAAAACTTGGCTCTCTCGGGTTTGGTCACGTACTGTACGTACGCTCCCGGCACCTCTCGTTCGCCAATTTTCAAACTTCGCGCCGTGAGAGCGTGTGGTTCAATTTTTTCTGTTGGGGCTGGGAGATTCTTATCGGGTATTAAGGAGCACTCTTCTTTTCCCGAGTTGCGCATAACTCATACTTTCCTAGCTCGTAATTTGAGGTCTTTGGTATCGGACAAGATTTCTTGGTGAGTCAAAAAAGTTAAACATTACGTTATTTTTTTTGCCGGGAACCACACAGACTCAAAGTCGGAAGCGAAAGTATCAATTGAGTAATTAGGCGGTGGATGCTATCCGCTTAGGCAATAACGTCAAAGGGGGAATTGTATGAGAATGTTCGCCATAATCGCTTTAGTGTTGGGACCAAGCCTATCATTTGGTGGAGAGTGTCTCGATTTTAAGGGGACCTACGCCAACAGCAAGGGTGAAGTTTTGGTCACTGAGAGCACCTGTCAAACCTTTGAGTGGAGCCTTAAGGATTCCGATGGAAAAGTAGAAAAATATAGGTACGAGAACGGGGTTCAGACTGAGGGCCTGGTTGAAGGGACTCTTTGTAAGGTTCAAAATCCAACCAGGTACAGCGATAAGAGTCCATTCGTCTCGAAGGCACTTTTTGTGGCTTGCGAAACTCAAGGAGCTTCATTCCAAAAGGTCAGTGTTTTCCAAATGTCGTCTGAAGGAGACCTGGTGATACAGACTCTCTATCCTTTTGGTTTTGATCTCTCTGAAATGTCGCTGACGACAGCACCACCCAACAATGCATTTGATGTGAGTGTATTTTTTAGAAAAAATAGTTTTGATTAAAAACTCACTTTTCCTAGCTGGCATCCGGGCACCGGTGAAAAAAGTATCGGAGTACCTTTCGGTTACCCTAACTTTGTGGCCGGGATGACATTTTGATTTGGTAGTGATGTGGCTCTTAGCAGGACAAGCGAAGCGAGTCCTTCAAGTGCTCCTACACCAACAAATAGAATGTCTAGACCAACTTTAGATGCCATGAGTGGGCCTAGGAATAAGCCGATCGGATATAGTCCTTGGGCGATCAGTCTTCTCGTGCCAAAGACGATCCCTTGCTTTTCTACAGGAACTTCCGTTTGCCATATTGTATCGTTGCAGGAGTTCATTAGAGGAAGCATTAAATTGCGAAGGAAGAATCCGATTCCTATCAAGAAGGGAAGAGTGCTGAGAACCACTCCGATGCGACCAAAGATTGCTGAGCACAATGAGATCCATCCAAGTGGAGTCCAAGGATTATTGATTCGCTTTGAAATTTTTATTGTAAGTAGGCCCCCGCAGGTGAGTCCAAGAGCTGTTAAACTGGTGTTGTAAGAAACCCATGGGCTATCTGCACCAATCTTTTCAAGGATGAACGCGACAATGAGTCCTGCGGCCAAACCATTCAGAAAATTGATGCAAGTGAAGAAGCTCAGGCTAGCTCGTAGTTCTTTTGACGCTCTTATTTGAAGAAATCCTTCGTTAAAAAATTTATTGGATAGAGGTCCTCTTGTTTTTCTGAGCTCCTTGGGAAAGGGAAGAAGTAAAACGGCTAAAAATGCGAGCACGAAAGTTAGGAGATCAATAAAGATGACTCCAGAAAGCTGAATCTTATCTAAGAGCAATAGTGAGACGAGGGGGGCCACAATAACCGGAGCCGACTGAAGAACGCTCATCATTCCATTGTATTGAAGCAGTTTCTGCTTTGGAATAAAAGATCTCATAGACGTTAAAAAAACGAGGTGTTGAATGCCTGAGAAAAATCCATTGATGAACGTTACAGGGAGAACCGAGTACAAGCTTAGGTTTTGAGACAAAAAGAGTGCCAAAAGAACCACGGAACAGAGCGCTTGGAAGGCATCAGAAAATAGAAGAAGTGATTTCTTATTAAATCGATCCACTAAGTGACCACCAAAAAGAGAGAAATAGATTTGTGGAGCCAAGTATGAAAACATGAGGTAACCCAGTGAAGAGGCCTCATTGGTCTGCTTATAGACCCAAATCATCAAAGAAAACGATAAAAGGGAGCTCCCGAGACTCGATATGATCTCAGCAACCCAAAGCTTTATAAATGCCAATTCAAGTGTTTTTTTATGGGTCATGATTGAAGTTCCTTAAAGGCTTTATTTACTGACTGCACGACATTTTTTCCATTTAGGGTCAGGGCACCTGAATGCTCTAAGATTTCGTGAGCCAAATAGATTCCGTTTTCAATAGCTTGAATGAGATCAGCTTGAGAGTAAGGGTGTCCGTGATCAGCACTTTGCAAAAGACGCAATCGAAATCGTGCGACGATGAGATAGACAAGGCAGGCATGTAGACAGCGATCGATGGGCCAAATTCTATCTCTTGGTACGGATGTTGAACTCCTCCATGGGATTCTAATCGATGGTGAATTTTCGGAGATATAGCTCTCTTTGAGTAAGTTGCCGTCCACTAAATTGAGATTGACCCATTGATGGGTTGCTTCATGTATCAAATTTTCTGAAAAGATATGTATCGATGGTTTATCAGTCAGTATGAGCGGTGGTGCATGGAAGAAGGACTTTTTTGAGAACAGACTCAAATAAGGAAGACCGGGGAGAGAAATCGAGGTCACCTGGGACTCCGCGCTCTTGAATGAGTCTCTTAACTCAACAAAAATGAGACCTTTTAAGTGCTGTTTCAGAAATTGCCAGTCTTGATTGTGCATCTCTTGAAGGTGTTTGATCCCTAGTTTTACATACCTTCTGTGTTCATCATCTAAGCTGATAACTTGGTGGCTTTCGATAGGAGATCTATCTAAGAAGTTTTGACGACTAGAGCTACTAAATATAGGAATCTCGATTTCATCTTCTTTTGTCGTTTCATCTTGAAGAACAGCACCTTCTCCGCCGTAGACTTCCGAAAAAAAATCAAAGGAATCTTTGGCTTTAAAGGGGAGTCTGAAATGGAGGAGATCTCCTTTTTTTGCTATTGATTTTAGAGGGAGTGATTGAAGTTGCATTTTTTCACCTCCCAATATCAGAGATTCGGATATCTCCAAGTTCTTCTAGTTTTTCAAAGAGAGTTCCCGCTTCTGGACTGAGCTGATTTGCTTTTGAGATGAGAAACTCTAGTTTTTGGATGGATGAAAGGGCTTCGTCAGGAACAAGTTCACTCAACCGGTGTTTTAAATCTGAGAGTTTCGATCGGGCTGTTCTGACATTACGTGAAATCATAAGGGTGTGCGGAGCGACTCGAGCCAGTCGTTCGAGTCGCTCCTCTGGGCCAATGGATGGATCAGGCAAAAGTTCTAGAAGCCTCTTAGATAATGAGGTGAGTTCTTGGCAGACTTTCTCATAGTCATCTTCAAATATGGGAAGAGTTCGTTTTATTTCCTGCTGATCAATTGTCCTGAAATCCATGTTTGTCCCCCTCTTTTATTTGGTTCTAACGTCTGGGACCATATGGTCTAGGCGCTGGGTTAATGCTTTTACTTTTTCTAACTTCTGCTTTCTTGTTTTTTTCACAATTTCTCCTTTGTTTGGTTTTTATTGATGAGCCTGTCTTCAGCAATCCGGATGCCGGACGCATAGGTGCTCAAATCCAAATGAGGGGCATTATAGAGGCTTCTTTGGATGGATTCTCAGATGCAGTCCAAGAATTTAGAATCCAGTATGAGAAAAATGGGGCGATCCTTTGGGCTCCCGGATGTCACTAAACCGCAAGTTGCTGGGCACACTTTTGATGTATGATTCTTTTTCATGATTGGTGTAGAGATATCAGTCTGTGTGTGATCGATGTTTGGGCAAATAGGTGCGGCCCCGAATCTGAAGTTAGAATAAAAGGATTAGGGGAGTAAAAGTACGCCGATACTTCCTGCGACTGGTTGAGTCGCAGGAAGTATCGGCGTACTTTTTGGTGATTGTGAAAGCTTTACGGCAAGAAGTGAAAGGATTCCTTAACGGGGAAGTCTGTCGAACGGGACCGAACAGAATTAAAGGCCTTAGGTTTGCATTTTGGTGCCTTTGCCCCTTGCTCTGAGGGGACCGTACCGAGTTATGGGTGGCTTTCATTTTCCAATTCGCAGGTAGATAGCTCTCAATTGACACTTGGTTCAGTGAGTTTTGTGCGGTGGATATGGCGCTTTGGGCTTGGGTGTGATTGATTTTTCAGAATGAGCCCATTCTCGGAAAAAGTGATTCAAGTTGTTCGAAAGATTCCCAGGGGGAGGGTTGCGACCTATCAGCAGGTGGCGGGCCTTGCAGGTAAACTTCATGCCTCGCGGGCGGTGGCTTGGATATTGAATTCCTCTTCGGAAAAGTATGAGCTTCCTTGGCATCGAGTGATTTCAAAGTCGGGAAAGATTGCTTTCAAACCGTTGACTCACAATTTTAGGCTTCAGCGGCGGCTCTTAAAGAAAGAGGGAATCGAGGTGGACCAATTCTCTGGTCGTGTCGACTTGAAAAAGTACCAATACAGGAAGCATGGACGGACGGAACGAAAAGCCAGGCAGCCTCATATGTTCAATCACTAGTCTGTAATGTGCGAATGAATTTGGCCGTCTCGTTCATAGATTGCGGGACAACGACGGCCCCGCAATTAAGCCGATCCTACTTTGGACTTATTGGCACACTTTTAAAAGGTTTCCGGAGTCATCAATTTGAGTGATGTCGCCTTGAATATCAACGCTCATGTATCCACGAACTTCGTTGTCTTGGACAACCTTAAAGTACCTGATGTTTCCTTCAGGGGTTTCTTCGACATCCAATTCTATGATTCCTGTTCCTTCACCAAACTCGTCACTTGTCAGAAGTTCGAATTGATAAGCGCAAGTGAGCAAGTTGTCTGAGAGGCTGTTTGCAAAAGACACTTGGGCAAATAACAGGCTAGAGGCAAGAATGAGAGACATTTTCTTCATAAAGAACTCCTTCTTAAAAGTAAGTGCGAGAGATAGCACACTTTTTAAACAGAAATTACATTAGCTTCTGACTTCTGAAAAACTTCTATGAAAAGGAGCGAGTTCCTTCCAAAAACATCAAGCACCCCAAAGGTCCTCGATCGGCAAATATTGAGTCGTGCAATATCTTCATTAGTTGCTGATTCCCTTAAATTTCTTGTTTGCAGAATCTGCTCGAGCTAATTCTAGCTCACCTTGTCGGAGGGGGGCCTATGACATCGAATTTCTTTAAGAATTTCCTATGGAATTTTAATACTTTAGCTCTATTTTTGCTGGGCTCTGTGGGATTTAGTTCGGTGGCTGCACCGATCCTATTTCCAAAAGAGGATCCGCTCAAACAGGAAAAGGTAGATGCCCTTTTCTTTATCGAAATGACAATGGGGCCCAACAATCCGGTTTCCTACATCAAACAATCAAAAAAGATCATTTTTTGGGCGAACTCATGGGAGGACCCCCTTTTTAAGGTGGATCTCGGCACAGGAGCCTTACCGCCCGCTTTTATTCCAATTTCAGAGGCCAATGAAAGCAGGGTTCATCAAGATGTTGAGCTGCAATGTCAGTGCAAAGTGAATAAGGAAGACCTATTAGGAGTGTTGATTGCCGACCCTAGGGTGGCGGCTTTGATGTATTTTCGAGCCGGTTGGAACAATAAAACCGGCGAAGAGGTGGACGGTGCGGTTGCACCAGTTGTCATCATTTACCACGAATTTGCTCACGCCTATGACTCGCTCATTAATCCGGAAGGGTTTCTTGATATGGCCGTCAATCCTGATAGGAGATGGAAAAATGAGGCCGAGAAAAGCGCTGTTGAAAAGCAAAATGATTTCGTAAACACCATGAACTTCTTAAAGAAGCCCGTAGGAAAGTTGCGACTGTCCTATGGGAAAAATCAACTGTATCGAGTGAGTCACTTTCTGGAGTTTTAAGATCGGTCTTTGTTAAATAAAGAGCTGTATTCAATTGCAGATTCGTCACTTTCTTTGTCTGAATGTCTTTCTAAAATTCCAAAGTGAGCTGAGCTGAATTTAGTAGTGCCAACGCAATGAAAGGCCGCTTCGTTGTCCTTCGATGTTCTCTGCAATCATCTTTTCCCAGGAGTTGGTTTGAGTCAGACTTAGATTTTTTGAAAGAGCGTATCGAATATTGAATGATGCCCTTAAAAATTCTTTGGATGAATTTTCAAAGAGCGCTTGTCCGTA
>Ga0100403_1001521_pt1 | contig 20617 bp, 21 predicted proteins | sample CryGeymet201501t_FD_83663 | JGI IMG/M metagenome (GOLD analysis project Ga0100403, IMG submission 83663) | Groundwater microbial communities from Crystal Geyser aquifers in Utah, USA - Crystal Geyser metaG 2015-01t | ecosystem: Environmental > Aquatic > Deep subsurface > Groundwater | place...
GCTTCAATCCGCCCCTCTGAAGAAACCAGAAGAGCTCCATCCCTAACCACAGAGAGATCTCCCTCATCAATGGCTCTCCCCGCCTTCTTCGAAGCCCCTTCCAAGGTCACCAAATTTTCTATCCCAAAATAAAGTTGTCTCATGAGTCCTCATCTGCTGAATAACTCTTCAAAATTCACGTCATTTCAGATACTTAACCGCAGTGTAAAAATTACACGCCTGTCATCCAGGGGTCAAAAACTTCCCCTCTGCAGAGAATCGGGCTAGTTTGCCCCCAACACAATAAGGGGGACCACTTATGCGTATTCTTTTTTCCATCCTACCACTGATTTTGATGTCAGGCACTTCAAGCTTTGCTTCGAACTGGTATCCATCTCAAAACATCACCCAAGTGGACTTGCAACCTTTGCGTTGCCCGACCGTTGGCAAAGACTTCTCACAAATGATTAGCCAACTCGAAGTTCTTCAAGACAAAATCAAAAAGGATGCAAACTGTGGCCAGCTGGCTCAAAATTTCGAGAAGATAAAATACCTCTCTGGTGACCGCAGAAAAGACTTTCTAGAAGCGGTATCTAAAATCAATGGCGGAGCCACTCTTTCCGATGCAGAAATGGAAAAGAAAGTACTTAGCTATGCCGAAGACGTCACCGTGGCTTCAGCCTCTTTGGCCACTCTTCTCTCCCAGTCCGACCAATGTTTTGGTGAGCAAGACCTTAACACCAGTCTTTCGACACTTTCCTCTTTCGTCAACGAAGCTTCGACCCTTCTCTCCACTGTGGCAGGTCCATGGGGACCAGCACTTTCTGTTGGTGGAAAAGTGGTTGCAGGATTCTTAACTGGTGTGAATAAGTTTATTCAGTCTCTCCCTGGTTATGACTTTAAAGACAAAAAAGAGTGGCAAGGGTACGTCGAAACGCTTTGCAGCTTTCATGAACAACAAGATGAAATCGCTGCATTGATTCATCCCGACAAAGCGATTCGAGATCTCAACCAACTTAACAGCGTGGTTTCTTTAGAGCTTCAAGACTTGATAGCCTCCTCAAGGCAGGCTCCTGAGCTTCTTCGAAGCTTCGAGTCCGAGGACAACGAAGCCCTTTCCAGAATAACTAATGAAATGAATGAAGAAACCAAAAGCACCATGGGCATGAAGGCCATCCAATTGTTGGCGGCTCAGAAGTGGATTCTTAACCGCATTGAGAATATCGAAGTGGAAATGAAGGATCCCTTGGCCCCCGGACAATATTTGGTTCAGAAACAAAAAGACGAAATTGAAGCCTTTCTTGTTCATCGAGAAGGACCAAAATTTATTAGCTTTCAAATCAAAGAGGCCGTGAGTGCAATGAGCAGCCTCAACACATTTATCAACTACAATGGGGTTCGACTTTATATGAACCTGATCCAACTGGATCCGAACCTGCTTCCCGAGAATGCACCTAACTTTGCCTGGGTTCAGCCCGAAGTGGCCTTGAAAGCCCTCCTTGAGGTGGATGGAAACAAACTTCTTGGCAAAGGCCTTCGTGAAGAGAATTTCGTCTCTGAGCTTCAGTACTTTAGAAAAGAAGTAGAAAGCCGTTGGGACTCTTTAAACTTGGCCTATGGCGTGAAGTCTTCCTTTTGTGAGTTCTTTAAGCGTGCTGGTTACTACAGCAGCGGAATCAGTGGATCTTGCTCTTCTGGTCGAGCCACTGCAGTGGAGCGAGGGATGAACGACCTCATCGAAATGGGGTTGACCAAGCAAACTCCCGCTTACCTGCGAAAAGCCGCTGACTACCAAGGAGCCAACTGGACCGAGTCGCTTCAGATTTGGGTGAAGCAGCTCGACTAGCCTACAGTGTCGAAAGAGGGTCTTCCCCTTTCTCGCTCAACGAGTTTAATAAATAAAAAAGGAAGTGATGATCACTTCCTTTTTTATTTATTATTGGTCACTCTTTAGAAAGAAAAACTTAGTCTCTAGACTCCGGTGAGCAATCTAAAGAGATCTGCTCGTCCGTGTTGCGAGGGTTCATAAGAATCAAAGCGCGACTTCCTGTCGTTGGCTCACTTGAGGCGGTTAAACCGGCGGCAACGAGTTGTCCCCCTCTATACCAATCCAAAGACAGCCAATTGTTAGACGCTTGAAGAACCACTTTCTGATTTCCCTTCTCAAAAGTAAGAGGTCTTCCGCCATGAGAGCCAGAAAAATAATCGGCTTGAAACTTCTCCTCAAAACTCTTGGATCTGTCTTTAGCTACAACAATCAACTGACAATCATAGTTCGGAACGAGAAAGGAGTCCGTTTGAGCGTGACCCAAGGTCCCTGATAAAAGTAGTGCGAGTAAAGTCATAATAAACTCCTTTGAACTGAAGATTTTAAATTCACCGTATCAAGGACAGAATACCTAACTTTCCAACCAAGGGCTAAGATCAACAATCGAATCATTAATCATGAAATTTTTACACTGTGAAATTCGAATCCATAGAGCCCTTCGAAATCGATAAGAACACCACTCCTCTCAACGAAGTGACAACGTCTCGGCTGCAACTTGCAGTCACCAAATCTGCGGATCCAAGTGAAGGCCTCCGAACAAATCTAAACAAATCGCCTCTTAAAACAGTGTGTAGATAAACGGTGCGAAAGCTGAACCTTGGGTAAAAAAGATCAAAGCTCCAAGAAGAAAGAGAAAAAACACAATAGGAGCGAGCCAATATTTTTTTCGAGTCCGCATAAACTTCCAGAAATCTTGAATCAACTCAAGCATTGTGCCCCCCAGATCTATTTCTCTTGATCTTCACCTTAAGGATAATAGACTGACCACTTAGCTTTTTCAATTTTTTAAAATTTTGGATGGACTCGTGAAAGAAAACAACTCCAACAAGAACTTGGAACTGAAACAGTCTTATGAATTCCTAATTCTTCTCATTTTATTGGGCCTTCTTTGTGCGATTTACTTTAAGATCTCCCGCATTTTATATATTCCTCTGGGTTTCACGATTTTGGGCTTACTAAAGCCTTACTGGATACACCCCGCTTATAGAGGATGGATGAAGCTGGCCCATGGAATTTCAAGAGCTATGAATTCAGTTATTCTAGGCCTTGCCTTTTTTTTGATTGTCTTGCCGGTGGCTCTCATCAAAAAATCTCAGTTTCGAGCGAAATTTGGGTTGGATACGAACTCAGAAGAGACAAAGAGCTCTGCCTTTATCAATCGAGCGCACACCTTCTCTAAGAAGGACTTTCATCAACCGTTCTAGGAGAAGAAATTGGCACGCTACATTCTTGGTCTATCTGCCTTTTATCACGACAGCGCTGCGGCCCTATTAAAGGATGGAGCTATCATCGCCGCGGCTCATGAAGAACGCTTCTCTCGAAAAAAGCAAGACTCTGGCTTTCCAATCCACGCGACGGAATATGTCATGAACGAGGCTCTGATCAATCCTTCGGATTTGGAAGCCATTGTCTTTTACGACAAGCCCCTTCTCAAGTTTGAAAGACTCTTAGAGACCTATCATGCCTTCGCCCCTCGTGGACTTCATAGCTTTCTCACCGCTATGCCGGTTTGGATTAAAGAGAAGGCTTTTACTAGAAATCTCATTCGTGACGGCATCAAGGAACTCTTTGGCTCCTATCCAAAGTCTTTGCCCATTCTTTTTTCGGAGCACCACCTTTCCCATGCCGCGAGTGCATTTTACCCTTCTCCTTATAAGGAAGCCGCCATTCTCACCGTGGATGGTGTTGGGGAATGGACCACCACATCGATTTTTAAAGGATCTGGTGCCAAAATTGAGGTTTTAAAAGAGCAGCACTTTCCCCACTCCCTCGGACTTCTTTACTCCTCTGTCACCTACTACTGTGGCTTTAAGGTCAACAGTGGAGAGTACAAACTGATGGGCCTAGCGCCCTATGGGAATGCGAACTCCGCTGAAACCCAGAAGTTCAAGGACCTTATTCTCTCCGAGCTGATGGAACTAAAAGAAGACGGATCATTTAAACTGCGCATGAGAAATTTTAACTTTGCTGCAGGGCTCACTATGGTTGAGGATCCGGTTTGGGAAGAGATTTTCGGAATCAAGCGAAGAAAGAGTGAAAGCGATGAACTCACACAAAGCCATATGAACTTGGCTCTAGCGATTCAACAGGTCACCGACGAGATCCTGTTAAGACTGGCAAAGACGGCTCAGCAACTAACAGGATCTGAAAGCCTCGTGCTTGCGGGAGGAGTGGCCTTAAACTGCGTAGCCAATGGAAAACTTCTACGAAGTGGGCTCTTTAAAAAGATTTGGATTCAGCCCGCCGCTGGAGATGCCGGCGGCGCACTGGGTGCGGCCCAAGCGGCTTGGCACATACATTTCGACCAACCCAGAACCCACGCGACGGAAGCCGACTCGATGAGCGGGGCCTATTTAGGACCGGAGTTTTCTGACACTTTTATTCAGAAAACTTTGAGTCGCTTTGAGATCCCATTTCAGTTTTTCGAAAATTTTGATCAGCTCTGTGAAAAAGCGGCTCGTCTCTTATCAGAGGATCATGTTGTCGGCTGGTTTCAAGGTCGCATGGAGTGGGGACCGAGAGCCTTGGGAAACCGAAGCATTCTTGGAGACCCTCGAAGTGAAGACATGCAAAAGAAACTAAACTTGAAAATCAAGTACAGAGAAGGATTTCGCCCATTTGCCCCATCTGTTCGGATCGAGGATGCCTCCACTTATTTCGAACTGGAAACGGACTCTCCGTACATGCTCTTAGTTGCCGATGTGCGAGAAGACTTAAGATTTCCAGAGCCCAGTGGCTACAGCGAGCTCCCCCTCTATGAGCGGCTTTATCACAAACGCTCAAAGCTTCCAGCAATCACCCACATCGACTACTCCGCACGAATTCAAACCGTGGATAAAAAAACCAATGAGCCCTATTGGAAACTCCTGACTGCATTTAAGGAACAAACCGGGTACGGTTTGGTGGTCAACACTAGCTTTAATGTTCGTGGCGAGCCCATCGTGTGCTCTCCCGAAGATGCCATCCGTTGCTTTTTGCATACAGAGATGGATGCTCTCGTCCTGGGAAAGCATTTACTTCTAAAGTCGGATATGACAAATGAAATCAAAGATCAATTCTCAAAAGAGAAGTTTGAAAAGGATTGAAAGGGCCCAACATCAAACCAAGTTCAAGGCGCGTTAAGAGCCGTGTTGATCAAAGATGACACTGGTGTATGAGAGTCACGGTGTAGAGAGAATAGACGACGAGCTCATATTGATGTTGCGCACATTTTAAAGAGGCCTTCAAAACGAGGAGTTTTTCTGATCCCACTAGAAAGTTCTCTGCCCGAGACTCATTCTCTATTAAAAAATGATGGAGAGGCTTATTACCTCGGACCCGTCCTTCCTAAAGAAGTTTCGGACTACACCCAGGAGCAGCTTCTTAAAGAAGTCCATTGGACAAATGATGAGCTGATTCTCTTTGGAAAAAAGAGAATCACAAAAAGAAAAGTCTCATGGCATGCAGACAAAGCTTATTCCTACACTTACTCCCAAATCAAGAAGACCGCCCAACCTTGGACTCCCATCCTAAAAGATTTGAAAGCAATGGTTGAAGACCTCACCCAAGAAACCTACAACTCTTGCCTCTTGAACCTTTACCACAATGGCAGCGAAGGAATGGGTTGGCACAGCGATGACGAGAAGGAACTACTTAAAGATGGAGCCATCGCTTCTCTGAGTCTTGGGGCCGATAGAAAATTTGTCTTTAAACACAAACGTTCTAATGAGAAAGTCTCCGTCTGGTTAGAACACGGAAGTCTTCTTCTCATGAGAGGACCCACCCAGACCCATTGGAAGCACAGCCTTCCCACCACAAAGAAAATTCATTCTCCGAGGATCAATCTCACTTTTAGAACCATTCTCGATGCTTGAAATTCCTCAGAAGCCAGAGAGAAAGCGGCCTCAAACACCGTCTCTCAGACTTTGCTGATTCATCATTTAAAACCCATTTGATAAGAATTGGACTGGGCTTGAGAGACTGGATGATATTTTTTATTACTCTCTTTAGACCATATCTCAGAGACCCTTGTTCCTATAGAGAGGACTTGAGTGCAGCAAGCAGCGACACCTATCAAATTTGAGACCAACTATAGATGAACTACCTCTATTGGCTTCGAAATGATTTAAGGTTGATCGACAACCAAGCCCTTCTTAACTTGAGCACGGAAGTCAGAACACTAGACATTGTCCTCCCTTGGCCTGAAGACTTTTCCTCTTGGGGAGAAGCGCGAAAGCTCTTTTATCAGGAAACCTTGAGCGACTTTTCTCAAAAACTTACCCGTCTTGGACAAACAATCTATGTACTGGATCAAAACCTCAGCCAATGGTTCCAAAACCAGGCCAATTCCTATGACGGAATTGTTTTCTCTAAGAGTTTCAATAGCCGAGCACAAGATTTAGAAGAAGAGGTATTAAAGTCCTTTAGAAAAAAGGAGATTCTTTGGATTGACCAGGGAACAATCTTCAGGGAAGGGGATTTGCCGTTTTCTCTAGACCAATTGCCGAAGACATTCACCCAATTTCGCAAAGAGGTGGAGTCGAAGGCTCTTCTTGATTTGTCCGATCTTGAGGAGATCAAAGAGCTCCCCCCACCAAATAAGACCGTTAAGGATGGCCTGGTTTCTTTCAATGATTTTGGATTGGAGCAACCTCAACGGGGTGGCCCATTCAAAGGGGGAGAAACCAAAGGATGGGAGAGGATCAATGAATATATTTGGAACCGTCACAGAATTCAAATCTACAAAGAATCTCGGAATGGGATGATTCACTTCGACGATTCGTCGAAACTCTCTCCATGGCTGGCTCTTGGAGCCCTCTCTCCAAGATCGGTCGTGGCTGAGATAAAAAGATACGAAAAAGAAATCGCTGCCAACGAATCCACCTATTGGCTCTATTTTGAATTGCTTTGGAGAGACTATTTTAAATTTCTCGCGCAACACCAGAAGGACTCTCTTTTTTCACGGACAGGTTTAAGACCAAAACACATTGAGGAGATGGAAGATCAAGATCAGATTTTTTTAAAATGGCGAGAAGGACAAACTGGAGAAAATTTTGTAGATGCCAATATGATTGAGCTTAAAAAAACCGGCTGGATGTCAAACCGCGGACGGCAGAATGTGGCCAGCTATTTGGCTAAAACTCTTAAAGTGGATTGGACCTTGGGAGCAAGCTGGTTTGAAAGCCAGCTCATCGATTTCGACATAGAAAGCAACTGGGGAAACTGGTCCTATCTTGCTGGAGTCGGAGTGGACCCCAGAGATCGTCAATTCAATGTGAAAAGACAAGCCGAGATTTATGATCCAAATCAAGAGTATCAAAAGATTTGGCTTTCTAGAAAAGAAGAGGTCACCTAGTGGGCATCTCATCCTCTCATAAAAAGATCTGGGAAGGCTTCAGCGCGGAAGATCAAGACCGCATTGTAAGAATGGCGTGGGAAGACCGAACGCCTTTCGAAAACATTCGCAAACAGTTCGGCCTGAGTCCTAACAATGTGGAGCGGTTTATGCGAACTCAGCTGGATCAAAAAACTTACCGCCGCTGGAGAAAGAGAGCCACCGAAAGGGGCCACCTTAAACAAGGAAAACTTCGGCCAAAGGAAGTCGACCGATTTAAGTGCTCCAGGCAAACCGTTGATGGACTGACAAAAGGGTGGAAGTGACCGAGGGGTCGTGAAGCCTCTTTCAAGACGGGGCTCAGAAATGCCTCTTTAATTTCATTTAAGGGCTGACTGAGCGGAGCAAAATTTGGAATAGAATCTGCACCAAGGGTTTTCGTTGAGGAGGTTTGGTGACTTTGAGAGAAATGAGCCAGCGGCTGGTGACGATTATCGGCAGAGCTTCTGCCCTATCGACAGGGCTCCTTCTTTTCTTTGGTCCTGGTTCCGCCTTGGCGAATTGCTCGGCCGCCCTCTTAGGCGATCCCCTTCTCGCAAATAAGGTCAGGCATCAAATAGAAAGAACAAAGAAGGTTTCCATTGTTTTTACTCAAAACGCCCGCACTGCGGAAACGTCTCTAGCCTCTTTTCATCAAAATAAACATGAGATTCTCTTACTTCCCGGGGCCTCACCGCTGCAAGACCAATTGAACCTTCATCACGAAGCTGTTCACGCCACGAGCCTCTATAACTTCAAGACCAAACCCTCGCCCAAGACGGCTGCTTGGCTCATCTCTTTTGACAGCGATGAACTCATAGATAAAGAGCTCCCTCAGGCCTATCAACATGGCTTTATTTTGGATGAAGCAAAAGCTCTCTATAAGACTTCCCGCTACTTTGCTGCAATTGTCAGACATGAATTTCAGCTAGGACCCGAGGAGAAGGAGGTCCCTCTACGAAATGTGGTGAGATCTTATCACTCCTCAAAAACGATACAGCGAATGGCTAAGTTCTGGCTGAATCAACTTATGGAAACCATCTCATCCGCTGCAATGAGGAACCATTTTCCTATTGGAACGCAACTCAATATCTATAACGTCGACATGCCCAGTTTCTATTTGGTATCAATCCCACTGTCCCGCCCCAATGGATCTCCAGTCATTGCACACCTCCCAATATATCTCCCCTCCTTAAAGGCCGCACCAGGAGCAAGGGTGGAAGTTCACCCAAAAAAGCTCGCTGAATTGCTTTTAGAAACCTGCCAATACGGGCTTTCTTTTCAAAACCGCTACCAAAGCCCGCCAAAATTAAAATGAATGGGAGAAACAATTTTTTTGTAAGTGGTTGGACGGACCATCTTAAACTCTTTTGCCTTGAGTCATTCGTCTCGTCACCTCCTCAATTTTAAGAATAAGCACTAAGGTGGGGCATGAGAGAAATCTGGCCTTACCTCCTTCCCATTCTTTTCCTCATTGCGGGGCTGGTCCTCTTTTTTTCTTTATCCACATTGATTTCATCGCCTAGAGTTGCAAGCCTTGCCACCCTATGTGCCTTTATTGTTTTTAATTTTTTAGTGGCCAAAGCCTTTGGGTGGATAAAACAGATTTCGTCTACCTGGAGCTTTCAAAAAGTTTGGCATTTTATCCCTGGATTTCTGGTTGGATCACTCCCTATCGGCGCCTCGCTCATTGGATATCACTTTTCTAGTGGAATTCCGCCATTGAAGCCAGTCGGAATTCTTCCACTTTTCTTCACACTCATAACAGTGTCTTGGGAGGAGGCCTGGTTTCGTGGGACACCACTTGAAATGGCTTCGAAAGCCTACTCGAAAATAGGTGCGGCTCTTCTGTTTGGATTGATTTTTTCCCTCTTGCATTTGATGAATCCAAAGATTGATCTTCTTCAAGATGGTCTTCAGCTTTGGGTTGCGGGATATACACTGAGTGTCTGCTACTTTGCCTTTCAAAGCATTTGGGCAGCAATAGGAATGCACTTTGCGAACAACATGATTCAGGCCCTATTTGGATTTTCTTCGGAGCCAAGGACCTGGAGCTTCAGCATTACGCTTTGTTTGGTTGCACTGGCGCTGACTCTTGTTGTCAGTCGGCCACCTTCTTTCGGGCCACGCACTTAACCCCCTGACCCTTCGGTAAACAAGTCACATACTCGCAATCCCCTGAAATAACTTGCTGGCCATTTTTAAATTCAGTGGGGCAGAGTCGAGCGTCATGTATGATTCCAGTCAGACCAAGCTTTGCAGACTCCTCTTGGCTTAGAACTCTTTGTTGACGGCTCACACATCCAATTACGAGGGAAAAGCTCGCAAAAATGGCGACCAATAGAACTTCTCTTCTTTTTATTGACATGAAAAACATCATCATCAAGTCCTTATTATGATAATAATCATTCAGTGAAATCTATTCTACAAAATTCACGCGCCTAAGTTGAGACGTATCTCAAAAATTCAAGAAATCAGACCCAAAAAGAGAAAACTCTGGAGTGAGTGGAATCTATGAGCCGCCCATTCTTGGCTCCGCATCGGAATCCCAAGGAGGTCAATACATAGTGGCAAGCAATTTTGGATAGATCTAACTTTTATAGAGAGTTAGACCAGACGCAAAAAATCAACAAGTCCAGACGACGGAGCGACTTCTATTTAGACCCCTAAGACGTTGAGCCTTTAGAAACTGATAAAACGGTTGTTGGCTCTCTTAACGTCTACGAATTAAATAGAGATACACCTCTGATTTAAAAACCAACTTCGCCCCATCTTGATTTAGAGGACTTGCATAATAATTTTAGAGAATTACAATAAATTGACATGAAAAAAATTGAGCTAAAAAGACTGTCTGAGATTCCTTGTCAAGAGATCATTGACCTTATGAACAATCCCAGGGTCCTTGCGCAAATGCCTCTTGCAACCGAAGAGTTTGACGAAAAAGTGTGTCAGAATTTTGTCTCCAAAAAGGAGGAGCTTTGGCAAACTCACGGCTATGGTCCATGGGCTTTTGTCATTGAAGGAAAATTTGCGGGTTGGGGAGGTATTCAACCTGAGTCCGGTGAAGTCGATCTTGTCTTAGTCCTGCATCCATCTTTTTGGGGATATGGTAGATCGCTCATTTCAATTATTCTTGAGAAGGCATTTGTTGAGATGAAGAAAGAATCTGTTGTCGTTTTCTTTCCCCCGACCCGTAAGAAAGTGGATGGATTGCTCAGAATTGGATTTAAAAAGGAGAAAGAGATTCTGTTGCATGGTGAACAGTTTATTGTCTACAAATTGAAGCGTGACGATGCAATTGAATTCCTCTCAAAGAACAGTAAAAGGGATCGACACCGTATAAAGTCTAAAGCTCGTTAGGCCTTAGCTAGGCCTTGTGTCTTAATCCTTCTATTCTCTATTCTGGCGCAAAGAGACGCTATGCGTCTCCCTCTTGAGACTGAATCAGAACTCATCCCCTATGGTTTGGCAATCCTCTTCAACCCTGATACTCAATAGGTCTAAAAATGAACCTTGGAGGCCAAATGAACAAAGGCTATTTTCGATTTCCTACCATCTATAAAGACACCATCGTGTTTGTGAGTGAGGATGACCTGTGGTCAGTTCCCATCACAGGAGGAAGAGCCCAACGGTTGACAGATACAAGCGGACTCATCACAAGCCCATGCTTTTCTCCAGATGGAAAATGGCTCGCTTTTTCAGGTCACGAAGAAGGTGCAAGAGAAATCTATCTCATGCCAAGTCAGGGAGGCGAAATTAAGCGCCTCACCTATCTCGGCGGGATTGCTGACCTATGCGGATTTTCTTCTGATGGAAGAATACTCTTCAACTCGGCGGCTAAGAGTGGAGTAAGAATCCCAATTCTTATGAGCATACGCCCCGAAACTGGAGAGCCCATCAACCTCAACCTCGGCGAAGGGACTTCCATCTCAATCAGTGAGAAGGGATCAGTGATTGAGCGCAACTCACATCGACCTGATCCGGCTCACTGGAAAAGATATCGTGGCGGAACGGCCGGCCAATTGTGGACCGCTCAAAAATGGAATGGAGATTACACTCAAATTCATTCTGAACTCAATGGTAACCTTGCGGCTCCTCAGATTGTAGGCGATCGACTCTTCTTCCTCTCCGATCATGAGGGCTGGGGAAATGTTTACTCCTCTGAACTCGATGGATCCGATCTCAAGCAACACACGATGAATAAAGAGTTCTACGCTCGCAACTTGAAGAGCGATGGAGAGCGTCTCGTCTACCATGCCGGCGCGAACATCTACTGTTTAGATCCGAAAACGGAGAAGAACAGTCTAGTGGAAGTTGAGTGCTTCAGCCAAAGAACGCAAACTCAACGAAAATTTGTCGACGCTAAAAAGTATTGGCAGGGATATGAAATGTCTCCTGATGGAAAAAAAACTTGCTTCGGCACGCGAGGACAAGTCTTTGCATTTGAAAATTGGTCGGGCGCGACTTTAAAGTTTGGTGACCAAGAACTGACCAGATACAGGGTGGGCTGCTGGCTCTATGGGAGCGAAACCCTCGTTGTCATTTCTGATGAAAAGGGAGTCGATCAAATCGATCTCTTTGATTATAAGACCAGAGAACGCAAGAAGACCATTCGATCAGAATTTGGATTGATTTTGAAGATCAAGGCCGCTCCGACGAAGAACAAGGTGGCCCTGATCAATAACCGAAATGAGTTGATCCTCGTAGATGTCGACTCAGGAGATTGCCAAGTCATCGCTCAGAATAGATATGACTTTATGTTCTCTTCAGGTTTTGCATGGTCTCCGGACAGTCGGTGGCTGGCGTTTGGAAACTCCGTCGATAAGTATCAACAACAGATTCAGGTTTACAGTTTGAAAGACAAATCAATTAAAGCGATGACTCGTTGCTATCCAACGGCCAGGCTTCCAAGTTTTGATCCGAGTGGGCGATACCTCTATTTTGTATCTGGACAAAAACTCAAACCCACTTATAGTGATATGACATTTGATTTGAGTTTTATAGAATCTCATGTGCCCTGCCTAGTGACTCTTAAGAAAGACACGCTATCTCCCTTTAGAGACCGATTTGAAGAGACGAAGGAAGTAGACGGCCACCAAAAAGAGAAGAACGAAAACAAGGAACCCGTTCACGTTGAGATTGATTTCGAGGGGATTGAGCATCGAATGCAAAGTTTCCCGACCGAGCCAAGAATCTTATCTAAAGTGATCGGCGGCGACGATGACAAAGTCTTCTACCTCTCCCAACCAGCCAAGGGTTCCGAAGGGTTTTCATGGGGATCAGAGCCCGAGGCGATCACTACGGTGACATGTTATGACTTTAGACTTCAAAAAGAAGAGACTTACCTTGAAAACGTCACAGACTTTGATTTTACAATTGGAAATAAATATCAAACTATTCAAGTAAGGTCTGATCTCATTGTAAGGCCTTCTGGAAAACAACCAGATCTAAAAACGACCTCAAAAGAGTGCAACGCAAAAACTGGGCAAATTGATCTAAATAGAGTAAAGGTCCTTGTGGATCCACCTAAGGAGTGGAGGCAGATTTTTGGTGAAGTCTGGAGACTCCAAAAAGAATTCTATTGGGATGAAAACATGGCTCGTCTCAACTGGCAGAAGGTTTACGAGATGTACGAGCCTCTATTAGAGCGAGTGAGTTCAAGAAGCGAACTTTCTGATCTCGTTTGGGAAGTTCAAGGAGAGCTTGGAACTTCCCATGCCTATGAGATTGGAGGAGACACCAAAACTCCTCCGAATTACCCGCTTGGATTTCTTGGAGCTGACTTTAAGCTGAATGGTGAACATTACGAGATCTTAAAAATATTTGATGGCGAGCTGACCGGAGCAAATGAAATGGCCCCCCTCCTTCAACCAGGCCTCAACCTGGATGTTGGAGATAAGATTTTAACGATTGATGGGCTGGCCGTTGACCCAGAAAACTCGCCAGAAAGCCGTCTTCTTCACAAGGCAGGAGTGGACGTTGAAGTGAAGGTCCGGCGTCGATCTGGTGAAGAAGCCTCGTTCACCCTCCGAACTCTCAACTTTATGCAGGATCAGAAATTGCGCTATCAAGATTGGGTTGAGGCCAATCGAAGCTACGTCCATTCAAAGACAAAGGGAAAGGTTGGCTACGTACACATTCCTGATATGTCTGCGGCTGGCTATTGCGAGTTCTTTAGAAACTATTTGCGAGAAAGCGACAAGGACGGTCTCGTTGTGGATGCGAGATACAATGGGGGTGGCCATGTGTCCCAATTGATTCTTCGATACTTAAGTCAAAGTCGAATTGGGTTTGATAAGACTCGCTGGATTGGAAGTGAGCCCTACCCAGCCCACTCTCCTGCTGGCCCCATCGTGGCATTGACCAATAGATATGCTGGCTCAGACGGGGACATCTTTCCCCATGCATTTAAGTTGATGAACCTCGGCCCAGTTATTGGAACGAGAACATGGGGCGGAGTGATTGGAATCTATCCACGAAATGTTTTGGCCGATGGGGGAATCACGACCCAACCGGAGTTTTCATTCTGGTTTAAGGATGTGGGCTGGAAGGTCGAAAACTACGGAACGGATCCCGACATTGTCGTAGAAAAAACTCCGCAAGATTTTCTACACAACCGAGATCCTCAACTCGATTGTGGAATTGCTGAAGTTCTAAAGCGCCTTGAAAGCCAACCCGCGATACGCCCCTCGTGGACAGAGCTACCCGATTTAAGTCGTCATATGAATCTTTAGAAAAAGCTACTTTCGATCTGGCCCAAAGATTCCTCTTTGGGCCATGAAGCTCCAGAAATAAGAATGGCGGATAAGGATAGAGATTTTGAATACTGAAAGATGAAAGATGAATTCGCAGGGCGCTGCAAACGATTTTAGAACTTATTTGAGACAAGCGATCTGATCAAAACTCAGTTTATGTCCATCTATCGTCACGACTACACTCTCCCCTCGCACAACAACCTCACCTAACCCAATCCCTTCAAAGAGGGGTTTGTGATCGCTGTGAATTGGCAATTCCAAACTCGTGACTTTAGGGGCTTTCTGGGAAAGACTCCTTTTCTGATGAACCTCGATCAGAGTGGGAACACCTTTCAAGAAAAACCATGCCGTTTGATAAGCCATAGTTTCTTTGCTCACAGGATGCAATTTCCAGCCTAACCGTTGAGCTTCTTGGGAAAATGTCTCCAAATTAAGTACATCAATTGCTATGTGATGAAGAGAAGCGCCTCGCTTTAACAATGCCCTCTTGTACGGTCCGTCAGATATCGCCTCAAGGAGCAAAAGAAGTCCGCTCTGCGTCTCATATGATCCCACATAGACTTCCTTGGTCCCTTCCGACTCGAAAGTCTCTGGTCTTTCAGACTCAATTTCACGCAACTTCAAAAACTCAGCCGAGTTTTCAACAGATGGAACCAAAAGTGCTACATGACTTAGACTCGAGTTCAAAACTGACCTCCGATTGTTTTTGAAGTTCGAGACCCGTGCGGCCTCAACCACTCTACTCTACTTAACTACCTAAAACTTTTCATGTGGAAAATTGGCGGGGCAGAGTGAACGACTTTAGAGCTTTTTTTCTAGATTCAGGGATATGGAATAGGTCAGTTTGAATGAGGATCCTATTTAAATGAGAGCCAAGAGAGCTTATTAAGTGGACAAAAACGTAGTCCGGAAGAGACAATTCAAGAATGGTGATTACAATGCTTAACTTTAGATACCTCCTCATTTTTACGGTCTTCTTGCTGTCAGGCTGTGCCTCTACGGGGCTCAAGGAGACTCTTTTGGAGAACTCCTCAAATAGAAGCCCAGCCTCTCAAACTCAACTTTCCTACAGCGCAGGACAGCTATATGCGGCTATCGAGGCGGTTGAAGCAGAGACCGGTCTTTGGTTCTCAAAGATCAGCGCCATAAGAATCTTTGAGCCCTCAATTGTTGAAGTTGATGTGGTGGACGAAGATGGACAGCTCAGTATTCTAAAGTTTCAGATTAATGAATCCCATTGTGGATTGTCAGATTGTCCCTTGAAAGCCGAGCGGGTGAATTGAACCCAGCCTGTTAAACATCCCTAAGGCTGAAAGGTTCGAAACATAAATTCAAAGTTTGGGAGTTTTGAGAACCGCAGAGAAACCAAATTTATCGAGGCAGAGCGGACGATTTTAGAACTTTTTGCGTAGAGTCATTCCCTTCAATGAAGGTTTCAGGCTATTGAGAATAAGAACTCTTGGATCTATACCGCCAAACTTGCTATATTACCCCTATGGACGATCTCGCAAGAAACATTAAGCTCACTCATCAGCAAAGAATTGAAGAGCATCAAAAAGCTCTTAATCTTGTACTAGAGTTAGAGAAAGCTCGAAAAGTCGCCAAAAATGCAGGATCTCAATCTGCTTCTTAGAACTCTCCTAGAGAACAAAATCGATTTTCTGATCGTCGGAGGATTTTCCGCTGTTGTTCACGGCTCCTCTCATGTCACAAAAGATTTAGATATCACGATGCTTATGTCCCCAGAAAACATCAACCTTTTGCGCTCGGCTCTGAAAGATCTGGATCCAAAACATCGAATGGATCCTTCTCACAAACCTTCTTTTTTAGAAGAACCTAAAGACCTCGATGGACTAAAAAATATATATCTTGAAACCAATTCTGGAATTTTAGACGTGGTCACCCTCGATGAAGATTTGGGGTCTTTTAAAGATCTCAAATCTCGCGCACTCACAGTCAGCCTTTTCGGATATGACTGTTTGGTTCTCTCATTAGACGATCTGATTCGAGTGAAAGAGATAATGAAGCGCCCTAAAGATCTTATTGTTCTTGAGGAGCTGAGAGAGATTAAAAAACTGAACAGCTGAAGTGGACGATTTTGGAGAAAGGTACGCCGATACTTTATGCGACTCACTCAGTCGCATAAAGTATCGGCGCACCTTCTTTTTGAAGGGTTTTATGAAAAATTGGGCTTCAAACTTGATTACGAAATCTTAGATCATAAAATTAGAGGCGAAATCATCGAATGTTTTAGAATGGAGATGGGGCCTTAATCCCGATCCTTTTCTTAAGATTTTCCTATTCAGCTCTCTAATTCACCCCTTCCAAATTTAGTAAAAACCCCTGCCAACAACTTCATTGTATAGATTTGATAAAGAACATCACAAAGACTAAGGGGGTAATCCGCCGAAATATCGATCAGTGCCCCAGCAAAGTCTACTGGAGTCCGTATTGAGCTACGACCGGAGAGGGTCAAACTATAGAGCTGTTCAAAGTCATCTCACCTATAGGAAGTGACCTTTTTGGGCCGTGCAGTCTCCTCAGTTTCAATCAGACCGCCCTGAGTTCGGCATTTCATTTGCTTATAGCTTTGGTGTCTTCGGCACTTACTCTTTGAGTTCAATTCCATGAGTATTGGTTAAGGACCTAAAATATTAATTATCATTGGAGGCTAAAATGAAACTCTATTCTCTTTTGCTGGTGGCTGCTTTTTGCTCTTTTGCAGCTGCATCAGAGAGTCAATTGGATCTGGACTATATTATGAGCGCAGGAGAGTCTGCAAAATTTGAATTTAATGCATCCTATGATCTTGTCGATTGTGTAGAGGTGACACCTGGAGGCGTCTTTGAGTCCCTGGAGACCCGTCTGGCTCTTAGGCCTAAAAATTTAACATTCTCTAGGGAAAAGGATCTCGTCACAATGAGTCTCACTATTGAGGATACAACTTATGGGTCCTTTGTTAGAGTCTTTAATGATTCTCTAGTGGGCACTTTCTCGGAGCCTCTGCGAGTGGGAAGGACTGGAAATAAAATACTTTTTGAATCCGATTTGCTAGTAATGTGTGAGATCGGAAATGCTAACGAAATCGGAAAAGCTAAATAGAGGAATATGTAAAGGATGGAAGTTGCAAGTCAAGTTCCTTCCGAGTCTTCACCCAAAAGAGACTCAACCGAGTCTCTTTTCAATTTTAGAGCTGAGTCGTTGGCCCTCTATTTCGATCTCTTTATAAAGAAATGAACAAAAATTAATTTGCCCAAATTTTAAAATTCCTTGATTCTAGCAATGGCGATGAATCAAGGTCTGAAGTTTTTAATATTATTTTTCTACTCTTTAGCGAGCGTCTCCTGCTCATCGCCTCAAGGTCAAAAGACACCACCTCAAAGTTCAGCTTCGCTTTCAGTGTGCGAGCATAAGCTCAAGTCGGCCTTTCAGGTGGGTTCAAATCCAGACTTGGTCGGACATGTGAAGCAGGTCTCTGGAAAAGTGGTTTCCTATGCTTGGACGGGGGCCAATTATACGGCGGAGTTTTTGTGGGATGTGACCAGTGGAATCCTGGTTCTTGCGGCCTTGTGTGGTCCTGTGTTGGCCGCTCAAGCGGCTTCGAGTGGCTATGCCCATAGCCAGCCTCTTCAGTGTCTACCTGGAAGAGTGGATGTTCTCGTGTCACCCCGCCTAGGGGAGAAGGCCTATCGAGATTCAGCACCACTTCGCTGTCCGGATCTTTCTGATTTTTCGAGTCAACTCAAAGAGGTGCTCGCCTGCATACCCGAGGAGCTCAATTCCGAAGAACGGCAGAGAATACGTCTGAGCCTAAGAAACCTAATGAATTCCGGAGAAATGTTTAGCTGTCTTGATGAGGACGTGAAGTCTAAAATTGAAAATATGTTTCTTTAAGAGTCCCTTTGTTTTGGATCATAAACGAGTCCTATTTTTTAGCTTTTATTGTTCAATTCAAGACAGTAATAGAGGTTTTCATAGAGCCAATTGCCAGGGCCTTGTAAGCTGTAATCGGTCTTTTGTTGCGAGTAACTACAAAAAGGGGTTGTTCTGAGGGTCCTATTTGCCTGCTTCGCGAGTCTTTTTTTAATGCTATTTTATCAAAACTGTTCTGAAGTTTCTCACTCAGAATTTGGCGATGACGGAGACAGCCTCTCTTCCATAGACCTAGAGCAGGTGATTCTTCCGCTTGGAAAAACTCAAGACAAGAGATTCAATATTGTCTGGCTTGAGCCTCAGTCGATTAACCCTTCCGTTGTCGGTCGTGAGGGCCAGATGAGCTCCTCGGACCTGAGAGAGATTCTTAAGGCCTATAAAAGAATTGGAATTACGCAAGTGGTTGTGGCCTATTCAGAATTTTTAAGCCAGATTCGGTTTAAGTAGAGGTCCTGTTGATTGTTCAATCTGAGGTGACAATTTTTGACTTCTTAACCTTAGGGCGGATATTTAAGAAGGCTTTCTACACTTGGCGGGGAGAGTGAGTCGAGAGCGAATTCCAAGAGATGAGCTAGATCAATTATCAATGACCTCCCATCTCGTCGAAACAGAAAATTCTAAATTGGAAAAAGCTTGAGCTGGGATCTTTAGGACAAGGGCGAAAGGACCTCAAAGACTTAAAGATTCTTTCACCCAAATTCTTTTCAGTCGAGTGATCAGTTTCTCCAACAGGCCTGATCTCTGCGTCAATGGTATGCAATAGGGCCTTAGGAGAAGATTTCGCGCTAAAAGGATTCTTTAGGCCAGCATTGGTTTCATTGCGGGGGAGTGACAAATATGACCAACCAGATCTCATGGGTTTCGAATATCGTGGTGGATCCTTTGCAGTGAAGCCGGAAAAAATCTCTCCGGCCCTAGACCGTATTCATCGGGTCCTACTTTCCGGAATTTTTCCAGTTTAAATCCCAAATCCAAGAATTATCAAAGATACAAAATTCGCAGAAACGCTGGTTTACAAAACTTACTACGGCCGCCCCTGGAGTGAAATTGGTGAAACTTTACCGTCATCTATTAGCGATCTCGTTAGCGCTGAGCTCATTGAATCACAATTTTCCCAAACATCTTACAACAAGGTGTCCGATGGGCTGAAAATGATTTTCCATGACTGGAGCAATGATCCAATCGTAGAAGAGTCTTCCGAAAACCAGTTGGCCATCACTGCCGCTCAAAGAACCGCAATAACGAGTTTAAAAGCAAATAGTGATCCAACCCGACCGGAGCTCAATCAAAGCTCTGACGATCTTTCCAGTGATAAAAAGCTGAAAGCCTGTCCATAACACATTGAGTGGGTGAAAGGAGCAAGAGTGTGAATTTGCCTCTTTGAGTTTTCCCTCTGGCTTCATAGGTTCATCTCCGATCACTAAATCGTACCCAGGAAACTCAACTGAAAATGAAGCCTTCTTATGAAAGAAGTCCTTACCCTCATTCTCAAAGCCCAATTCGATCATTGCTTTCTTGATGAGCTGATGATCACCCGGACTCAGAAAATCCAAATCTTTCGAAACATATTTTCCCTCGGAGTAAATGGATACAACAGCTCCACCAGTCAATATGACCTGAATACCCTTCTCTTCCAAAGCTTGAGCAACAGCAAAAGCAAATTCCTCCATGGACATTTTCTTATTGAAAAGCTTCACAGCTTTTTACCCGTCCGGCGAGGGCGACGCCTTTGACGATAAAAGGATTCCTTTTCATTTTCTGAAATAAGACTCAATACCTTTTCGAGAAGTGCCTCTAGCTCTTTTTTGTAAGCACATCTTGGATTTATTTGAAACACCCTCAAATTTCCCACACTGCGCGCCACCAAAACTCCGCCCCCCTCCAAACGAATCAATTGCTTTCTCACTTGAGATTTTGGGAGACCAAAAGTTTGAGAAATTCCCGAGGTGTGACCCTCTCCATAATTGACTATGCATAGGAGAACTTTCTCTGCGGTTTTGTTGCCAAGGAGACTTTCTATCATCTACTAGGGATATCACAAAATAGAACGAATGAGCTACTTTATAGTACGGACTTCCCATTCTGATCTAGTCTCAAGTCAAGCGGAGGGGAAGAGTGGGCGATTTTAGAACTTCTTGCTTCAGTTGAATATTTTTCTTGACATTTCATGAATGTTCATGAATATATGAGCGTATGAAGGCAAAAAAGTTCGCCACTCAAATTGATGAAGATGTCTTAAGAGATCTAAAAGCCTTCGCCAAGAAGACAGATCGAAGCATTTCAAAAGTGGTTTCTGAGGCAGTGAAAGAATACATTTCCAAAGCTCAAGTTCGCCCCGCCTTCAGATCAGCCATGGATGAGGTCTTAAAAGATCATGCTGATCTCTTAGAACGACTCGCAAAATGATTATCACTCTTTACCCAACTCTCAGTGAAGTGCTCACACTTCACCAAGCCCTCATAGAGCGATTCGGTGGCAGTGGCGGCGTTCGTGACCTCGGACTTCTGGAGAGCGCTCTCATGAGACCGCAGACCGGATATTATTCAAGCC
>Ga0100403_1001525_pt1 | contig 20570 bp, 23 predicted proteins | sample CryGeymet201501t_FD_83663 | JGI IMG/M metagenome (GOLD analysis project Ga0100403, IMG submission 83663) | Groundwater microbial communities from Crystal Geyser aquifers in Utah, USA - Crystal Geyser metaG 2015-01t | ecosystem: Environmental > Aquatic > Deep subsurface > Groundwater | place...
AAGATAACCAAACTTTTGGTGTTATCGGAACATTAATATTACCAAACTAAAAAAATATATTATGAAAAAATGGATATCAGTAAATAATGATGGTGTAATTAAACTTATTAGTGAAAGCTATAATGTAGATTATATAAAAATTGATATTACGGAAGATGAATATCAAAAAATACTTAATGGTGAGTATTTATACGATAATGGTTTAGTAATAAATCCAGATTATGTTCCAATTAAATTTACCTCTAGTGAAATAATGGAACAGTTAAATAGAAGAGAGTTTGGTCAAAAAGTAATTGCAACATTCCAAGTTGAATTTAAAGTTGAAGAACTATTACAAACAGATTTTAAAGAACTTCAATTAACTATAGCTAGAACCAAATCATTGTTTGAAGCATTGAATAATGGTTGGTTAGGTATGGCAATTATTATCATTAAATCAACACCAGTAGAAAATCTAACTAATATAATAACTGCTGAGGTGTTAAAAAATTATAGAAATATTATACACGAATATCTTAATATTACATTAGTAGAAAATTATAACGATTAAAATAAGGTATTTATGGCAAACCTAATAAACGAATATACAAAGATAGCAAATAGACTAACAAAGTTATATAAAGACGAGCTAGTTCGCCTTAAATTGGTTGATAGTGGAAAATTACTTAATAGTATAAGGTGGTTTGCAGTACAAACACAAACTGGTTATAAACTTTCAATGGAGAGTTTAGATTATTTTGAATACTTGGATAAAAAATATAACATTTCAAAAAATATTGAAAGTTCTATAGAATATGAAAAGATACTTAATGAAATCGGTGATTTATATATCAAAGAGATATTTATAGAAATAGATAGAGATTAAAAACATTAATTTATTAACCATAATTTAAATAAAAAGAATTATGGCAATTACAATTAGTGGTAGTCCTCAAACATTTACACCAGTTACCAATCCAATATTTTATTATCTTGATTCAACCAATAAAACTAAAGATGGTTTCAAGTATCTAGTAGATATATATTCAGCCAATACAGCATCATTATTAGCAACATACAGCTTATTTCCAAGACCTAATGATGGATTAGGTGTTGCTGATATAAATCAAGTGTTAGATTCAAGTGTATCAGCTTTCTTTAATTCTAATTTAAATCAATTCTCAGCTTGTCCAGAAAACTTTGTTAACTACGATGTATGTTTTGGTGAAGAGTATTTATACTCTTGGCCTTATTCTAGTGTTACAGTTAACAGATTAGGTGGTACTATTGAAGCATATCAAATAAGACTATTTGGTGCTACAGACCCATTATTCGATGCTGGTGACCAAATTATAGTTACACCAGATAATCCAGCTGATGTTCCAAATTTATCATTTGTTGGTGTATCATCTTCAGCTACAACTAGAATTGAGTATGTTGAACAAGAATCTTTTGGTTTAAGTGGTACATCAGCTTTTACATATAGTGGTACTGTACGCTTCCAAGATGGACGCAAATCTCAATTCCCAAACCTAACTTGTTCAACTGGTAATACAGCTTTTAACGGTGCTATATCACATAAAACATTCAATTCATATTTAGGTACTGATTATAATGCATCATCATTTACTAAAAAATTAGTATTAACAGAGAAGTTTCCAGCAAATAAAACACCATTTAGAATTAAAGAATCTAATAGAATGTGGGTAAATTTCTATTCAAATACACCATCTTCATATACACCAATATTATCAGTTATTACTTACAGTGGTGACCCATTTGCTGGTGGTAGTGTGGAAGGTATTTATAGATTTACTGGAACCACTACTGGTAACACAGTAATGCAAACTGTGGGTGTTGGACCATATAACTTAACAAACTTTTCAACTTCACCTCAAATTATATCTGGAGCCTTACCAATATTTAAAACTTCAACAACTCATTATGTTATAAATCTTGAAAATAGTGGTAGCATATCAACAACTCAAAGCTATATTATCAAACTAAATAAAGATTGTTTTAGATATGATAATATAGAATTATATTTCTTTGATAGGTTAGGTTCAATATTACCAGTTAACTTTGAATTACAAAATATTAGGAAGATAAATATAACAAAAGATGAATACACTTCATTCTTAGGTGATTTAAATACTTCTACAGGTAGATGGGGATATGAAGCTAAAGATAGAGGTAGAAATCAAATAAATACTAGTGTAATTGAAGAATTAACACTAAGGACTAATTGGTTAACTAATCAAGAATCAAACTTATTTCAAGAGCTTTATACGAGTCCATTGGTTTATATTAGAGATGGTTTAAATTTCTGGCCTGTAATAGTTAAAACAACTGATTTACAAATAACAACTAAAAAGAATCAAAAGAATTTTCAATACACAATAACTATTGAATACGCTAATCAAGATGTAATAAATAAATTTTAATATGGTAACACAAATTCAAATTAAACAAACCGTTAACGGAGTAATAACAACTGCTGGTTATTTAGATGTTAAGGAAAATATAAGTGTTCCTTTAAACTTTAGTATTGCTGAGATTCAAGATATATCAAAGAAGAATGGTGCATATTCAAAAACAATAGTATTACCTGGTAGTGATAATAATAATAAATTATTAAACTACTTATTCGACGTTAATATTGTAACTTCATCATTTCAACAAAGTAAAAAAGCTGATTGTGTTATACTTCAAGGTGGTATACCAGTATTTGAAGGTGTAATGCAATTATTGGATATAAACAAATTAAGTCCAGCATTAGCTAACGGTGACCAGAATATTGAATACAATATTCAAATAACCAATGATAATTCAGATTTTTTTTCAATAATAAGTGATAGTTTACTTCAAGACTTAAGTTTTAGTGGTTTCAATCACGATTATACTTGGGATAATGTATTAACAACTAGTGGTAATACTTGGATAGATGTATATAAATATAATATGATGGATAACTTAGGTAAATCATATTATACCTTAACTGATTTTACACCAAGTATATTTGCCAAGGCTTATTGGGATAGAATTTTTAGTAATGCTGGATATTCATATAAATGGGATTCGTTGGTTCAAGATTCATTTGATAAATTAATTATACCATATAATGGTGAACAACCGAAATCAAATGAAGACACATACACAGTAACTGCTGGTTATTCTGGTAGTACAGGTCAAACATTACAACAAATTTGGTTTACAGGTGGATTTACAACAAGTGGTCCAGTAAATCAATGTTATGAATACATAGGTACACAGGTTATAGCACCATTAATTTTTAATCAAGAAGATAATAACCCATTAAATTCTTACGATTCGACAACTGGTATATGGCGTTCACCATTACATTATAGTGAAGTTAATTTTAATATAGTATATGATTATGTAATTTATTTATATGCAGATGTTGATATGTATTTAGATACTAGCACTATTAATAAGGATGAATTTCAATTTAAAGTAATACATAATTTAGCTAAAAATACAACATTTAATATAGTAGGACAACAAACTATTATTGAAGAAACTTTAGATGCTAATGATTTAGTTTTAACTGCTGGATATAATGCAATTTATGTAAGTAAAGCATTTATAAATGGTTTAAAATTAACTGATGTAAAAACTAATGATAACTTTTTTAATTGGATAACTGGTGAATATAAAACAATAAATCAAACACCAGCATTTTGTACAAATCTTGGTTGGAAAGACTCTTCAACTAATGTATTTACAAATCCACCAAAAATGTATATTGCTTTGGGTGTTAGTGACACTAATAATAGGTCTATTAACTCAATTAAGATTTTACCAAACCCTAATTTAACTGAAGGTCAAGAAGTTGAAATAAATAATTTCGTACCAAAAAATATCAAACAAAAAGATTTTGTTGCATCTATTATCAAGATGTATAATCTATACGTTGAACCAGACAAAGTTAATAATAAAAAACTTATTTTTCAAACTCGTGATGATTATTATGCTGGTGGTTCAATAAAAGATTGGACTAATAAATTAGATATAAATAAAGATATTAATCTTAAATTTTTACCAGACTTACAAAATAAGAAATTATTATTAACATATAAACAAGATAGTGATTATTATAATAAAACATATTTAGAATCTACTGGTGATATATATGGTCAATATGAATATGAATTTGATAATGATTTTGTAAAAGATACCAAAAAAATAGAATTAATATTTAGCCCAACACCAATAAATGAAAATTATTTTGGTGATGTTATTCCTATGATTAATACTACAGTACCTAAAAATAATATTAGATTATTATATGATGCTGATTGGATTGATTCAAGAGGTTGGATATATGCTCCATTAAATGAAGTTGGACCATTATTATCTGGTATAACAAGTGGTGTAACATATTATAATTCATATCCATACGCTGGACATTTTGATAATCCATTAGCACCAACAATTGATATTAATTTTGGTTTAGTTGATTATTTATTTTATGATAGTTGGGAGGGAAATCAGTTAACAAATAATAATTTATATAATAGATATTATAAGAATTTTATATCTCAAATTGAAAATGGTAAATTATTAACTGGATATTTTTTAATAAATGAATTAGATATTCAACAATTATCATTTAAAGATAAAATATTTATACACGATAATTATTATTATATAAATAAAATAATAGATTATGATGCTAACACAAATAAATTAACCAAGGTTGAATTATTAAGTATTGATGATTATCAACAATTTACACCAACATTAGAAGACGTAAATAGAACTGGTAGTGTATATGGACGTTTATCAAATGATAATTCAATTAATAATGTTTCTAATGGTAATATTATTGGTAATAATGTATCAGTTTCAACTATCAGAGGTTTTAATAACGTTCTTCAACCAAGAACTACTGGTGCTAATATTATTGGAGACAATAATAATGTGGCTGGTAAAAATAGTTTTATTCAAGGTAATAATAATCAATCGTTTGGTGATAATAATTTTAGAATTGGAAATAACTCTACTATTATAGGTAGTAATATTACAGTAATTGGTGGTACAGTAACTGGCTCAATATATACTGGAAGTAGTGCAATATATTTACAATCACCAGTATATATTGGTACCAACCAAAGTGATAGTATTTCAATTAGTCAAATAATAAGTGGTAGTACATTATGGGTACCAGGTTCTGCTGGTTTAAGTAGCATAAGGGCTAGAAATTTATCAAATGTTGATGCAATTGGTGATTATGCTATGGCAACTGGTTTAGATAACCTAGCTAGTGGTATTGCTTCCAATGCAGAGGGAACAGGTACAACAGCAAGTGGTAATTATTCATCTGCTTCTGGTGATGGTACAATAGCAAGTGGTGTTGGTTCTCACGCTGAAGGGTTAGTTACAATTGCCAGTGGCTTTTATTCTCACGCTGAAGGTCTTGAGTGTATCGCTACAGGACAAACAGCTCACGCTGAAGGTAATAGAACTATAGCTAGTGGTCAAGCAGCTCACGCTGAAGGTAATGATACTATTGCCACAGGTATTTATTCTCACGCAGAGGGTACTAGTACATTGGCAAGTGGTTTAGGTTCACACTCTGAAGGATTAAATACTGTAGCTAGTGGTAATTTTGCTCACGCAGAAGGTATTAATACAACTGCTAGTGGAGATTATTCTCATAGTGAAGGTACTGATACAATTGCAACTGCTGAATATACTCACGCAGAAGGTTTTGCAAGTGAAGCTAATGGTACAGCATCTCACTCAGAAGGGTTTGGTACTCAAGCAAATGGTGATTATTCACATAGTGAAGGTTTTGCTTCTATCGCTAATGGCCAATCATCACACGCTGGTGGTGTTAGTTGTACTGCAACTGGTAGTAATAGTTTTATACATTCAAATAATAGTGTAGTTACTGGTGCTAACTCAGTTTTATTAGGTGGTAATAACTTAAGCGGAGCTACAGCCAATACAGTTTATACTAGTTATTTAGCACCATTAATAACAGAATATCTTAATGATGCGGCTGCTGATGCTGATACAACATTATCTAGTGGTGGGTTATATAAATTAACAGGTTCAAGGACCGTATACCAAAAACCTTAATATGAAGATAGATTATAAAACAATAGCAATTATAGTCCTATCAGTTATACTGGTATGGGCTATTTTTATTAGGACAGTAAAACCTATCAATACCTATCAAAATGAGATTGACCACTTAAATAAACTAAATGATTCATACTTGGTTAAAATTGATAGTCTTAAAAATCTAAACGAATTGATTGACCTAAATATTGATAAAGTAAAATCTGAAAATAAGAACCTTCAACTAAAAAACTTTTGGTTGGATTCAACGATAAATAAACTTAAAAATGAAAAAACTACTATACATACTAGGGTTAAGCATTTGGATGCTGATTCCGTTATTATCGAGTTCACAAACTATCTTGAAGCCAAGGGTATATAAGACCGTGAATACAAATGGTGATACATTGGTATCTTTTTTACTATCTGATGCAAGATATATCTTGGGTGAGTTAAAGGTTAAAGAGTTGAATGATTCGTTAATCAACGTATATGAACATAGAATAATATTACAAGATTCAATTATACTTAATGGGTCCATTCAAATAACATTGCTTGAGTATAAGGTAAAAAATAACGATTATATCAATTATAACCAGTCTCTACTGCTTGATAATAAGGATATGGAGTTATATATCAAAGAAGATATTATCGTCCAGCAGAATCGCTCTATACGCAAATCGAAAATAATTAAAATTATACTAATTGGTATAATTACAGTTTCACCGCTGATGATATTTATTGGGGGATAGGAAAACAAATAACAAAATCAAGTAATTTTAATATAAAGAAATACAATGGCAAGCAAGAAGATAGAAATTGATATAATCATTAATAATAGTCAATCAGCAAAGACAGTTGGTGAGTTAAAAAATTCATTAAATGAAATAAAACAAACTCTTGGTGAAATTGGTGATGAGGGTAGTGATGATTTTAAGAAATTAAATTCAGCCTTAGATGAAGTTAGTGGAAAACTTACCAACGTTGGTAATGCTGCTGGTACTGCTGTAAATCCATTAGATAAATTAAAGTTAACAGCTGAGAAATTTGATGGTATATCAAAAACATTAAGTGGTTCTATATCACTTGCTGCTGGTGCATTTGGATTAATGGGTGGTGCTGGTGAAAAGGTAACTAAAGTTATGTTGAAGGTACAATCAGCTATTGCCATATCAAATGGTATAAAAGATTTATCTGACGGTTTTGTTAAGTTAGCTAGTAGTACTGGTATTGCAAGTACTGCTCAAAAAGCATATACAGCTTTTATGGGTGCTTCAACAGGTGCTCTTAAACTATTTAAACTAGCAGTAATGGGTACAGGTATTGGTTTTTTAGTTGTTGGTTTAGCGGCCCTTATAGCAAACTTTGATAAAGTTAAAGAAGCTGTATTGGGTGTTATATCTAACTTTCAATTTTTAACTAATACTGTTGATACTGTAAAAAGTGCACTTGAATTCTTGGGTATTGTTGAAAGTGGAGAAGAAAAAAAATCTAAAAAAATCCAAGAAGAAAGATTTAAACGTTATCAAAAAAATAGAGAAGACTTTATTAAAAATTCAAGTCTTATTCAAGATGAACTTCAACGAGAAATCGATATTCAAAAATCTTTGGGTAAAGATGTTACTGATTTAGAGATTAAGAAACGTAAAGCAAGACAAGAAACTCTTGACAAATTAATCAAAGAGACTGAACTTGAAATCAAGTTAAGAAAAGCGTTCGGTGTTATTACTGATGAAGAATATCAAAAACAATTGGATTATGTTGCTGGTCTTAAAAAAGAGAATGCTGATTTAGCTACTCAAATTACTGTTATCAATAATGAAGTAATCGTTTCTAATAAAGAAAAGAATGCTAAAATAAATGAAGATAATAAGAAAAAAGAAGAAGAAGAAAAAAAAATCAGAGATGATGGAAACGCTGATGCAATCAAGAGTAGAGATAAAGCTATCAAGAAAGAAAATGATAATAATATGGCTGAAATTCAACTAAGATTATTAAGTGTTGAAGAAGGTTCTAAAGCTGAATTGGATATACTTAAAGAACAATTAGAATTAGAAAGAAAAATAAATCTTCAAGATGATACTTTAACTGCAACTGAACGTAAATTAATCGACCAACAATATTTTGCTGATGTTGCCGTACTTGAAGATGAGTTTATTGCTAACCAAAAAGAAAAGACTGAACAAGCTCGTGCTGATAGACAAGCTGCTATTACTAAAGGTCTAGGACAAGCCTCTCAAGCTCTTAATGATATATCTGGTTTATCCAATGCCATATTCGATGCACAATTAACCAAGGTTGATGAGAAGTATAAGAAACAACTTGAAGGTGTTGAAAAGGGTTCTGAAGAAGAATTTAAGATTCTTGTTAAAAAAACCAATGAAGAAAATAAAATCAAGAAGAAACAATTTGAGGTTAATAAAAAGGTTCAAATAGCACAAGCCGTTATTACAACCGCAACTTCTGCATTGTCTGCATTTGGTGCGTTGGCTGGTATACCTATTGTTGGTCCTATATTGGGTGGTATTGCTGCGGCTGCTGCTGTTGCTACAGGTATAGCTCAAATAGCTAAGATTAAAGCTACTACATTTGATGCAGCACCATTACCAAGTGCTCCTTCAGCTGATGGTGCTGGTGCAACTGCTGATAGTATATCAAGTGCTACTGGTTCTGTTAATAGTCCTACACCAAATCAAACAACATTATTTGGTACTGCTGGTAATTTTAATAATGGTGGTCAACAACAAGGTTTAAATACAAGTGTTAGAGCATATGTTGTTGAAAGTGATGTAACTGATACTCAAGAAAGAGTATCTAGATTTAGAACAGCTGCTGAAATAGGTTAAAAACATTCTTTTTTATAGTATAATTTAAATGAAAGAGAAAATTATGGAAACTATTTCAATCAACGGTAAAAAAATCGTATTAAATTCTAACGTAAAAGATATTACAATTGATAATCTTAATAAAATTATGTCATTGAACACCAAGATATATCAAGATGATGTAGATAAGATTTTTGATATAATTAGTATTTTATACAATTTAACTAAGGATGAAATTGAAGATTTGGATTATGAAGTTTATCTTAAGCTTACCAAATCTATCAATACTATCAACGACTATTCGGATGTTGATACATTATCATTTGAGAATACTTTTACATTTGATGGTGTTACATATAAAACCAACGCTGTTAATGATACATATAAATTTAAGTTACGTGAAGTATTAAAGCTTGAAGAAGTTATGAAAGAAAAACCAAACGACTATATTTCAACGCTTGCTGGTATACTTTATATTGAAGTTGATGAAGATGGTAATTTTATTGGTGATTCAAAACCATCAAGTATCAGTAAAAGAGCTAAGATATTTGAAGAGCATATGACTGTTAATTATATTATGTTTTATTTAACTAAACTAACAGAATATTTACAAAAGAAAGTATGGCAATCATAATCCCAAAAAGTTGGGATGAGATTAATGTTGATAAATTTTTGGAAATATATAATTATAAGTTAGAAGATTTTGATTCACAAAATCAATATTATCAAAATCTATTATCAATATTATCTGATGTTCCAATAGAGCAAATAGCTGATGAAATGGATTATGAAGATTTCGTTGAAGAGATAAACGATTTATTCTTTATTACACAAACTCCATTTAAATTCACCAAACCATATATTGATATTGATAATGAGTTAAGACTTTATTTATTACCATTAGATAATTTAACTATTGGAGAATTTATTGATTTGGAGAATTTCTGTAAAGAATCATATATGGTTAACTTTAAAAAGATTCTTTCAATATTATATCGACAACAAATCAAGAAGGGTGATAGGTTATTTAATCCAGAATATGAACCTTATGGTAATTATATATTCTTGCGTGAGCGTCTATTCAATTCAGTTTGTATAAATGAAGTATATGGTTCCATAATATCTTATTTCAAATATAGAGATAATATCTATCAAGTATTTGAAGGTTTATTTAATATGAATGGTAATCAAGAACAGGTTGAAGAAGACCTATCTGATTTATCTAGGGCTGAAAGACTTGAAGTACAAAAAGAAATTGAAAAAGAAAAAAAAATAGCTTTATGGGGTTGGGATATGTTATTATATAAATTGGCCAACAATGACCCAACAAAGATATTAGAAGCAACCAATATGCCATTGATACAAGCATTGAATGTATTATCAATGAAGAAAGAACTTAATCTAGATTAAACAATTTTCATTTTTACTTAATTTAAAATAAAATATACCTATGAAAAAATTACCAATATATAGAGTTAAGGTCGGTGGCGAATTCAAAGATACAAAATTAGATTATGTATCTCTTGTTGACCAACCAGCTATTCTTACCAAAGGTTTATTATTCTCAAACAATCTTGAATTTAAGTTCGAAAAAGAAAAGCAAATAATAACTGGCCCAGCAATGATACCAAATCAACTTATCTTTAGAAGAGATAAAGAAATGGGTGATTTTTATGTTGTATTTGAAGCTGATGCTATTCAAGAGTTAGCTGAGAAGTTTGCTAGAGAAGTAAAAAAATTTAAAATTAACGTAAACCACTCAGATGTGGTTCCTAGTGCATTCATTACAGAATCTTGGATAGTTGATAATCCAGAGATTGATAAGTCTAAGGCTTTAGGTTTTGATGTACCATCTGGTACTTGGATGTTATCCGTTAAGATTGAAGACGAAGAATTCTGGAATGATGAAGTTAAGGCTAAGGGCCAATTTGGTTTTAGCGTTGAAGGTTTATTCGGGATTGAAGCAACAAATGAAATGTTCAAAAACATAAATAAAGAAGAAATTGAACAAATTGATAATAATGATAATTTAAATTTAAACAAACAAGAAATGAGTAAAAGAAAATTAAAATTCGCTGAAATGTTACTAGCTGACGGTACAAGCGTATGGGTATCAGCTGTTGAGGTTGGTGGTGAAGTATATTTATTTGACCAAGACACACTTGAAAAAACTCCAGCACCAGATGGAAACCACGAATTGGAAGATGGTACTATCGTAACAACTGTTGATGGTAAAATTACTGAAGTTAAAGCTAAAGAAGTTGAAACAGAAACAGGTGATGTAGCTGAAGTAACTGTTGAAGCTGAAGTTGACCCTGTAATGGATGCTGAAGCTATATTAGCTATTGTTGAACCAGTTATTCAATCTAAATTAGATGAAGTATATGCTTTGATTGCTGAAATTAAAACTATGGTTGAAGAAGCTAAAGCTCCAGAAACTGTAACTGACGAAGCAATGTCTAAAGAAAAATTTGCTAATGTAAACCCACTTGCTGGTTACCTTGAATTTGCTAAAAGAAAATAATTGAACAAATTTCAAATAGTGATAATTTAAAATAAAGTATTATAAAATACTAAATAATAAGAAAACAAAACAAACAAAAATATGAAACCATTAAAATTTGATTTAACTGTTGATTCAAGTGCATTACTTTGTCCTAATGCTCAAGAGTTCTACTCTAAAGCGTATATCACACCAAGTGTAGTTGATAACTTCCGTACTCTACCAGGTATCAAGTATGCAACTGAAATTGCAACTGTTGATTTCGACAACATCCTTAAAGCATCATCTTGCACATTTTCTGCTAATGATGACACATTATCAGCTGTTACTATCAATGTATGTGCTGTATCAGCTTTAGCTGAAATCTGTAGATTTGATTTGGAGCAGTCATTTACCAGCCAACAAATGGTTAAAGGTAGTAATGGTTCTTGGCAAGTAGCTGACTTTATGTCTTTCTATTGGGACGAAATGTCAAAAGAAATTGAATCTGAAATCGAAGAAATTCGTTGGAAAGGTGATACTTCAAATACTGGTTACACAGGTACTTACCTTGCATTATGTGATGGTCACGAAGTTAAATTAGCTGCTGACGCATCTGTAATTGATGTAACTAAATCAGCTACAACTGTTGCTAACGTTATTGCTAACTTAACAGCTATTGTTAATGCTCTTCCAGCTAAATTGAAAAACAAACTTGCTGATTTACGTTTATTCGTATCTCCATCAATCGCTTTGGCTTACAGAATTGCTGCTGCTCAAGGTAACACTCAAGCTTACGTAACTGAATCATTAAACCTTACTTTCTTAGGTATCAAGATGGTAGTTGCTGAAGGTTTAACTGATGGTAATGCTGTATTAACTACTAAAGATAACCTTATCTATGCATTCGATGGTGAAGGTGATTCTAAAGAATTGAAAGCTATTGATTTAAGTGATACTGTTGCTGAGCCTAAGCTTAGAACTAGAGCTAACTTAAAAGTAGGTTTCTACCACATTAACGGTAATGAAATAGTTTACTTCAACTAATATTTGATATTAGTAAATAATATTAAGAAGGGTTGGTCACACGACCAGCCCTTTCTTATTAAATAAGATAATAAAATAAAAACAAAAATATAAACATTATGGCTTGTAATACTTCATTGGTCCAAATAATTAAAGGTTGTGATAACAACGCTGGTGGCCTAACTAAATTCTATATTGCACCAGCAGAATTTGTAGACCAAACTGGTTTTGGATTTACTGCTGGTACTGATACTATAACTGCAATCACTATGTTGAGTGGTGCTACTTTCACTGAATTTCAATTCAATAAAAACGTAGCTAACTATGAAGAAGTTGGTACTATCTCTCTTGAAAATGGTTCTACATACTTCGCTCAAACAGTTAACTTAACTATCCCACGTAGAGAAGCTGCTAAGAGAGCTGCTATTCAATTGATAGCGTCTGGTCAAAGAGACCTTCAAATCATTGTTAAAGATGGTAATGGACTTTATTGGTTCTTGGGTTATGCGAACTTTGCTAACTTAACTGCAACTGGTGGTGGTTCTGGTACTGTTAAAGGTGATGGTTCTCAATATACTCTTACTTTCTTAGCTGAAGAACCAGCTCAAGCATTTGAAGTTGAAGAAGCAGCTGTATTAGCAGTAACATAATATTATTCTCTCTTTTAGTAATAATTAAGCCTTGTGGGTCCTCCATAAGGCTTTTTTATTTATACTGAACAATAAAAATTTAAACCTAATTTAAATAAAAAGAAACAATGATATTTCTTAATAAAAATCAATCAAATACAGTTATCTTAACCCTTACTGATAAATCAAGGTTATTAACTCCAACGTATATATTTGAGTTAACAAATGATACGGATAAAAATGAAGTCATTTTTTCTGCTCCAGATTTATCAACATTCAAGTGTAAATATAATCGTTTTGATATTATTGAATCTGGTTCAACATTTACCAATCTAACTGGTGGTACTATCAATTTAAATAGAGTTGGATTTTGGGATTATAAAGTATATGAAACAACTGGCTCTACACTTAATATAAGTGATACTACAGGCCGTATTCTTGAACAAGGTAAGGTATATGTCAATGGTGTTGCAGATGATGTATTACCAGCGTATAGATAATATAAAATAAAACAAAAAGAAACAAATGAAAATATTAGGAATAAATTTTGGTAAAGATAAAGTTATTGAATCAGTTCAATCAACTCCAACACCTAACGGTAATTATATGTTGGATTCATTTAAATTGAGATATGATTATTCTCAACCATTAGTTAATGAACGTAACATATCAAATGGTTATGTTTATTTTGGTGCTGATAACTTATACCCCCAAGAGTTGAATAGTCTTTACTACACAAGCTCATTACACGGTGCTATACTAGATTTTAAGAAGCTTTTAACCGCTGGTGATGGATATGTATTAGATACATCAAAATTGTCTGGTATGCAGCTTATAGAAGCTAAACAAATGGAAACATTCTTTAGTGAAGACCAATCAATATCTGAGTTATTACCTATCCTAGCAATGGATTATCATATTCACGGTATGATATATTTTGAAGTTACTTGGAATGATGATTTTACCAAGGTAATAAGACGTAAACGTATTAGCCCAGAGAAAATGAGAGTTGGTGCTAGAGACGCTAACGGTATCACTCAAAGCTATTACTATTGTTATGATTGGTACAACCGTGGTTTATACCCTGTTAAACCTATACCAGTATTTGACCCATTAAATAAAAAAGATAAGGTTCAAGTATGGAGATTTAGTATCAATTCACCAGGTCAAAATGTTTATTCATTACCTAACTACGTTGCTGCTGCTAACTGGATTAACCTTGATGGTCAGATATCTAACTATCATAAATCAAATATAGAAAATAGTGTTAACCCATCATTCTTGATGCAATTCTATAAGAAACCATCTGGTCCAGAAGAAAAGGAACAAATTGTTAACTCAATCAATGCTGCTTTTGGTGGTGCTTCAAATACTGGTAAGGTAATGTATACATTTTCTGATGGTAAAGATTTAGCTCCAACCATTACACCAGTTCAAGTATCTAATATTGATAAGCAATTTGCAACAACAGCTGACCAAATTCAACGTAACATACTTTATGCTCACAAAATAAACCCGACATTACTTGGTTTCAAAACACCTGGTTCATTAGGTTCTGGTGCTGAGTTACCAGTTGCTTATGAAGTATTTAATAAAACAGTAATATATCCAGCACAAAATGATTTAGAATTAATTATAAGAAAACTATTCCGTTGGAATGGGTTGAATGTTGGTTTCAAAATCAATAATGTTAAGCTTGATACAGTATCAGTTTCAAAAGCATCATAATTTAAAATAAAAACTATATAAAATGAGTATAAATATCGTTAGCGAGTACTTCTTAAAAAATTACACACCATTAGGAACAAATGTAGACCCTAAAAACTTCTTACCATTTGTACCAGCAGCACAAGATACCTATCTTCAACCAATATTGGGTACCAACTTCTATAATTATATATTGGACCAATTTTCAGCTTCAGCATTGACAGCAACTGAATACTACTTGGTTAACGATAAGATTCAACCAGCAGTTGCTTGGAGGGCTGCATCTATGGCTATGCCTTTCCTATCTATGCAAGTAACCAATAAAGGCCCTCAACGTCAATCTGGTGACTTCTCTGAGTCAGTATCATTGGATGATATGAAGTACCTTAAAGCTGAGACTGCAAATATGGCCGAATTCTATGAAGAAAGACTTAAAAACTATCTTTGTGCATCTGGTTCATCATATCCTAAATATACAGCAAACAATACAATAGATATGGTTCCAGACAAAACATCAGCTTATGATTCAGATTTGGTAATACCAAGACCTTATAACCGCAATCGTGGTTTCTATGACGGATTTCACGATGGTGGATGTTGTTAATAAAAACCTAACGTTATTATGCCTAATTTAAAATTAAACTTAACCACAAGACTAATGAAATTATTACATCAATTACAAGAAAATACTATAGTGTTGATTGCTACAATAGGGGCATTCTTGTTACCTATTAAACCATTAATTATACTAGTTGGTGTAGTTATAGCTTTGGATACATTTACTGGTTTATGGAAGGCCATAAAGCTTAAACAGAAGATAACCTCAAGAAAACTATCCAATGTAATATCTAAAATGATATTGTATCAAGGTGCTGTATTAACAATTTTTTTTATTGAACATCTTGTATTGGGTGAATTTGTTGGATTGTTTGTTCAAATACCATTTTTCTTAACCAAGGTATTGGCAATTGTATTGGTTGGTATTGAAACTATTTCAATGCACGAAAACTTCGAAACTATTTCTGGTATTAATATATGGAAGACATTTAAGAAGTTGGTTAGCCGAGCAAATGAAGCCAAAAATGATATTGTTGAATTGACCGATTTTGATAATAAAAAAGATGAAGATATGTTAGAAGGATAGAAATAAATAAGGCCCCAATTTGGGGCCTTTTCTATTTAATCTACAGTATTTATTACTTCTAGTGTTGAACAGTAACAAGCATCATAAGCAGCTACTTGTCCATCTAGATAAATACTAGTACTCATTTGATTCCAAGGTTCATCAGTGAATGTTTGTACTTTAATTACATCACCAGTTGATACTTGATTATTTGTAATATTCAATTCAACAAATTGATTGTTGATAAAAATAGCAATTGAGTCTCTGTTAGTTGTTGATACAGTTAACTCATAAGATTGAGAGGTGTTTGTACAATCTTTTTTGCAAGATGTTGCAAAGATTGCTGTTAAAATTGTAAGTGATAATGCTAATGTTTTCATTGTGTTTTGTTTTAATTGTTAATTGATATTGTAAAAGTAATGTTTATTTTTGAGACTTCCAAATTATTCTTCAAATAATCTGATGTTTTCTTTTATTTTTTTTATAACCATCTGTTTTTGTTTACCCATCAAAATGATAAAGTTATCTTTTTTACCAAGCATTGTTAAATCAAAATATTCTGCGTGTGTGTTAATTGTTGAATCTATCATATCATTTACAATTGCAGCTTTCTCATACTCTTCATTCATTTCAAGTTCAACTAATAATACTACTGATTCAACCAAATCATTGGTTAGTTCATTAATAATTTCTGATAAGTTTGTTTTTAATTCCATTTTTGTTTATTTTTATGATTAATGTTATACTAATAAATATCTAGAAATTTACAAAAGTACACTTCTTATAAAAAGTAATGGGTGATACCAATTAAGGACCACCCATCACCCAACATAACCACTTATGTTTCAACACCACATTATCATTCTTATAATCAACAATACAAAGAAACTACATTAAATTGATAATTGCAAGTTAAATTCCAAAATATTTTTCGATAATAGCATAGATATCATCAAATGTTAATTTCTTTTGGTTGATAAGGGTTACATCAACATCAAATGTTTCTTCAACAAATATCTTATCGGTACTTATTGTGGTAAAATCTAGTTGAGTGATTGCTTGGTCTAATAAAAATTCATTGATATATAACTTTAAATCTTTGATTAAAGTAGTATCATCTTTTGATATTGGTTCTCTTGGCATTTTTCTTTGTTTTTAATTTGATTTTATTTGGTAATGTGGATAATCCACTAATGATTTGAAGTTACCTCCCCATTCGATATCGCTGTTTATAAGACCCTTTTCTTTCATTTCCTTAGCAACCCTCAATACTACTTGAGATAGGGCCTTAAAACGCTTTAAATCATTCCAGTCAATAGGGTATGGACATATATCAACAGCTAGACTTGGTGAGTAGTTATGTTTTGATTTATTTTTAACACCATCAACATTGGTAACTCTTTTACCTGGTTTGGTTCTACCTTGTTTATATAATTCTTTTTGCTCCGCTTGGGTTCTTTGACCACAAATAACAGTAAAATTAAATTCTTTTATTGATTCGTGCATTAATGCTACTAGGTCTTGGTGTACGTTTACTAGATTGTTTAGACTTCTTTGAGAGAATTTTGGCATAACTTCTTTAATATAAATTATGCCAAAATATAAATTGGTTGATATTGGATTTACATTAAACTTAATTTAAACCATTTTAAGAGGTTATCTAGTTGAATTATACTCAGTATATGAATTTTATTATTTGGTTGAATACGTTGCTTGTATATACCTTAGAAATGGATTTGATAGACCTATATGCACTTATACTATTTGTTTCGTCTATCTATTTTTGATTTCTTAATTAATTAAGACTTAATAATTGATATATTTTAATAGTACTATTGTTTATTTATCAACTAATTTAATTGAATTATTTCAAAGAAACTACTTTTTTTTGACATTTGCAAGTTTTTTGAAAAATAAAAAAGGAGATAATTTCTTATCTCCCTCTTTACGATTGTCACATCTATTTATCTTATGTTATTTTTATTGTATTCCTCTAGTGTTATGTATTCAGTTGAAAGTTTGATTAATTCTCTATGTTTTAAATAGACTTCTTCAAATTTTAAAATCATAACAATATCGTTATATAACACAACATACATTGTATATTTATTTTTGTCAAGTGTGGTTCTTAATAAATGTGATACCCTCACATCAAGTGTATCAATCAATTCATTAAACATTAAATCGCAAGTTCTGTTCATTTTGTTTGTTGTTTATTATAAATATCCAGCTTTTATCAAAAAGACATAAATGTGGATAACTTTTTCTAATTTATTTTCAAGCTAATTACAGCCATTTTAAGACACGTTCTCAACTTGGGTGATATAAGTGGTCGACTTTACCTTTAAAGTCTCTGAGTATTTCTTTCTGGGCTTCCTAAGACCTTTCAATTGGAATTCAAGTGGTATGGTATAAAGGTAATCTATTATTTCGTTATTTATTTGTTCATAAGTTGAAATATTTTCAACAAAGTTTATGTTGGGTTGATGGCTTGTTGTGAATTCAATTTTAATGAAGCTTAAACCAGTACGTTTTGATTTATTCATAAGTGTTGAAGACTTTGCATAATCAATATCAATCAAAATGAAATTTGTTTTAAAATATTTGTGCAATACCTTCTTGATATTCCATTTTATTTTATCTTGATTGGACTCAAGCCATTCTGTGTTATTTGGCGGGTACCACCCACTGATGATACCAAATGTTGTTTTGGTTATATTATTATCGTGAACCATTGTACCACATTCTGAATTGGCTTTTGTGTTGGTAAATACCTGGTAAAGTGCTTTTTTAATCATTGTTGTTTTTCTACAAAAATAGTTATTTTATTTTAGAGAGTCAAATTGGTATAAACGACAAAAGGCCCCATCGCTGGAGCCTTCTGAAGTTTTTATAACAATTTTATTTAACCCACTACAAAGGAATTAAATAAATTTGAAACTTGCAAGTGTTTTTAAAAATAAATTTTCAAAAGGTCGGTTCCCCTCCCGAAGGGTTGAAGGCTGGTTCTGTTCCCGAAGGGTTGAAGGGTTTTTCGTTGAAGGGGTGTTCTTTATAGTGGGTGCGCCAGGCGCACCCTTTATTGGTTGAGATAGTTTTTATTTAAAATGAAAAATCAAAATACCCTTCGGGGGTTGAAGTGGTGTTCTTTTCATTTTTAAGCTATTTATAGCTACGCTAATCAATTAAATATAGTTGACTGATATCTGATATCATTTAGATTGATATAGTTGCTTAAAAGAAATAAAATAGGTTTAATTGATATATGGTTCTTTCAATAGCCTACGGCAAAATAAAAAGAAAAAATAGAATTGATAGGTTGTTTTAAAATTTTTGCTATTATTATAGTTATTCTTATTACTATTCTTATTTTATTCTTTTATTATTATTATAACTATATTCTTATTGTCCATCAAAATGATGGTCCACCCTCCATCAAAATGATGGAGGTGTCCATCAAAATGAGGGAGGTGTCCATCAAAATGAGGGAGGTGTCCATCAAAATGAGGGAGGTGTCCATCAAAATGATGGAGCAGAAAAATAAATTGATTTAAACTAAAAGTAATCTAATTGATAATCAGACAGTTATAAAAGCACCACTCAACCGATACCTATTTTTATTGACCTTTTCTATTATTTTATTATATTTATTAATGTAATCAGCAACGTGTTGGTTATGGGGTTCGGAGGGAGATAAGCTGCCCTCCGATGGGAACCCCTTAAAATTCCCAAGTATAAGATGGCAACATCAAATTTTATTTTAACCCATTAAAAATGAAAAAATTAACAAACTTCAAAGAAAGAATACTCAACGGTATCAACGACCAAATGTCAAAAGAAATTAAGAGGTCAAAAAAATTAAAAGCATCTGATAAATTAATCCTTTCAACGATAATGAGTTGGGAAAGACAAGATAAAGAATGTTGGATGAGTGCTAAAAGTCTTGCCGATGAAAATGGTTTAGGTGTAGCAACAGTTGAAAGAGGCATATCAACACTAAAAAAACTTGATATCATTTTAATAAACAAAAAACAACAATTTGGTAAAGAGTTAAATGTTTTATCAATCAACTACAAAGGATTAGAATGTTTACTTAACAGCGAAGCTGCACCACTTCAAGTAGAAAAAAAAATAGAAGTGCCAATCCAACTAGTAATAACTAAAATTACCAACCATAGGGAAACAACATTAGAAGAGGATTTGATGTTGGCTGAGAAAAAAACCATTCAACTAGAAGAAACTGATATTGAATTACCGAAAGAAAAATTAATTGAAGTTCTAAAACAAAATGAACCCAATAAAGAATATGCTGAATTCATCCAAGAATATATTGAAGATGATACCATAACAACAGAACTAGAATTAAAAGAGTATCTTTACAAAATAAATAACCCACAAACAAAAACCTATAAATATGAACAACAAAAGAATTAGTTATAAAGGCCAAGAAATGTATGCTAATAAAACAGCTACGTTTATCAATCCATTACTTTATCAAATTGAAGGATTGAATACTTTAGAAGCTATATTGATAGCTAGATTAAACATTGAAAAATATGAAAATTATGTAGTGCTTGCAAATAAACTTGGAGTTAAAGTATCAGAAGTAAAAAAGAGTTTAAAAAAATTGGTTGATATGAATTTGTTAACTGAATATTATAGCGTAAAACCAAGAAACATTATAACATTAATAAACAATATAAACAATA
>Ga0100403_1001527_pt1 | contig 20553 bp, 19 predicted proteins | sample CryGeymet201501t_FD_83663 | JGI IMG/M metagenome (GOLD analysis project Ga0100403, IMG submission 83663) | Groundwater microbial communities from Crystal Geyser aquifers in Utah, USA - Crystal Geyser metaG 2015-01t | ecosystem: Environmental > Aquatic > Deep subsurface > Groundwater | place...
AATTGGACCTCATCTATTTCTTTTAGGAAGTTACTTATTAGTATTAAATATTTCTTTCTTAGGTCTATATTTTACGAAACTAAAAGTTAACTCTCTGACAGCTTTCTTTAATGTTTCAGCTCTTACTCTTTTATTATTAAATATTATTCCTTTATTCCCTTTGGAGTTTAAAAGGATTATTGCTTTGGAAAAATTACATGAATATATGGCTGAACAGCATTTGAAGGATGCAGAGTATTCAAATATGGATGAGGCTACTTATCCAGATATTTATTATCTTGTCTTTGATCGATATCCTAGCCATGAGATTGCAAAAACATATTTTAATTATGATAATCAAGAGTTTTTAGAAAATCTTACTGATAAAGGTTTTTTTGTAGCGAATGATGCTAGAGCAAATTACCCATCTAGTTTTCAATCAATAAGTTCATCACTAAATATGTCTCACCTAACATTTATCAAGGATTTAGTAGGTCAAGATTACTCTGATCAAACAATTGTTTATAAAGAGTTACTTAATGATAATGAAGTAGCTCAGTTTCTTATTGATAAAGGATATAACTATTACCAATTAGGTAGTAACTGGGAACCAACAAAACAAAATAGCTTAGCAATAAACTACAACAAGTATCTAGGATTTAATGAGTTTGAGTCTTTCTTGTATGAAAACACATTACTAAATGCTGTCAAAGGAAAAATCAGCGGTCAGGCAACTTTTACTGGCGTAGATATTCTCAATATACATCAAAAGAATATGCCGTATAAGGTAGATAAGATTAAAGAAATATCTAAAGATAAGGGTACTAAGTTTGTTTTTGCCCACTTCTTACTTCCTCATCCTCCATATCTATTTGCTAATGACTGTACTCCACTTACTTTTGATGAAGTGAGAAAAAGACCAGATGAGTATGCATATACTGAGCAAATTAAGTGTGCTGATAAAGTAATGGAAGAAATGGCACAGGAGATTATAGAAAACGATGATAGACCAATTGCAATCATCTTCCAATCAGATGAAGGACCTTATATGCCATATAAGTATTTTAAGAATGAATATCAATTGGTTGATACTGAAAACAATGATGCCTATAAGATTAAAGCTGGGATTTTAAATACTTTCTATTTATCAAATAAAGATAGTAATGAAGAAGTAGTTAACTATGATGAGATTGGTATTAAAGAAGATAATACGCCTGTTAACACATTTAGAACTATCTTTAATTACTACTTTGGCACTGATTATTCAATGGAAGAGAATAATACTTATATATTTGGGGATAATTATAGGCCATATTTGCTTGAACCTATTTTGGATAAGATATGAAGTTGAAAAATAGAAACATTTCTATAGATATAATAAGAATTTCAGCAATTATTCTTGTTATTGTTTTGCATACAATAATCTTAGCAACCAATAAATCAAATTTATTTGTACTTAGACTAGATTATTTCCTTGAGCCTTTTAAGGCTTTTTCTAGGGTCAGTGTGCCTATATTTTTCATGATTAGTGGATTCCTGCTTTTAGGTAAAAAACAGTCTACTAAATTAAACTTTAAGAGAATCTACAAAAGACTACTAATCCCATTTGTTTTTTTTACACTTTTAAATAGTGTTTACTCATTAATATTTATTCACAATATGGATTATTACAAATCAATTCTTAATCAATTTGTAAAGATATCTGAATACTTGGGTAGTCATTTATGGTTTTTATTAGTCTTATCCTTTCTATACTTATTTAATCCATTTTTGCAACAAATATTCTCTAATTATGATAAAAATAGATCATATAAAAAAATTAAGTGGATTACAGCAATTGCTTTTCTTTATACGCTTTTAACAGGAGTTATTATCTACCCCTTGAATCAAAAATTTGGGTTATCTTTTAATAATTTTACTATTTGGCCATCATATCTATTCTTTTACTTATACGGGGGCTTACTAAGAAAAGAGGTTTTGGTTATTAAAAATTTAAAGGTTAGTGCATTGATAATAATCATTGGGCTGTTATCAATTATTTCATTTGATTATATTTCAATTTCATTTAAATTGCGTGGAATTGATTTTCTCTTTTCAGATTATTCTGTGAATTATCTGAGTATCCCAGTTATCTTAACTTCAATAGGTTTTATAAATTTTATTCTTAGCTATCAATTTAATTTTAATAAGAGTAAAAAAGAAATTATTAAAATAATTTCAAATTATACATTTGGAGTATACTTAGTCCATATATATTTATTAGAGATAATAAATATAGTATTTATAAAACAAGGAATAGCTCATTCAATTAATATTTACTTTAAAACTATCATATATTTAATATTGACTATATTTTTGAGCTATTTGTTAGTTTATATAATTAAAAGAAATAAACTTACAAGATTAATTATTGGTGGATAAAATGATAAATAAAATACTTAATAACAACTTTTTAAGATCTGGATTCATATATTTTGTAACAAGTTTTTTAGTGAGCGTAATTGGTTATGTACTAAATTTAATAATTGCACGCAGTTTCTCTCTAGCTGACTATGGTGAATACATGACTGCCATATCATATACAATTTTCTTAGGTATTCCTTTATCAGCTTTCTCAATGATTGTCATTAAAAGAATTGGTAGAGCAAAGGATGACGAGAGAATTAGTGTCGCTGTATCTATTGAGAAATGGCTTAAAGATGAAATAATTAGTTTTCTACCTATCTTAATCCCTGGGCTGCTAATATTGGGTTTAGCAATGTTCTTCAAAGGCAACATGACTTTGGTTTCAGTCCTTTTTATTTTAGTCACTTCTATAGTCAGTATTTACCAAAGTTTCTACGCTTCAGTTTTACAATCATATAAAAACTTTTTTGTAGCCGGGTTATTCATGATTGCTATTTTTTCAGTAAAAATGGTTTTAACCATTGGTGTTGTTGTGATAAATCCAACCTTACCTCTACTATTTCTCTCTTTTATCTTTGTAGGACTGTTTGCAGTGATCTTTGGTCACAAAATGATTAGAAAAACAAAAGATACAAAAATAAAAATAAAGAAAGTCCCTTTTAAAAGAATTACAAGCTACATATATCAGCCTTCTATTTTAATACCCCTTTTTACTACCCTAGGGATCGTCGGCTTGGCTAATGCTGATGTAGTTTTAGTAAAAAAATTCTTTGAAAGTGATGTTGCTGGACTATACGGTTCACTTTCTTTGTTAGGAAAAATTATCCTTTATGTTGCTTCTCCACTTTCAGCCGTCGCTTTTACTTTCTTTACTGGTAATGATAGTAAACATCAATCAATTAAAATCTTAGCTTTGTTAACTTTAGTGATTGCAACATTAGGAACAGCTGCCACAGTCTTTTATGCACTCTTCCCTACCTTAGTTGTTAATATTATTTTTGGTTCAAAATTCTTACAGGTTAGTCATTTAGTATGGATGGCAGCTGTCTTTGGTTCTCTATATTCCTTAATGAATCTCTTTGCCCAATACTTTGTGGCAAAGAGTAGTAAGTTTGCCTATCTTGGAATACTAGCAGTTGTGTTTCAGACCATTGGGATATATATTTTCCATAGTAGTTTAGATCAAGTATTGATGATTAATATTGGAGTGACTGGTGTGTTAGTTCTTATTTATGTTTTAGAGGTGATTAGAAGAGAGTATCTTTATGCCAGAAAATAGTCCATTCCTTAGCCTTATTATTCCTTGTTATAAGCAAGAGAAGATTATTATTGCAAATCTTAAACAACTTTTAGCTGCTTTAGATAAGACAAGATACACCTATGAAATTATCGTAGTTATAGATGGGAAAATTGATAATACTTTTGAGAAGATAAAGAAGGCAAAACTTCATAATATCACTGCCTATGAATACGAAGAAAACAGAGGTAAGTCATATGCAATCAGATTTGGGATGAGTCGTGCAAGGGGTGAACATATTATGTTCATGGACTCAGGCATGGAAATTGATCCAGACGGAATTTCTATGCTTCTTGAACATATGAAGTGGTATGAAGCTGATATCTTAGTTGGCTCAAAAAGACATCCTGCATCTATAGTTAACTATACTCTCCAAAGAAAAATATTAAGCTATGGTTATTATTACTTTGTAAAGTTACTCTTTGGAGTAAAGGTGAAAGATACCCAAGCAGGGATTAAGGTGTTTAGAAGAGATGTATTAAAAAGGATACTTCCAAGATTAGTAGAAAAAAGGTTTGCTGGAGACTTAGAAATGTTAGTTGTAGCAAGACACTTAGGATATGACAGAATATTTGAAGCTCCGATTAAGCTTGATTATGAGTTTGCAGAGTTAAGTACTGCAAGTGCGTGGAAGAGTATTTACGGTATTTTTCTAGATACCTTGGCTATTTTTTATCGTAAAAATATGATCGGACATTATGATAGGGCCAGAACTAGGTTCATTGAGCCAAGTGAGAAAATAAATAAGGTTGTTCATAAATGAAGATATTAATTATTAACTGGCGCGATCCTAAAAGTCCCCTTGAAGGTGGGGCTGAGCGTTTTACTCAAAAGTATGGAGAATATTGGGCAGATAGTGGTCATCAAGTTACTTGGTTAACAAATTCATTTGAAGGCAGTAAAGAAAAAGAACAGAAGAATGGAATTAGTTATTTAAGAATAGGACCGTCTTTAGATGGTTCATTATTTAAATATATCTTCTACTATCCTATTTATTTAATTAAAACTATTTTATTTGCTAAGAATTATATTGAAGAAGAAAAGATTGACTTAGTTATAGATGAAATTCATGGTTTCCCTTTTTTCACTCCTCTCTACTCTAAAGCTAGAAATGTTCTTTTAACATGTGAAGTAGCAGGTCCAATTTGGGATAAGATGTTCCCTTTCCCTATTAATTTAATTGGTAGATATACAGAGAAATTTATTTATCAAATATACAAAAACACAGAGATCTGGGCGATCTCAGAGAATACAAAAAAGAATATTCAAGAATTATTGCCTAACAAGAAAGTTAAAGTCATTGATTTAGGTGTAGATAAGAATAAAGAGATATTAGAGAAGATAAAAGATGTCAAAAAGACCCTCTATCCCAGTGCTGTATTTTTAGCTAGATTAGTTAAAATGAAGGGTATAGAAACAGCAATAGAAGCAACAGCTGAAATAGTCAAAGAGATGCCTGATTTTAAGTTGTTTGTGATTGGTGGAGGTTTGGCTGATTATGAAAGTTTTCTAAGAGAAAAAGTAATTGACTTAAAAATAAGTGAGAACATAGAATTTTTAGGTTTTAGAGATGGAGTTGATAAATTTCAAGCAATTAAAAAGTGTCATGTTTTGTTACATCCATCATACAAAGAGGGATTTGGATTAACAGTAATTGAAGCAGGATTAGTTGGAGTCCCCACTATAGCAAGAGAAGGTTCCAGTCTTGACGCATTAGTAGCTAATGGTTTGAATGGTTATAGATTTACAGATGAAGATGAGATTAAAAAATTATTTCAGAAGGTGTATAACAGTAAGGTATCAAAAAAAATGATGGCCGAGGCTATTAAAAAGTCTAATTATTATTTATGGCCGAATGTCTTAGAAAGATCTAAAAAAATTACAGGTATCAAATAACATTATGAAAAAATATTTAATTACAGGTGGAGCAGGTTTTATTGGAACTAACTTTGCTGAGTTATTACTAAAGCGTGGAGATAAAGTTATTATTCTTGATAATCTCTCAAGAAGAGGTACAAATACTAATTTAGACTACTTAAAAGATAAATATGAAGATAATTTATCTTTTGTTCATGCAGATGTCAGGACAGATTTAGATAAGATCCAAGAAGCAGTTAATCAAGTTGATATTGTTCATCATTTGGCTGGGCAAGTTGCTGTAACAACTTCTGTAGTTAATCCAAGAGAAGATTTTGAAGCAAATGCTTTAGGTACATTTAATGTGCTTGAAGCTGTCAGATTGTCAGAAAATAAACCTATCCTAATTTACGCTTCTACTAATAAAGTATATGGTGGAATGGAAACAATTGACATTGAAGAAGGTGATCAAAGATTTGGTTATAAAGATTTACCAAATGGAATTCCAGAAACTCAACTTTTAGATTTTCATTCTCCATATGGTTGTTCCAAAGGTACAGCAGACCAATATGTCAGAGATTACGCTAGAATTTATGGATTAAGGACTGTGGTAATGAGACAATCATGTATCTATGGAACAAGACAATTTGGAATTGAGGATCAAGGTTGGATTGCTTGGTTTACTATTGCTTCAGTTTTAAATAGACCAATTACTATTTTTGGTAATGGTAAGCAAGTTAGAGATGCTCTCTTTGTAGAGGATTTATTTAATGCTTGGGATACAGTAGCTAAGAAAATTAAAAAAACATCAGGTCAAATATATAATGTTGGAGGAGGAGCAAAGTTTTCTTTATCTCTACTTGAGTTAGTTGATTTGTTAGAGACAAATCTAGACAAGAAGATTAACTTTAGTTTTGGAGACTGGAGACCTGGTGACCAACCGGTCTATATTTCTGATATAAGTAAGTTAAAGCAGCACACTGGATGGGAGCCTAAGATAAGTGTTAAGCAAGGAGTTGAAAAACTTTCAGTATGGGTTGAAAAAAATAAAAAAATGATTGATGAAGTATTAGATTTTTAATGAAAAAAAAACCTTTAGTTTCCATAATTATACCGACTAGGAATTCTGAAAAGTATTTAGAGCACTGTTTAATTACTATACGTAAACAAACTTATAAAAATATAGAAATAATCATTTCAGATGGTTTGTCCTCTGATAATACCCTAAAAATTGCAAAGAAATATGATTGCATAATTATTAAGAATAAAGACGTTTTAGCTGAGCCAGGTGTAAACTTAGGAATTAAAAATTCAAAAGCTAAGTACTGTTCAATTTTTGCAATAGATAACTATTTTTATGACAAGCATGCTATAGATAAAATAATTCATATGATGGAACGACATAACGTCTCATTTGTTTTTCCTAAACACTGTAGCAAAAGAAACTATAGTATCATTTCTAAATATATAAATCAATTTTCTGATCCATTTACACACTTTATTAAAGGTTTTGCTACAAATGGTCGTACCTTTAAAGAAGTATTTTCAGTATATTCAAAATGTCAGTATGGGTATGTATTTGATTTTAAAGATTCATCACAATTACCTACAATTGCATTGGCTCAAGGATTCTTTTTTGAACGAAAATTATTGTTGAATAGAGATAATATTCATGATGACATTAGCCCTATTATTGCATTAATTAAACAAGGTCATAAAATAGCTTTTGCGGAAAAGATCTGTTTGTTTCATGATACTGTAAAAGATATAAATCATTTTTATAGAAAACAAAGATGGGCAGCAAGGAATGCTTTTCTTAGGAAAAAGTATGGAGTTATTTCAAGAATTAAAACTTTAACAAAAAAAGAAAGACTACTATCAGTTATTTTTCCTTTTTATGGTATTTTAATATTCCCAGCATTAATAAACTCTTTGTACAGGATAATCTTTTTAAAAGAACATAAACTGTGGCTTTTCCACCCGATTCTTTCTTTTGTAAGTTCGGTAGCAATTTGGTATGAATTCTTTTATAGTTTGTTTGATAAGTCAAAAAATAATATTTCTAGATTATAAATTATGAATATAAAAATAAAAAAATTTAAAAAAATAAGTGATGACAGGGGTGATTTAATTGTTTTTTTGAAAAATTCTGATCTAAATGAAGAAAATAGCACATTTGGTCAAATTTATTTTGTTACATTTAAAGGAAAGAACGTAATCAGAGGAAATCATTTTCATAAAGAATGGAATGAATGGTTCGGAGTTGTTTCTGGTAAAGTTGAAGCTCATTTGATTGATGTTAATACACAAGAAAAAAAGGTATTAGTTTTGGATTCAAACAATGATGAATATATCCTTTTGGAAATTGGGCCTGGAATAGCCCATGCATTTAAAAGTTTAACAAAGGAAGCTCAACTCTTAAATTATGCTAATAGTAAGTGGTCAGCAGAAGATTCAATTAAATATGAAGTTATAAAATGAAAAACAAAATTCATACTACAGCCGAAGTAAACACTAATAAATTAGGATCTAACGTTTCTATCTGGCAATATTCAGTTATATTAGATGGGTGTCATATAGGAGATAACGTAAATATCAATGCTCATTGTTTAGTTGAAGGCGACGTATATATAGGAAATAATGTCACAATAAAATCTGGTGTATATATTTGGAATGGAACTACTGTAAAAGATAATGTCTTTATAGGTCCTAATGTTACTTTTTCTAATGATAAATACCCTAGAAGTAAAAACACAAATTTTAAATTAGAGAAAACTATCTTAGAAGATAGTGCTTCTATAGGCGCAGGTTCTGTAATACTTCCTGGCATTAAAGTAGGACATCATTCTATGATAGGTGCTGGCTCTGTTATAACAAAAGATATTCCTCCTCATTCGATAGTTATTGGGAATCCATTTAAGATTATTGGATATATTTGTTCGTGTGGTTTAAAAGTGGACAAAAAATTTTGTCCCACATGTAAGAAAGAATTATGAACAAAATAACTGTACCCTTTTTAGATTTAAAGCCTCAATATAAGCAAATTAAGAGTGAGATAGATTTAGCTATACAAAATGTAGTTAATAAACAATTTTTTATACTGGGAGATGAGGTTGCTGAATTTGAGAAAGAATTTTCAAAATACATTGGAGTAAAAGAAGTTGTCTCTGTTAATTCAGGAACAGATGCTCTGATATTATCACTTAGAGCATTAGGTATTGGCCCTGGTGATGAAGTAATAACTCAATCAAATAGTTTTATTGCAACTTCTTTGGCAATTACGGAGTTAGGTGCAATACCAGTCTTTGTAGATATTGATCCAAACACTCTTCAGATTGATGTAGACAAAATACAAGATAAAATTTCAAAGAAGACTAAAGCTATTTTAGTTGTTCACTTGTACGGTGCCTCGGCAAATATTGAAAGAATAAAGAAAATAGCAAAAGATAACAAACTATATTTAGTAGAAGATGCGGCTCAGTCTGTTGGTAGTACTTATAAAGGCAAAAAACTAGGTTCATTTGGTGATTTAGCAGCTTTTAGTTTTTATCCTGGTAAAAATTTAGGCGCATACGGAGATGCTGGAGCGATTGGGATAAATAATAAGAAATTTGTAGAAAAGATAAAAAGACTTAGAAACTATGGACAGAAAGAAAAGTATAATCATGTAAGTTTGGGAATTAATAGTAGGATGGATGAAATACAGGCCGCAGTACTAAGGGTAAAATTAAAACATATTGATTCTTGGAACAGAGATAGAAATAAAGTCGCTCAGTTATATAAAAGTTTGATAACTTCCCCTGTGAAAATAATTAATATTGCGGAAGGCGTTTATTCTAATTACCATTTATTTGTAATTAGAACTAAAAAACGAAAGCAACTTATGTCTTTTCTTTCTGACAACAATATAACTTCATTAATTCATTACCCAACTCCTATTCATAAACAGAAATGCTATCAAGGCTTATTTAATAACCTCAAATTACCAGAAACGGTTAATGCTTCTAAGGAAATATTATCAATTCCAATATACTCAGAACTAAGTGAAAAAAAGGTTAAATACATTTCAGACATAATTAATGATTTTTATGAAAAATAAAATTAATGTTTTAATCACAGGTATAAATGGTTTGCTTGGGGTTGGTTTAATAAAAACAAAACCTGATTGGATCAATATTATATATACTCACAACAAAAGTTTCCAAAAAAAAGAGTCAAACAAATTAGATATTACAGATCAAAAAAATGTTTTATCCTTTTTTAATAAGAACCAAATAGATGTTGTTATTCATGCAGCATCAATTGGAAGTGTAGATATCTGTGAAAAAAATAAAAGTTTAGCAAAACAGGTAAATATATTAGGTACAAGAAATATATTGAGGGCCTGTAAAAACCATAATACTCATATGGTCTTTATTTCATCTAATGCTGTTTTTGATGGTTTAGAAGCTCCATATAACGAGTTTTCCAAAATAAATCCAGTCAACTATTATGGTGAAACAAAAGCAGTTTCTGAAAATGAGATTAAATCAGCTAATATTAAATTTACAATTGTAAGGTTAGTTTTAATGTATGGTTGGAATAATATTAATTCTAGACCTAATCCTGTAACATGGTTAATTGATAGATTAAGTAAAAATGAGAAAACAGCTTTAGTGAATGATACTTATGTTAATCCAATTTATAACCTCCAGGCAGGTGAAACTATATGGAAACTGATAGAAAAAGAAAAAGTTGGTTTATATCATTTAGCTGGGGCTGAAAGTATTAATAGATTTGATTTTGGAATGAAAACTGCTGAAATATTTGGTAAAAATAAAGATTTACTTAGCGAAACAGATAGTAGCTATTTTCCCTCAATAGCACCTAGGATGCCTGACACTACCTATGATTTGACGAAAATAAAAAGAGAGATTGGTTATGTACCATTAAATATAGAGCAGGGACTAACTAAGATGTTTAGAGACAAATTATGATTATAATTGTTAGTCATGCTTCATTTAAAGAAGATCGATCTCCTATCATGGGTACAGGAGCATTTTTCTCACCATACTTTAAAAGAAAGAAAAGAAAATATATTTATATTAGATTTCCTTTGCATGGTGAAAAATATTATCACGTTGAAGTACTCTTAAACAAAAGTATTAAACAATTAATCATTCCATACAATTTCAGTGATACTTTGTTTTTACGATCGATTCAAGAATTTATTGTATTAAGATATCTATTTAATAAAATAATTAACACGAGATTTATTATTTCTATTGATCCTTTAAACACACTTTATTCTCTTATATTATCTAAAATAAAAAATATTAAAGTAATTTTTTATACTGCTGATTACGCCAAGAAAAGATTTAGTAACTTCATTCTTAATATGATATATCATCTTATTGATTTTATTTCTATTAATGGGGCATCTTTTGTTTGGAATGTATCCACAAGAATTACTGCTGTTAGGAAAAAACAAGGATTAAGTATGAAGAAAAATTTTTTTATACCTAACTCTCCATTATTTGATGAAAATAGAATCTTAGATTATGAAAATATTGATAAGTATAGTTTGATCGCCGTTACAACAATGAGTAATAGTATTGATTTTAATTCGTTATTTAGCTCAATCTCTTTTATAAAAAATAAATTTCCTAAGGTTCATCTATCAGTTATAGGAAGAGGTAATTGGGAAAGAATGTTTGAAGAGTCTTTACAAAAATTCAAAATTGAAGATAACGTGTCATTTTATGGAGCGATGGAATATTATGATCTATTAGATAAGATTAAACGTTCTTCAATAGGTATCGCTTTATATACAAATGATAATTCATGGACCTATTATTGTGATTCTATGAAGGCTAGAGATTATCTAGCATGTGGACTTCCCGTAGTTATATCTTCTATTAGTTCAACATCAGATGATATTGAAGAATATAATGCAGGACTAAAAATAAGTGATCACTTTGAGAAAAATTTAACAGATTATTTGATCTACATGTTTTCTAATGAAATAGAATATAAGAAACAAAGACAAAATTCAATAAATTTAGCAAAAAAATTTGATATAGAACAAATACTTGATAGAACATTTAAAAAATGCAAAATAAAAATTTAGTTTCAGTAATTATTGTTAACTGGAATGGAAAAAATTGGCTTAAATATTCACTTCCGACGATTACAAATCAAGACTATAAGAATATTGAAGTAATTGTTGTGGATAATAATTCGAGTGATGGTTCTATTGAGTATATTAGTAAAAATTTTCCTAATATCCAAATAATACTCAATCAGACTAATGAAGGTTTTGCAAATGCTAATAATATCGGTTTTTCTAAAGCAAGTGGTGAGTACATATTATTTTTAAATAATGACACAGTAGTTTCAAAAAATTTAGTTAAAGACCTTATGCTATTTTTTGATAAAAATATAAATGTTGGTATTGTCCAACCTAAAATTCACTTATTTGATAATACAGAACTACTTGACTCAGTTGGCTCTTTTTTAACCTCTTCAGGCTTCTTATATCATTTTGGAGTTAATAAGAAAAATCTAAATATATATAAAAAAAGAACAGAGCTCTATTCTGTTAAGGGAGCTTGTATGATGGCTAAAACTGATTGCCTGAATAGAGCTTCAGTAGGAGGAGAAATTTTTGATAGTAGTTATTTTGCCTATTTCGAGGAAACTGATTTATGTCACAGAGTTTGGTTGACAGGTAAATCAGTTTTATTTTATCCAAAATCTTTAGTTTTACATAAGATGGGTGGAACCAGTGAAGGAATGAATAATAATTTTATCCAATACCATTCTTATAAAAATAGAATCAATACCTATTTAAAGAATCTCTCGTTTAAAAAGATGGTCCAACTATTACCTCTTCATATTTTATTAATTATAATTTTCTCAATAACTTCTCTCATTAGAGGAAATCCTGGATTATTCTTGGCAATTCATAAAGCAATTATTTGGAATTTAATAAATATCAAAGAGACTATAGGGAAGAGAAACTATATTCAAAAAAATATTAGAGTCGTTTCAGATGATTCTTTTTGGAAATCTATTTTTAAAAATCCTAAGATTAGTTATTATTACCATTTGTTTTCTAGTTTAAAAGGATACAATGATTAAATTACTTTTCAGAGGATTATTTAGACTATTAGTTAATTCTCCTTTTTATCCACATTGGCTTGATTTTAAAAATAGAAAGAGAGGAAATCTATATACCTCAAAGTATCTGTATGGCTTAGTGTTGGAAACAGGAGCAGGAAATTGTGAAAAAAAAGAACTCATACTAAAAAACAATAAAAAAATTAGAAAATACGTTGTTACAGATTACTCGTCCTGGGATGATCATTTTGATAAGTATAATAAGAAAGGATCAAAGATTTCTTTTTTATCAGATTTAATATTTGGCAAAAAGAAGATTCAAGAAAATTTAGATCTTGTTTGTAATGCAATGAAACTTCCTTTTAAAGATTCTTCATTTGATTCCTATTGTAGTTTTGAAGTCTTGGAACATATCAATGATCCCTCAAAATTCTTATCAGAAGCATACCGGGTATTAAAGAAAGATGGTGTTTGTGTGGTAACTTTACCTTATTTATATAGAGAACACGGAGGAATTAATTTTGATTTTCAAAGATTAAGTAGGGGTGGAATTCAATATTTATGTAAAAAAGCTGGGTTTCAAGATACTAAAATAATAACCTTTTCATATTTTGGGACTACACTCTCTACCTTAATTAATCAGTACATAATTAGAAAAATTTTAGAATCTTCTAGTATTTTTAAATTTTTATTATTGTTTATTGCTCCTATTATATTCTTTTTAACAAATATAATAGGTTACATTATTGATAAACTTGATCATGACTATAGATTTGCGACTGCCTACCATATAGTATTAAGAAAATAAGATGACTAAAGTAACATTTATTATTCCAACTTTAAATGCCGAAAAATTTATAATAAATTGTTTGTTCTCTATCTATAAACAGAGCGTTTCTAGAAATAATTATGAAGTATTTATCTTGGATGGTGGGTCATCAGATAAAACTACAAACATAGCAGAAAAATTTAAAAAAATTTTGCCTTTAATTATTATTAACAATAAGAAAGTTGATGCCGAAAGTGGTAAAAGACTAGGCATAAAAATGTCAAATGGGAAATACATTTGTCTATTAGATGCAGATAATGAAATTCATGTAAATAAGTGGTTAGAAGATGCTATTCTTGCCTTCGAAGAAAATTATCAGATATGGGGAGTAGAATCAAATTGGATAACAAATAAAAATGATTCTTTAGTAAATCAATACTTTTCTATGCTAAAGATTGCAGATCCAGTTGCTAAAGTATTTTCCCCTTCTTATAAAAAATATTTAAAATCTGATCATTCAAAGTACTCAATAATTAGTGTAGATAAAGATGCAACTCCAATAATTGGTGCAAATGGTTTCTTTTATAGAAAAAGATTGGTTGAAAAAGAAATAACAAAAACAAAAAAATTTGAAGAGGTAAATTATGTCGCTGAATTAATCTCGAATGGGTATACTGATTATGCCTTACTTAAAAGAGGAGGTATTTATCATGATTATTGTCATTCAATTAGAGCTTATGCAAGAAAAAGAAAAAAAATAGCTAATAAATTTTTAAAGAGAAAAAGTATAAAACAAAAAACTTGGGTTGATAAGGTTGGAAAAGATAAATTTATAATATCTATTCTTTATAATTTGTCTTTTGTTGGACCTCTTATTGAATCAATAATAAATATTGTTAAATCTAGGAATATTGCTTGGATAATTCATCCATTAATATCATTTTTAACAGTTGTTATTTATGCCTATTATTATATTTTAAATAAAATTAACTATGATAAATAATAAACAATATAATAAAAAGGAATACTTTTTAAGAAAGTCTAATTTTTTTAATAAAAGACTTAAACAGATATTCCCATATATTTCCAAGTTTAAAATTAAAGGAAAATTTCTAGATGCCGGCTGTGGAATGGGAGAAATGTTATTTGAATTTAAACAGAAATTTCCTAATGTATCATTTTATGGTACAGATATATCAACTTTTGGATTAAAACAAGCACAGTCAAATAGTTTCAATGTATTTAAATCTGACCTATCAAAGAAAATTAATTTTAGGTCAAATTACTTCAACATTGTTTTCTCTCAATCTGTAATTGAGCATCTATATAATCCTGACTTATTCCTAGAAGAGTGTCATAGAGTTTTAAAGAAGAATGGCATTTTAATAATTATTACTCCCAACCTCTTGGCCTGGCATCAGAGAATCCTCTGTCTAATAGGGGTTACTCCTAGTTTTATGGAATTAAGTACCAAAGATCCTTCTGTTGGCTTAGGCATATTCTCTAAAATTTTTAAAAAGAATCATACCGTAGGACACATTAGAGTATTTAATTCATTTGGATTAAAGAAAATAGTTGAAAACTCAGAATTTGAAATTATTATCCAGAAAGAATTACCTGCTGAACATAATTTTCCTAAACCTATTAATTATTTGTTTAATATGATTGATAAATTCATGTCTTTATTTCCGACCCTTTCCTCAGTATTATTTATAGTTGCTAGGAAAAAATGAAAAAATATTACCAAACTGATAGATATAATATAAAAAATATAAAAAAGAGGAAAAGATCTAATTATATTTATAGGATATATGATCTAATAAAGAAGACAAAAATAAAACCTAAAGGTAATGTTTTAGATGTAGGTTGTGGAGACGGTGAGATGTCTTTTCAGTTAAAAAAAATATTTCCCAGGGCCACATATTTTGGTACAGATATTTCATCAAAAGGTTGTAATTTAGCAAATAGTAAAGGTATTAAATCAAAACAAGCAGACTTAAATCAGATAATTCCTTTTAAAGATAAAACTTTTGATATTATTATTGCCCAAGAAATAATTGAACATTTAATAGATCCTGATAAGTTCCTTGAAGAATGTAATAGAGTTTTAAAGAAAGATGGTGTGATTATTATTACTACTCCTAATTTATTAGCATGGTATCAAAGGATACTATGTCTGTTTGGCATCTTACCAACATTTTCTGAACTAAGTACCAGAGATCGGCGTATTGGATTAGGCTTTCTTAAAAATGTAATAACTAATAATCAACCAGTTGGACACATTCGAATTTTCAACAAGATTGGTCTAGTTGAAATAGTAGAGAGATATGGCTTTGTAAATTCAAAGATAGTAGGAGCTCAAATTAGATATAATTTTTCAAATAATATATTAAATAGTATTTACAATATAGGAGACTTTGCTTTTTCTCATTTTCCTTCTTTAGCCTCAGATTTGATTATTAGGGCAAGAAAAAAATAATCTTATGTATTATTTGATCTTACTTCTGATTACCTCTCCATATTTAAAAATTATCAATTCATTTTTTGAACAAGATGAGTGGCATAATATTGGTTGGCATATTTATAATATTGGTCGATTTAATAATTCATTCTTAGAATTATTAAGATATTATATTTTAGGTCCACTCCCGGTAACTCAACTTTTCAATATTCTTAATTTTAAATTATTTGAAATTAAAAGTGTTATTCCTTCAATTCTGATATTCATATTTATTATTTTAAATGGAATTTTATGGATTAAATTGTTAAGGAATTTTACTGAAAGTAAAATTATATATTTTGGATCATTACTCTTTGGTTATTTAACATTCTTAGGTTCTCAAGGAGTATCTTGGGTTATCCCATCTGTATCAGTTCAATTATCATTCTTTCTATTTTTATTGAGTATTAATCTATTCATTAAGTTTATTAAAAAAAGTAAAAAGTTCTATCTCATATTTTCTTTAACTTTATTTATATTATCGTTTTTTAGTAAACAGACTGTAGCCTTTTTGATTTTCTTATTTCCAGTTGTTGATATTTCATTATCAAATAACAAACTTAAAAAAATAATCTCCAAATATCTTCTAATTTCTCTTGGATTAATTTTAAGTATATTAATCATTAATTCGAATTCAGTTATTGTCTCAAATGTTGGACTGGGACGTTTTACTGGGAAAACTCAAATATTATTAAACTTCATTTTGATTCCACTAAAATCAATCTCTCAAATAGTAATTGGAGAAACACAAATAATAAGAAATATATCCAAATACTTATTAAATGACTACTATATAAATAGCAATGCAGCGTCTACTATTTATACAATAGGAACAGATTTTGTTTCAGTATTTATTAGTTTTATTTTTATATTACCTTCAATATTTATAATAAAGAACATTAAAGATCGCAAACTGATTATGATTTCGATTACTGGCTATATCTTGTCATTCATACCCCTATTCTTTGATAAATACTCAACTGGCGTAGGGTTTTTAGAATCAAGATATTATTTTTTACCTTCATTCTTTTTAGGGATATATTTATCAATAATTTTAGATTTTATCCTAATGAAATTATCAGTAATAAAACAAAAGTGGATGAGAAATCAGATGAAACTTATTTTATATATAGGATTAATAACTTACTTCATCTTTCAAGTAAATTTGATAACTATAGATATTTCCTCAAAAAATTCATATACAAATAAAAGAAAGGAAATTCTTAGCCAATCTATCGAAATACTTAATATTGATGATTACAAAAAGTTCGTCTTATATATAGAAGATAAGAACTATCCAATTAAAAACTTTGAGAATGTCACCGGTACTTTTTTTCAAACAGGTTTCCTATATCCATTTTTAGTTTCAAACTACAAAGAAATTCCATATCAAGTTTTTGAAAACGATGACTTTTGGTCAATAAATTTTAATAAAGTTAAGATTACAAATGAATACTCAATAGGGTTATTCTATGACTTTGAAAGTTTAAGTAAGTTTGTAAAAGATAATCCTGAGTTTATTGATAATGTGTATCATTTAGAATTTAATTATGAAAACATAAATAATCAAAAGTATTCTGGTAATTTTAAAGATATAATTTATGCTGAAGTTAGTAGTGATACAAATATACTAAGAAAAAAGCTTTATGAACAGAAAAAACAAATATAAAGATTACTTCAAGTCACACTACAACTATACTTTTACTGACGATGACTTAAAAAGACATAAGAGTTGGTTTTCTGCTCAGTGGAATTATATTCTTAAAAATGTTAATTTTGACAAAAATAAAAAGGTCTTAGAATTTGGATCTTCAATTGGTGGTTTTCTGCAATTCCTTAATACATACGGTTTTACTAATGTATTAGGAATTGATTTGGATAAAGAAGCTGTCATCTTTGCAAAAGAAAAATTTCCAAATTATCATTTTCATAATATTCCTATAGAATCTTTGAACTTTAAAAATAGCTTTGACTATATTTTTAGCTTTGAAGTACTAGAACATTTAAATAACCCTATTGAAACTGTTAATAACATCCATAAATTATTGAAGACAAAAGGAAAGTTTATTGGAACTACTCCATTTCCTTATTATAAAAATATTTACGCTGATGATACTCATACTTATGTTTTACATCCTTCAAATTGGGAAAAGGTGTTTTTAGATTCTGGTTTCACAAAAGTAGAAACTATTCCTATGACCTTCTTTCCTTACTTATGGAGATTAAATAAGAATTTTAATATTAGGATACCCATCTATCTTCCATTTAAATATTTTATTTCTACAACCTTAATTATTGCAGAAAAATGAAATTTCTCAAAAAAATCTTAATATTTTCAATCTTTCTTATATTCTTTTTAAGTTTAACTAATCTGCAAATTGGAGGAGATGATTCTAAATTATATTATTATTTCCCATGGGAATATATAAAAAACTTTTCTTCAAAAATAATATCAGATAATCAAGCGGGATCACTCGGCATATATTTTTCACAAACCTACACCTATCCCTCGATTAAGATAATTAGCATTTTATCCAAGATTTTTAATAATAATACTATAAAAATAGTTTTTTTTATAAATTCATTTCTATCCTTTATTTTCTTTAAAAAGTTTTTAGGAGAAATATATCTAAAGAGTGACTTTCTGAAGACACTTATTTCTCTACTTTATTCGTTTTCAATTTTTACTTATTACACAGTCTGGTCACATCAATTATTGGCACTATTTCTAACAAGTTTCTTTCCAATATTCTTATATTTACTTTCAAAATATATTAATACAGGAAATATCTTAAATATATTCTTATTAATAATTTCTTTTGTTATATATAGTTTTTCTTTTTATTCAATTCCATGGATTTTAGCTACTCTAATAGTACTTTTTCCTTACCTACTATTTTTCTTTAAAATTAGAAAAAAGCTTTTAATTAATTCTTTATTATTTTTATTTGTTTCTATTTTATTTTTAAACCTTCACTGGCTATTTCCTTTTATCTATTCACCATTTAGCTCTAGCTTAAAGACAGATATTATCTCTCAATCTCAATCAAGTGATATGACTAATGCTAATACTAATAATATTAAGCAGATAAGTCATCATAACTCACTTTTATATCCAATAACAAATTTGTATCACAAAAGTATTCAGAAAGATTTTGGATGGAAAACATTAGATGTCTTCAAAAATTACTACGAGAATAATATATTAATAAATTTCTCTATCATATCTATTATTTCTTTTGCATACATCAGGATAAAAAATGACCAAGATAAAAAACTGTTTCTTACTGCACTATCAAGTTGGTTAATGTCACTCTATTTTTTTACTGTTAATATCGGAGACTGGGGCTTACCACTCTTTTTAAAATTTAATAAATATATTCCTGGCTTTGCTATGTTTAGAAATATGTACGATAAGTTTGGAATTGGTATGGCTATCAGTACTAGCTTGATTTTAGGTATTTCTTCATCAACCATCTTGAAAAATATTAATAAAAAAATCAATAAAAATATATTTCTAGGATTTTTGTCATTATTGGTACTATTTAATATTTACCCTTTTGTTAAAGGTGATCTATTTAAATTGTCCTATGGTAATACTACTAAATTATATAATCGTCTTACAGATACTAAAGAGCAGATCAACAATATTTTATTTGAATTTAAAGAACTAGAATCTGATAGTAAAGTGTTATGGTGGCCTCTCAATACAGCTAACTATGTTGTAATAAAAGATCAGTACACTGATCATCAAGTTTATGCGGGAGTTTCCCCTTTATCATTGCTAACTCCACATCAAGATTTTAATGGATTACTTAGTTTTAATAATATTCAAAGAAAAAAAATTAAAAAGTATATAGAGCGAAAAGAATATGATAATCTAGGAAAAATATTCCAAACTTTAAATGTAGGCTACATAGCACTAAATAACTTTAATGATGAGAACATAGAACACAGTTATTTATATACAGTAGCTATACCTGGAGACTTCTATGACCTACAAGTTAATGAAGAATTATTAGGTAAATTACTTGGAGAAAAAATTATTGATGTTGAAAATTATTATTCGCTTTACTATATCAATAATAATTATAGAAATAAGAAAATTTTCTTAACAGATGAATATAATTTTGAATCTACAAGTAGTGCAGATTTAACTTATAAAAAAAATGCCTCTCATCTATATAAGATTAACATTTCGAACTTAACTGAAAAAACAAAATTAGTATTTTTAGATCCCTATCATGATAAATGGCAGTTATATAAAGATAATCAATTATCTAAACCAATGATCTCTGGTAGTCATGATTTTATTTTTGATTATGCAAATGGATGGGTATTAGATCCTGATGTAATTGGTGAAAATATAGAAATTTCACTCTATTTTCAACCATATGATTATTTTTGGCCAATGATTTATCTAAGTTTCTCAACCTTTATAATAGTATTGATACTTTTTATATTCTATCTATTTAAACAAAAACATGAGAATTTTAAATAATTTAAATAATAACTTTATATTAAAGTGGTTTTTAATTCCACTATTTTTATTATTATTCTGGTTATTTCTATCAATACTATATTTAACTAGTTCTGATTTCAGTCCGACTGTACTTTCCTACAATCATCAGGATGAACAACAAA